>Ga0070741_10021115_pt1 | contig 10164 bp, 9 predicted proteins | sample Coa_R1_4_FD_66440 | JGI IMG/M metagenome (GOLD analysis project Ga0070741, IMG submission 66440) | Surface soil microbial communities from Centralia Pennsylvania, which are recovering from an underground coalmine fire - Coalmine... | ecosystem: Environmental > Terrestrial > Soil > Unclassified ...
TGGTGTCGGAACATTGAGTCAAAATCCCACAGGTGGGGAGTTTTGAAATTTCAAAAGGGACCCCATTTCGACCCGAGGGGGTCCCTTTTGAACCGACCGGTGACACCAATTTTATCGAATAGCCGTATGTAGAGCTTGCGCGCTGATTTCGGTGCCCACCGTGGTAAGGTTAGCCCCCCCATCATGACCGGGGGTTCAACAAAACTGGGAATTAGCCAAGGCTGCAAAACGACGCTAAATAAACGTGTTTTAAGTTGTTCCTGAATTATGCGACCCACCACAACGCCCGGGTTCGCCACAATAAACGTTTTTTTCTCCGATGCCAGTTTCAATAGAACGTTGTATTGCCGGGGTACTAATTTGGCGTGCCAACGCGAGATGACGATCGGTCCTTTGAGAGGATGCCAAAAATCTTTTTGTCGCACCAAAGCGTCGGTTTCCGTGTTGGAAATCAAGGAAACAAAGTCAAGTCCCGCTGCTTTCGCATACGCCGCGAAGTGTTCGTGCGTTGCAATCGTTACCCGATAACCACGTTTGGAGAGTTCAGCGCCAAGACCGATGAAAGGATAAACGTCACCATCAGTTCCGATAGCGGGTATCAACGCATGCCAAGCATTTTTACCTTTCCTGGAGTCGTGTGCCTTCATCAGGTTTACTGAGGTGCTTGCCGACGAGCATGTATATGGGACCTTCCGGTCTCAGCGTGAGACTTGGACGAGGCCGAATGTCTTGCCTGCCTCTGACGGTGAGCCGCGCGTTTTGGAAAACGGTGGCGAGCGCAATAATGACTTCGAGCATGGCAAACGATTGACCGATGCAAACGCGTGGTCCGCCACCGAAAGGAAAGTAGGCGTATTTTGGAAGGTTATGCGTAAACGCATCCGTCCAGCGGTCAGGATTAAAATCCTTGGGATTTTTGTAAAATCGAGCGTCGCGATGCACGACCCACTGGCTCAGAAAGAGGTGGGTTCCCCTTGGTAAGCTCCAAGACCCAAGAGCCTGGTCCCTGGCAGACATCCGAGCCATCACCCAAACTGGAGGGTACAACCGCATTGCTTCCTTGATAACCTTCTCCAAGTAACAAAGTTTCGAGACGTCTTCGAGTTGAACCGTCCGGCCGGCAAGCTCAGAATCCAATTCGTTGATAATGCGAGTTTCCACTTCCGGATGTTGAGTGATTAGATAAATGGTCCACGTTAGACTGATCGCAGTCGTCTCGTGGCCAGCCAAGAATAGTGTAATGACCTCATCCCGCAGCTGATTGTCCGTCATACGCTTGCCCTGCTCATCACGTGCCTGCATCAACGTTGAAAGCAGGTCATTAGAGTCTTGTCGCGATGAGGCGTGTTCGGAAATCAACTCGTTAATCACGTTATCCAGGCGTCGTACTGCTCTTTCGAATTCCGCATGTCCAAGGCGAAGTGCAGAACCTAGGAGAATTCGGAACAAACTTGAAGAAGGTGCAATCCGATTTGAAATCTCTTCGAAAGCCGCCGAAACTTCTTTGCACCTCGATTCGTGAATTTCGACATTGAACAAGGCCTTGTTTACAATCGCCAGCGTGAGCCTCATCATTTCATTTTGAAGATGAATCGTAGAACCAGCTGTCCAGCCGGTGCACATACGTGATGAATACTGGGACATAATTCGTGCATACGCGCTGATGCGTTCACGATGAAAAGAGGGTTGCATCAATCGACGTTGTCGAACCCAGAATTCGCCCTCACTCAGAAAGATTCCGTTACCAGCAACCCGACGCATCAGGGGCCCGCGAAGCAAATCCGACTTAGGAAAATCTGCTTTATTGGTGAGAACGGCCTCAATCAGCTCCGGATTGCTGAGAAGATAAATTATCGTAGTTCCGAAACGGAGTTGCACGGCATCCCCGTAATCACGACCAGTGCGCTCCAAGAACCCCAAAGGATCTCGCCCGAATTGGAGACCATTTCCCCAAAACAATTGCCCTTTAGGCCCATTTGGCACTGAAGAGCTCACACTACGAGTGATGATGGCATCCACTCCCGTGCAATCTGTGTCGTCGCTACCCGTGCTTTCAAGATGTGCAGCAGATTGCACATACCGGATTCGGTGCGCGAGAGGAACACAAATTCCGGGGAGAGAAATTTATTTTTAACGAGGATTTTGGCCAGCCTCGCCAAACCATCCATGAATTTTGGGTCCGCGAGTTGAAGCGGCTCATTTTTTATATTTAACGGGTGGAATTCATCGTAGAACGCCCTAATACCGTTCATGCATCGCCGCACGCGGGCTTCGTCAGGTGAGACATTCGGACCAAAGATAACGTGGATGATCTCCGCCAACAATTTGCGATCGTGCACCCATTCTCTCGACCAAAACTGGGCATAACAACGGACAACGTCTGGTTTCAAGTATTTCACACATCCAAAATCTACCAGCCCAATTGTCCCATCATTGTTAAACAGATAATTTCCTGGGTGCGGATCGGCATGAAGGGCTTGAACTCGGAACAATTGGAAAAAGAAAAGCCTCGTCAAGCCGGTGCCGAGCTTGTCACGTACTTGTTGCGAAGGATTTGTTTTGAGAAACTCCTGCAAACGCAATCCAGGGACACGGGACATCGTTAGCACCTGATCCGAACTGAGGTCATGATGCACTTTCGGAACATTCACGAACCCGAGAGGCGCAAGGGCTTTTTCAAAATGCTCAATATTTCGAGCCTCGTTCACATAATCCGTCTCTTCGAGAATCCCGCGTTCCGTTTCCTGAATGACCGAATCTTGCAGATGCCCTGTTAATCGAATTGCGAAACCTGCTGTGCGTATGGCTTTGAAATCACTTTCGATGGCCTCACGCATTGCTGGATACTGAATTTTGACCGCAACGCTTTCGCCTCCTTTCGTCACGGCCCAATGGACCTGGCCCAGGGAAGCGGCAGCGAAGGGTTGATGTTCAAAAGAACGAAATACATCCTCCGGATACTTTCCTAAAGCAGTCTTGAACTGAGCCCGCATCAGGCTCGTATGCATGGGAGGCGCGTGCATCTGCAGGGCCGACAATTCTTCGATCATTTCCTCCCCCAGGAAATGCGTTTGCATGCTGAGGGCTTGTCCCAGTTTCATGATTGGGCCGCGAAGGTCTTGAAGCCCCTCGCGAACTTGTTTTGCATGCTTTTGCCTCAAGGCACGATGTTGGCCCGTTGCACGTTCCTCATTTATGAATGGGCGGTGCAATTGATAACCGAGGTAGCTTCCAGCTAGACCGGCCCCCAATTTCATGAGCCGGGCGGCCCGGCCCAGAGGACCTTTTTTCAAATGTTTCACCACTCCCACCGGCCTTTCTTGAGAAGTTTTGTCACGACCGACAATGAGCGGTCGACCAAGGCCAACGTCTTTTGTTTGCCTCGCGAAAGATCCTGAAGCCAATATGTGACAATGCCGATGTAGTATAAACCAAAGGCATATGCACCCAAATCCCCGATCTTAGGAATCTCACCTTGCTCTTCGGCCCGGGCTAAAACTGAGCGGATGAATCGAAGATACTTGAGCCGATGCTCTTGCGATTCAAACCGCAACGGACTTAGTGTTGAAGTTGGTTGTAATGCCCGAAAGAAAACCGCGCCGATGAAATCCTGGTAGGGCTCAATATATTCGAGCTGCCGATGGATAATTGCGAAAAGCCTTTCCGGAAGCGACGCTCTTTGCAAGTGCTTTTGTGAATGAAACCACTCGATAAGGTCGTCGGTTTCCTTTTGGAAGAAATAAAGCGCGAGATCTTCTTTTGTTTTGAAGTAGTTGAAGAGAGTGCCTTCAGCGATTCCCGCCTTCTGCGAGATTTGTCTCGTCGTTGTGCCCTCCAGACCTTTCTGCTTAAACAAGGCCAGCGCCGCATCCAGAATGTGTTTCTTGGTCTGTTCCTTGTTCTGGTTGCGCTTTCCTGAGGTTTTTTTATCGGGCGATGCCGAAGAAGATTTCGTTCCTTTCACGAGAAATTGTGGTTAATCATGGATTATGAGTATGCTCAACATTACTGGTGCAATGCGGTCGCGTCAATGAGGAAAATGAGCATACTCATCTTATTATCCCAGCAAAAGCAAATCCTCTGTCGGATTCGGGCTTAATTCTTCCCAACCTGGACACAAACCAAAGTTTACTGAAAGCTGGTCCCTGACGGAGTCACAGACTCCTCGGGTATGTATTCGGCCTCGCTCAAGGTTGGCTGTTCATCTACTTTTCGCGGCAGGACAGCCCACGTTCGTAGGTTAGATCCTAGCGGGACAAAGCATGGCAATGCGAGCTTCCAAAATGGTCTTCATCAATGAAAACCCTCTTGTTGGGAGGGCGTGGCGACGAAATGAGGACACTCCAACGGTTTCGATCGCGCTGACTTCCTCTTCCAGGTGAACGTGCAGTATTCCAATTCCGGCACGTCCTTGAGTAAAATCGTGTCACCGATCACCAGCTGGGTGCATCTTACTAATAACAAAACGTAAGATGGCTTTCCTGCATCGCGACAAGAACAAGCAACTCCCCCGGCCCACCGCGACGGACGCCGAACTCGTGCACGCAGCGCGGCGCGGCGACAAACGGGCATTCGTCGAGATCGTAGCCCGCAACCAGGCAATGGTTTGCGGCATCGCTTATGCAATTTTGACAGATTTCAGCGCCAGCGAGGACGCGGCGCAGGACGCCTTTCTCACGGCCTGGCGCAAAATTCACGATTTGCGCGAGCCTGAACGGCTCCGCTCGTGGCTGGGCCAGATTGCCCGAAACGTAGCCTTGGGTTACTTGCGACGGGAAAGAAACCATGCTCCCTTGGAGGACGCCCCCCAGTTGGTCGACGGTTCTCCCGCTCCGGATGAGTTGGCCGCCACGGCGGAAGAAGCAGCTCTGGTTAGCGATTGCCTGACCCAGCTGCCGGAGACCTACCGTTTCCCGTTGGTCCTTTACTATCGGGAAGGCCAATCGGTTCGATCTGTCGCTGAAAGCCTGGGGCTCAGCGAAGATGCCGTAAAGCAGCGGCTGGCGCGCGGTCGCGAGATGCTGCGCGAGCAAATGACTGGTTTAGTCGAATCAGTGCTTAAGCGCACTGCGCCGACCGCAATCTTCACTATGGCAGTGGCGGTTGCGATTGGAGCCCTCGCCACTCCCGCTGCGATTGCAACGGGCGTTTTTGCCGGTGCTACAACCGGCAGTTCGGCCTCGGCCGGCGCAGCTTCCACTTCTTTTTTTACTGCTATGACGACTTCCAAAGGATTGTTGGTCACCGCTGCTGTGGTCGCGGCGGTTTCGTTTCCCATCGGGTACCACTTCAAAGTCAGCGAACCGTCACGAGCGCCAGCCGTGACAACCACAAGGCCGGAGATCGCGGCCGTTCCTACCAATACGCCCACTTTGATTGAGAACAGCGCATTATATGCGGAGTGGCGCAAACTCCATGAACAATACGGGATCGGAAAAGACGCTATGCCGCAACTGTATAATGCAATCAATGAGCTGAAGGATTCGTTCCGGCGCCGAGCGTTTCGGGTGGCTCTCTTATCGGAATGGGTCGAGGTGGATGCAAGGGGTGGGATGGCGTTCTTTATGAAGGGCCATGATCCTAGCGAACGGAACGAGTTTTTCCAGGAATGGCTGGTCGCGTCTCCCGCTGCCGCTGTAGACGGCTTGATGGCTTCGGGTGCGGGTTGGGAGAGCATCGCTCGGGATTCATTGGCCGAAATCGCCAAAAAAGTTCCTGATCGCATTCCGGGCATTGTCGCTCAGTTGCCGGCCCCGGAAAATCTTTGGGATAAAAAGGTCCTGGAAGCGTTCACAATCCTTGGAGGTGCCAACTTGGACCAAGCCCGCACCTGGGCCTTGGCGGTGACAGGCCCTAATCGTGACCAGGCCCTGGGCGGGGTTGCTGCCGCCTGGGCAAAGGGCGATTCGCAGGCGGCGATTGCCTGGACTAAATCGCTTCCCGACGGAGTTGACCATGCCGAATTGATTCGAGCTGCTTTGATCGGTCTGGCAGCCGCCAATCCTGCCGCGGCACTGGACCAGATCGGGATCGTGCCGCCTGGAGGCAAACAGGGTTACTTTGCCAGCACGACCGGCGCCCGCGTTTTGGAAGCAGCCGTGAGAGCCGATTTCGATGGCACCGTTACCTGGCTCACTGCGCATCCGGGACAACTTTCGCGAGACGATATTATGGGCATGGGTAACGCCCTCGCCGATCGGCTCAACTCCGATCCAACGGGGTTTTTGAACCTCCATGCCAATGACGGGTCGTTGTCGGTGCTTCTGCCGGCCATCGACAGTGCGCTCCTCAACGGAGCCACTTCCCAACAAGCGACGGTTTGGGATTGGCTTAAAACGCAACCGGATAATCCGACAGTCAAATCGCTCAAACAAGAGGTAATCAATGCGATGGCGCATCAAAACCCTGTAGGAGCAATGAGCCTGGTTTCAGATATCCCAGCTACCAGTGAAGGCGATCAGCAAATACAGGAACTCGCGCGCTCCCTCTTCAATGGAGGCTCCATGCTCGGCCGTCTAGACACCCTCTACAGCCAAGCCCCTGCGCGACTTCAAGGCCCCATGCTCCAAACCGCGTTCAGCCAACTGCGCGGGGAAAACCTGGATGATCCTCAATCATGGATTTCACGCTTGCCGCTGTTGCCGGAGTCCGCCCGCGCCTCCGCCGCAGGAACTGTGGCCCAGGCCTGGGCTCAGCGCTCGCCGGAAGACGCCGTCAGTTGGATTCAATCTATGCCCGCCGATCAAACCCGCAGCGATGCCGCCGCGGCCATAGCTTCAGTCTGGGCCGCGCGCGATCCGCAACAGGCAGAACAATGGGTTTCAGCCATGTCTCAGGGTCCCGAACGCGACGAGAGCAATCGCGCCCTCGCCCTTGCTCTATCAGAGTCAAGTCCTCGGGAAGCCTGGGACGCCGCCATTAGCATCGGGGACACTACCGAGAGGGACCAAACCGCCGCACACGTAGCAAAGATGATGGCGCTGCGGGACCCGGCGACTGCGCGGCAATGGATCGACTCCGGTCCGTTTACTCCCGACCAAAAGACGCAGCTACAGGCCGGTCTGAGTAGTAGCACGCCTTCCGGGGGAAACTGAAAGCACTGCTTGCCATGAGAACTTTGACCACCTCAACAGCCATAGTCGCTAGTGCTTTTTTAGGCCTTGCGGCCGGTCTGGTCTGGCGCCACGCCAATATTGCCAAACACGTCGACGTTGCCCAAATAGAATTTGGCCACCCGCCACCATCCTTGGGCCCGGTTACGCCCGAAAAATTAAGCTTACCGGACGACTCGCCGCTGGCCACACAATTAGCGCGCGACCTCGCCCAATCGACCGGCGTGAAACGGTGGCTGTTCTGGTGGGATGCAATGGAAAAGGCTGCCCCGGCTGATTTTCCGCGTCTTGCCAAACTGGCACGCGGTAACCGCGGGGCTACCAAGCTCGTTGCCGAGCGATGGGCCGAACTGGCGCCCAAGCACTTCTTCGACACGCTCCGCACGGCAGCAATGCAAGAATACCCACCAGGGCTTGCAGACACACTGATTCAAAGCTGGCTGAAACAGGATAAATCGGCCGTGATCGCAGCGCTCAACAGTGGCGAAGACTTCCCACAACGCAAGGATTGGCGCGGGCAGTTGGCAATAACCCTGATGGCTACGGACCCCGAGACAGGTTTGCGATTAATGTCCGATTGGCAAATTGACAATTACGGGCCCAGCATGTCTGGCGTCAAATCGTGGGCCGCCGCCGACCCCCGCCACGCCGCGGAGTTTACAATGGCTAATCCCGCCGGACCCGTGTCCGACTCAGCGATCGCAACGATCGGCGAGGTTTGGGCCAAGGCAGATCCGGCTGCCGCCTTGGCATTTGCCGCAACCCAGCACGGGTCATTGGCCAACAAACTTTCACAAACCGTCCTCAAGAGCTGGGCCGATCGTAACTTGAGCGGTGCGGCAGACTGGTTGGCCGGAAGTGACGCACCAACGCTTGCTAAGTTCAGCCCCACACTCGTGGAAGCCTGGGCTCAGCAGGATGCCCCGGCTGCCCTAGCCTGGTGCGAAGCGAATCTTACAGGCACGAGCCTTTCGGACTCCATCAAGGCACTGGCCGCGGGCGCGGCTCAGAAGGACGTTGCTTCCGCCGCCGCTCTCGTCAGTTCTATGAGTCCCTCGAGCGCCCGTTCACAAGCAGCCATGGCGGTTGCAGACAAGTGGTTCCCGGACGCGTTTGCCAACAAAACAGTATCGGCCGACACTTTGAACTGGCTGGCGAGTCTGGATACCGATGCGATTCGTCAGGTTGTCACCAGTGTCTCCTGGAAATGGACCGATTCTGATCCCGCGAGCCTTGCTTCGTTCTTGCAATCGGCAACGAACATCAGCTTCCCAGCGTACACGTATGAGGCCCTCTCTCGAAACATGGCGCGCAATGATCCTTCCGCAGCGATAGACTGGGCTAACCGGCTCCCAGCGGAACTCGGAGTCTCCGTCGGGAGCACTGCTTTTAGCGAATGGGCACGCGGCCAATTTGACACAGCCATGCAGTGGTTTAATCAGATGCCGGCATCAGATTCGCGGCGTCAACCTTTCCTGAACTCTCTGTTGCAGCAACTGGCCTGGGATCCCCAATCGGACGCCCGGTTCGGACAAATTGCGTCTTTGGCGCCTTCCGCCGCTCGTTCAACGATCCAAGGAATGGCCTTGCCCGATGATCGCCGGGCCGCCCTGCTGGCGCTGGTATCACCCCAACCAGGACAGTAAGCCAATTCTCAAGTCTCTTCCGCTTTGCTCACGGTCTGGGCCGATGCCACGGTTTACATGTGAACGTTATAGCAAAGCAATACCTCCTGGTCGCGGAGATAGAGCTTGCCACCTGCGATAATGGGGTGCGCCCACGCCTGTTGCTTGCTGCGAAAAGGCTGTTCGAAAAATCCAGTTGCACGATAGCTTTGCGGAGAGGCTTCAAGGAGCACGACGCTTCCCCGATCCTCCCCCCTTAAATAGAGGTGGTGGTCCGCAGCCATAATGGACCCTTTACCAAAATTTGGTTGTTCCCACATAACTTTGCCGGTCTTAAACTCCTGGCACACCCAACCTTTTCCCTCAGAATAGCCGTAGAGAAACTCTCCGACACGAACGACACCACCGTGGTGATTGGCCATAACCCTGTTAGCGTACACCTCTTCTGCCTTGAATTGGCCAGCCGTGGCAGAAATTCGTAAGAGGCTACACCCGGCTCCGTACGCGGACGTCACGTAAACGCCAGTCGTCATAAAAGATTGGCGTAGGAATCACAGCGGTCTGACCTGGACGGGATGCATGCCATAGCACCCTCCCATCGGACGCTGCGATTCCAATAACGTTTGCATCCGTGAGTTGGATATACTGGCGTTGGCCCGCTACCTGCGCGACGATCATTGAACAATAAGCGCAGTTGTCTTTGAAATCCTTGGTACGCCACACTACTGAACCCGTGTTTTTATTGAGCGCAACGATCGTGCCGTCGGGACCGCCGGGCGTTACGACAATTTTGTCGCCGTCCACAAGTGGGGATTCCGCGTAACCCCAGTCCGACATCATCTTGCCTCTAAAATCAGTGAAAAGGCTTCTACGCCAGTGTTCCTTGCCGCTGCCAGCGTCGACGCAAACAAGGTCACCGAACTGCCCTAGTGCGAAGACCAAGCCACTATTAATCGTGGGGGTTGAGCGAGTTCCAGGATATCCGTTGCCTCGCCAGATTTGCCAACCCGGGCTTTCCACAGAAGTTTGCCTTTGACGTCATCGAGCGCATAGACACAGCTCTCGTCCGCGCCATCTCCCATGGTAAAGACTCTGCCATCCGCTACTGCGACTGACGAATAGCCGGCCCCCACATTTGTAGAGCACCAAACGAGTGGCGGGCCTTTCACCGGCCATGAGACCAACAAACCGTTTTCGGTCGACACTCCGTCGCGATTTGGTCCGCGCCACTGAGGCCAGAAACCTGTTGCGCATACCGCGCTTAAAGCGTGAATAGAAAACAATAAAACAGCCGCGTGACAACCAAGTGTGGACGGCGGCGTGAAAACTTACGAAAACCGCCGGTATGAACTTTTACATGGGTACCCAGAACAAACCGGCAGGAAAAAGTGCCTGCCGGTTTGCCGTCTTGATTAGGTTTAGGGTAA
>Ga0070741_10021116_pt1 | contig 10164 bp, 5 predicted proteins | sample Coa_R1_4_FD_66440 | JGI IMG/M metagenome (GOLD analysis project Ga0070741, IMG submission 66440) | Surface soil microbial communities from Centralia Pennsylvania, which are recovering from an underground coalmine fire - Coalmine... | ecosystem: Environmental > Terrestrial > Soil > Unclassified ...
GGCGCTTGCCGCCGTAGGCCTTCTGCACGGCCGCGTCGAACACCGCCTGGCTCGCGCGCCAGATGTCGGGGCCGGTGCCGTCGCCCTCGATGAAGGGAATGATGGGGCGGTCGGGCACGCGCAGTAGGCCGTCGCGCGCGATCTCGATCCGGTCGCCGGGCGGCACGGACACGATCGAATACGGAGGCATGGGCGTCTCAAACCGAAAAACGCCGACGCGTGCAACCCACCGCGAGCCCGGCGGGGCGAGCGCTCCTCGATCGCGCTCGCGCATGCCGGACGTCGGCTGCCGTGCTATGAGCGCGCGGATGGTTCGTCGCGGACCCGACGCCTGCCCGGCCTGCGGCCTCGAGGCGCTCCGACCGTCGGCAACGCCGCCGCCCCTCCGGATGCTGCGGTGCCGGAGCTGCGGCCATTTCGTCGCACTCCATCCGCCGCACGCCGCCGCGGACGACTATCACGAGCAGTACGAGGAGGGCGCCTTCGTCGCCTCGCTCGCCGCGACGCGCGCGCGGCAGGCCGCCGCCCTGGTTCGGGCCCTCGGGCGGCTTCCCTTCGACGCGGAGGCCCGCGTCCTCGACTTCGGATGCGGGCGAGGCTACTTCCTTCGCGCGCTCCGAGACGCCGCCGTCCCGTGTGCCGGTGCCGACTTGTCGCCGAAGGCCATCGCGCTCGTGCGCGAGCTCGGCGTCGTTGCCCGCCGCATCGCCTCCCTTGGCGCCGCGGCTCTCGCGGGACTCCGCGCGGAGCTTCCGTTCACGCCGACCGTCGTCTCGCTTCTCGACGTGATCGAGCACTTCGAGCCGGACGCCCTCGCCGACACCCTCGCGCTCCTCGGGGACACCTTCGCGGACTCGTTGGAGTACCTGGTCGTCAAGGTCCCCGTCTCCAACGGCGTGCTCTTCCGGTCCGCGCGCGCGCTCGCGCGCGTCGGCCTCGTCGAGCCCCTGCTCCAGCTCTTCCAGACGGGGACCTTTCCCCCGCACCGGCACTACTTCAGCCGTCGCTCGCTCGATCGACTGATCTGGCGGCTCCGTTTCGTGCCGGTCCTCGCATGGGAGGACGCGGACTTCGAGCCGGACCGCTTCACGGACCGGATCCAGGCGCTTCGCGGGTGGGCGCGCCCGGTCGGCGCCCTTCTCGGGCACACGTTCGACCTCGGGGGACGCCTCCTCGGCCGCGACACGGTGATTCTCGTCGCGGCGCCCGCCCGGCACGCGATCAACGCTGGAGCGGACGATGCCAACGCGGCTGAACGTCGTAGCTCAGGAATTGGAGCACGAACTGCACGCCGAGAATGACGGGAAGCACCGCGAGCATGACGGTTCCCGTCGGCGTCATCACGCCGGCGCGCGCGTTCTTGATCCAGTGGAACGTTCCGAAGCACACGCCGAAGAGAAACAGGGCGACACCGGTGACGAGCTCGAGCGTGGCGATCGAGAAGTCGCGGAGGAAGTACGTGTACCCGAGCCGACGGACGAACCGGTCCAGGTGCTTCAGCGCGAACTCCGGAATGCTGCGGGAGACGCTTAGGCTGCTTACCTCGTTGCCGTAGCGCGAGGGCATCGGGACTTCCGCCACGACGGCGCGGATCGTGTTGAGGCGAAAGAGCACGTCGCTCTCGAAGAAGTAGCGCCGGTCGAGCTTGTCGAGCGGAAGCATCGCGAGAGCCGTCCGGTGGATCGCCACGAACCCGTTTGTCGGGTCCATGATCTGCCAGTAACCCGCCGACGCCTTGGCGATGAATGAGAGCACCGCGTTCCCGATGAGGCGCGCCCGCGGCATGGCGCGCAGGCCTTCGAGGTCGAAGAACCGGTTGCCCTTGGCGTAATCGGCTTCGCCGGCGACCAGCGGCCGGACGAGGCGCGGGATGTCGCGCGGATCCATCTGGCCGTCGCCGTCGAGCTTGATGACGATGTCGAAGCCCGCGGCGAGCGCGCGCCGAAAGCCGGTCACCGTCGCGCCGCCCACGCCTTCGTTCCGCGCGTGCGTCACCACTTCGACCCGCGGGTCGGTGCATGCCTCCCGCACCAGCCGTCCGGTCCCCTCGGGACATGCGTCGTCCACCACGAAGATCCGCGAAACGTCGGGACCGATTCGCGCGAGGACGTCCAGAATGTGCTCCCGGCACCGATAGGCCGGAATCACGACCGCGGTCCGCGGCTCAGCCGCCATCGACGCCCTTCCCCTCCGGCAGGACGATCACCCGCGGGGTCGCCACGTGCCGGAGCACGACGCCACCCGCGGCGTCCCGGGTGACCGCCGCCGTCGTCGTGTCGGAGAGCGGCATTCGCCGCCCGAGCTTCCACCACACGACGTGCACGTCGAACCTGCCGACCCGCCCGTCGCCCGGGACCATCTCGACCGGCACCTCGGAGCCGTCGAGGGTCGCCCGAGCCGTCCCCCCCGCCACGTCGAGGAGGAGACGGCCGCGTCGCAACGCTCCGGCGTTCTTCACGTCGACGCTCCAGACACCGAAGAGCCGCGCGCTCGACGGATCGACGACGTGGAGGGCGAACCGGTACACACTGCCGTCGTGCTCGGGCGGGAGAACCGCGAAGTCGTACGCGAGCGCGTCCGTGTCCAGCTCCTGGCCCGCCCACGCGAGGCCGACGCGCCCGCGGCGCGGCCCGTGCCGGCCCATCTCCTCCGCGGAGGATCGAACGCGATGGACGAGCACCGCGCCCGGGCCGTCGTTCCGCAGCGTCACCTGCGAGGGCGGCGCGGGGGGCACGACGAGCGACCAGCGCCACACGCCCGGCGTGAGGCGGACGGGTGCGCTCCCCGCCGGCTCGAGAACCGTGCCGGGTTCCAGCATGAGCAGCGTCACCTCGACGGCGCGAGGAGAACCGAAGAGCTGCGTCGTCCGATCGACCTGCATTCCGATCCGCGTTCGCTGATCCGCGCCGTCGAAGGCGACGCGGAGCAACTCGCCCGCGGCCCACCGCGCGACGCCGTCGTCCGGGACCCACTCGGCGACGACGTCGTCACGCCGACGGCGCAGCTCGAAGGTCCGGTTGGCCCACACGATCTCGTACGCGCGCGGATCGTACCACGGCTCGTCCGCGACCTCTCCGCGTCGGCGGCCGTCGAGCGCGCGCTCGACGAGCGCGTAGCGGAACGTCGGCTGGACGGGCACGGGGGTCGCGACGTTGTACGCGAACAGGGGCGCGCGATAGCTCATGCGCCGTCCCTTTAGCAGGTAGCCGATCCAGTGCTGCTGGAGGCCGGGGCGGACGTCGACGAGGACCCAGTCCTCTGGCGGAAGCCGCGCGACCGCCGGCTCGATCTCCTGCACCGCACGCGTCACGACCACGCGGTGCTTTCGGACGTATCGCATCGTCGCCCAACTGTTCGAGACGTTCAGCGCGATGTCCCCCGCGAGCGCGGCGGCCGCGGCGTAGCGGAGCCGCGGCCGCGCGAGGACGGTGGCGACGCCCGACGCGAGGAGCGGCAGGAGGCTCACCGCGACCAGGCAGGCGAGCTTGAAGTAGCCGTACGGATAGCCGTGCGGCGGGTTCACGAGAAAGCGCTGCTGGAGGGCCATCGCGGTCGCGACGCCAACGCATGCAGCGGCCGCGCGCCGGCCGGCCGCCGGCAACCCGAGCCAGCCGAGCGCGCTGCACGACACCGCCGCCGCCGCGAGACCCCAGACGACCGCCGCGGGCGGGCGCCAGTGCGTAATGCCGTAGGCCGCAAACGCGTGCGGCACGAGGCCGAGGACCTCGACGACGGGCGGGAAGACCACGATGTTCCCGCCGCCGACGGTCATCGCCCCGCCCGGCTCGAGGAGTTTCGCGACGAAGGTCAGCTCGGTCATTGCGCGGGCGACGGCGAACGGGTTCGTGATCACCACCAGTGCGGCAACGGCGAGCCCCCACGCCACTTGGGCGCGGAGCGCGGCAAGGAGCCGCTTCCCGTCGCCGAGAGTCCCGAGCGCCGCCGCGACGGCGATGCAGATGACCACGAAACCGGCGACGACGGCATACGTCGGGTATACGGAGAGGAGAGCCCCGAACAGCAGGCCGAGGGCGACCGTCGGCGCGGCACGCCGGCCGTCCGCGGCGCGGACGGCGAGCGCGATCACGAGCGGGAAGATGCCGAGCGCGATCGACTGCGACAGGAAGTCGTCGTGCACGGGCCAGAGGAGGAGGTTGTGCGAGGCGGCGAGCGCGGCGGCGAGCGCGCCCGCACGACGGCGAAGCCCGAGCGCGCGCGCGAGGACGTAGACCCCCGCCGGGAGGAGGCCGAAGAACAAGGCCGCGGTCGGCGTGAGGAGCCGGTAGCTCCGGGCGCCCGTCAGCGCGCCGGCGGTGGCGAGGTAGTAGACGTCGCCGAGGCGGATGAGCGCGATCTGGGACGCGACCCAGCCGTAGAACGGGCGCCCGGGCGGGACGACGGGAATCACGGGTGCCGCCTCGCGGAGATACTCCGACCGGACGGCATACGAGAGGCCGTCGACCGTGGTGCCGGTGACCGTCAGGTATCCGAGCCCGATGAGCGGGAGCATCGCGAGCGCGTAGGCGCCCACGCAGAGCGCGGCGACCGGCCAATACGGGATCGGCGGGCGACGGCGTGCGAGCCCCGCCGTCAGGAGCCCGACGACTCCGAGGAGCGCGAGGCCCCACGCGTAGGCGTCGACGGGCACGCCGAACGCTCCGAGGTCGGAGCAGACGGCGGACACGACCGCGAATCCGAGAAATGGGGAGACGAGGAGCACCTCGCGTCGGCGGGCGAGCGGGGTCACGCGCACCGCGAGCGGGAGGCCGATCCCCCAGAGGAGGACGAATGAAACCGCCGCCTGGACGAGCCACTGGCCGAGCATGCCCGCGTCTTCCGGGATCCACGCGAGCGCGCCCACCGCTAGCTCCCCGGCTTCCACGCGACCACGCTGAGCGGGAGGTTCGCCCAGCGGTAGATGAGTCGTCCCGTGAGCCGACTGCCGAGGAGGCGCATGAACGCGGCGCGACCGGCTTCGCTGTCCGTGAGACGCCGCACGAGCGCCGGGAGACCGCTCATGAACTCGTCGTCCGGGTAGAGCAGCCGGTAGGCGACGGAGCGTGGCACGATGTGACGGCTCCGGAAGCCGGCCTTCGCGAGGGCGCCCGCGTACTCCGCGAAGCTGTAAATGTGCTCGTTGATCCCGTGCGCCGTTTCCGCGTTTCGGGGCTGGCGATCGGGGATGGATGCCTTCTTGCACGGCTCGGACACGAAGACGAACGCACCGCCCGGACGGAGAATCCGCCACACCTCGCCGAAAAGGCGCGGCAGGTCGCCGGAGTGATGGATCGACGCCACCGAGACGACCGCGTCCGCCCACCCGTCGGGAAGCGGGATCTGGTGGACGTCGGCGCGCACGCGCTCGAACAGTACCCCGTCCTCGGCCAGGTACACGTCCGCCGTCTCGAGGCCGAGAAATCGCGTCGTCAGCACGTCGACGGCGACGACCTCCCGGGCACGCCCGATCGTCGCGAGGTAGCGGGACGACCACGTACGACCGGCGCCGACGTCGACCACTCGCGCGCCCGCGAGTCGGACGTGCTCGAAGATCTGGAAGAAGTCGGGAGCCGTCGCCGGCCACGGGTCGTGCGGATAGTACGGCAGCGCCGTCATCGTCGGCACGAGGTGCTCGCCGAGCGGACCGGCGAGCTCGATCCACCCCCCGACCTCCCGCGTCAGGGTCTCGTCCGCAGGATCGAGCATGTGCACGACGCCGTTCATGACGTCGTACTCACGCCCGCACGCACCGCAGGTGAGCCGGCCGTCCCGCACCTCGCGGGCGTCCTCGCGATGAACCGCGAGCCGCCAGGAGCGCGCGCGGCATCCCAGGCAGACGAGCTCATCTGCGAACGTCCGCTTCACGCCCCGTTCTTGCCCGACCGTGAACGGGCCCGCCGCCGCCCCCGCGTCAGCACGCGGCCACCCGCTCGTAGACCTGGAGCGTCTCGCGTCCCATCCGCTCCAGCGAGAACGCGCGAGCACGCTCGAGCCCGCGCGCCCGCAGGCTCGCCCGGAGCCCGTCGTCGCTGAGGACCGCCACGAGCGCATCGGCGATCGCGTCCGTCTCCCGCGGATCGACGAGGAGCGCCGCGCCGCCCGCCACTTCGGGAAGCGACGAGACGTTCGACGTCAGCACGGGCGCCCCGCACGCCATCGCCTCGGCCACCGGAATGCCGAAGCCCTCGTAGAGCGAGGGGTAGGCGAAGACGTCGGCACCCGAGTAGAGCGCGGGCTGGTCTTCCGCAGGCACGTAGCCGAGGAAGCGCACGTCCGTCTCGATGCCGAGCCGCCGTACGAGCGCCGCGACGTCCCCGTTCAACCACCCCGCGGCGCCGGCGACGACGAGCTCGTGCGCCGCGAGCCCCGGGCGCCGGCGGACCCGATCGTACGCCTCGATCAGCCGGGCGAGGTTCTTGCGCGGCTCGTTGGAGCCGAGAAAGAGGACGTAGGGACGCGCGAGCCCGTGCCGCGCGCGGACACGCGCGACCGCATGCGCGTCGGCCGGCGCGAAGCGGGGATCGATCCCGGGGTGCACGACGTGGATCCGCTCCGTCTCGACGCCGTACAACCGCATCAGGTCGGCTTTCGTGCACTCCGAGGTCGCGATGAAGGCCCGGGCGCGCGTGATCGCGTCCCGCATCCCACGCTCGCAAAGGGCGACGTTCTCCGGCGTGTGGTACTCGGGCAACAGCCGGAACGTCAGGTCGTGGACGGTCATGACGAGACGCGCCGGATCGACGTCGGGCGCGGTGTTCCCCGTGCTGTGCACGACGTCGACCCGATGGGGCCCGTCGAGGGCTCGGGCGGCCGACCCGTTCTCGGCGAAGGCCGGGAGGCTGCCGCGGTAGATGCGGAAGTTCGAGGGCAGATCGATCTCGAGTCGCGCGCGTTCCGGGTACTCCGGGTGTACGAACGGCCCGAACCCCGGATAGAGGACGTACTGCGTATCGCGATCGACGAGCGCCAGCGCCTTCGCGAGCATGCGCGCGTAGACCCCGACGCCCGTCGCCTCCCCGATCGCGCGGCTCACGTCGATCCCGACGGCCAGGCGGCCGGCGTTCCGGGATGCCTTCGCGCGAGGCGCCACGCTCGGCGCGCCGATCTCCCGCAGACGCTCGACGATCCGCTCGGCGGTGTGCCCCCACGTGAACCGCGCGTGCGTCTCGGCGGCGGCCTGCTCACCCCGCGCCCGCGCCTCTTCCCGGTGCTCGTACACCCAACGGAGGAGATGCCGCAGGTGCTCCTCGTCCGGTTCCGCCCATCGGAAGCCCTCGTAGTACGGGCACTTCGCGACCGCAGGGACCAGACGCCGCACGCGTAGCGGGTAGGCGTTCCCCTCGTGCATGAAGCTTCGGGGGGCGCTCCAGTCGGTCGCGATCACCGGGAGCCCGCACGCCATCGCCTCGAGGATCGGCATCCCCCAGCCCTCGCCCCGGCTCGTCGACACGAAGCAGTCCGCGGAGCGGTAGAGGCTGCCGAGCTGGTACGTCGGCAACAGCCGATCCAGCACGACCTCGATGCGCCCTCCGTCGGCGCGGAGCCCGAGCGCGCGGATCTGCGCGCGGACGTCGACCGCGGGGTCCGTGTTCACGCACTTGACGATCAGCACCGCGTCGTCGTCGGCCGAGAACTCCTCGTTGAAGGCGCGCAGGAGGATCTCCGGCGCTTTCCGCTCCCCCCATTCGAAGTTCGCGAGAAACGTGAACCGGTCGTCCAGGCGAAAGCCGCGGATCGTCGGGTGAAAGTGATTCGGATCGATGCCGAGCGGGACGACGTGGATCGGGCGTCTGACGCCGCTCGCGCGAAACGTCTCGAGATTGAAGGGCGACGGCACCCACACCTCGTCCATCAGGTTCGCCTGCCGGACCCACTCGGGGGGCAGGCCGTCGACCTCGAGCATCGAGAAGCCGATCTTGTACGCGCCGTAGTTCCGTTCGAACGCGTCACCCTGCGCGAGCACGATCTGCGGCTGGTCGGCGGGCGCCGGGCGCGCGGCCATGATGTTCAGCCGGTAGTCGCCGAGATCGGGCGGCTCCTCCAGAGGAAAGGGCGTGCCGGGGCCGTACACGTAGCGGTACGCGACGAGGACCTTCTGGTCCTCGAGCGCGTCGATGATCGCGCGCGAGAGCACCGCGTACCCGAGAGGACGGCTCGCGGTCGAATGCCAGACGAGCGGGAGCCGATACGCCGCACGCAGCTTCGCCTCCCACTTGCGCCGGAAGGTCGCACGCGACGGATCGAAGAGGCGGGAGAAGTCGACCCGGTTGACCCTGGTCGAGACGTTCTCGTGGTGAATCACGGTCGCTTCACCGCAGCAGAGAACCGCCCAGCCCTTCTCGCGCGCCTTGAGGCAGTAGTCCGTGTCCTCGAAGTACGAGAAGTAGTCCTCGTCGAGCCCACCGATGTCCTTGAGCACCGCGCGCGTCAGATAGACGCAGCCGAAGGAGACCGACTCGACCTCGCGCGTCGTCGCGTACTGGTTCACGTCCTTCTCGAGCCCGCCGATCTGCTGGCCCCACATCGTCTCGACGGGCATGTAGGCGCCGGCGTGCAGGAGCCGCCCCCCCGGCCGGAGCTGGCGGCATCCGACGATCCCGACGCGCGGGCGCGAGTATGCCGCCGCCTGCATCCGTGCGAGCCAGTCCGGCTGGCAGATCTCGACGTCGTTATTGAACAGCACGCAGTCGCTCGCCGGATCGGCCGCCGCGATGCCGATGTTGTTGCCGCGGACGAAGCCGAGGTTCTCTGCATTCCGGATGAGCCGGACCCACGGCAGCCCGGCGACGAACTCGCACGTCCCGTCGGTGCTCCCGTTGTCGACGACGATCACCTCGTACGGGGGCGACGCGGTGAAGGCACGGAGCGTCGCCAGGCACGTGCGCGTGAACGAGAGCCCGTTCCAGGTGAGGATGATGATCGAGACCTTGCGCGGCGTCACGCGGCGCTCAGACCTCCTTCATGCGGCGCCCGATCACGGCGTAATCCTGCGGCCCGAGGAGGAGCGCGTTCACGAACTCAGCCGTCCGGTCGAACCGGCCCGCGTGCTCCCCGAACGGCTCGCTGCTCGCGAGAGGCGGAAAGCCGAGCGTCGGGTCGACGGGGGAGGAGAAGACGAGCCGCACGTCGGTGAAGCCCTCGGATTCGAGGAGATAGCGCATCGCCTCGGGATGGCACGGCCAGACGTGCGAGAAATCCATGTAGAAGCTGCGCGCGAATATCGCGAGGCACTGGGGATTCGGCGTCTCAAGCACGAGCCTCCCGCCGGGCCGCAGCCGTCTCGCGCAGAGTCGCACGAAGCGGACAATCTGTGCGGGATGCAGATGCTCTACGAACTGGGCCGCGAAGATGCCTCCAAGCGAGCTGTCGTCGAGCGCGTCGAGATGGACGAAGGCGTCCGCGTGCACGACGTCGTGTCCCTTCTCGCGACAGTGGAGCACCAAGTCGAGCGACCGATCCACGCCGCTCGCGGCGATCCCCGCCTCGCGCAGGAGGTCGAGAAACTCGCCGCGGCCGCAGCCGACGTCGAGCACCGGCGCCGCGCCGCGGAACGCGTCCAGGTACGCGCGCTGGCGGCTCCTCACCTCCTCTTCCGAGCCGCGGTGGCGGTCCTCGAACCCGACGTAGTCGAACCCCAGCTCCGCCGGTGCGATGGGCCGGGGCAGCGGATCCGCGCCCGCCGGCGGAGCGCCGACGGCGAGGCGGCGGACCGCGCGCTCGACACGCCCGAGCCGCTCGAGCGCGAGCCGCTGGTCGCGCTCGAGGCCTCCGTGGCGCTCGTCGAGCTGGTCCTGCCGGGCGTTAAACGCCTCGTTCCACCGGCCGACGTTGTCCCACCAGGCGGCCGCCGTCGTGACGTGCTGCTCGAGAAGCGTCCGCACGGCGTGGTGCGAATCGGCCACCTCGGCCTGCCGCCGCTCGATCCCCTCGATCCGCGCCCGCGCCGCAGCCGCCTCGGTCGCCTGCCGCTCGATCGTCGCCTCGAGCACGCGCGCCACCCGGAGGTTGAAGGCGCTCTGGCGCGCCAGGATCGGAGTCAGGAGGCGACGCAGCACACGCTTCGCGAAGGTCACGAGCGGGCCGACGACCGGTCGGTCGCTCACGAACGTCACCCGCTCGACCTGCCACTCCTCGAGCAAGGGCGCGCACGACGGCGACGGCTCGGTC
>Ga0070741_10021117_pt1 | contig 10164 bp, 8 predicted proteins | sample Coa_R1_4_FD_66440 | JGI IMG/M metagenome (GOLD analysis project Ga0070741, IMG submission 66440) | Surface soil microbial communities from Centralia Pennsylvania, which are recovering from an underground coalmine fire - Coalmine... | ecosystem: Environmental > Terrestrial > Soil > Unclassified ...
GATTGCACCGACAGAGTTGCAGGTGGGTGCTCCATAACTAAGGTCATCGGAAATGGTTCCGGCGGGAACCCAACGGTACATGCTTTCCCCTTGTCCGGATTCATTACCTATTCAGGCAGCCCTCCGGCAGCTCCTCTCATCCAACAGGTCACAAGCGACAACCAGAGGTGGTTATGGCCAGACAGGGTGCATGGCTCGCACTGTTTGCAGTTTTATTGGCGCCGGTGCTCGGGTTCGCGCAGTACCGCGATTCGGGTCCGTACAATCCGCAGCAGTATCCCGACTCGCGGCAATATCCCAACTCGCAGCAGTACCCGCCACAATCATCTCAACCGTACATAGCGGAGGGCACACGCTTCATTGCGGTGCTTGACGACAAACTCGAGACGAACAAGGCGAAGTCTGGAAAGAAATTCAAAGCCCACCTCGGCGAGGATCTGGTCGCCCCCAACGGGACCGTGATTCAGCACGGTGCAAAGATCAAGGGACACGTCAGCCAGGTCGAAGGTGGCTTCCGGCCGATGATCCTTCTGAGCTTCGATCAGATCGAGACTCAGCACGGCTGGGTACCGCTGGCGGCAACCGTTACCGGCGTGCCGGGCGAGCACGGTGCCAAGGGCGGCGGTTCTGAGGGTGAGATCGAACGCGCAGGCGTTAACACGCGACGCGCTGTCGAGTCAGCAGCGGCTGGAGCGGCGGTCGGCGCGGTCGCCGGTACGGTCGTAGGCGGCCCGCACGGGGCGATCATCGGCGCCGCTGTCGGGGGAGCCGGTGGGCTAGGCGCCGGCGTGCTCACCGATCGCAATCTGAAATTGGACAAGGGAACACAACTCGAACTACGGCTCGACCGGCAGTTGTTTGTGCCGGCTCGCTAAGGCTGGAATCGGCAGTAGTTTCGTTTTTTTTGCGCGGGAGCGTGCCGATTGCGGCCCGCAAGGAGCAGCGGCACGCTTTAATATCTGGTTACTAAAGTTTTTTTGAGATTAACTTTCAATCTCAAGATGCAACTACTGCCAGGATTTGGGGTTAAGAATTCGGTAACAACAAGAATCAACAGGGCTGGGCCGACTTGCTGCGGTCTGGCTGTTGACTTCATGTTAAGCTGCTGAGCAATCTTGTCGTTGTCGAGCTGATGATCGGCATGGCCGGTCATTTCCCCAGAACATTCGCCGCCACGAACTCTGGAGTTTTGATATGGACCAGCCATTCAGTCCCCTGCTGCCGACGGAGAAGAGTCGCTGGAAACCGTTTCTCGCGAGTTGGGGCGGACAGATCCTGGCGCTGGGTTTTCTGCTGAATCTGAATCTGCTGTTTCCCCAAGCTCTTCCGGAAGCGCGATACGTGCTCATCAACCTGGTGGCAACGCCGCCTCCCGTTCCGCATGAACCGCAGCCGGTCAATCCAAAGCTAATACCCAAGATCAAGCCGATTGAAGTGCCAGTGAGCGAGAGCGCGATCCGTGTGCCTCCGCTCCCGCAGCCACCGAAGAAAGAAATTCCGGTGAAAGCTCCCGAGATTAAAGACAACGCCGCGAGCTTGCCCGCTCTGCCGGAGGTAAAGGCATCGGCGCCGCGCGTTATTGCGACCAACGTTTTTTCGACGGGCAGTTCGGCGATGCCCACAACGACGAAGCCCGCGAGCAAAGTCCAGACCGGCGGGTTCGGTGATCCCAACGGTATTCCCGCGACCGGAACTCCGGCCAAGCGCGCGAACATCGGAGGTGTGGGTTCATTCGATCTTCCGGCAGGTCCAGGCCAGGGCAATGGAACGGGCGGCAGCCACGGCAGTCCCGGTGTGGTAGCGAGCGCAGGCTTCGGCAATGGTGTAGCGATCGGGACCGGCAGCGGGGGCACGGCGCGTCGGGAGATCCAGCAGGGCGGCTTCGGCGATGCACGCGCGGTATCGGACGAACCCAAGAAAAAAGCGCTTCCGGTTGCGGCTCCGACCACACCGGTTGAAGTCGTCTACAAGCCCAACCCGGTTTACACCGACGAAGGGCGCAAGCTGAAGATCGAAGGTGAAGTAAAGCTCGAAGTATTGTTCTCGGCGACCGGCAAGGTGCAGGTGCTGCGCGTCGTCGATGGTCTTGGACACGGACTGGATGAAGCAGCCGTCCGCGCAGCCCAACAGATTCGTTTCAAACCCGCGCAGCGGGAAGGCCAGCCTGTGGATTCCACCGCAGTATTGAGGATCATTTTCCAGTTGGCTTAACAGGGACAGAGATATGCGTATCACCAGGGTAGTTGTCGTATGCTTCGCCGTGATGCTGTCGAGCGCGAGTTCGTTCGCAGCGGCGCCTTCACCGGATTCGAAAACCGCGTACGCGCAGATTCTTTCGCAGATTGTCGCTCGCGAAGACCAGTTCCTCACGAACATCAAGTCGTACTCTCCGCTTCTTGAGACCTACATTCAGAACCTCAAGCCGGACCAGGAACTCGGCAGCGTGCCCACCGGTGACCAGTACTTCATCGGGCGCCTTGATATGACGAAAGGTGTCAATGACCTCGCGTTCACCGAGGACAAGGGCGGCTGGATCCACCGTATCTTCGGAAGCTTCCCTGGCGGATCGATGAAATACGCTGGAGCGGGCTTTGCGACGGTCACGCCAGATACGCGCGGCGTGGATACGTCCATCTACGACTACATCTATATTCGCCGCGAATTTCTGGGCGATGTGCGCTGCCTGGTTTTCGACCTGAGCCCGAAGAAAGGCACCGGGCAGGGCCGGTTCCTCGGACGCATCTGGGTCGAGGACCAGAATTACAACATCGTCCGATTTAACGGGACCTACGCACCGCGTCCACGATTTGGGTATTACTTCCACTTCGATAGCTGGCGCCTGAATATGGGCCCAAACCTCTGGTTGCCGGCTTATATCTACAGTGAAGAAAGCGACATGAAGTACGGGTTTCCGCCGCATCATTTGTCTTTCAAAGCCCAGACGCGGCTGTGGGGGTACAACGTGCGCAACGGCAACCGGCAGGACGAATTGACCGAAGTGCTGGTTGAGCCCACTCAAAATGTCAAAGACAAGAGCGACAGCGGTCACGACATGAATCCCGTGCAGGCGGTCCGCCAGTGGCATTCACAGGCGGAGGCAAATGTAATGGAGCGTCTGGAGCGCGCTGGACTGGTTGCGCCAGAAGGTGAAGTCGATCGCGTGCTCAACACGGTGGTCAACAACATCGAAATCCCGAACAAGATCGATATCCAGCCCGAGATCCACTGCCGCGTGCTGCTGACGACGCCGCTGGAATCGTTCTCTGTCGGTCACACGATTGTGCTCAGCCGTGGCCTGCTGGACGTGATACCCGATGAGGCGACACTCGCGGCCGTTTTGGCGCACGAGATGGGTCACATCATGCTGACCCACGGCGGCAGCTCAGAAAGCAAGTACGGCTTTAATGACCGCATGGTGTTTCCGGATCAAGCGGTGTTTCAGAAGATCCAGCTCGGTTACCCGGAGAAAGAAGAGAAAGACGCCGACGCGAAGGGCCTGGAGTTGATGAAGAACTCACCTTACGCCGACAAACTAGGCAATGCCGGCTTGTTTCTGCGTGCCCTGCAACAACGCGCGCCGGTGATGCCGCACCTGATCCGCGCACACCTTGGCAATGGTCTGGCGTTGGGTAACGATCTCCGCATGGGCGACCTGATGACCAGCGCGCCCGAGTTGGACGTCAAGAAGATGGACCAGATCGCAGCTTTGCCCATGGGGGCCCGCATCAAAGTCGATCCGTGGAATGACAAGGCAGAACTGTCCAAGGCAAAGCCGGTGGCACTGCTGTCCGCGCGCGAGAAGCTGATGTTTGAAGTGACGCCCGTGTATCCGTGGGTTGCACGTGTGGGCGGAGCGAACCCGTCGGAGCGTGTGGCAACTACGCAGCCGACGACACAGGAACCGGCGACGGCAGCTCCGGCGCAGGTGCCATCGAACTAGTACCGTTCCCTTCTTGCAATACTGGTGGAATCCCACCCTTGCAAACAGCGCAAGGGTGGGGGTCAATCATCGTTTCAACTCTCATCAATGTTGATCTTCCGCTAGAGCTTCGCGGAAGTAGTCGAGCGACAGCTTTAAGCCGGCCTGCAGGTAGATCTTCGGCTCCCAGCCGAGGAGGGTTCGAGCCCGGGTGATATCTGGGCGGCGCTGCTTGGGATCATCCTGCGGAAGCGGTTCGAAAGTGATTCTGCTCTTCGACCCGGTCACCGCCAGTACCTGCTTCGCACAATCGAGAATGGTGAACTCGTTGGGATTGCCGATGTTTACCGGCTCCTGCTCCGAGGAGTGCGCCAGGCGCATGATTCCATCGATTTCGTCAGAGACGTAGCAGAAGCTGCGGGTCTGCGAGCCGTCTCCGTAGACGGTGAGACCTTCGCCGCGGAGGGCTTGCTTCATGAAGTTCGGCACAACGCGCCCGTCGTTCAACTGCATGCGCGGACCATAGGTGTTGAAGATGCGCACGATGCGCACGTCGACTTTGAAGTAGCGACGGTAGGCCATGGTCGCCGCCTCCGAGAACCGCTTGGCCTCGTCATACACCGATCGTGGGCCGATGGGATTCACATTTCCCCAGTACGACTCTTTCTGCGGATGCTCCAGCGGATCGCCGTAGCACTCGGAGGTTGAAGCCATGAAAAACTTCGCACCGTGGCGGCGCGCTACTTCGAGCGCGTTGAAGGTGCCGACTGACCCGACCTTCAGAGTTGGGATGCCGTGAACCATGTAGTCCACCGGACTTGCAGGCGAAGCAAAGTTGAAGACGTAATCGACTTTGCCGACATCGAAAGGCTCGGTGACGTCAACCTGCCGGAATTCAAAGCGGGATTCGTTGCGCAGGTGGTGGACGTTGCGGGCGCGGCCGGTCAGGAGATTGTCCGCAGCGACAACTGAATGGCCTTCGCCGAGAAGGGCATCGCAAAGATGAGATCCGAGGAAGCCTGCTCCCCCCGTGACTAGCACTCGCATTTTCATGGGGCGAGTTATCGGCGCCCTTTAGCGGCTTTCTTGGCCTTCTTCTGCGGTGCAGGAACGGGCTTTTTGGGAGAAACTTTCGCGGTGCTCGGCGCCGCTTTCTTCGCCTTCTCGGGAGCTGTAGGCGGGGGCGGAGGCGCCGCGACGGCCACTTTTCCCGGAGGCGCAGGCGCTGCCTCTTTGCCCTTACGTCCACGTTTGCCTGCTGGCGCCGGCGTCGCAGCAGGGGCAGCGGCTTCTGCCGCTTTGGCCGCGCGCCCGCGTTTGGGAGGTGGTGGCGGAGGCGGCGGTGGCGGCGGAGCATATGGCTTCAAAAAGCGGTGAATCTCGGTGCGAGACCGCAACTTGCCGTCAAGCAGCAGATAAAACGCCTCTTCCGCCAGCTTGGGATAAGCCGGCAGCTCGGGCGTAATGTGCAATTCCGCCATCTCCGGAAGCGGCAATTTATCTTTGACTTGCCGCCACTTTCCAAAGAAGTTCTTGATCTTTTGTGAGACGCTCTGCTGGCGTGTGGTGACGTCAAGAAACAGAATCGCTTCCGGCCGCGTATTCGAAAGCAGCTTCCATGCCAGGGAGGGAGTTGCGGCTTCCTTTCCGCCTAGTCGTTTCTGCAGTTCCTTGGCTTCGGTCTCCAGCTTGCGCCAGGTCTCGACGAAACTGCGCCGCGGAATCAATTTCTGAATCGCGGCGATGTCGCGCTCCTGCAGGCGCGCGGTGAGGAAATACATGGCGGCGGGTGCGGCCTCGAATATGTAGCCGAGATTCTGCATGAGCTGGCGCGTTTTCATCAGCTCGCTTAAGCCTGCTGTATCCACCTTCGACATCGACCAATGAGGATTCAAGACCTGCAGCCAACCCTCTTTCTCGAACACTCGCAGGATGTGCAGTGGATCGTCTTCGTAGGCGATCTGAGAGATCTCGTAGCCGATCGCTTTATCGGTGATGTTCTCGATGTAATTATTTTCTTTGGCGGCGTCGTAGCGGGCCTGCGTGCGCTCTTCGATGGTCCAGTGGAAACGCGCTGCGAAGCGGGTGGCGCGAATCAGACGCGACGGTTCTTCGTAAAACGCGTAATTGTGGAGGATCCGGATCAGCTTGGCTTCGATATCGGCCGCGCCATTGGTGGGATCGAGCAACAGGCCGCGGGAGCCGGCGTTCAACGACAATGCCATGGCGTTGACGGTGAAGTCGCGGCGGCGCAGGTCCTCGATAATCGTAGCTGAGGAAATCTCGGGTGGGCGCCTGGGCTTCTCGTAACGTTCCGAGCGGGCCATGCTGACTTCCCCGCGGACGTTGCCGGGAAGCTGGATCAACAGGGTGCGTGTATCTTCGTCGACACCCTGGATGATGACGCCGCTGCGCTCGAGGTCTTTTTGCAACTTGAGCGCGTTGCCTTGAACGGTGAAGTCGAGGTCGCGGATGGGCGCGCCGCTGATCATGTCGCGGATCGCGCCACCAGTGAGATAGAGATTCATCTCCTGGTCGCGCGCCAAATCCTGCATCAGCGCCACTCCGCGCTGCTGCTCCGGCGTCAGCCGGGTTTCCATCATGTAGATGTAGTCGGCCATTCTCCGAGGTTCAGGCCACGTCGCCTGGTCGCGCGGACAGACGTATGCTGGGCAAAGTCCTGCCCCTGCTGTGGCGCGCGCTCCAGGCTGAGGCAGTTCCAAGCTTTGCAGTCAGTTTGTAAGTGACTCCGAACAATAGACTTAGCTGTGCAATGACGCGGACCCTGGGCAAACGAGACACCTTACCACAAAGGTTTACAATTTGGCTACAGGAGCCGCTGTGGAGCGGCGAAATCGAGCGATTGGTGTGACAATGGCTGCTCGTCGCGATTCCAAGCGGCAGGCGTAGCACAGACCACTGAATCCGTGAATTCTTCCACACACAAAAAAGTTGTTGTCCGCAAAATGGATCGCGATTCCATCCATGGCTATGTCGCGCCCGCGAGCTTCGTGAGCAACGGCAAGCTGGAGTTGCTGAACACCGCCGGCAAGGTAGTGCTGATCGATCTTGCGGACATAAAGGGCGTCTACTTCGTGCGCGATTTTGACGAGCCGGAAGATGGTCGCAAAACTTTTGGGACCCGGCCGCGCACGGAGGGCTTATGGGTACGGCTGAAGTTTCGTGACAACGACGTCGCCGAAGGGATGATGCCCAACGACCTGACGCAACTAACGGCGGATGGGTTTCTCATTATCCCACCGGAGAGCCGCGGAAACACGCAGCGCGTCTTCATTCCGCGGGGAGCACTGCAGAGTCTGACGGTTCTCGCGGTCATCGGCGGCCCACAGACGCGGCGTCGCCGTCCCGCGGCGGCCCCGGCGGAAGACTCGCGCCAGGTACCGATGTTCACTGAATAAGTGGAACCCAGCTGGCTGGGGAAAGCGCGTGAGCTACGACCCGGACTGGCCGTCGGGACTCGCAATGACTACGACGTAACCGTCGGGATCGCGAACCCACATTTCTCTATGTTGAGGCGCCGGATTGACGTGAGGTTCTGCGATGACCTCGGCCCGCAATGCGCGCGCACGCTCGACGACGGAATCAAAGTCGCCGACCTCGAACCAAAGTAAGACGCCATGTCCGGGAGGCGCAGCATTTGCGTTGACCAAGTTTGGGTGGTTCTCCCGGTCCCAGGCGTGGAGTTGAAGAACCAAGTGTCCGGAAACAGTGATCCTGTCGTACAGGTCGCGATGAATGTGTTCGGGCAGCGAGTCTGCCCCAAGCAATTCCGCGTACCAGCGACTGCTCGCTCTTACGTCGCGGACGGCTATAAGGGGCTGAGCTTCGATGCTTGATTTCTGCACGGCGGAAGACATGCGCCCTCCTGCTGCTGAAGCTACGGTCTAATCGCCTTGCGAGGCCGCGCCACTTGCCACTTCGGGATGGGGAAAATTCCTGGTGTGCAGCAACTCCAGGACGGAGCGGTAAAGGCGGGTGCGAAGGTCATAACGTTCCTGCGCGCGAGTGATGTAACGCACCGAGAGGGTGACGCCCGTGTTGGTGGGGCGCACATCGATCGAGGGCGCGGCTGAAAACGAGCGTAAAGCCTGGCTATGGGCGACGCGCTGCCACTCCTCTTCGGCTTGCCGGCAACTGCTCTCGGTCTCCTGCAGCACGATGTTCTGAATGCCGTCGACAACCTGGTAAGGATCTTCGCCGGGCGGCAGCAGGACCTCGATCGAATCCCATAACCACTGACCGGTCGTCGAAAAATTGAAGTAATGCCCTTCGATGGCAAAGCTGTTAACGAAAGCCACCTTGCGTCCGGTGGGATGCCCCGCATCGGCCCATGCCCCGGTTTCGAGCAGGATGGTACGCAGCAAGCCGATCTCGAGCACTTCCCCGCCGATCCCGTTGATCTCGACCCAATCGCCAACGCGGATGCCGTCCTTGCCCATGAGGACAAACCAGCCAAAGAACGCCACGATGAAATCCTTCAACGCGACGGTGAGTCCGGCGCCGGCCAGGCCGAGAACTGTTGTGAGTTGTCCCGGGACACCGAAGACGATGAAGATGATGAACAGGACGCCTACAGCCTGGAGCGCGAAGCGGGCGACATAGCGCAGGCTACGCAAGCGCTTCTTCTCGGGAGTGAGCCGCAAGTAAAAACGCGTGACAAAGAAGTCTGCGACGAGAACCGCGAGCACCACCACAAGAATCGCGAGGAAAGCTTCCAGCAACCCGTGTACGACGCTGCGCTGTTGAGTTCCGACGAGCAAGGACCATTTGTTGTAGGTGGCGCCGAGTTCCTGCTCGTTCTGAATCCACTTGTCGTAATCGGCGAGCATCCGCACGTTGCGAGAGCGAAGCCGCATGGCCGCAGTGGCTGCCGCGGCTGCTGCCGGATCGTTCTTTTCCCCCGGCGCCGGCGTTTGGGGCGACGTCTCAGCGGAAATCCGTTGCTCGAGGTCGGCATGAGCGTGCTGAAGCGATGCTGCCGCTGCACGCGCGGTCTGTTCCGCTTCCGCGAGCTTTTGACGTTTTTCGCGCATAGCTCGCCACATTTCGAGACGCGACAGCACGGTTTGCTTCTTGTCGCCCGGATTGACCGGCTGCACGGTGGATTCGACGGACGATAGTGACTGGTGGGTGGCTTCGTGCTCCGTCAGCATACGCTGGATGGCGGCGTGACGGTCGCCGCCTGCCCGCATCAGGTCCTGCTGGGCATCCGCAAGCTCATCCTGGTCAAGGGCGAGGCGTGCCTGCGCGAAATCTTCCCGTTGCTTGCGTTCATCTTCGGTCAGCGGCTTTTCGCCAGGGGCTGAGCGGTGTCTGGCCGATCGAGCTGGTTTCGCAGCGTTGTTCGTGCCCGCCGGGGCCGAACCGGACGCGCTCGCTGCAGCGGCGGGACTTTTCATCCTCTCGACCCACGCCTGGTCCTGCGCAACCTTCTCCTGGAGCGCTTTAACCTTCGCGGTCAACTCGGTTGTCTCCGGCGTGGGAGGAGTGGGATGCAAGAATGTGTCGCGCAGTGCCGTCGAGAAAGCCAGGTCCACTGCATCGTCGCCGAGACGCAGAGCGCGGTTGGCAAGCTCCTGCTCCTGCTCGGTCGCCGCCAGCGGGCGTAGTGCGACCGCCGTTTGCAGCGGTTCGGTGTTAACTGGGGCCGCCTGTGCGGAGTTCTTTGCGGATTTCGTTACGGGAGCCTGCGCGTCGCGTGTGAACCACACCGCCGCGACCACGCCAAGCATGACCACAAGCAGGCCGCCAAAGATAAGCTTGTCACGCAGTTTCATGTCGAGCAACAGGGGCCGGGAAGACATATGCGAACCATACACCGGCGCCGTTTGTGATGCCACCCGGAACCGGTAGGCATAAGCCGTATTACTCGGGTGAACTGCCTAGGTTGTCGACGAAGTCAGACGAGAAAATTTTGCGATGTATGGGACGCGGGGGCCGTTGGCACGGATCGGCCCTCAGGGCGCCAGCCGCTCATCACGAAAGTGGTGTAGATCGCCAGCAGAATCATACAGCCGACCAGCGGACGCAGTGATCGCCATAAGTAGCACGAAAACGTGCAACACGCGGCCGCGCACAGAACGTTCGTAGGTATGCAGAGCCACACGATTGCGAGATGGAGGAAATTCAGAAGAGCGTCCAAGGCGACCACCCGTTCAACCGTCTAACTATGCGGTTTCCGGCGCGACATGACACCGTCACCAGAGTGATTGGACTTCGGAGTT
>Ga0070741_10021118_pt1 | contig 10163 bp, 6 predicted proteins | sample Coa_R1_4_FD_66440 | JGI IMG/M metagenome (GOLD analysis project Ga0070741, IMG submission 66440) | Surface soil microbial communities from Centralia Pennsylvania, which are recovering from an underground coalmine fire - Coalmine... | ecosystem: Environmental > Terrestrial > Soil > Unclassified ...
AGGCTATAGCACTCACGATACAATTCGCTGCCCTGCATCGGCAAGAGGTCGCGCGCTTCTGCATACAACACAAAGAGCAGGCGATACAGTATAATCAGCGAGCTATCGTAGATGGCTTTGAGCGTGGCCGGGTCGTCAGGATTGAGCCGGTTGGGCGCGAAATCCAGAAAGCCCTGCGCTACATGCCGCAAGGCGGTGTATACCTGCTCTTTCAGCGAATTGCTGACGCCCAGCGCGTACTCAATGCTCTCCCGCAGGATTTCCGCCACGCCGAGCGGGTGCGCATCAAAAGCCGCGCGGCGAAAGAAGGTATAGAAATAGAGAAAATCCTTCGTCTCCACGCTTTTCAGCAAAGCGGGCAGGTCAACCTCGTAAAAGTGATCGAGCTTATGCGCGGTAGATTTGTGATAGAGCCGCCACAATCGCCCGTTAGTGAGGATGCCCCATTCCAGCCCGCTATGCTGCATATAGAAAGCAATCTGATAGGAAGGATTTTTATTGGTGAATGGGTCGCCGCCCTTGCCCCTGATGGCCGTATCGAGCGGGCAATCCCAGTACTTGGCGTCGCCAACGGCAAACGCGCCGCTTTGTAGCAGCGTGTCAGTCAGTCGCTTGCCCTTATTAGCATTCAATGCTTCCGCGTCACGGTAGAAGATATAGTCCGGTTGTTTGGTGCCATCTGGCGTTGCCAGCGATGCCTGCACCTCAAAGGTATGCCCCAGAGCTACCAAAACGGGCCGGATAAAATCATGCTCCACCTGGGCCTCTTTATCACCCGGTTTGTAGCGCGCGAAAAGCGCGGCCAGCTTTCGTAGCACCGGCTCTGCCTCAGCCAGCAACTCCTGCCAGTCCTGGCGTTGGGGCAACAACGTATCCAGATAATAATCTGAAAATACCTGCTGGTTATGATGCGGCGCTGTAGTCAAAGCGAACCCCTCTACCCGATAGTGCGGTTATTTCTAGTGCATTCTTCTCAGGTCTATGAATACCGGAACAGTATAGGGCTTGCGGCGCGAGATTACAAGTGTAGCCAGGGCCGGATGCCCACAAGGGGCATCCCTACATTCCTGGGCAACCCCTTTTCCCCCTCTGCCACACCTCCTACAGAGCGAAATCGAGGAGCAGGGAGGGGAACGCTAGTAATGTAGTGACGCCCCTTGGGGGCGTCAGGCGGGACCCTATCCACCCGTGTCCCTACGCACGTATCAATCCAGCATAGCGTAACTTTTCGCGTTATTATTCGTACAAAGAGAAAGCATATATCTCTTATAGTACGTTATAATCGCAGGGAGAGGGTACGCAATCATGTCACAAGAAATGCGCTATGATGAAGGCGGGCGGGAACGCCAGAGACCGCCGATGGACCCGTATGATGCTGGATACCAGGCTGGTGGGGCCTACCGCGATCCTTTCGCCGGCGCTTCGGGGCAGAAGCTATCGACACAATACCAACAGCAGTCCAGCCAGGCGCTGAGCGCGGGCCAACGTCTGGCGCTGGCGATAGTATCGGTCGTGATGCTGGTGCCGCTTTCCGGTATCATCTTTGGCACCGCGCTGGGAGCAGGCGGTGGACTGGCGCTGCTTGGCGGGCTGATCGGCCTGGGCTTGATATGCCTGACGATCATGGTCATCAATATCGCCTTTAACTACAGGCATTAGCGACCAGGGTTTCACTCGGAAAAAAGCTCGTGTGGAGTCTTTTGCGGCACGATTACTTTCAATGCTCTCTGCGCGACGGACAGGGTCGCGGGTGTGTGACCGCCGGAGTCCCCGTCAATCTGATAGGCGACGGGCTTCGGCGTTTCGATTTGTACCGATGAGACTTGATCGTAACGCACCCACATACGCCGTTGATCGCGGCGCAGGATGAAATCCCAGAGGACGACAATGCGCCCCAGGTAGCTGCGCTTGCGCACGATGCACAGGTCGAGCAAACCATCATCGAGGCGTGCCTGCCAGGTGAACTTGAACGCGCCCGCGTATAACTGCGTATTGCCAATAAAGATTTGCAGGGCGCGTGTTTTGACGACCACTCCACTATTATTCACCACCACAGGGAATCCCTTATAACCGGGGCCAAACCACAGGGCCGCCAGCGCGTAGCCAAGCACACCCAGACGTTTCAACGGCTTATGCTCTACCGCCTGCGTGATGGTACCATCAATGCCGATGCCCACCATCAGGAGGAAATAGCGCCCGTTGATACATCCCACGTCCACGCGGCGCGTCTGCCCGTTGACAAGCACCTGGCGCGCTCCATGCACGTCGAGGGGAATGCCCATTTCACGCGCCCAGACGTTGACGGTGCCGGTAGGCAGCACGGCCAGCGCGGTTTCGCTGCCCACCAACCCCTGAATGATGTCGTTGATAGTGCCGTCGCCGCCTACCGCGATCACCATGTCCGCCCGCTGTTCGACCGCTCGACGCGCCAGTTCGGTACCGTCGCCCGGCCCCTGTGTGTACCTGAGTTCAACCCGCCAGCCCAGCGAACGCAGAAAAACGAGCGTGTCGTGCAAGCGCCCCATCTGTAGCGGCATAAAACCCGATGTGGGATTGGCGATAATCACCGCGAAGCACACCGTCCACTCATCCTTTTTTGCCTGCTCCTGCGGTGAATCCTGATTGTGATGTGAGTCCGTGGCACCCGTTTGCATAGTAGTTTCCTCATGAGCAATCAATCGACGCGCGGCACGCGAGCCAGTATTTCCGAGACAACCTCGTAATTGATGGTTCCCAGGCGTTGTGCCACCTCTTCCGCCGTCAGGCTGGCACTGCCCTGGCGACCGATTAAGACCACCTCGTCACCAACGCGGGTCTGCGGGATGTGCGAGACATCTACCATACATTGATCCATGCAGACGCGCCCTACCAGTGGTGCCGGCTGGCCGTGAATAAGCACTGATCCCCAGTTGGCGGGGGCGCGCCGGAATCCATCAGCATAGCCGACGGGCAGCACGGCGATAGTGGTCGGTCGCTCTGTATAATACGTGCAGCCATAGCCGAGACATTCCCCGGCAGGGATCAATTTGACCTGTGACACCTGTGTTTTGAAGGAGAGGGCCGCGCGAAAACCAGGCGGTAGCGGCACTTCCTCCGATGGGTGCAGGCCAAAAATAGCGATGCCGGGGCGTACCATATCGAGACGAACTTCGGGCAATGTGAGCATGGCAGCACTATTGGCCGCGTGCGCCAGTGGCGGACGCATACCTTCTTCCTCCAATACCTGCAATACGTGCTGGAAACGCGCAAGTTGCATATGTGTATGGGTCGAAGCGGGCGCGTCAGCCATAGCAAAATGCGTAAAGATGCCTTCGAGTCGCAGGCCGGGAAGCTCTCTTATCACCTTAACTAAATGAACGATGTCAGCGAGCTGTTCCGCGCGAATGCCCAGGCGACCCATGCCCGTATCGACCTTGACATGCGCCAGCGCCGTTTTGCCCAGGGCCAGCGCGGCGCGCGAGGCAGCCTGAGCCGCTTCGATAGAGTAAAGAGTGAGCGTCACGCCCAGGTGGACGGCTTCGCGCATCTGCCATGACGGCACATAGCCAAACACCAGAATAGGCGCGTTAATGCCCGCCTCGCGCAACGGCATGGCCTCGCTGACAGTCGCCACGCCCAGCATACTCGCTCCATTATGCAGCACCGTATGAGCCACCTTGACGGCTCCATGCCCGTAGGCATCGGCCTTGAGGCTTGCCAGCACGCGCACCCGCGCACCCACCAGCGCGGCTATCTGGCGCGTATTGCCAGCAATCGCGCTCAAATCGATCTCCACCCACGTCGGGCGGCGCGGGCGCGTCATGGTGATCTGTTTCCAGCCGGGCGTCTGCCGCACCAGTTGCTCGCGCGCCTTCTGCGGCTCCACCATCAAACGCTCGGTCACACGCTCCATGCGCGTCTCCTCCGAACCTTTGATGTAAATGATAGCGGAACCAGGGCGACCGCCCGCCTCCACAGACATCAACATGCGTTCTACTGCCTGCGCCGCGTCGTCATGCGTCGAGGTGATGACTATATGATCTTCCGGCATTCCTGCTTTGCGCGCGGACTCGGCCACCATGCTGGCATATTCTCCGCGCGCGACCAGGTACTCGACGCATTCCGCCGCCTTCTGGCCCACCGCGCGATGCGCCTCCTCCGCGTAATCTCCCAGGCGCAACATGTCACCCAGCACCGCGATGCGGTTGTTGGTGGGAAGTTCCCTGACCGTTTCCAGTCCAGCGATGACAGAAGCCGGGGCCGCGTTATGCGTATCGTCAAGCAACGTGGTAGACCTGATGCCCGGCAGCACATTCAGTCTCCCCGGCAGCGCGTGTAGTTGCTCCAGCGCTGGCCTCATCTCGGCAAAATCCAGGCCACATTGCCTGCCAACCGCGCAGGCTGCCAGCATCGTCGCAACATGATGTTTGCCTGATAGACGCGAGGTTAGACGTATTTTGGAGGCGTAACTGAGCGCGTCCGCACCCGCCGCGCCGACTGGGATTTCACAGGATAACGTCCATAAAGCCTGCACATTGCGCGCCATTGAGGGCGTGAAGGTAACGACAGGCGCGGCGCAATGCGCGAGCAGGTCGCGGGTCAATGCATCGTCGCCGTTCACGATGGCGACACCGGATTTGGGCAGCATTGCCAGCAGTTGACCGTATTCCTCGGCCAGGCGCTCGAGGGTGCCGAAGTATTGCAGTTGTGTGGGACTGACGTTAGTGAGAACACCGATGGAGGGCTGCACCATCTGGCACAGTTGCCGCATTTCGCCGGGGTGATCGCTACCCAGCTCGAGTACGGCGTATTCGTGTCGCTCTTCCAGGCGACCAAGCGAGAGCGGCAGGCCCAGCGCGTCGTTATAGTTTTGCCAGCTTTTGAAGGTGGCGAAGTGGCCGGAAAGCACGCTGGCGATGGCCTCCTTCACGCTGGTTTTGCCCACGCTGCCCGTCACGGCGATAACGGTGGGATGCCAGCGCTGTAAGATGGCGCGGGTATAGTGCTGGAGCGCGAGGCGCGTATCCTCTACCACGATGGTCGTGATACCTGCCTGTTCAAGCTGGCTGCGCAAAGCCTCCGCGAGAGCATTGAGCGCGCGCGCCTCGATCAATAGTCCTGCCACGCCGCGTTGCACAGCTTCCAGCAGGTAATCATGTCCATCGCTGCGCTCGCCGCGCACCGCCACGAACAGCTCGCCCGGCAAAATCTGGCGGCTATCCTGATTGAAGGTATCGAAACGGGTATGCTTACCTGTGTACAACAGGCTACCAGACGTTGCGCTCAACAGGTGGTCAAGGAAAATCATGCGCTCTCCCTACTGCCAGGGCGACCGCAAGGGTCGCCCCTACTATACTACGCTGCTTATGCTGCCTTCCTTGCGTGTATGGTAGGGGCGACCCTTGCGGTCGCCCTGGTTCGTTCTCCCGCATTCCAGGCAATTATCTCGCAAGCATATATTGCATAGCACCTACCTGTTTAATCATCCCCTTTAATTCCATCATTGTCAATACCGCTATCACATCATTTGTGGGCAAATCCGATTCCCGTATCAGGTCGTCGATATGGCGAGGTTCGTGGCTGAGCAGGTCCAGGAGCTTCTTTTCCTCGGCATTATCGGGCAAGACGGCCTGCATCTCGACCTGTTGGGGAATCATGAACAGGTTCAGCGCCTCGATAATATCTTTCACGCTCATGACCGAGTGCGCCCCGTCTTGAATCAGCTTATTCACGCCCGCGCTTCTGCTCGATAAGATACTACCCGGAATGGCGAAAACATCGCGCCCTTGCTTTAAGGCGAAACCCGCCGTGATTAACGCGCCGCTTTTTTCAGGTGCTTCCACTACCAGCACGCCCAGCGAGAGGCCGGAGATGATACGGTTGCGCGCCGGGAAGTTTTTGCCGTCGGGCTGCAAGCCGGGGGGATATTCACTGATGAGAACCCCTTGCCCGGACTCGACGATGCGACGCGCCAGCTTGCGATTGCCGGGCGGGTAGATGATGTCGAGGCCGCTCGCCAGCACCGCGATGGTGCGCCCGCCAGCATCCAGCGCGGCGGTATGCGCGATAGTATCGATGCCCAGCGCCAGGCCGCTTACGATGGTGACTTCGCCCTTTGCCAGTTCCGTGACCATACGCTGTGTGACCTGCTGACCATAGGTACTCGAATTGCGCGTGCCGACGACTGCCAGCGCGAAACGGTCGGCCTCGGTCAATTTGCCATAAAGATACAGCACCGGTGGCGCATCGCCAACTTCGCGCAAGAGCGGCGGATAGAGGCGATCTTTCCACGTTAGCACCTTCATGCGCAGTTTTTGCAGCCGCTCCAGTTCAGCCTGCGGATTGATAGTCGCGCGCAGAGCGAGCAGGTTTTCAATCACGCGCCGCCCGGCACCCGCCCTGGTGAGTTCTCCACGCCCGGCTTTCCATGCCGCCTCCACGTCATCATCGAAGTAGTCCAGCAGAGCGCGGAAGCCAATCGGGCCTATGCCTGAGACGCGGCTGAGGGCGATCCAGCAGGCCAGGGCTTCTGGAGAGAGCGGGTCGGCATCTTTCACTTCTTCCATCTAATAAGTCGTCCTCCATCTTATTCTTGCGGATATTGCCGCACGGGCGGGGGCGCGGGATAGGCTTGCTCTGGCGGCTGAAAGTTCATATACTCCTGCATGGGAGCGCCGGGCGATGCTGGCGCGGGCGGCTGAGCATACATCGAAGCTCGCATGTAGAGCGCGGGGTCCGCATACGGCGCGGCCTGGATGTTGAGCGGGCCTGTGTTGATGACCGGCTTGCGGCGGCGGTTCGTGACGACGAAGAGGGCGATCAGTCCAACCAGCGAGGCAATGACCAGCAGGCCGCCAAAGGCAATCAGAACCCAGGAATTATCATCGCCGGCAGGGCTAACCTGCGCCTTTGGCTTTGCTGTAGGCTGCGGCGTAGGCGTTAGCTGGTCGGGTGTCAATATCCCTGGTTGCTTGAGGGACAGCCGCCACTGGTTTTCCAGGTGAACTTCATCGAGTCCCAGGGCCAGCGTCAGGTCCTGACCAAAATCATCCTGCGGGTTATTCATATCCTTAACCAGACGGTCCATCTTTGCCTGACCAAAGGTGGTAAACATGTAGCCAACCAGGTTCCAGCTTTGCGCATACGCCAGGTACGCCTTGTCCGCGCCGGAGGGAAAGCTGAATGAGATGTCGCTCAGGCGTAGCAGGCTATGTGTTGCCAGGGCCTGGTTCAGACGATTCTTCATATCGGGTTCGTGGTAGCCCTGATTATAGACCGCCATACCTTCATCGAACCAGGTGGGCGCATACTCTCCGCCGTTCTCGCCGATTTGAATCAACTGGTGAAAGACCAGGTGCGTCAACTCATGCGGCATATCGCGCGTCAGCGTTAAATCGGAGCCGCCGGACACCACGATTGATGCTTCGTTCAGCGTAGGAAAGGCGATTCCCCCTACCCACTCATAGGTACCCGGCGGCAGCGAACCGTGAAAATCATCATCCGTCTCGTACACCCATAAATTGACGGGCTGCGTCAGCTTGCCGCCAAGCAGGTTGCCGGTATTCTGTACATCCCCGCTGGCTTTGTCGAGAATCAACTGCCCGAAATCCGGGGGCCGGTTGTACCAGTTGACCTGCAACAGCCCCTGCTTCAGATGCTGCCACGCGAAGCGGGTATCGACGGTAGTAAGCTGCTGCATGGTTTGTTCAAAGGTATCGCCCGCCCTGTCCGTGAAGCGCCAGTAATAATAGACAATGCTCCCCGGCGGCAGGAAATTATTCCCGCTCGTGCTTTCTTTCCACGTCAGTCGCAGGGTGCGCAGAGAGTTGCCGATGGTCAGAGGATGCGACTCCGGCCCCGCGCTATTATGAATATTTACGACAATAGCGGCGGAGACAAAAGTACTACTCGCGTCGCTGGCGGTAACATTAAAAGTAATCGAATCGGGAAAATGCACAGAATTTGACTGGGATGTGATGGTAATAGCATCATTGGCATTATGGGAGAAAGCCAGCGCATGTCGAGGAGATGCTAATGGCGCAAAAAATAGGGCCAGCAAGCAAAATATCATCAGCATAACGAGGAAGAATCGGCGCAAGAACATTGATCGGCTCCTCTCAATTTATGGACATGCAGGCAGATTTTTTCATGGCAATAGTAGAGACTAAATAGCGCTTATATTGTACCCGATTCAGACGATTCTGTATACCGCGATGCCCCAAACAGGCCGTTTTGTTAATGCTCTCCGCCTTGTTCGTTTGCACAGGTAGGCCATAGTCTCTGAAACCATTCTGGCTTTCGTTCTTATTATTAATGCTTTTGCACATTACCTGACTTCTCTAATGAACATTGACAATCAAGATCGGCTATATCATCCTTCGCCTGTCATCCTGAGCGCAGCGAAGGATCTGTGCGTGGCACAAGAGATCCTTCGCTGCGCTCAGGATGACAGGGCCGGTCCTGGTCAGTAATGTTCATCAGGTAGCCACCGCAGGCGGTAAGTAATATGCATAGCTCGTTAATTACTAAGACGAAACATACGCACGACCTATAGATGTGAAGACTATAAAGGAAATACAATGAGTAGCAACTATTGGAATCAGCAGCAAGGAGATGCGCAAAATCCCGGACAATATTCTCCTTCTATGAATGGAAATGGGAATGGAGTCCCCAGGGCGGGCAGCCTTCTGCGCAATTACAACGCGCCACCGCAAATGCCCGCGCCGCAGGGGTGGCCGACGCCACAGGGACCTTCTCCCCTTTCGCCAATACCGCCTTCTTCATCGCGCTTCCCGCAACAATCACAACAGCAAATGTCGCCAGCGCCGCAAGACCCCCGCTACCAGCAGGGAGGGCGTCCGGCCTCGGTCATTGCCAGCGCCATGAACACCGTGCGCCGCTGGTCGGGCAAAATGGCAGCCGCGCGTGTCGGCTATGTAGACCCGAACCCGCTTGTGCTCCATCACCCGCAGACATCGGAGCCGGTCAAAAGGCGCGCCCGGTGGAAGCGCTCACATGCTCTGCGCGTTTCAATGCAGATGCGCCGCCGCCGCGAGCGCTGGCATCGTTCGCGCCCAGATAAAAAGAAAATCTTGACCATCACTTTTTCCATCTTCGCGGCCCTGGTGGTGATACTGCTCGCGTCGGGCTTCGGCGCGGCCTACGGCTACTATCAGAGCCAGTACCCGCGCGTGCAGGAAGTAGCCAATCAACAGATTTCGCAATCGACGCGCATATACGACCGCAACTTTAAGCTAATCTATACCGCCTATAACGGCGTGTACGGACGTGGCACAGCTATCACTTACAACGAGATTCCAGGGGTTATGCAGGATGCCATGACCGCTACCGAAGATCACACCTTCTGGAACAATTCGGGCATCGACCCGCAGGGCATCCTGCGCGCGGCTACAGAATATCTTTCAAACGGGGGAGTTGTGTCGGGCGGCGGTAGCACCATCACGCAGCAGGTCATAAAAAACCTGACAGGTGACAAGCAGGTATCATTGCAACGCAAACTGCCCGAAGCGGCACTGGCTATCGGCCTGACGCAGCAATACCCCAAGTGGAAAATCCTGGAGATGTACTTCAACGTCTCCCCCTTTGGGGCGCAGGAACAGGGCGTTGACGCGGCAGCCGAAGACTATTTCGGCCTGCACTCAAAATGCGATGCCAACTTTAACTGCATTCCAGCTATCTCTTTCCTGGACCGCGACCTTACCAAATGTAAAAATGCCAGCGACCCCTCTACCTGCCAGGTCAACCCACTGTTGGGGCTGGCACGCGCCTCGCTGCTGGCCGGTATGCCGCAAAACCCGCCCGGCTTCGATCCAACCGTGAGCAAAGATAATATCATCGCCGCGCAGGAACGCCAGGATTACGTACTCAACCAGATGCTTTCGCTCAGCATGAACATCAATCTGGGACTGGGCGACCAGAAGGTAGATTCCGGGCTGGGGCCGATTACGCCCGCCATGATTACCCAGGTCGAAGCTTTGACGAAGACCTTCAAATACCCCGGCTTCAATGCCGCCAAGAGCGACCCGCATTTTGTAGACTGGATTATCCCCATTATTGAAAATGCCCTGGGCAACGGCGACGGGCAGCTTGGCGCGCATCTCTTCCTGACGGGCGGCTTCAATATCCGCACCACCATCGATTCCGACCTGGAAACATATGTTGAG
>Ga0070741_10021119_pt1 | contig 10163 bp, 6 predicted proteins | sample Coa_R1_4_FD_66440 | JGI IMG/M metagenome (GOLD analysis project Ga0070741, IMG submission 66440) | Surface soil microbial communities from Centralia Pennsylvania, which are recovering from an underground coalmine fire - Coalmine... | ecosystem: Environmental > Terrestrial > Soil > Unclassified ...
GCGCCGGGCCGCCGCCCCCACCAGGTAAATGACGGCCAGCCCCAGGCCGATCCACGCCGCTCGGGTGAACGTAAGACACAATGTGCTCAATCCCATGACTGTGAGCAGCATCGCCGGGTGCAGGCGCGCAAGATCCCGCGCGGTCAGGAAACGGGCGACAGCAAGAAGCAGCAGCGGCAGCAGGAAACTCGCGAAGGCCGCCGGTTGTGTTCCCGCCCAGCCTCCGTATCTCCCCAGGGGTTGGCCCGTTTGCTCGATCCACTCGCCAGCCGGCGTGAATGTCGCGCCGACGAGACTCTGAGCAAAGTAGACCAAGCTTTGCAGCGCCAGCGAGATCATCAGGGCATGATTGATCAGACGGAGGTCCCGCAACTCCCGAACGCAATTAGCAGCCGCCAAGAAGATCGCGTAGTATGCGAATACAAGCACAACGTGGCAGACGCCGATGAAAGGGCGCGGAGAACCCGGCAGGGATGCGGCCGTGGTGAACGCGACGATTCCGGCGCAAAGGCCTGCCGTGCCGCCCCAGGTGAACCGCCGCCGCACTCCGCAGAGCAGGGCGCCGAGCGCCGCAAGCGTTCCAAGGGGCAGCGCCAGGGAATTCGGCCAGGATGCGCCGAGATCGGAGGCCGGCTCGGGCTTGGTCAGGTAAAGCACCAGGCCGATCTGCAAGCTGAACGCCGTCAGGAACAAGGCGGCGCGGCGCGGCTGGCCGGTCATCAGCGCTGCGGCGACGATGCCTGCACCCAGCAACACAGCCGTGACCCAGCGAACGGGCATTTCCGCGAGCCACACAATAGCTAGGCCCGCAGCGACTCCGCCTGATGCCGAAAGCCATAAGGACAGCCGGCCGAAGGTCTCAACTCGGGTCATGGCGCAGGTACTCAAAAATGGCTGCCGCCGCCGCTAAATTGCCCTGAGCGTTCCAATGGCCGTCCTGGGCAAAATAGAGCCCGGTCATTCCAGCTATGCGGTCCAGCAGATCGATGGTTTCCAGTTGCGCCCGCCGCGAAATCTCGCGCATCCGGCGGCTGGGAGCCGCCGCATCTATCGGCCTCCCGATTTCCGCTGCGGCCGCCCGAGCCAAGGCTGATTCGACCTGCATTCTTTCCGGGATTAGCAAGACAATCGCCCGCAGGGTGTGGCGCTTTGCGATCTCAGAGAGACGCAGAAAGAGCTGCTCGGTCTGGCGCCAGCCATCGCCCGCCCCTCCCGTGTAGATCGCGTAGCGGCGCGGATCCCGCGCCCCAATGCTATGAGCGGCATAATAGAGATGTGAGTGCCGGGCAAGGGCCAGTCGCAAGACAAAAGGAAGACAGCCGTTGCGAGCCCCGGCCGAGATCAGAGCCCCATCGCGGAGCTCGACCGGCAGGGTGGCCGATGCATTATCGGCGATATCATTTCCGATAAAAAACCCGAGTAAGACCACATCGGGTTTCAGCGACAGCCCTTCTTCTTCGAGATACGCCAATTCCTGCCACGTGGAGTAACCCGGCACGCCGGCATTGATCACTTCATAGCGCCTTCGAGGAGGGAAATGCACCCGGCCTTGATCGCGGCCCGCCTGCCCCGGTGCGGGCAATTCCGTATTGAGCAGCCTTTCGACAGTCCGCACCCACGTGCGTTGCTGATCCACGCTGTAGCCCATGGTAAAGGAATCGCCGACGGCGAGAATGCGGCATATCTGAGGGGTGGGCTGCTGATATTCTTGATCTTCGCGGAGCCCCTGGCCGTTGATACGTACTTGCGTGCGGAACTCCGGATATCGGAATGTGCCGGAGAAATGCGGGCGCAGTTTGTATTGCCGGCTTGCGGAGGGCACATAAAGACCCTCGGGATACCGCGCGAGAATCTGGGGACGGGCCAGACGCACGACTCCTTCGCCGGCCAGCAAACCTATTGCCACGCCGGCTCCTGCGCCCAACACGGCCTTGGCCAGCCTGCGGCTCTGACCAACGAGCTTCGGCCAGAAGACTCGCCAGAGAAATCGGGGAATGCCACACAGATACCGCCGGCGTTTGTGTGGCTGCTGGGTGAGCAACTGGAGCCACTCCAGGCCGAGCCTGCGGACCCAGACCGGCGCGCGTCGAAGTTCGCCCGCCAGATGATCAAACAGGCCGCCTACGCCGATGGCCGCCTTGCAGCCAAGTTCGTGCAATCGCCGGTCGATAAATTCTTCCTGCCGGGGGTTGCCCATCCCGACCAGCAGCAGGTCCGGCTTGAAGCGGCGAACCTGGTTGACGATGTCCCGCTCCGCGCCGGGCGAAAAATATCCATGGTGAAAGCCAACCACGGAGATGGCTGGATATTCCCGCTCGAGGCGAGCCGCGGCCCGTTGCGCGACGCCAGGCCTTCCGCCCAGCAGGAAGAGGCGCAGTTGGTTTTCCCGAGATCGCTCCTGAAAGAGTTGGGGAAGCAGGTCCGTACCCACGAGGTTGTCAGGAAACGGCGCCCCAGCCGCTCGCCCTGCCCATCTCACGCCCACGCCGTCGTTCAGCACCAGGTCCCCGCGATTCAAAATTGCCCGATACTCGGCATTTTCAAAAGCCAGATTCGCCGTGGCTGCGTGGACGAAATAAACGCTATGGGGCCCGCGCCCGGCGAGCATCTTCCGCAAGCAATCCAGCGCTTCGCGCTGTGTGCGCCGGCGAATGCGGATTCCCAAGATGTTGGCTTCCAATAGCCCTTCCATAGCGTCACAGTCAGCTAGCACCGGCCCCTGTCCACAGGGCCGGAAGCGTGCGCAGCAAGATCTTCAGATCCAGCAGCAGCGACCAGTTGTCGATGTAGTGCAAGTCCAGCCGCATCCAATCCTCGAACCCCAGCCGGTGCCGGCCTCCTGCTTGCCAAAGGCAGGTGATCCCCGGCCGTACCGAAAAGCGGCGCCGCTGCCAGCCGCCGCTCAGACGCTCGACATCCCGGACCGGCAGCGGCCGCGGACCTACCAGCGCCATTTCGCCCTTGAGCACGTTGAGGAGCTGGGGCAACTCATCGAGACTGGTGCGCCGGAGCCAGCGCCCTACCCGCGTGATACGCGGATCGTTGCGAATCTTGAATGCGGCGCCGAGTACTTCATTCAGGGGCTCAAGCTCGGCCTGCCGGGCCTCGGCATCAACGGTCATGGTCCGAAATTTCCACATGAGAAACCGCCGGCCGTTGTAGCCCACCCGCACCTGCCGAAAAAGGGCTGGCCCCGCTGAATCGAGCCGGATCAACACCGCAATGATCGGCCAGACAGGAAGAGTGGCCAGCAATCCGGCGGCGGCTAGAACTACGTCCGCAATTCGCTTCAGAAGGAAGCTCCAGGCCGAGCCTCGGACTGTGGAAAGCGTCAGGACGCCCAGCTCATCCAGCCGCTCGGATTCCACCTGCGCCAGAGGCGCCTCAAATAACCCCCCGGGCAGGCGGATGACGATCCCTTGCTCTTCGCAGAACGAAACGAGCCTGGATGCTTGGGAATAAAAACTCTTCAGTGGAAGCGCGAGGGCAACTTCATCGATCTGCTCCTCGCGCAGAATGCGAGGAAGATCGCCGATGCCGCCCAGCAGCGGCGCCGGACCAGGGCCGCCGCCGCTGTCGTCCAGAAACCCCACTACGCGATAGCCCAGTTCGGGCCGCCTTTGGATCGATTCAGCGAAACTTCGCCCCCGGCGTCCGGCGCCGATAATCAATATGCTTCGGAGATTGCGCCCTCGCCGGCGCACCGCGGCGAGACTGGTGTATAGAAAAACCCGCGAAAACGCAACCAACGTCAGGGCGGCCGCCCAGAACTCAAGCACAGATGCGCCATGAAAAGCGCTTTCACCGAACGCAGCCAGCAGGCCTCCGAGCAGCAGCGCCGCCAGTGTCACGGCCCGCAGAATGGCTTTGTAGAATTTTTTCCGGCTCCCGAGCCGCTGGGACTGATACAGTCCACAGCATTCGAAGATGCGGCGGCACAGAACCAGAAAAACGAACGCCAGCAGGACGCTGCGCAGGCTGATGCGCAGCGAAAGGACGCCGGCCAGGCCGGTTGGGCGCGCTGGCGCCGCCGGAAGAAGCACGGCGAATCCCAAGCACGCGGACAGCGCCGCCAGGTCAAAGATCTTCAACCCTTCTGCCAACAAGCTCCGGCGAAAGTGGTGCATAGGTTCTGTGCCAAACGCCGCCGCGGTCCAGCGTTGCCGGCCGGCGCGTCCTTTGTCATCCGAGCCGCCGGTAGAGCGGCTCGGGAACGAAGAACTTGCGCTTGTTGAGGACGGCGCCAGCCACGCTCGAATTCGCCCGCCGCAGTCTTGTCGCGGCATTTTGAATCACTTCTCGGCTCGCAAGGTCCGCTTCCACTACCAGCACCGCGGCATCAAAGAAAGGCCCGAGGATCAGCGCATCGGAGGTGTTCACCGGCGGCAGATCACCGACAATCGCCGGGAACCGCTGCCGCAAGCGAAAGAAAACGCCGCGAAAATTCGTCCAATCGGGCAAGCCGGCCAGACCGTTCCCCGCCGAGCCTGCGGGCAACAGCCAAAGGCGATCAAAGGCCGTCTGGTGCAGGCAGGCCTCCAAGGGGAACTGCTCGTCGTGAAGGATTTCACGTAGTCCCGGGCTCCCGCTGAGACCAAAGCGCCCGGCTTGTGAAGGCCTGTAAAGGTTGGCCTCCAACAGCAATGTTGGGTTTCCGGTGGCCCGGGCAGCCTGAACCGCCAAATGAAAGGCCACGTAACTGGTCCCTTCGCCGGACGTAGCCGAAGCCATCGCGATTGAACGGGGCAATCGGGCGGCCGGCGGTAAGAAGAGGCGGTAGACAAGCTGCTGCCATTGATCGCGGTGCTGCGTCCCCTGCCGGCTCCACGGAGATGGCGAAGAAGGGGGGGTGGAAACCGCCGGCGCGGAAGACCGCCGCGCCCCTGGTTCCCGCGGAGTCGAGAATAATTCACCCTCGAGTTTCGCTTTCCGGAGAATCTCCAGATACCGGCTCATATTTGACCCTCTGCGTCATTCCTTGGGATAGGCAGGCAGCAGCAGAACTTCGCGCGCTTTCAGGTTGTCAGGGTCTGTGAGCTGCGGATTGGCGCGGCGGATCCATTGCCAGATCTCCTCGTTCCATTGGCCGTATTCGCGCAGCGCAATCCTTCGGAGCGTTTCCCCTGGCGCCACTGAAACGCGGGCTGCGGGAAATGTTTCCGGCGTCCGCTCGGCGATCGGTAATTCCGTGGCGGGTTGCTCTTCGGTCGGGGACTCGGGCGGCCGGTCTGACCCTTCGGCGGATCGGGATGCGGCCGGCGCCGTTTCGGGCAGGGCCGCCGGCGAGGCGGCAGCCGGGGCAACCAAGATCTCTCCGGGCTGGGGGGTGCGAAAGTGGAGCGCCTGCTTGACCGCCGGCAGAGTCGACTCAAATCCCATTGTCCCGGCCAGCAGCGCTAAACTTGCGAAACCCGCAGCCCAGCCCAGGCCCGCCGCCAGACTTTTTCGGGGAGCCGTCGCCGGAAACCTCACTGCCGCTGCTGTTGCCGCCGAATGTATCTCCTCCCTCCCCACCCGCTTCTTACCTTTCAGAAATGCAGCCGAGAGAGCCTCGAAGCACAAGGTATTGATCTTCCGAGGAACCCCGCCGGAAGCCTCGGCGGCCAGTTCTAGAGCGCGCCGGGAAAAGATCCTTCGTTTCACGCCGGCAACGCGCAATCGGTGCGAGATGTAGCGCGCCACATCCTCGGAATTGAGGCGGCCGATACCCGCGTGGAGGCAGATGCGCTGTCGCAGTTGTTCGCACTCTGGGGATTCCAGCCGCTCGGAAAGCGCCGGCTGGCCGGCCAACACAATTTCCATCAATTTTTCCTGCGGCGTTTCGAAATTCGAGAGCAACCGGATATCTTCGAGAACCGGCGCCGGAATTGCTTGCGCCTCGTCGAAGACCAGCAGCAGCCGCCTGCCTTGCCGATGGCATTCCAACGCGAGAGCTTGGAGCATCTGGCGCTTTTCGGAGAAGTCCCCTGTACAGGCGAGACCCAAATCCTCCAGCACGGCTGCTATCATCTGATCCCTGTTCTCAGGCGGGCTGAACAGGAAGGCCATCTGTGCGCGGTCCCGCCAGCGGTCCATCAAGTAGTGGAGCAATGTCGTCTTGCCCATGCCCGGCTCGGCTGTCAAAACCAGCAAGCCCCGGCGCTCGCTTAGTCCGTAGTGCAAAGCCGCCAGCGCCTCCGCATGCTGGGCGGTGAAGTAGAGAAACTTCGGATCAGGAGTGCTGCCAAACGGCTGTTCCCGCAGGCCAAAGTGTTCCACAAACATTCTGCCCGCTCACCTCCTTTTCGACTCCGGTATACAGGCCAGAACGGAGAGCGAAGTCTGCGCTTCCAGTTGCGCCGGCGTGTGGATGGAATGATCCGCCAATTCGGCTGCAAAGCCGCCCGCCGCCGCGACTGCCGCCGCCAAAAGCACGCTGGCTGCAAAATAAAACCACACGCCCCGGGACGCGACGCGAAACGGCGGGCGGGCCGGTTCGGCTACGGAAACGTTCAATACGCCTTTTTGGTCGAGAGCCTCCGCTTCTTCCGCCTCGGTGTATTTCTTGCGATACAGCATGTAGCCTTCCTCGGCGATCTTGACATTGCGGCTCAACTCCGCTTTTTCGGAAGCGTTTTCGGCTGCGATGAGGCGCGAAGCGGCCAATTCCTCGCGGGCCTTGTGCTCTTGTTCGGAAATGCTGGCGAGCCGCGATTGCAGCCCTGCCAGCGCCGCCTTCGCCCGCACCAATTCGCCTTCAACGGTCTGGCGTAACGGATTCGGGAGGTTCTCTTCGAAACTCCTGCGGTGCGACTGCGCTTCCTGGATCTGCTGCCGGAGTTCGCCGATCCGCGTCTCGAGCCGGTCGATTTCGCGATAGAACTTCGCTTCGGAACGCCGGTTCTGCGCCTCCAGGAGTTCTAATTGGAGGCGTTCCAGATACGGGTTCTCTCCAATCTGACGCGCCGAGCGAATCGTCACAGGAATCACAGCCAGTTCGCGAGTCAATTCGGCGACCCGGCTCCTGGCTTCTCGAATGGCGCTTTCGGAGTCCGATTTCTGCTTTTCGAGATCGGACAGCTTTTGTCGCGCCCGCTGCGCCACGTCGACGGCCACAAGCTCCGGCTGTCCCTTCTCAAATTCCGCCAGGTCCGCTTCCGCCTGCCGCAACTGCTGCTCGAAATCATCCGCCTGCGACCGGTAATATTCCACCGCGGCGGGACGGCGATTTACTGCCACATACTTTTCCGCATAAATCCGCGGCAACGCCTCGAGCACCCGAGCCACCTCGGCCGGGTCGGGCGAACTGTAACGGACAGCGATCAGATTGGTGAAGTTGCGCCCCGCAGTTACGGGTTCGACCGTAAGACCCTGATCCAGCCGCTCGGGAGAAGCCACACGCGCCTCACGCGCCAGCCGGTCCAAAACGTCGGAGCTTCTGAGAATTTCGATTTCCGATTGAATCTCTTGGGGCGCAACCGTTGTATTCAGCGTGGGAACGGCCCGGTCAAATGGAGTGACCACGGCGTCAAAGCGGTCCTTTCTGAGAATAAATCGAAGCTCCGACGCGTAGCGCGGCGGAAACAAACGCGGCCGCAAGTAAATCGCCCCAACAGCAGCCCCGGCCAACACAGATCCAAACAACACGCCCATAATCGCTTTACGGCGGAAAAATGCGGCCGCTAAATCTCGCGGCCCCGTGACCGCCTCGCCCCGGCGTAGCTCCCCGGTGAAAGGGACCAGATCTACGCTGCTGTTTTCACGTCGCAAATGCGCACACCGCTCCAGCTCATAGCCAAGTCCAGCGGCGGAACCGCCCTTTACTCCAGGTCAAACCGCGTGGGTGTTGCGATGCGCCGATCGCAATGGATCTTGGATTCCTGACAGAATGCTGAGCTCCCGAAGATTATATGCAGTCCCATATCGGATGCAAGTTGGTTTTTTCCCAACGCATTTTCGTAAAAATGGGGGACAATACCAACCAAAATACTGTTTTTATGTTGCCGAAGCCGAAACGGGGCGGCCTCCCGATGACGGCGCTGTGGCCTGGGCTGCCCGGGCAGACCTTCGCGGCAAAATTGGGAACCGCGAGCCGGCCCAATAGCGCTGAGCGAAACGCGCGGCCGCTGCGCGATCCTCTGCGCCGATCTTGGCCAGCAGCCGCCTTACGTGCCACCGCACCGTCTCATTGCTGATGAACAGGGAGTTTGCAATTTCCCGGTTGGAGCGGCCCTGGGCGATCAGCTCGAGGATTTGCTCCTCCCGGCCGGTCAATTGCGAGCTTGCGCCGCCGCCGTCCAGCAAATGCCGCAATAAATCGGCCACCTGCGACCGGGGAGCCCAAAATTGTCCGGCCGCCACTGCGTAAACCGCCCTTGTTATAGTGGCCAGGGTCTCGCTTCGATCGAGATATCCGAGACAGCCGAGCTGGAGCCAGGACATCGCTTCTTCGGGGGCGCCGCCCGATCCTATGACCAGCACCGATATCGCGCGCCCGTAATCGATCAGTTCCCGAAAACGCCGGGGATCGATGCTGTCGAGAAACGAGTCGCCGATAATGAGCACGCAGGGATGGAATCCGGCGCACTGGTTCAGAACCTCCTGCGGAGAGCCAGTTGCGACTCTGGCCAAGACGTCGGGCTGTTCCCGCAGGCATTGTGTGATCGCTTCGCCGGTCAGTTCCAGAGAGGACGCGGCAAAAACATGAATAGGCATCGGCCAGCTCCTTACGTTGGCGTCAAAAAACGTTACTAAGCCTACTCCATAAAGCCGGTTGTTGGGAAGTCTGTTCTGTTTGTTTTTTAAAAAAAGAATTATTCAAAAAATATGGAATTATTTTTTGGGAAACGTGATAAATTACCGCATGCAAGCCTGGTTTGCCTGCTCCGCGGCCAGGTTCCCGAGCTGACGGCAGGGAGCTCGGCCTACATTCCTCCAAAAAACAAGATGCGCTGGCAGAAAATCATCGCCGGTTGGCAATTGGGAGCTGCGCTGGCGTGCGCTGCGGAGCTGAGTCCGGTAGCCCTCCGCGTAGCCGGCCAGCTCACCAATCGGGCCAACGGCTTCAATCTTGTCGAGGGCCGAGAGCTGGCCGGGCCGCAAGGCCTGGCAATCGATGCTTCAGCGACGCCCCCGCACATCTACGTGGCTGACACGCTGAACAACCGCGTCCTGGGGTGGCGGGACGCCGGCAACTTCCCCACGGGCGCCGTGGCGGACCTGGTCATCGGCCAGCCGGATTTGTTGGGCACGGGGCCAAACTCGCCCGATGTGTCGGTAGGATTCTGGTCTCCCGCCGGCGTGGCCGTTGACGCCGCCGGCAATCTGTTTGTCGCTGATACCAACAACCACCGCGTCCTCCGGTATCCACGGCCTTTCGACCAAAAAAATCAAGCGCCGGACCTTGTGGTGGGTCAAATGAATTTCAGTTCGCACAGCCGCAATATGGGTTTGGCCGATCCGAACAGCGCTTCTCTGGCGTATCCGGTAGCGGTGGCCCTCAACGCGCAGGGCGACCTCGCCGTTTCTGATTCCGTAAACCACCGTGTCCTCATTTTTCGCGCTGGATCTCTGGCGGCAAACGGGCCTGCCGCTGACGTTGTTTTGGGTCAGGCGAATTTCTCGACCTCGGCCGGAGGCGCCGGGCCAGCCGGCATCTCGCAGCCGGGAGGCGTCGCTTTTGACGGAACGGGCCGGTTATACGTGGCCGATGTTACCGGGAATCGGGTGCTGGTGTTCAGCGCCGGCGCGGCCACCGGAGCCAGCGCCGTTCGCATAATCGGCGGCAACCCGGATGGCGCCTTGCGCGGCCCGCACACGCTGTACCGGCCGTTCGGCGTCGCTGCGGCCGGCGATATGCTTCTGGTGGCCGACACGGGCAATCACCGTGTCCTGGGCTTCCACGGATTGAGCGCCGCCGCGGGAGCCGTCGCAGCGGCCGATTTTGTTTTCGGCCAACCCGATTTCACAAGCGCACTGCCGAATGCGGTGAGCGAGGCCCGGCCGCTCGCTTCGGCGCGGGCGCTCTGTTCTCCGGCGCAAGCGGCGCTCGGGCCGGACCGCACGATGTTCGTGGCCGACGCGGGCAACAACCGCGTACTCGCCGTGCCGCCGGCCGGGGCGGCCTACGTCCGGGCGGCGCGTGTGCTGGGGCAAGCGGGCTTCACGCAAAATGCTCCCAACCG
>Ga0070741_10021120_pt1 | contig 10162 bp, 8 predicted proteins | sample Coa_R1_4_FD_66440 | JGI IMG/M metagenome (GOLD analysis project Ga0070741, IMG submission 66440) | Surface soil microbial communities from Centralia Pennsylvania, which are recovering from an underground coalmine fire - Coalmine... | ecosystem: Environmental > Terrestrial > Soil > Unclassified ...
AGCCGCTCGACCTCGGGCCACGGCGCCTCCGGGTTGACGTGGTCGATCGTCACCGGCGAGACCCCGCCCCAGTCGTCGATCCCCGCGTCGAGCAGCCGCGGGAACTCGTCGTAGCTGAGGTTCGGCGGGCACTGGACGTGGACGTCCCCGGGGAGGACGAGCCGCGCGACCGCCGCCGTCCAGAGCAGGTCGTCGAGCGAGGGCTCCGGGTGCGCGGCCATCTTCGTCCCGGGCTTGGCGCGGAAGTTCTGGACGATCACCTCCTGGACGTGCCCGTGCTCGCGGTGCAGCGCGGCGATCGCCTCCAGCGCCTCGATCCGCTCGGCGCGCGTCTCGCCGATCCCGATCAGGACCCCGGTCGTGAACGGGATCCGCAGCTCGCCGGCCAGCCGCAGCGTCTCGAGCCGCGCCGCCGGCCGCTTGTCCGGGGAGCCGAAGTGCGGCCCGCCGCGCTCCGAGAGCCGGTCGGAGACCGTCTCGAGCATGATCCCCTGCGACGCCGTCACCTCGCGCAGCGCGGCGAGCTCGTCGCGCGTCATCACGCCGGGGTTGGCGTGCGGGAGCAGCCCGGTCTCCTCGAGCACGAGCGCGCACATCTGCGTCAGGTACTCGATCGTCGTCTCGCAGCCGTGCGCAGCGAGCTCCTCGCGCGCGACGCGGTAGCGGCGCTCCGGCTTGTCGCCCAGCGTGAACAGCGCCTCGGTGCAGCCCGCGGCCGCGCCTGCCCGCGCGATCTCGAGCACCTCGTCCGCCGTCAGGTACGCGCGCTCGCCGCGGCGCGGCGGACGGGCGAACGTGCAGTAGTGGCAGACGTCGCGGCAGAGCTTCGTCAGCGGGATGAAGACCTTCGGCGAGTACGTGACCACCGGCCGCGACCGCAGGCTCCGCGCCTCCGCGAGCAGCTCGTCGAGCGGCCGGTCGAGCATGCGGTGAGCATATGCGCCGCATATACGCTCACGCGGTGGACGCCCACGTCCTCGTCCCGCTGAAGAAGATCGACCCGAAGAGCCGCCTGGCCGGTGCGCTTCCGCTGCGCGAGCGCGTGCGGCTCATGCGCGGCCTGCTCGCGGGAGTCGTCGGCGCCGCGCGTGAAGCGGGAGTCGAGCGGGTGACGATCGTCACCGGGCTGCCGCTCGAGGAGTACGAGGTCTGGGACGACCGCGCGCTCCCCTGGAACGACGCGCTCGCGGCCGCGATCGACGAGGTCGTGACCGCGCCGCTCGTGGCGATCGTCTCCGCCGACCTCCCGTCCGTGCGCGCAGAGGAGATCGAGGAGCTGCTGGCGGCGACGCCGGAGCGCGGGATCGCGATCGCGCGAGCGCTCGACGGCGGCACCAACGCCGTCGCGATGCGGCCGCCGGGGATCGTGCGCACGCACTTCGGCGAGCCGGGCAGCGCCGCGGTCCACGCCGGCCTCGGCGTCGACCACGTCGTCCTCGACCTGCCCGGCCTGGCGTTCGACGTCGACACGCCGGAGGACCTCGCGCGCATGCAGGCGGCGGCGTGCTGAGGCTCGGCTACAAGGCTTCCGCGGAGCAGTTCCCGCCGCGCAGGCTGCTCGACTTCGCCGTCGACGCGGAGCGGCAGGGGCTCGAGATCGTCGCGATCTCCGACCACTTCCAGCCCTTCCGGCACACCGGCGGGCACGGTACTGCGGCGCTGCCGTGGCTCGGCGCGGTCGGCGAGCGGACGGAGCGCGTCCTCCTCGGCACGAGCGTCCTCACGCCGACGATGCGCTACCACCCGTCGATGGTCGCCCACGCCTTCGGGACACTCGCTCTGCTCTACCCGGGCCGCGTCTTCCTCGGCGTCGGCACCGGCGAATCCTTGAACGAGACCCCGGCGACGGGGGCCGAGTGGCCCGGCGCAAAGGAACGGCGGCTCCGGCTCGCGGAGGCGATCGACCTGATGCGCCGGCTCTGGACCGACGAGCGCGTGACGTTCGAGGGCGAGTACTACCGCACCCGGAACGCGACGATCTACGACCGCCCCGACGACCCGGTGCCGATCTACGTCGCCGCATCCGGTCCGCTCGCGGCCAAGCTCGCCGGCCGCGTCGGCGAGGGGTTCATCGTCACGAGCGGCAAGGAGCCGGCGCTGTACGAGGAGCTGAACGGCGCGATGGAGGAGGGCGCCCGCGCCGCGGGCCGCGACCCGGCCGGGATCGTCCGGATGATCGAGATCAAGGTCTCCTACGACCACGACCTCGACTTCGCGCGGCACGCCTGCGACTACTGGGCGCCGCTCGCGCTTTCCCCGGAGCAGAAGCGCGACGTCGAGGACCCGGTCGAGCTGGAGCGGCTCGCCGACGCCGACCCGGGCATCGCCCAGCGGCGCTTCATCGTCTCCGACGACCCCGACGAGGTGGTCGAGAGGATCCGCCCGTACGTCGAGCTGGGCTTCGACCAGCTGGTCTTCCACGCCCCGGGGGACGAGCAGCAGCGCTTCCTCGACCAGTTCTGCGCGGACGTCGTCCCGCGCCTGCGCGCGGCCTTCGGCTAGCGCGGTCTTCGGCTAGCGCCCCCGCGGCCGCGTCGGCTCAGATCGCGAGCTTCGCCTGGTCGCCGAGCCCGGCGAGCACCTTCAGCTTCAGCTCGTCGAAGACGCTGTGCGTCGCCGGCGCACCCGCGATCAGGAAACCCATCCGCCCGCAGTCGAAGCGGAACGGGGCGATCGCATAGAGGAAGTCGTCCGTCCCCGCTCGCGACGACGGCACGTCCGGATGCTCCTCGGGGACGTAGACGAACGGTTCCGGCGCGTCGGCGAAGCGGGCGGAGACCTCCGGCGGGTACCGGAACGACAGAGTCCGCTCGCGGCTTTCCTCGGACATGCCGAAGACCGCCGCCGCGACGACGTCGCCGCCTGGCCGCTCCTGGAGCCACAGGGACGCCTCGGGGACGTCCAGGGTCGAGGCGGTCAGCTCGACGATGCGCTCGTAGAGGCGCGGAGGGCCGTCGGCGCTGACGAGCGCCCGCGAGAACGACAGCAGCGCATTCGCGACGTACGCGCTCTCCTGTTGCTCGCGGTCGAGCGCGGCCTTCTGGAGCGCCATCGAGAGCCGGTACGCCATGCCGTCGAGGAGCCGCAGCCGGTCGTCGGTGAAGGCCGCCAGATCGTCGTCCGGCTGCCGCAGCGAGATCCAGCCGCGGACACCGTAGCCCGCGAGCAGCGGCGCGCAGGCGATCGCCCGCACCTCGACCGAGTCGTCGTCGTCGAAGAAGAACTCGCGCACCTCTTCGGCCGGGACGACGAAGGGCGTCCGGCGGCCACGGAGGAAACGGGTGCCGGCCAGCGCGCTGTGGCGGCGCCGCGTGATCGCCTCGACCCGCTCGCCGACGTACCCCGCGGCGGCCGGACACCAGAACTCGCCGGTCTGGGGATCTTCCAGCCACAGGGAGCACTGGCCCATGTCGAGCAGGTCGGCGACCCGGGAGACCGCTTCCTCGCAGATCCGTTCGACCGAGCCCGCGGCCGAGAGGGCGTCCGAGAACTCGAGCCAGGCCCGGGCGTTCTCCGCCTCTCGCCGCATCGCCGCGTAGAGACGCGCGTTCTCGAGGACGACGGCGACGTGGCCGGCGAGCACCTCGAGGAGGCGGAGGTCGTCGTCGTCGAACTGGCCGACGCCGAGCTTGCTGACGACGATCGCGCCGATCACCCGTTGACCGTCGCGGAGGGGAACCGCGGCGAGCGATTCGTCGTCCTCGGGCCCGGCGATGTGGACGGCGAGCTCGCACTCGCGCAGGTTCTGGACCAGCATCGGCCGGCCCGTCTGCGCCACGTGACCGGTGACCCCCTCGCCGAGCCGGACGTCCATGGCGAGAATCGCGTCGCTGTACTCGCCGCGGACGGCCACCGGCTCGAGCCGATCGCCGTCGAGGAGGTAGACGCAACAGTGGTGGTAGTCGACCAGGGGCTGGAGCTCGTCGACGATCGCCTCGCCGATCTCGCCGACCCCCGTGAGCCGGTTGAGCTTGTGCGTCAGGTTCTGCAGCATCTTCAGGTGCGCGATCGAGCGAATGTCCCGACGCTCGTCGACGTCGTTCGGCCGCTCGGCCCCCGCATCCTCGAACACGATCACGCGGTCCTTGCCCTGAGCCTTGGCAGTCATCATCGCCGCCTCGGCGCAGGCGATCAGCTCGCGTGCGTTCGTCGCGTGTTGCGGGCTGAAGGCGAGGCCGATCGACAGGGTGATCTCGCCGACGGAATCGACGGGGCTCCGGAGCAACGACTCCTTCAGCCGCGCGGCGAGTCCGAGCGCGTCCTCCATCCGGCACGCCGGCAGGATCACGGCGAACTCCTCGCCGCCGACCCGGCAGACGGTGTCCGAGGCCCGAACGGCTCCCTTGAGCAGGTCGGCCAGCCGAGTGAGGACGCCGTCGCCGTCGCCGTGGCCGCAGACGTCGTTGATGCGCTTGAAGTCGTCGATGTCGAGCATCATCAGCGCGACGCTCTCGCGCGCGCGGCCGGCGCGGTGCAGCTCGGAGCGCAACCGCTCCTGGAAGAAGCGGTGGTTGTAGAGGCCGGTCAGCGAGTCGGTGTGCGCGAGATGCTCGAGGCGGGCGCGGATCTGCGCGTTGTCGAGCGAGAGCGCGGCGGCGTCGCCGAACCAGCGCGCGAGCTCGAAGTCGTCGTCGTCGAACGACGCGTCCTGGCCGACGCGGTAGATGTTCAGCGCCCCCTTCAGCTGGCCGCGCGCGATCAGCGGCACGGTGATCAGCGCCTCCGGGTCCTGCGGCGTGCCGGGGACGAAGGAGACGCGGGGGTCGAGATGCGCCTCGTTCGCGAGCACGGGGCTGCGGTGCGCGACGGCCCAGCCGGTGATCCCCTGGCCGTACGACACCGTCTGGCTGAGGATCTCCTCGGCCCAGTCGCTGCGGGCGAAGACCGGGACGAGCTCGCGCCGCTCGTCGTCGGCCTCGTAGATGTGCAGCGCCTCGTAGGGGATCAGCTCGGCGAGCGTGTCCGCGATCCGGTCGAGCAGCGCGTCCGGGCTCTGCTCCGAGAGCACGTCGTGGAAGACCGCCGCCAGACGGCGGTACGACTCGACGAGCGCCTCGGCGCGCGCGGGGTCGTCCCGCCGGTCGGGCTCCGGACCGGGGAGAAAGGCCGCATTGGTTGCCACAGCTTCTGCAGTTATCGGCACCACTACACGGACGAATAAGCCGGACCCCCTGCACGCGCGTCCCTCTGCCGGGGGATAAAGGCGTTTCCGCGCCGCGACTCGCTCAGCGGAAGAGGTCGAGCTCGCGCGGCATCACGAGCTCCCGCGCCGTCCCCTCGCCCGCGGCCGCGAGCCCGCGCACGATCGCGACCGGCACCCGTTCCGTCTTTCCCATCGCGAGTTCGGCCGCGGCGGCGATCTCGTCGGCGAGCGCGATCACGGTCGCGTGCAGCTCGTAGCCGACGCGATCCCGCTGCCCGCGCAGGTCGCGGAGCACCTCGATGCCCGCGGCGCCGATCGCGACGTTCGCGATCCCGACCCGCCACGCCCGGCCGAAGGTGTCGGTGACGAGCACGCCGACGCGGCGGCCGGTGCGACGCTCCAGCTCGTCGCGGAGCTCTGCCGCGGACGCGTCCGGATCCTCGGGGAGGAGGACGACGCTGTCCGGCTCGGGCGCATTCGAGGCGTCGACGCCGGCCGACGCACAGACGAAGCCGTGCCGCGTCTCGGCGATCACGAGCGGCGGCCGCGAGCGGACGATCCGCTCCGCCTCCCCCAGCACGATCTCGAGACGCCGCGCATCGCCGGCCGGCCCGGCGAGCTCGTGCGCCTGCGGCGACGGCTCCACGTCCGCGAGCCGGACGATCCGCCCCTCCGCCTTCGAGACGACCTTGTGCGCGACGCAGACGACGTCGCCGTCCTCGAGATCGGCGAGCTCGGCGATCAGGGCCGCGAGGTCGTCGCCGGGGCGAATCTCCGGCAGGCCCTCGACCGGGAGGATCCGGATGCTCACGGCCGCGCCGCCTCGAGCGCGGCCTCGGCGAGCGCCCGGGCCGCGGCGCGGTCACTCATCAGCGTGCGCGTCACGTGCGGTCGGACGCCTGCCGCCGCGAGAGCGTCGGCGCCGGCCGCGTCGGCCTCGTCGATCACGAGGGCGTCGATCAGTCCTTCGTAGCAGCCCGCTACGTGCGCAGGTGAGGCGCCGCCGGCGAGCCGCTCGAGCATCCGGTCGGCGGGACCCTTCACTGCCCTCCCGCCGATCAGCGGGCTGACCGCGACGACGGGGGCCGCGCTCGAGCGCACGGCCTTCTCGATCGCCGGCACCGCGAGGATCGGCCAGATCGAGATGTACGGGTTGCTCGGCGCGACGATCACGACCGACGCGCCGGCGATCGCCTCGAGCACGCCGCGCGCCGGCCGCGCGCTCTCCGCGCCCTGGAACAACAGACCTTCGACCTCGTCTTCGTGGCGGCGCTTGACGAACCACTCCTGCAGCGAGAGGTCGCCGGCCGCGGTCTGCACGATCGTGCGGAGCCTGTCGTCGGTCGCCGGCAGCAGGCGCGCGGCGAGCCCGAACGCCGCCGCGACCCTCGCCGTCACCGCCGACAGCGGCTCGCCCGCCCGTAGCGCCTTCGTGCGGACGAGGTGCAGCCCCAGGTCGCGGTCGCCGAGCTGGAACCAGCTCTCCTCGTCGCCGAGCTCGCGCACCGTCTCGAGCGCGTTCCAGGTCTCGTCGCGCCGGCCCCAGCCGCGCGCCTCGTCGTGGCGGTCGGTAAGCGTGTACAGCAGGCTGTCGAGGTCCGGCGAGACGTGCAGCCCGAGCACCTCCGTGTCGTCGCCGACGTTGCCGATCACCGTCACCTCGGCGGGCGGGACAGCGTCCAGCAGGCCGCGGACGAAGCGCGCGCCGCCGACGCCGCCGGAGAGGACGACTACCTCTGCCACCGGCGGGTGACACTACCGCCGTGGCCCTGCAGGAGCACCTGGACAACAAGGCGATCGCCGAGCGGCTGGAGTCGTTCGCGACGCTGCTCGAGCTCGCCGGCGCGTCGCCGTACGCCGCGCGCGCGTACCGGCGTGCGGCCGAGCTGATCAGGACGACCGAGGCGCCCGTCGCCGACCTGATCCGGGCCGGCCGCGTGCGCGAGCTGCGCGGGATCGGCCGGGGGATCGAGGGCCGACTGAAGGAGTTGGTCGAGACCGGCGAGATCGCCGAGCTCGAGGAGCTCGAGCGCGAGGTCCAGCCCGACCTCGTCGGCCTCGGCCGCTACCTCGGGATCGGCGCGCGCCAGGCGGTGCAGATCGCGCGTACGCTCGGCGTCCGGACCGCGGCCGAGCTTCGCGAGGCAGCGGCGGCCGGCCGCCTGCGCGAGGTGCCCGGGATCGGCCCGCAGAAGGAGGCGAAGCTGCTCGCCGCCCTCGACCGTGCGGACGAGCCGCGCCCGCCGCGCGGCCTCCTGATCCATCGGGCGCGACGGCTGCTCGAGGAGATCGCCGCGCCGCTCGGCGGCACGCCCGCCGGCGACCCGCGCCGGTACCGCGACACCAGCGAGCGCTTCGCCGTCGTCGTCGCGGCCGCGGACCCGAAGCCGCTGCTGGACGCGTTCGAGTCGCTGCCGGCGATCGTCTCCGTGCTCGAGCGAGGGGACCGTCGGGCATACGGGGTCACGGTCGAGGGCGTGCCGGTCGAGCTCGTCGTCGCCGAGCCGAGCCGGTTCGGGACCGAGCTCGTCCGCGCGACCGGCTCAGGCGAGTACGTGGCCGCGCTCGAGCCGCTCCCGGACGCAGCCGACGAGGAGGGCGTCTACCGCGCGCTCGGGATTCCGTTCGTGCCGCCGGAGCTGCGCGAGGCGCCCTTCCGCGGCGATCCGCCGGCGCTGGTCGAGCTCGCCGACGTTCGCGGCGACCTGCACTGCCACACCACCTGGTCGGACGGGACGGCGAGCGTCGAGGAGATGGCGCTCGCCGCGATCGAGCGCGGCTACGAGTACCTGGCGATCTGCGACCACACGCCCGCCGTCGGCGCCGTTCGGGGCCTCACCTCCGACGACGTCCGCCGCCAGGCGCTCGAGATCGCGGACGTGAACGAGGCGCTCGCGCCCTTCCGCGTGCTGCGCGGCAGCGAGTGCGACGTCCTTCCGGACGGGCAGCTCGACCTGCCGGACTCGCTGCTTGCCGAGCTCGACTGGGTGCAGGCGAGCGTGCACGGCGGCCAGCGCCTGCCAAAGGAGAAGCAGACCGAGCGGGTCGTCCGCGCGCTGCGCAACCCGCACGTCAGCTGCCTCTCGCACCCGAAGGGGCGGTACGTCAACCGCCGCCCCGAGAACGAGCTCGACGTCGACACGCTGATCGAGGTCGCGCTCGAGGAGGGCGTCGCGCTCGAGGTGAACGGCCTGCCGGACCGCCTCGACCTGCGCGACGTCTACGTCCGGCAGGCGATCGACGCCGGCGTCACGCTCGTCTGCTCGACCGACGCCCACTCGATCCGCGGCCTCGGGAACATGGAGCTGTCGGTCGCGACCGCGCGCCGCGGCTGGGCGACGGCCGCGGACGTGCTCAACACGCGACCGCTGGCCGACGTCCTCGCCTGGCGGCGACCGTAGTGGACGTCGAGCGCTTCGTCGCCGAGCTGCCGCGGCTGTTCGACGACTTCCCCTCCTCCCCGCACCCGAAGGGCCGCCGCTTCGACGACCTCGTCTCGGCGATCCCGAACCTGGCGGCGGAGAACGTGCTCGCGCTGCTCAACCTCGCGGCGTCGCTGCTCGGGCCCGGCGAGAGCTACGTCGAGGTCGGCACGCTGTTCGGGGCGAGCCTGATCGGCGCGATGCGCGGGAACGCCGGCGACTTCGTCGCGATCGACAACTTCGCCTTCGCCGGGGTCGAGACCAGAGGGCGGACGATCCCGCCCGCCGACCGGGGCGCGCTCGAGGAGAACCTGCGCCGGTTCGCGGCCGGCGGCGCGACGATCGTCGAGGGCGACGCCTTCGACCTGATCGAGGGCGGAGCGCTAGGCAACCGGAAGGTCGGCGTCTACTACTACGACGGGCCGCACGGCTACGACGAACAGCTCCGCGGCATGCGCGCGATCGAGCCGTGGCTCGCGGAGGAGGCGCTGGTCGTGGTCGACGACCACGACTGGGAGAAGGTCGCACGGGCGACGCGCGACTACCTCGAGGCGGAGCCGCGGGCTCGTCTGCTCCTCGAGCTCCCGGGCTGGGATCGCGGCTGCCCGCAGTGGTGGGAGGGAGTCGCCGTGCTCGGCTGGCGGGCCTAGACCGCCTGCTTCCCCGGCCCGGAGATCGTCCACTCCGTCAGGTCGAACCAGTGCGAGCCCTGCAGGGCGGCCGCCACCCGCGCGTCCGTGTGCCGCGCGAAGAAGACGTGCCGGTCGACGTCGCAGCAGATCTCGAGCTCGTCGAGGTTTACCTCCGGGATCTGCATCAGCACGTCGGCGGGCAGCTGGGCCTGCCGCACCGTCAGGTGCTTGAACTGAAGGTCCGGCGCGATCTCCATCAGCTCCGGCCAGTCCGGGCAGGTCTGGTAGCTCATACCCCTCCGTTCTCTTGCAGCGACCAGTTCCCTGTCAGCAGAACCGGCCCGCGCACCGGCTCGCCCGGGTACACGACGAACCGTACTCCGTCGTCGAGCCAATGGTAGAGCCGCCGGCCGGTGCGGTCGCTGAGCTCGAACCGCAGGCGGAACCGCCCGTCGGCGAGCGGCGGGCTCGGGATGTCGAACCGGAGGACGCGCTCGCCCGGCGCCTCGCGCCAGCCGAGCTCGGTCAGGTCCTGCGTGTCCTCGGCGAGGAGCAGCCCCGCTTCGTCTCTGAGCTGGAGCGAGATGCGCGGCGGCGGGATCGGCTCCCGAACGGAAACTCGCAGCTCGACCGTCGCGGGCTCGCCGGCGAGCAGCTGCACGCGGTCCTCCCCTTCGGGGCCGAGCAGGCGCGCCTGCACGATCCGCGCCTCGCCGCTGCCGTACTCGGAGAGACCCGCCGCGCTCTCCTCCGGGTCGCGCTCCTCGGCGAGGAGCTGGTGGTAGCGGGCGAGCGCCTCCTGCGTGGAGCCGTCGATCTCGACGCGGCCTTCGCGGAGCAGGACCGCGCGCTCGCACAGCCGCTCGACCGACGCGGCGTCGTGCGAGACGTAGACGATCGTCCCGCCGCGCTGCTTGAACTCGAAGATCTTCGCGAAGCACTTGCGCTGGAACTCCTCGTCGCCG
>Ga0070741_10021121_pt1 | contig 10161 bp, 11 predicted proteins | sample Coa_R1_4_FD_66440 | JGI IMG/M metagenome (GOLD analysis project Ga0070741, IMG submission 66440) | Surface soil microbial communities from Centralia Pennsylvania, which are recovering from an underground coalmine fire - Coalmine... | ecosystem: Environmental > Terrestrial > Soil > Unclassified ...
CTTCGGTTTGGAAGCGATCCGATCCGCCCGGGCGTTGGCCCAATCGAAATTTCGTGAGGTGCGGGCGCGCGCGTTGTTCGCGGGTATCGCCGCGCATTCCGCCTTGCCGCTGGAAGCGCGGCTGAGCGCGGGCATCGGGCTGGTGCTGGCGACGGCGGCGCACGCGGCGGGCTGGCCGATTCCCAAAGGCGGCGCGCAGCGAATCTCGGACTCTCTGGCCGGACACCTGCGGGCGCTCGGGGGTGAGATCCGCACGGAATCGCGGATCGACAAATTGCCGGAAACCGGGATCACATTGTGCGATGTGACGCCGCGGCAGTTTTTACCTTTAGCTGCCGAGCGCTTGCCGGCCTCGTACCGCAATATGCTTGCCGGTTATCGGTATGGGCCGGGTGTCTGCAAGCTCGACTGGGCTCTGGATGCGCCGATCCCATGGACAGCGCCGGACTGCCGACGTGCCGGCACCGTGCACCTCGGCGGCACGATCGAGGAGATCGCGGCGTGGGAATCGCAGCACGAGGGCGCGCCGTTCGTCCTGCTCTCACAGCCGACTCTGTTCGACCCTTCGCGCGCTCCGCAAGGCCGCCACATTGCCTGGGCTTACTGCCACGTACGCAACGGCTCTTCCGCCGATATGACCGAAGCCATCGAATCGCAAGTCGAGCGCTTCGCCCCCGGGTTCCGCTCCTCGATTCTGGCGCGGCATGTGCTGACGGCGCGCGCGATGGAATTCCACAATGCGAATCTGGTCGGAGGCGACATCAACGGGGGCGCCATGGACCTCGGCCAATTTATCCGGCGTTCCACGCGCCTTTGCTACCGCACACCGCTCAAGCATGTTTATCTGTGTTCCTCGACCACGCCCCCCGGCGGCGGCGTTCATGGAATGTGCGGATATCACGCGACGCAGGCGGCGATCCAGGCGGCGCCGAAGGCAGGCTAGTCCGAGCCGCACGAGAGCGGAACAAAATCGGCGGCTCTGCCGTAGTATAGTTTCGTGACTGCGGAATCCCCTACGCGCCTTTCCAGCCGGTCGCTGTTGACCGGCGGAATGATGGCGGTGCTCTTGATCGCACTCACCAAACTCATCCTGCATTGCATATTCAACAACCGCTACGGGTATTTCCGTGACGAATTCGATTACATTGCATGCGGCAATCATCCGGCGTGGGGATATGTCGATCAGCCGCCGCTGGTGCCGATGCTCACGAAACTCAGCATTCTGATTCTCGGAGACTCGCTGCGCGCGATCCGGTTTCTGCCCGCGCTGGGCTCTTCGGCCCTGGTGGTGCTCGCGGCTCTGATTGCGCGAGAGTTGGGCGGACAGCGTTTCGCGCTGATCTTGACGGCTGTTTGCATTTTGATTGCGCCGATGTATCTCTCAGACGGCAGCCTGCTGACCACCAACTATCTCGAACCGCTGCTGTGGATGGGCTGCGCATACTGCGCGATTCTGGCCGTCAATCGGAATGACCCGCGCTACTGGCTGGGTTTCGGAGTGATCGCCGGTATCGGGCTCGAAGAAAAATACTCGATCGCAGTGTTTGGATTCGGGATCGTGATCGGGCTGCTGCTAACGCCGCAGCGCCGCGCCCTGGCGAGCCGCTGGATGTGGGCGGGCGGAGCCGCGGCGTTCCTGATCTTTCTGCCGAATCTGCTATGGAACGCGGCCAACGATTGGCCGTTCGTGCAACTGATGCACAACATCAAGGCGAGCGGGCGCGACGTCGTGCTTACCCCGTTCCAGTTCTTCTCACAGCAACTGGTGCTGATTCACCCTGTAACGACGCCGATCTGGATCGCGGGCCTGATCGCTTTGCTCGTGCTTGCGCGGCTGAGACCGTACCGGATGCTCGGCTGGGCTTATCTGGTGGCCTTCACGGTTTTCGTCGTCCTCCACGGGAAGAACTACTACCTGGCCCCGATCTATCCCATGCTGCTGGCGGCCGGCGCGGTCGTGATTGAAAGCGGGATCGAGCGGTGGCGGCAAAGCTGGATGGAACCGGTGATGGTGGGCGTGCTTCTCGTGGCAGGCGCCTGGACCGCTCCCATTACGATACCGGTGCTGCCGGTGGATCAGCTGGTCTCGTACCTGGACCACCTTCCGTTCGCCGTGCCGCGCAATGAAAAGAGTCACCTTGCGGCGGCCCTCCCGCAGCATTATGCCGACCAGTTCGGATGGCCGGAAATGGTGGGCGTAGTCGCAAAAGCGTGGAATGGGCTCTCCGCGGAGGAGCGGCCCGGGTGCGCCATCTTCGGACAGAACTATGGAGAAGCCGGCGCGGTCGATTTCTTTGGGCCCCGTTACGGGCTGCCGCACGCGCTGAGCGGACATCAGACGTATTACTTGTGGGGCCCGCGCGGCTATTCCGGCAACTGTCTGATCGTGATCGCAGACCGCAAAGCGGTTCTGGAGAGGCTCTTCGAGCGGGTCGAGTTGGCGGGGACTTCCGACAATCCGTACGCGATCGAGCGGCATGTCCCGGTTTACGTGTGCCGGGGCGCGAAGTTCGGAACCATGGCGCAACTTTGGCCGCGGCTGAAGGTCTGGGACTGAGCGACGCTCAGTGTTTCACTGCAGCGGTGAGCGGGGTCTGGCGGAAGGAGCCGCCGACAAAGATCCGATACTCGCCGGGCAGAAGTTCCCAATCGTCCTTCTGTTCATTGAAAATCGAAAGGAATTTCGGATCCAGACGCACCGTCACGGTCTTCGATTCGCCGGGGCTTAGCGGAACCTTCTCCCAGGCCACAAGACGGCGCGGCTCGTTCGCAGCGGCGGGAAGGGCGGCGTACACTTCCGCTATTTCGGCCCCGCTTCGCTTTCCGGTGTTCCGGACGGTGAAGGAAACGGTGTCGAGCCCCGCCCGCAGCCCCGAGTACGCAAACGTCGTGTACGAAAGACCGTGGCCGAACCAGAAGAGCGGCTCCTTGTCGCCGGCTTCGAACCACTTGTAGCCGACTTTCAGCGCTTCTGAGTAATCGATGTCGAAGTCCGGCATAGGGCCACGGCCGCCCGCAGGCAGCAGATCCATTCCGGGCACCTTGGGATGGGGAAGATCGGCGTCGGATTTGGCAAAGGTCGCGGGCAGTTTCGCGGAGGGATTGACGTCGCCGAAGAGAATATTGGCCAGAGCCTCGCCGCCGCGAATTCCGGGGTACCAGATTTCGAGGGCCGCGGCCACCTGGCCGATCCACGGCATGGCTGCGGGTCCGCCGGTTTCGAGGACCACAACCGTGCGCGGATTGGCAGCTGCGACCGCGTTCACCAACTGGTCCTGTCTGTCCGGCAGGGTCAGAGTGGGCAGATCGCGCCCTTCGCTGGTGGGCTGGTTGACCACGACGATGGCTACCTCCGCTGCTTTGGCTGCGGCAGCCGCGGATGCGAGATCAGTCCCTTGGTTGAATTCGACGCTGGCCTTCGGAACCTTGGCGCGGATGGCTTTCAGGGGCGAAGACGGGAACCACACGGTACCCGCGCCGAATGCACTGGGCCCGCCACCGGGAGGATCGACCTGAGCGGAACCCCCGCCGGAAAGCACGCTGGTGTCGGCGTGCGATCCGATCACCACGATCGATTTGATTTTTGCGCCATCCAGCGGGAGCAGGGTGTTGGAATTCTTCAGAAGCACGGACGCTTGCTCGGCGATGGTCTGCGCCACGTCGGCGCCGCCAAACGGATCGACCACGCGTCCGCGCGGCGGATCATCGATGATGCCGGACGCAAACTCGGTCCGCACGATGCGGTGGACCATGTCATTCAGCCGGGCCATGGGCACTTCCCCGCCCTCGATGGACTTTTTCAGCGTCTCGCCGAAGAAGTGGCTGCCGGGCTCTTCGTTATCGAGGCCCGCCAGGGCGGCCTTTGCGGTGGTGTGGGTGGCGCCCCAATCGGAGATCACGAAACCCTTGAAGTCCCACGCTTTTTTCAGAACGTCGTTGAGCAGGTAGCTGTTCTCACAGGCCCAATCGCCGTTCACCTTGTTATACGAGCACATCACCATGCCCGGCTGACCTTCGGTCACGGCGATCTCGAAAGCCAGCAGGTCGCTCTCGCGCATCACGCGCTTGCCGAGCTTGACGTTGCCGATGGTGCGGCCGGTCTCCTGGTCGTTGAGCGCATAATGCTTCACGTCCCCGATGATCTTCTGCTCTTGCAAGCCGCGGATGAATTGGGCGACCATCTTGCCGGCGAGAATGGGATCCTCGCCCTGATATTCGAAGTTGCGGCCGTTGCGGGGCTCGCGCATGAGGTCGACGCCGCCGCCGAGCGAAACGTTGTATTGCTGATCGCGCAGCTCGCGGCCGATCAGCGCGCCGTATTCGTGGGCGAGCTTCAAATCCCAGGTAGCGGCTTCGGCGATGGTGGAGGGCAGAAGAGTCGCATACCGCCCGCGCGCCGCAGCGGCGCGAACACCTACCGCCGAGTCGGCCAGCTGGAGATCGGGAAGACCGAGACGCGGAATCCCGGCGATCCTGCCGGCGCCGCCGTTCGAAAGATGTCCGGCCTCCTCGAAGCTGCCGGTCCCGTGGACCAGGACGATCTTCTCGTCGAGAGTCATTTGGGCGATGACGAGATCGGCGCGGGCATCGGGCGAGAGAGTGCGGTCCATCCAGGGGGCCGCGGGAGCCGGATGCCCGTTCTGGGCCAGAATTGGCGCGAGGCCGAGCACTGCAAAAAGGCCGGCCGCGATAGCGCGCGCAGCCACGCGACTAGGGTGGTTCATGGACACTAGCGTACCTCCGTGCAGGTGGTGGGGCAGACCCTCGGCCTGCTGCGGCCTCTCAGGCCGGCCCGTGCCCTACGCTCGACGACTCGTATTCCTCCGGTCTTAGCGCCAAACCAGCCGCTACAGGCTTGCTTTCGATATACCGCTGGATGCGTTGGAACTCGTCGCCATTGCGAACGATGTGATCATAGCTCTCGTCTTGCCAAAAGGGCAGGCCGCTCCGGTCGAGGAGCAAGTTGGCACGTTTGGCGGAGGCAGCTTTCATCGACCCTAACAGTCTCGAGAGGCTCACTTGAGGTGTCACTAGCAAGTGAACGTGGTTCGGCATAATCACCCAGGAGTGAAGTTGGAATGCCCTATTTCAACGCCGTAGAGAATCGAAACGAGGACCGCCTGGGCAACTTCGGGCTGTTTGAAGAAGGTGCGGCCCCATCGGCTTTGATCGAGCAGGCGATCCATCATCAGAAACGCTTCACCGGAGGTGAGGCTGCCTGCGGGAAACAGGCGATTGGGTGGAAGACGATCGCGCAGGCGGAAGGTCAGAAATTGCGGTTCACCAATCACGTCAAGGTGGGGAAGGCGACGTCTTCTCATAGATCGGTAGTGACGCGGACGTGTCAGGATTCTCAAACCAAGGGGGCGGCCTGAGAGGCCGCCGCAGGCCGGGGGCCTGCCCACTACCGATGGTAAGATCACGGGTACTGTGAAGATCGTGCCGGCAAGCGACAGCTCACTCCTGGTCTCGTTTGGAGACAGCATTTCGCTCGACGCGCATCAGCAGGTCCTCCGGCTCATGCAAGCGTTCGATGAAGCGCTGCCGGGGATTCGCAACCTGCATCCGGCGTTTGCTTCCGTGCTGATCGATTTCGATCCGCGGCGGCGCACTCACGCGGAAGTCGAATCGCTCGTCATGCAAAGATCGTCCCGCGCCCGGGAAACGGCTCATCCCGAAAGCCGTCTCGTTGAGATCCCGGTCTGCTATGGCGGTGAGTTCGGACCTGACCTCGCGGAGGTCGCGCGGCACACCGGTCTCTCGGCTGAACGCGTTATCGAACTGCATGCTTCCGCCGAATACCGCGTCTTTTTCCTGGGGTTCTCACCGGGCTTTCCGTATTTGGGCGGGATGCCGCCGGAACTGGCGATGCCGCGCCTGTCCGCGCCGCGAAAGCACGTCCCGGTCGGCAGCGTGGCGATCGGGGGCGCGCAGACTGGAATTTATTCCGTCGATTCGCCGGGCGGATGGCGTCTGATCGGACGCACGTCCATGCGATTGTTTGACGCGGCGGCGGAGCCTCCGGCGGTGCTGCAGATGGGCAATCGAGTGCGCTTCATCCCGGTGAAGGAGCTGCCGCGGTGAACGAAGTCCGGGTGGTGCGGCCCGGCTTCCAGACCACGGTGCAGGATCTGGGGCGATTCGGGCACGCGCATCAGGGCGTTTCCGCCTCGGGTGCCGCGGACGCCGTGGCGCTGCGCGCGGGCAATCTACTGGTTGGCAACGCCGAAAACGCACCGGCACTGGAAATGACTTTGGTGGGCGGCGCTTTTGCCTTCGAATCGGATACCGTGATCGCGCTGACCGGATCGGATTTCGGCGCCGGCTATCCGCTCTGGCAGGCGGTCGAAATCAAGGCCGGTGCGGTCGTCCATTGCGGCGCATCGCAATCCGGCGCGCGGTGTTATCTCGCGGTGCGTGGTGGAATTGACGCGCCCAGAGTGCTGGGCAGCGCTTCCACGCATCTGCTGACCGGCATCGGCGGCCGTGCGCTGCGGTCCGGCGACATCCTCCGAATCGGCGATGCAGCGGTGCGCCGTCCCCGCCGCGCACAGGCGGTCCCGCAACGTCAGACTGAAGGCGTGCTGCGGGTCACGGCCGGCCCGCAGGCGGATTGGTTCGGCGATGCACTGTACCGGAATTGCTACATCGTTCAGGAGGAATCCAACCGGATGGGACTGCGGCTGCGCGGCCCCGCGATTCCGAGCCCGACCGGAACCATGCTGACCGAAGGCGTGCCGCTCGGAGCAGTGCAGGTCCCCCCCGATGGCCAGCCGATCATCCTGTTCGTGGAACATCAGACCACCGGCGGATATCCGAAACCGGCCTGCGTGATTTCGGCGGATCTCTCGCGCGTCGGCCAACTGCGCCCGCGCCACGAAGTACGCTTCGAACTCATCACCATCGACGAGGCCCTCTCGATCTTGCAAAAGCAGGAGCAATGGCTGTATTCGTTGATATGACGATGGACCTGAACTGCGATATGGGCGAACTCGAGGATGCCGCTCACGAGGCGGCCCTCATGCAATACATCACTTCGGCCAACATCGCCTGCGGCGGCCATGCCGGAGATGAAGCCACCATGGAGCGCACCGCGCGGCTGGCGTTGGAGTGCGGCGTGCGCATCGGCGCGCATCCCAGCTATCCCGACCGGGCAAATTTCGGGCGCCTCGAAATCGACTTGCCGCCGGAGGAAATCGAGCGCACAGTTCGAGAGCAGATCGAACGACTCGAGCGGGTTGTGCGCCGGCTCGGAGGTAGCCTAACTCACGTCAAGCCACATGGAGCACTTTATAATGTTGCCGCACGCGAGGAGCGCATCGCCCAGGCAGTCGGGCGCGCGGTGGCCGCGTGGAATCCGACAACCACGCTGTTCGGCCTTTTGGGGTGTGCATCTTTGAATCTGTGGCGCAGTATGGGCTTGCATGTGGCCGCCGAAGCCTTCGCCGACCGACGTTATGAATCAGACGGTTCCCTGCGGCCCCGCAAGTTCGTCGACGCATTAATTACGAATCCGCAGCAAGCCGCGGCCCAGGCCGCGCGCTTTGCCCGCGAAGGCCGCGCTCAGACGCTCTGCGTGCACGGCGATACACCCGGATCAGTGGCCATCCTCAAAGCTTGCCGCGAAGCCCTCGGCATGTAAACCTCAGACCGTGCGTGGCGCCACTTCTCAAACGCCGCGTGACGCGCTATGATTGCGTTTACTCCCCCGATTGAACCGTGAAGGAACCCGTGAAATCTGTTCAGACTCCCATCATTCTCGAAACCGATCTGCCAGGTGTTCCTCGCCACAGCCGAGGCAAGGTACGCGACGTGTACCAGGTCGACGGGCAATTGTTGATCGTCGCCACCGACCGTATCTCGGCGTTTGATTACATCCTGCCCACCGGGATTCCCGAGAAAGGACGCGTACTCACGCAGCTCTCGATCTTCTGGTTCGATTTTCTGCGCGACGTCACTCCCACTCACTTCCTGACCGCAGCTGTTTCCGATTATCCGGAGCCGCTGCGGCAATACCGCGATCAGCTCGAAGGCCGGTCGATGCTGGTGAAGCGCGCGCAAATGGTCGAGATCGAATGCGTCGCGCGCGGCTATCTTTCCGGTTCAGGCTGGAAGGAATACCGCCAGCAAGGCACGGTCTGCGGGATCAAGCTGCCGGCCGGGCTTCAGGAAAGCAGCCGTCTGCCCGAGCCGATCTTCACGCCGGCCACCAAGGCCCAGACCGGCCACGACGAGAACATTTCATTCGAGCAGATGGCGTCGCTGGTGGGCGCAGAGCTTTCCGCACGACTGCGCGATCTCACACTCGACATCTACAGCCGCGCTGCGCGTTATGCCGAAGGCAAGGGCATCATCATCGCCGATACAAAATTCGAATTTGGTTTCGTCGGCGATCAACTGGTGCTCGGCGATGAAGTGCTGACGCCGGACTCCTCCCGGTTCTGGCCGGCCGACACGTACAAGGCCGGCGGTCCGCAGTTCTCATTCGATAAACAGTTCGTGCGCGACTATCTCGAATCGATCGCCTGGAATAAACAGCCGCCCGCGCCGCCATTGCCCGAAGAGATCGCCACCCGTACCAGTGAGAAGTACCGGCAAGCCTATGCAACGCTGACCGGCCACAGTCTATGAACTGGCTGGATCTCGCGCTGGCGCTGATCCTGATCGCTTCGATCGTGACCAGCTTCCGCAAAGGTCTTTCGCGGGAGGTAATTGGGCTAGTATCGGTCTTCGCCGCTTTTCTGCTGGGGTTCTGGCTCTATGGACTCGTGGGCGGCCATCTGCTAACCTACCTCAGTTCCCGCGCAGTCGCGAACTTCGCCGGCTTTGCGCTGGTGTTTTGTGGAGTGATGCTCGCGGGTGGTTTAGTGAGTTTCATTGTAGGGAAATTTTTGAGGGTGACCGGGCTTTCGTTTTTCGACCATCTGCTGGGAGCGGGATTCGGAATCGTGAGAGGGGTTCTGGTCTCGGCGGCTCTGGTTATGGGAATCATGGCATTTGCGCAGGGAGAGCGACCGCCCGACGCGATCGTTCACTCGCGAGTGGCGCCTTACGTGGTGGAAGTATCCCACTTCATGGTGGCCCTAGCCCCCTACGAATTGAAAGAAGATTTCCGCAAAACGTATGCCCGTGTAAGAACGGCTTGGGAGCAGGGCGCCGGGAAAAAGATTCGGGGTGGGCCCGACGGGGAGAAGGCGGAGAATGAAAGACAGATTTGATGGCCTTGTGGATCAATTGCTGACGGCTAATATTTTCCTGGAAGAAGCCATTGAAATTCTGGAAAAGAACATGATCGAGAAGGCGCTGGAGCGACAGGGCGGGAATCGCTCGGCGGCCAGCAAGCAGCTCGGAATTCACCGCAATACGATGCAGCGAAAAATGGTCGAGTACGGCTTCGGCAACGGGCGCGTGCGCCGCAAGCCGGTGGCGCGCACCGGCAGCGCGCGGAAACCCAAGACCGGCGCCGCCTGACGATGGACTTGCTCGTCTTCGACCTGGACGGCACGCTGATCGATTCCAAAATGGACCTGGCGTTGTCGGTAAACGCCACCCGCGCGCACATGGGGATGGGTCCGCTGGATGTGAACATCGTTTCCACCTATGTCGGCAACGGTGCGCCGGTCCTGATCCGGCGCGCACTCGGCAACCAAGCCACGCAAGGCGAAGTCGACGAAGCTTTGGAGTTCTTTCTCGAATACTATCGAGCGCACCCTCTGGACTGCACAAAGCTCTATCCCGGCGTAAAGGAATCGCTCGACCGTATCCATGGCGCGGGCAAGCATCTGGCGGTGCTCACGAATAAACCCGTCGCGATCAGCCGCGACATTGTCGAAGGTCTGGGCGTCGGCCCACGCTTTTTCCAGGTCTATGGCGGCAACAGTTTCGATTTCAAAAAGCCGCATCCGATCGGTCTCGAAACGCTGATTGCCGAGAGCCGCGTGCCGCGCGAGCGCACGCTGATGGTCGGCGATAGTTCAGTCGACATTCAGACCGCGCGGAACGCCGGCGTGAGCAGTTGCGGTGTGACTTACGGATTCGCGCCCGAAACGCTGCGCGACCCCGCGCCCGATCTGCTGGTCGGGCGGATCGAAGAACTGGCCGACTGGGTTTTGAATCGGCGGCCGTAAATCCCGGTCTGGCAACTACCTATCAGGGCATGGC
>Ga0070741_10021122_pt1 | contig 10161 bp, 7 predicted proteins | sample Coa_R1_4_FD_66440 | JGI IMG/M metagenome (GOLD analysis project Ga0070741, IMG submission 66440) | Surface soil microbial communities from Centralia Pennsylvania, which are recovering from an underground coalmine fire - Coalmine... | ecosystem: Environmental > Terrestrial > Soil > Unclassified ...
TATAAGCAGCTATGTTTGAGCAAATTGATTGATTAAGCTTTGTGATAGGAATGACAAATTGACGAATTTTAATATCAATCAGAGCGTTTGCATAAAGAAGGTATAAGATATTTGCAACAATATGAATATCTTGTGGTTCTAGAGCAGATACCGCGTGCTCTACCCATTGAGTAGCATGAAGAGTATGTTTTTGTTGTATTACCTGAGAATTTTGTTCTGTCGCAAAAGTATTAACTGAGACACAGAACATAAAAAACGACAAAAGATAAAGATAGAGCATCAGTAGGCCTCTGTAATAATGTTTTTGTAATATGGTCGGGGTGGCCAGACTCGAACTGACAACCCCTCGCTCCCAAAGCGAGTGCGCTACCAATTGCGCCACACCCCGATATTTCAAATGACTTATGTATAGAGTATCTTCTTTTTTGCTGGTCAGCAAGCAAAATTTGCTATTTTCTGGGGTGAATGGTGGGGATCGAACCCACGACAACCAGAGCCACAATCTGGTGCTCTACCAACTGAGCTACATCCACCAATTCAAACTTTATTGGCTTTTATTATACGGTTTTTATGATAAAAATCAAAAAAAGTTCGATTTTTTCTTGAAGTCCTGTTGGTAAGGTGCTTTTTTTGTGGTATTATATTCTAATGAGAAATTATTTTTGTTAGATTTTTGCGAAACGGACAAAAAGTCATGAAAAATATAATAAAGCCATTGAAAAAGCATTCAATTGATATTTACGGTGCTCGTGAGCATAATTTAAAAAGTGTTTCCGTGTCGATTCCTAAAAATACATTGACCATTATTACCGGACCATCTGGGTCAGGTAAAAGCTCTCTGGCTCTTGATATTCTTTTTGCGGAAGGTAAAAGACGCTATCTAGAATCATTATCTTCTTATGCACGACAATTTTTGGGTGTTGCAAAAAAACCTGATGTCGACCGTATTGATGGTCTGTGTCCTTCTATTGCGATTGAGCAAAAAACGGTTGGTTCAAATCCTCGCTCAACGGTAGGGACTATTACAGAAATATATGATTATTTACGTGTTTTATTTGCTCGTATTGGGGATATTTTTTGTCCGACCTGTCATCTGCAGATAAGAGCAGAGTCTGCTGAAGCAATTTGTACCATTGTACATAAAAATTTTAACCAAAAAATGATTACGGTGGCGGCTCCCATTGTTCATGAAAGAAAAGGTGAATTTGTTCAAGAATTAATTCATCTTTTTGAAAAAGGATACTATCGTATTAAAATTGATGGCGAACGGTACAAATTCAAATCAGTAGATGAAATCAAAAGTCTTGAGCTTAAAAAAACACACAAGCATTCAATTGATGTTATTGTTGACACTTTAGAAGTGCTTACAGAAGATAAAGCGCGTTTGCAAGAAGCGATTGACGTAGCATTTAAACTCGCCGCTGGTAATTGTAAAATTATCGTGGGAGATCAACACACTCTTTATTCTATGCATCGAATGTGTGTTCATTGTACGCAATCGTTTCCTGAATTGGAGCCGCGTTTATTTTCATTTAATTCCCCGATTGGAGCATGCAAAGCGTGTGAAGGATTAGGGTTTGTGAGTGATTATGCGTGGTCTGATGATGGTAATCAATCATCTGTGCGTATCTGCGGGTCATGTCAAGGAAAGCGGCTGAATAAGCATGCGTTAGCAGTAAAAGTTGGCGATAAAAATATTGATGAATTGAGTAATTTTTCTATACATCAGCTTGTAAAATTTTTTGATACATTGCATTTAGATGAAACGCAACAAGAAATAGCGCAGACATTAATTAATGAAATTAAAAATCGACTCGCCTTTATCAATGATGTCGGTCTTTCATATTTAACATTAAATAGAACAGCTAGAACGTTGTCCGGAGGAGAAGGGCAAAGAATTCGGCTTGCAACGCAAATTGGTTCAGCGTTAAGCGGTGTTTTGTATATTTTAGATGAGCCAAGTATTGGATTGCATCAACGTGACAATGATCGCTTAATTGAAACATTAAAAAAACTGAGAGATCAGGATAATACCGTTGTTGTAGTAGAACATGATATGGATACCATAGAGCAAGCGGATTATGTAATTGATATGGGCCCTGCAGCAGGTGCCTTAGGAGGCATGGTAACTGCTACGGGAACTCCTCAAGAATTGTCGTTAAATACTACCTCTCTGACGGGAGCGTATTTAAGTGGTAAAAAGTTTATTGCCCAACCCGCGATGGTGAGAAAACCAAGCGGATTTTTGACGTTACATAAGGTGAACAAACATAATTTGAAAAATGTGTCAGTTGATTTTCCGCTGGGTGTTTTATGTGGTGTTTCGGGGGTGTCTGGTTCGGGCAAAAGTACTTTAGTGATGGATGCTTTGGTTGAGTCCTTACAGCATGATTTTGGCGGAGGTTACCGACGAATAAAGCGACAGAGTGTTGTTGTTCAGGGGGCGCAAGCAATAGAAAGTATGGTTGTCATAGATCAAAGCCCTATTGGCAGGACGCCGCGATCAAATCCGGCAACATATTTGGGGATTTTTGATGATATTCGAAGACTTTTTGCTTCGTTGCCAGAAAGTAATGCGCGTGGTTATTCTGTAGGGCGTTTTAGTTTTAATGTTGAGGCAGGACGTTGTTTTGACTGTCGAGGAGAGGGGACAATCACTGTTGAAATGCATTTTTTACCTGAAGTTATTATGATATGTAAGGCATGTAAAGGAACTCGTTATAATAAAGAAACATTGTCGATTTTGTATAAAGAAAAATCTATCGCGGATGTTTTGGATATGACGGTGTATGAAGCGCTTACTTTTTTTGCGCATCATAAACAAATTGCAAAGCGTTTACAGCTATTGTCTGATGTTGGTCTTGATTATCTTAAATTGGGCCAGCCATCGACGACATTGTCTGGTGGTGAGGCGCAGCGCATTAAGTTGGTTGATGAGCTTGCAAAGCGAGAGCAGCATACTTTGTATATTCTTGATGAGCCAACAACGGGGTTGCATAATAGTGATATCGAAAAACTATTAATGGTGCTCAATCGATTAGTAGATAAGAAAAATTCTATGATTGTTATTGAACATAATATTGATGTTTTAAAAACAGTAGATTATCTTATTGATCTTGGCCCTGAAGGTGGCGACGGCGGTGGCCAGATTATGGCTGTGGGTACGCCGCAAGAAGTTGCTCAGGTTAAAGAAAGCCATACGGGACGATATTTAAAAAGGGTTATGAAGTAATTCATAATAAAAAAACAAATATGATGTACCAACGGAGTTAATAAAAAATATGAAAAAAGTACGAGTTTTTATTGGAGTAAATCTGTTTTGCGTAGGAACATTATTGTGCCAACCGCTTTACATAAGCAAAGAAGCAATTATTAATAAGGTTCCTGTTGTTCAAAAAACGATTCGGCGGCATCAGTATATGGTAGCGACATTGTCTGCGCTTGGCTATATGCATCAACTATCCTTAATTGCCGCGGGGTTAGAGTATTTTTTATCTGATTCGACGCAATACAGCAAAAATAAGCAAAACGTAAAACAAGAAGAAAAGCGTGAAACACCAGGGTTTTTTGCAGAACTAACCAAAGACACAAAAGAATTGTTTGGAACAAGGCAGGGATGGATGCGTATTGGGCAGGCAGGTGTTTCACTTGTGGCTCAAATAGGAGCGTTTTGCCTTTTTCAGAAAGTTGCTGATACCATTTATCATCCTGATACATTACGGTGGTATATACGAACAGGCATTCCTTATGAAAGAACAATAAGCGCTATAGAAAGTTTAGCCCGAAAATTAGCGACAGGCCAGATGAGTGAACGGCAAAAGATTTATTATGAAAAAATGTTGCATCAATCATGTCATCAGCTGATCCAATATGCGCAAGATGCATGTGCATACATGGTCTACAAAAAAGCACAATTACCTGATACGCAAAAAATATTGGCCAAAAATATGATTCGGCACCTATTGCGGTATCATAATGATATATTTTCTACTGTTTTTACGTTATTAGAAGATACTGATCCTTCATTTATAGACCTTATTGACCTTGTGAAAGAATACAAAGAGGAATTGAGATATCATTATAAGCTCTTTGCAAGCATTGAAGGGGAGAATGTCCAAGAAGAATTGGATATGAGTCCAGAACGGGACCTTTTTTCATAATATATTTTTTTTAAAATTATTGCTAATAGAAAGCCTCATGGGGTAAAATAGAAAAGTAGGTTATAGAGGTAAAAAAAGAGGGTAAATCTATGAAAAATCTATTGTGGAGTTTTTTATTGGCTATGGGTTTGTTGGTTTCTGGGGTCTCTTTAGGTATGGATGAAGATGATATGTATAATTCTGGCTCAGGAGATTTTTTAGTTGAAGAACTAGAAGAACAAGATCCTGGCTCAGGGGAAGAAGAAAGCTATTTATTTGTAGGGCCTATGGAGCAAGAAGAGACAGATGAAACTATGATGCCGGAAGAAGATGATGAATCGGCAGGATATGAGGATATGTCTGATACAGATATGTATGAATAAAAATTAATAAGCACGTTTTGAAAAAAATAGTTGCTTATAAAAACAAAAAAAGCCTTGGTTTTTCCAGGGCTTTTTTTGTTATCAACGTATCGGAAAAAGGGAAATTCAACATGTTTGTGCCACATTATTGTGGCACTTGTGATTGTTCTAGTAATGATCGAATTATATTTAAGATGCCATTTGTGAGATTGTTTCTTCCATTGCATGCCTTATAGTATTCTTTATTCACGCATGAAAGCAGTTGTATTAAATAAATGACGGGATTGGAATTTGTTTTTTTAGTAGTAAAAGCTTGTTGTTGTTTTGCTCGTAGTTGTCGTAGTAGCTGTCTTGCCTGAAATAGTCGTTGTCCTTGCTTTTTCTGTAGTGGCCGTAACTGTTTTACTTGTTGAATCAAAAATTCTTCTGCTTTTTGGAGTGTTTCTTTTGAGATAGAAGGATTAAGCAATACAATGGCATCAAATTTGTTTGGATATTGTTTTTTATCAAGAGCTTGAGCGTAATCAAGTGCAGTGCTTCCACCTTTAGTTTTTATGCTTTTATCAGCATTATGAGTAAGTAATAATTTTATATAATCTATATAGGCGTGTTGTGCCGCGCAATGCAAAGGAGTTTGTCCTTTATCATCAAGAGCATTAATAATAGCATTATTTTGTATTAGCACTATTGCAGCGTTAAGATCAATTTTATAGCTTCTCATAAAATAATGCAATGGCGTTTGTTTGTTGATGTCAGTTGCATCGATGCGTGCACCATTATCTAATAATAATTGAGTCATTTCTGCACTCTTATAGGAATTAAAAAGCGCAGTTTTGCCAGAGAGATTAGTTGCATGTATATTCGTACCTTGATCAATGAAAAATTGTAATGCTTTTGGGTTTTTGCTTTCAGCAATCCAATTAACAAATATATGATTTCTGGTCACGGTGTTTAAAAGAGGAAACAGTTGTTTTAGTGTTTCAATATCATTTTTTAGTGCAGCAGCTGCTGTTTTGCTTGTCAACGCATAGTCGATTTCCATGCATGACAGATGAGAAAAAGAAATAACAGTGAACATAAGTGCAAATTTGTTCATAAAAATTCCTCCCTTTGGATGAAGCAAATAGTTGTTTGAAATAAATTTTAATGTAATTTTATAATAAAAGCATTTTAGGAAAAATCAATATTGTTTTTAATTGAAAACAATATTACAATAAAACACTACGTTTGATTTGTTTTTTTGAAAAAGAAGTTATAAGGATACATATGATTAAAAATTTTCTTATAGCGCTATTATTGTGTTTAATGCATAATGCTGTGATGATTTCAATGGACATTGATTACGATTACTTTTTTCAGTTGTGTCAAAAGAGCAACCAGCTTGCAGTAAGAGAGTTTGTTGATGAGTATCCGATGATGGATATTAATTATAAAGAAAAGTTGCACGGAGAAACACCATTGTTGTATGCAGCCGGTTATCACAACGTGGATATTGTATCGTATTTACTAAAACAGCCTAATATCGATAAAATGGCTCAAAATAATTACAAGCAAACATTATGGTCAAAAATTATTCTTTGTTGGAGCGATGATGAAGCGTTACCGTTATTGAACATATACACAGACGAGGAAATTAATACATTATGTCGATTAATTAAATCAGATACCAATTGGAATTATAAACATGATTATATTCAGAAGAACATATTTAGCAATGAATTTGCGCAAGCAGTTTTAAAAGGAGAAATCGCTATAAATAGTCAAGGAGGAAGTCTACAACAATTTACACTATTACATAATGCTTGTCTTTTTGGGCATACTCCGCTTGCAGTGCAGCTTATTGAGCGAGGAGCAAGTTTACACAAAAAAGATGTAGACAACAGAACTCCTGGTTTTTACTTAATCCAATCAAACCCTAACCGGGTATCAAATCCTAAGATAACATTATTTACGATAAGAGAAGCTTTTAATAATATAGCAATACCAATTACACTGGTGTGTGAGGTGCTTGTTGCGAATATTGATAGTGATGCAGTAAACCTTGTAAAACAATTTTATACAAAGCTTATGTTATCAGAGAACTTTTTTAATGGACCAAAAGCGCACGTATGGAAGAAGGTGTGTGTTGAGGCGTGCAAAAAAGCACAATTGTTAAAAGAGGGTGAGTTGAAAGATGAACGATGTTGTCTTGCAAAGGTTATGTTTTTATCCCAAGCACAATTGACGCAGGTCAATAAACAACTGGCATTAGAAGCTCTATTGTTTAATCAGATAATTTTTTCGTAGAAATTCTGAAAAATATGGATTAAACTAGTGTTGCAGTATAACAAAAAAATAATGTACCATACATATTATGACTTCAAAAATTTCATCCGTAACGGATGAAAAAAAACAAACCCCTTTAATGCAGCAATATTTTGAAATAAAGCATGCATATCCCGATACGCTTGTTCTATTTCAAGTCGGTGATTTTTATGAACTTTTTTTTGAAGATGCAAAACAAGCAGCCTCTTTTTTGGGAATAGCCTTGACAGCGCGCGGAAAGAATCAAGGGGAACCGATTCCTTTATGTGGTGTTCCGGTTCACGCGTTAGACCATTATTTGAATAAATTAGTTAAAGGTGGTTTTAAAGTTGCCATTTGCGATCAATTGGAAGAAGCAAAACCGGGTACTATTGTGCGTCGCGGAGTCAAGCAGGTTTTAACGCCAGGAACACTGACGGATGCTAAATTGCTTGACGAGCGTAGCGCATCATATCTTTTTTCTTTTTATCCAATGCATGATAGTTGGGGACTTGTATTTACCGAGCTTTTAACAGCTCAAATTTTTGTAACGACCATTGAGCTATCAGAAAAACTTTTAGAAGCAGAACTTATTCGTTTTTTCCCGGATGAAATTTTACTTGCACCAACAAAAGAAGCAAAAGAGTTTCAGGCGTATTTTAAAAAATTGGGATATTGTACAACAATAGTCCATGCAGAAGATACCTTATCGCACGATGATTTGTCGATATGGATGAATAAGCACTTTGATCAAAAAACTATTGAGCGCATATGTCATCATGAATCGATGAAATTAGCCTTTTATTATTTTTATGCCTATATGTCTAAGAATCAGCGTTCAAGCCTTGATATTTTTAGCAATGTTTTCTTTTATCAACCAGATGATTTTTTGATTTTAGATACGGCAACACAGCGAAATTTGGAACTTATTAAAAATTTGCAGGACGGAAGCGCAAAAAATACGCTTTTTCAGATAATGGATTGCGCTAAAACGGCCATGGGTTCTCGTATGATAAAAAAATGGATTCAGCGACCCTTGGTGAAAAAAGACGCGATTATGCAACGTCAAGATGTGATAGCGTTATTTTGCAAAGACATTCTTTTATTCCAGACTATACAACAATTGTTATCGCGTATGGGAGATTTGGAGCGTGTTGTTGGTCGTATTGCGTTAGAGCGGGCGCACCAGATAGATTTTATCGTGCTTTCTAGAGCATTAATGCATATACCGGCATTTAAAGAGGCGTTGGAATGCGGTAAGATAACATGTCCTTTAATTGATGTTATTATGCAACATTTAGGTTCTTTTGAAAGTCTATCAGATGTATTGATGAAAGCTCTTGACGATCAGATGGAGACGATTATACGGCAAGGATTTGATGAAAAACTTGATAGGATGCGACATCTCGTTCAAGATAGTAATCAGGCAGTTATTGCGTTAGAGCGCAAGGAACAGCAAGCAACAGGTATTAACTCATTAAAAATACGATATAATAATATTCAGGGATATTATATTGAAATAACTAATACCCATCTTGATGCAGTGCCAGATCGCTATAAACGGTTGCAAACATTGGTTGGTAGAGAACGTTTTATTACGCCAGAGTTACAGCAACTGCAGTATGAAATAGAAATGTCACGCAAAGATAGTGCACTATACGAACAAGAGCTGTACAAACAGATTAAAGCGTATGTCATGCAACATATATCAGCATTGCGCAAATGCGCGCATGCAATAGCGCATTTGGATGCGTTAATAGCGCTGGCAGATCTTGCATATAACAACAATTATGTAAGGCCTGTATTTAATAATGAGAGAAATATTATTATCATGCACGGCCGACATCCGGTGGTGGAGCAAACGTTGTCTACCCCTTTTGTTGTTAATGATACGCATTTAACGCATGAGCAGTCTTTATGGATTATTACCGGACCGAATATGGGGGGTAAATCAACCTATTTGCGTCAAGTTGCTTTAATTTCTATTATGGCACACATTGGTTCATTTGTTCCTGCACGTTCTGCCGATATTGCTCTTTTAGACCGTATTTTTACGCGTCTTGGTGCAAGCGATAACGTTGCACAAGGAAAAAGCACGTTTCTGGTGGAAATGGAAGAAACTGCAACTATTTGTACACAGGCAACAGAAAAAAGCTTGGTGATTTTAGATGAAGTTGGGCGTGGCACGAGCACCTTCGATGGACTAGCAATTGCGCAATCAGTGGTTGAATATATATTGACTCACATTAAAGCGCGCTGTCTTTTTGCTACTCATTATCATGAATTGACCCATTTACCGAACATGTTTGCTGGAGTAGTTCCTTATTATGCTGCAAGCAAAAAAACAAGCTCAGGTATTGTTTTTTTGTATAAAATTATACGAGGAGTAGCCGACGGGAGTTTTGGAATAGATGTAGCCCGGTTGGCTGATTTGCCGTCAGAAGTTATAGAAAGGGCGGTGCAGTTAGTTGATACCTTTGCCCAGGGGAATCATAGTCTTATCCCTGCAGTGAGGGCTCGAGAAAGTACCGTTAATAACGTATACGATGAAAAATATCGACATTTAGCAGAAGAAAAACGACGGCTAGAGGCAGAAATAAGCGCACTGAATACTGTTATGCAGCATATTAATTCAATCGATTTTGATACGTTATCACCTAAAAAAGCGTTTGATTTATTATGGGATTTAAAAAAAGAGTAAAAACCTTTTTGACCAAAAGGCCTTTTTTTAGTACCCTAAAGGATAAATACACCATATTTTGTAATTTAAATTATTTCAGCGTATAGGGATTTCGCATGGCACAACAAAACTATAATCGTTATGCAATATTTGCCACCGGTGGCAAACAGTACCAAGCAATTGAAGGGTTAACCTTGGCTATTGAAAAAATAGAAGGGGAACCGGGAGCTCAGTTAGAATTTGATCAGGTATTATTCCGTAAAATGGATGAAGGTCAGTTTGAAATTGGAAGACCAACATTGGCGGGTAAAATAACTGCGTCAATTGTAAAACAAACGAAAGATCCGAAATTAATTGTTTTTAGATTTAAAAGACGTGGTAAAGTTCGTGTAAAAAACGGACATCGTCAGCCAAAAACGGTGATTAGGATTGAAAAAATAGCATAGATACAGCTGTTTTTGTTGAGATTTTGATTAAAGAGGCTCTTTCCGAGCCTCTTTTTTTTGTGAATGTAATTAAAGGTGTTAGCTCAAAATCAAATGTAAAAATTCACCTTCCGTTCGCCCTGAGCTTGTCGCTACCCATTACCCACATTTAATGCTTTAAATAAAACATAAGCTTGGGTAATGGATTCTAGCCTATGTAATCCTTGCCATAAGACTTTAGCGCCAGGTTCCTTGTCTCCTTTTCTACCTAA
>Ga0070741_10021123_pt1 | contig 10161 bp, 7 predicted proteins | sample Coa_R1_4_FD_66440 | JGI IMG/M metagenome (GOLD analysis project Ga0070741, IMG submission 66440) | Surface soil microbial communities from Centralia Pennsylvania, which are recovering from an underground coalmine fire - Coalmine... | ecosystem: Environmental > Terrestrial > Soil > Unclassified ...
CCCCGGCTTGGGTCCGGCATGGCCAATCTTGGGCAAACCCTGGGCGACCGATGTGGGTCGGACTCTTCAGCGACATCCACGCCAATCGCGAAGCGCTGGAGGCGAGCCTTGCGCATGCGCGCCGTAGCGGCATCGGCCGTTTTATTTTCCTCGGCGACTATGTCGGCTACGGCGCCGACCCCGGCTTTGTCGTCGATACCGTCATGCGAGAGGCCGAGAACGGCGCGACCGTTTTGCTCGGCAATCATGATGCTGCAATCGCCGGCGGAACCGCGGGAATGAATTCGGTCGCCGCCAAAGCCATCGTCTGGACGCAGGATCAGCTCGACGCCGCGCAGCGGGAATTCCTCGCCGGGTTGCCTCTCACCTTTGAGGATGATGGCCGGATGTTCGTGCACGCGAGTGCGCATGCGCCGGCCGCGTGGGAATACATCACAAGTGTGGAGGAGGCCTCGCTTTGCTTTCGCGCGACGCGCGCGCGGGCGACGTTCTGTGGTCACGTGCACGTGCCGCAGCTCTACCGTTTGGCGCCGGGCGGCCAGCTGGCGGGCCTGATCCCGGCGCAGGCCGTCGAAATTCCGCTGCGCGCGGAGGACCGATGGGTTGCGGTCATCGGCTCGATCGGACAACCTCGCGATGGGAACCCGGCGGCGTGCTACGGCGCATTCGACACCGAACGCAACGTCCTCGTCTACGTGCGTGTTCCTTACGATGCAGACAGCGCGGCGCAAAAAATCCGCAAGGCCGGCCTTCCTCCCGTGCTGGGCCTTCGTCTTCTAGAGGGCACGTGATCGCTCTTTCCAAGCTTGCTTTTTTGAATGGCAGCGGTGAATGATGCCGCGGCGCTCGTCAACCACCGGTGTTTTCCGGCCCATGTCCCCCTTCCAGCCGGATTCGTTCATTGTCGCAGAGGTGGTGCCCTCGCCAAATTCCGACGAGCGCAAGAACAATCGCGCACCGGACATGATCCTGCTGCACTATACCGGCATGCAGACAGGCGACGCCGCCCTGCGCCGGCTCACCGATCCTGCAAGCAAGGTATCCGCTCACTACGTCGTCTTCGAGGACGGAAAAATCGTGCAGTGTGTGCCCGAAGAGCGGCGCGCGTGGCACGCGGGCGATTCATCCTGGGCCGGAGAAAACGACATCAATTCCTGCTCGATCGGCATCGAGATCGTCAATCCGGGGCACGAGTTCGGCTATCCTGACTTTCCACTGCGCCAGATCGCGGCGGTGATTTCGCTGTGCAGGTCGATCACGACCCGCCGCGGGCCGATCAGCCCCGACCGCATCCTTGCCCATTCCGATGTCGCGCCGGCCCGCAAGCAGGATCCGGGCGAAAAGTTTCCATGGGGCCTGCTCAGTGAATCCGGGATCGGCCACTGGGTCCGCGCGGCCCCGCTCGATCTCGAGGGATCCGGTCTCAAACCGGGAGATCGCGGCGACGCTGTAACGCGTCTGCAGCGCACATTACGCTCTTACGGGTACGGGATTGCGGAAACAGGCAGCTACGACGAGCCCACGCGCGCGGTGGTGACCGCCTTTCAGCGACATTTCCGGCAGGCGCGCATCGACGGCGTTGCCGACGCGTCGACCTTGCTCACGCTGCGCGCGCTTATCGAAACGCGGCCGGCACCTCTCAGCTGATCGCAGGGTTTAGGAGCCTTTAAGGCTAGGGCGCGGACGCCCTTGACGTCACGGCTGCGCGTCACCATTGGTATCGGTGTCAGTCGGCCGGACGGCCGCTCCGCGCCAATGCCGAAAGGCGGCCGGGGAGGAAAGTCCGGGCTCCACGGACAAGCGGTGCCGGATAACGTCCGGCGGGATGGGCCCTTCGGGGCCGGCCCAGGGACAGTGCCACAGAGAACAGACCGCCTCGGCGCGTTGCGTTTGGCCGCGGCAAGGGTGAAACGGTGCGGTAAGAGCGCACCGCGCTTCCGGCGACGGAAGCGGCACGGCAAACCCCACCGGGAGCAAGACCGAATAGGAACGGCGCGGCCCGCCCCCGCGAAAGCGGGGAATTGCGGCCGGATCTGTCCGGATCAGCCGTTCGGGTAGGTCGCTTGATGCGCCGGGTAACCGGCGTGCGAGAGGAATGGCCGTCACGCCTGTGGCCCGTGCCGCAGGCCATACAGAACCCGGCTTACAGGCCGGCTGATACGTCGTAAGGGGGCTCGGCGGCAAAACCGCCGGGCCCCCGCCAATTTGACGTCCATCGTTGCCGCATATCGATCAATCGTTTTGTGCGTCTGGTGCCCGACCGGCCTACCGGGTAGCGTCCGCGCGCCCGCATGACGACTTCCCGTGAACGATTCGGAATAGCGCTTGGACTTGCCGGCGTGCTCTTGTTTGGCGGCACGCTTCCGTTCACGCGGCTTGCGGTCATCGCGTTCGATCCGCTTTTCCTCTCGGCCGCGCGCGCGACGATTGCCGGATGCACCGGCCTCGTCCTGCTGCTCATCCTGCGACGACCGATTCCGCCGCGCGGATCATGGCTTGAGTTCGCCCTGGCGGGTACCTGCACGATCATCGGCTTTCCCGTGTTCATGGCGCTCGCGATGGTGCACGTGCCGGCGTCGCACGGCGGCGTCGTCCTCGGCATCATTCCACTCGCGACCGCGGCAGCGGCCGCGCTCGTTGCACACGAGCGGCCGAGCGCCGGTTTCTGGCTGGCGAGCGTTGTCGGTGCCGCGATCGTTGTCGTCTTCATGATCCGGCAGAGCGGCGCCAACACCATCCAGCGCGGCGACATCTACCTGCTCGGCACGGTGCTCTCGGGCGCATTCGGCTACACCCTGTCGGGCCGGTTGAGCCGTGCGCGGCCGGGTTGGGAAGTGATTTCCTGGCAGGTTGCGTCGTTCCTGCCGCTGTCGCTCGTCGCGACCTATGTCCTGTGGCCGTACTCGCTCGCCGACGTTTCCACGCGGTCATGGGTGGGACTGGCGTACGTCAGTTTCATCAGCCAGTTCTTTGCATTCTTCGTGTTCAACGCGGCGATGGCGATGGGCGGCGTTGCGCGCGCCGGTCAACTGATGCTGCTGCAGCCGTTCGTGATCGTCGCCCTGTCGATCCCCGTCAATGGCGAGCGCTTCGAGCTGCCGACCCTGCTTTACGCAGCCGCGGTCGTTGCGGTGGTCATCGTGGGTCAGCGCACGATTGTGAAACGCGGCTAGCGCGCATCGAGCATCGTCGACGGCAGCCAGAGCGCGAGACCGGGAAATGCCGCGACGAGGGCCACAGCGGCACACATGAGGAAGAACAACGGCAGTGCGTAGGCGCCGATCGTAAAAATATTGCGGCCGGTCATGCCCTGCAGGACGTAAAGATTGAAGCCAACCGGCGGCGTGATCTGCGCCATCTCCACGACCAGAACGATGTAGATACCGAACCAGATCAGATCGAAGCCCGCCTTCGTCACCAGCGGAATGATGATCGATGTCGTGAGAACAACCATCGAGATACCGTCGAGGAAGCACCCCAGCACGATGTAGAAAGCCGTGAGGACGGTCAGCAGCGCCCAAGGCGGCATGTTGAATCCGCTGATCCATTCGGCAAGCGCGCTGGGAATGCCGGTAAAGCCCATCGCGGCGGTCAGATAGGCCGCGCCTGCCAGAATAAAGGCGATCATGCAGCTCGTCCGCGTCGCACCCATCAGCGAGTCGATGAAGCCCTGCCTTGTCAGCGTGCCCGACCACCACGACAGCGCCAGCGCCAGGAACACGCCGACCACGGCAGCCTCGGTGGCGGACGCCAGCCCGCCATAGATCGAGCCGATCACGCCGAGGATCAGCAACGCGACCGGAATGAGCCGGCGCGACGCATAGACCCGCGCGCGAAACGGGACCGGCGGCTCGGGCGGCGGCATGCGCGTCCTGTTGAACAGGGCCCACACCACGATGAAGCCCATGAACAGCCCGGCAAGCACAATTCCCGGAATGACTCCGGCGATGAACAGACGCGCGATCGACTGATCGGTCGCCGTGGCATAGACGATCATGATGATCGAGGGAGGGATCAGAAGCCCGAGCGTACCCGAGCCGGCAAGCGTACCGACCGCCATGCGTTCGTCGTACCCGCGCTTGAGCAGCTCCGGCAACGCGATGCGGCCGATGGTGGCGCAGGTCGCGGCCGACGAGCCGGACACGGCGGCGAAAATCGCGCACCCGACCACGTTCACGTGCAGCAGACGCCCGGGCAGCCTCTGCAGCCACGGCGCCAGTCCCTCGAACATGTCATCGGACAATTTGGTGCGGTAGAGGACCTCGCCCATCCAGATGAACATGGGCAGCGCCGTCAGATCCCACGAGTTCGACGCCGTCCACATGGAGGTCGCCAGCACCTGGCCCGCAGGTGTTGCGACCTTCGTCAGCACCGCAGCGAAACCGCACACGGCCAGCGCGATCGCGATCCACACGCCGGAGCCGAGAATGGCGAACAGGAGCAGGATCAGCAGCAGCGAAAGCTCGACCACCGACATCGCGTCAGCCTTCCTTGCCGAGCGTGATCGCATCCTCGGCGGCACGGAACGTGGGCCGGCCCCGCATTGCAACCACGAACAGCTCGTCGACCAGCGCGACCGTCAGGACGAGCGAGCCGAGCGCCATCGCTGCCTGCGGATAGACCAGCGGCACGCGGATGACGCCCGCCGACACCTCATGGAACAGGAATGACACCCACGCAAAATTGGCGAGATGGCCGGTCATATAGGCGGCGCACGCCGCCGCAAAGCCGAAGGCCCACAGCTCGACGAAATAACGGATACGCTCGCTCAGCGCCGACAGCACCATCGTGACGCGGATATGCGCTCCGGCCTTCAGCGTGCCGGCAAGCGCAAGGAAACTCGCCGCGGCAAGCAGATAGCCGCATATTTCGTTGAGCGAGAGGATGACGAAATCGGTCCGCGGTAGGGACAGGAGTGCGAGTGCGCCGTCGAGCAGGCGTCCGGCGAGCTGCACGCCGACCAGCAGCGCGATCGCGACCAGGCAGAGGGCCGAAGCCCACAACGCGGCGCGATAAAGCGTGTCGAGCGGGCGACGCACTTACTTCCTGTACGCCGCCAGCATCGCTGCGCCGTCGGGCCCGGCGGATTTCTCCCATTCAGACGTGATCACCGCGCCGATCTTGGCGAGACCGGCTTTCAATTCCGGACTGGGCTCCACGACCTTGATCCCGGCATCTTTCAGCGCCTTGGTCTTGATCGTCATTTCCTCGATCGAGAACTTCCAGCCGCGATCTTCCGCGACCTTGGCGGCGTCGGTCACCGCCTTCTTCTCCGCGGCGGAAAGCTTGTCGAACGCCTGCTTGTTCACGATGACGATGTTGCGCGGCAGCCAGGCCTGCGTGTCCATGTAGTGGGTCAGGTAATCCTGCGCCTTGGTGTCGACGCCGGTCGAAGCCGACGTGATCATCACGTCGACACGGCCGGTTGCGAAAGCCGTCGGCAGATCGGGTACCTCGATCTGCGTCGGGACTGCACCGGCTAGCGCAGCGATGCGCCCGATCATGGCGTTGTAGGTGCGGAATTTCAGTCCCTTGAGGTCGTCGACCGACTTGATCTCGCGCTTGGCGTAAATTCCCTGGGGCGGCCACGGCACCGAGAAGAGCAGCATCAGTCCTTCCGACGCGAGCTGCTTTTCCAGATACGGCTTCTGTGCCGCGTACAGTTTCCGGGAGGCGTCGTAGCCGGTGGCAAGGAACGGCACCGAGTCCAGCCCGTAGACCGCCGCTTCGTTCGACGACAGCGACTCAAGCATCTCGCCGATCGGGGCGGTACCCTGACGGACGCTGCGCTTGATCTCGGGATGCTTGATCAGGGAGCCGGCGGAGTGAATTGCGATCTTGAGGGAACCGTTGGTTGCCTTGTCGACGTCGGCCGCAAACTGCATGATGTTGCGGGTGTGGAAATTGCCGTCGGGATAAGGCGTCGGCATATCCCATTTGGTCTGCGCCGAGGCGATTGTCGTCATTCCCAGCGCAACCAGGACTGTCGAACAGGCACGCACGAAATTTTTCATAGGTTCCTCCATGAGCTGGCGACGACCGGTGTCCCCGCGCTCTTGCATGCAAGCATGGGGCCAACGGCGCAGCGTGGCAAGGGCGTGCGGGCGTCAGATCGGATCGACACCCTTGGCGCGCAATGTCGCTGCGGCCTCCGGCGCCGTGAGAAAGCGGATCAGCGCTCTGCCGGCCTGCGCGTCCTTGGCAGAACTGCTCAGGGCCGCGGTAAAACCGATGCGCGTCTGCAGCTGGTCGGGGATCGGGCCGACCATCTCCACGCCCGGGACATCGGAAATCCGTGTCGCCACCACGACGACCATATCCGCCTCCCCGCGCGCGACCACTTCCACGGTATCTTCGGCCGCCATCGGCCGAAGCTTCTCCTGCATGGCACCCCTAATGCCGATGCGGTCGAGCAGGCCGACGAAGTAGACACCGCTCGCGCCCTTGCCGGGATAGGCGACGGATTTCGCCGACAGCAGCGCATGCTTGAAGGCTTCGACCGTCGCGATGTCCGGCTTTTGCGCACCCTTGCGCACCGCCACCCCCAGCCCCGAACGGCCGATATCGGCACGGCTGTCGGCGACGAGCCTGCCGTCCTTGATCAGCGCATCGATCACGGGCGGGTTGAGGATCGCGACATCGAAGCTTTCGCCCGCCTCGATTTTCTTTTTCAGGTCGGCATTGACCTCGAAATGCAACTTGATCGTGTTGCCGGTCGCGCGCTCGAACTGCGCGCACAACTCCCGCACTGCGGCCTTGGCGCCATTGCCGCTCACAACGCGAAGCTCGCCGGCGGCCGCGCCCGAAACCGCGACCAGAAGCGCTGCAACGGACACGAGCAACCACCGCATGATGCACCGATTATCCCGGCCAAAGCCTAGCAGGCTTGTTTTGCCCCCAACAGGCCGGACATAGTGTTATTCCCCTTTTGAATTCGATACCCATGACAAGAAAACCGTCATCGCAACTGTGGGATTTCTGGATTGATCGCGGCGGTACCTTCACCGACGTGATCGGACGCCGCCCGGACGGCACTTTGGTCGCCCACAAGCTTCTGTCCGAGAACCCGGAGGTTTATGCCGATGCCGCCGTGCAGGGCATCCGCGACCTGCTTGGCCTGAAGGCCGGAGAGGCGATCCCCTCAGGCCGCGTCGGCGCGGTGAAAATGGGGACCACGGTCGCCACCAATGCGCTGCTGGAGCGCAAGGGTGAGCGGATGGCCTTGCTCATCACCAGGGGTTTCCGCGACGCGCTCAAGATCGGATACCAGGCACGGCCGAAGATCTTTGCCCGTCACATCATCAAGCCCGACATGCTCTACGAGCGCGTCATCGAGATTGACGAACGGGTTCGCGCCGACGGCACCGTGGAACGCGAGCTTGATCTCGCGGCGGCGCGCGCGGCGCTCGACACGATCAAGGCGGACGGCATCAGGGCCGTCGCAATCGTCTTCATGCACGCCTATCGCTTCCCCGAACACGAGAAGAAGGTCGCGGCGCTCGCGCGCGAAATGAGCTTTGCGCAGGTTTCGGTCAGTCACGAGGTCTCGCCGCTGATCAAGCTCGTCGGCCGCGGCGACACGACGGTGGTCGACGCCTATCTCTCGCCGATCCTGCGTCGCTACGTGGCACAGGTCGACAAGGATCTCGAGGCAAAACGTTCGGCCGCACGCCTGATGTTCATGATGTCGTCGGGCGGGCTGACGGCGGCCGACCTGTTTCAGGGCAAGGACGCGATCCTGTCCGGCCCTGCCGGCGGCGTGGTCGGGATGGCAGAGACCGGCCGGCAGGCGGGCCTCAACCGCCTCATCGGTTTCGACATGGGCGGCACCTCCACCGACGTCTCGCATTTCGACGGCGAGTACGAGCGCGCCTTCGAGACCGAGGTCGCGGGCGTGCGCATGCGCGCGCCGATGATGCTCATCCACACCGTCGCCGCCGGCGGCGGCTCCGTTCTGCATTTCGACGGGGCCCGCTTCCGCGTAGGTCCGGACTCGGCCGGAGCCAATCCGGGCCCGAAGTGCTACCGGCGCGACGGCCCGCTCGCGGTCACCGACGCCAACGTGATGGTCGGCAAGCTCATTCCCGAGTTTTTCCCGAAAATCTTCGGACCGTCGCAGAACCTGCCGCTCGATGCGCATGCCGTGCGGATGGCCTTCACCGACCTCGCCCAGCAGGTCGGCGGCCGCAAGCCTGAGGATGTCGCCGACGGCTTCATCAAGATCGCCGTCGAAAACATGGCGAATGCGATCAAGAAGATTTCGGTGCAGCGCGGCTACGACATCAGGCGCTATGCGCTCAATTGCTTCGGCGGCGCGGGCGGGCAGCACGCCTGCCTGGTCGCCGACGCACTCGGCATGACGCGCGTGCTCATTCATCCCTTCTCGTCGTTGCTTTCAGCCTACGGCATGGGGCTCGCCGATATCCGGGCCACGCGCGAGCAGGCGATTGAGCTGCCGCTCGGCGGCAAGGCTCTCAAGGCGATCGCGCGCACCGGTTCGGCACTGGGAAAGGCAGCAAAGGACGAGGTTGCCGGCCAGGGTGTCCCGGTCGGCAAGATCAAGGTTTTCGTGCGCGCGCACGTCCGGTACGCCGGAACGGATACCGCGCTTGTGGTGGCGGCGGGGAGCGCCGCCACGATGAAGCGCGCGTTCGAAAAGGCGCACAAGGCCCGGTTCGGTTTCATCGACCGGACGAAGCAGATCGTCATCGAAGCCGTGTCGGTCGAGGCCGTCGGCGGCGGCGCCAAGTTTACCGAGACCGCAGTCCGGCGGTCGCGGGCGGCATTGCCGAAGCCGGCGTTGCGGACGCAGTTCTTTTCCGCGGGCGCCTGGCACAAGGCGAACGTCTATAAGCGCGACCAGCTCAGGCCCGGATCGCGGGTCAAGGGCGCCGCCATCATCATCGAGCCGCACCAGACGATCGTGGTCGAGCCGGGATGGCAGGCCGAACTGACCGCAAAAAACCACCTGGTGCTGACGCGCGCCCGCAAGCTCAGGCGCACGCACGCGATCGGGACGCATGCCGATCCTGTCATGCTGGAGGTGTTCAACAACCTTTTCATGTCGATTGCCGAGCAGATGGGAGTCTCGCTGCAGAACACCGCCTACTCGGTGAACATCAAGGAGCGGCTTGATTTTTCCTGCGCCGTCTTTGCGCATGACGGCACGCTCGTCGCCAACGCGCCGCACATGCCGGTCCACCTCGGCTCGATGGACCGGGCGGTCGAGACCATCATCCGCGAGAACCAGGGCCGCATCCGGCCCGGCGACGTTTATGCCATCAACGCCCCCTACAACGGCGGCACTCACCTGCCCGACATCACCGTCTGCACGCCGGTCTTCGACGACAGGAAGAAATCGATTCTGTTCTGGGTCGCGTCACGCGGACATCATGCCGACGTCGGCGGCATCTCGCCCGGCTCGATGTCGCCGAACGCGACCAGCATCGAGCAGGAAGGCGTGCTGTTCGACAATTTCAGGCTGGTGGCGCGCGGCCACTTCCGCGAAAAGGAACTGCTGGCGGCCCTGACCGGCGCGAAATACCCGGCGCGCAACCCCACCCAGAACATCAACGACATCAAGGCGCAGATTGCCGCCAACGAGAAGGGCGTGGCGGAGCTGCGCAAGATGGTGGCGCAGTTCACGTTGCCGGTGGTGAAGGCCTACATGCAGCACGTGCAGGACAACGCCGCGGAAAGCGTGCGCCGGGTGATCGATCGTCTGCACGATTCGGCGTTCAGCTACGAGATGGACCAGGGCACGGTGATCAAGGTGAAGATCACGGTCGACAAGAAGAAGCGCGAGGCGACCGTTGATTTCACCGGCACCAGCGAACAGCAGCCGACGAACTTCAACGCACCCGAGCCGGTGACCCGCGCGGCCGTGCTCTACGTGTTCCGCGTGATGGTCGACGACGACATTCCCATGAATGCCGGGTGCCTGCGTCCGATCAATATCGTCATTCCGAGGCGCTCGATGCTCTCGCCGGCATATCCCGCGGCCGTGGTCGCGGGCAACGTGGAGACCTCGCAGGCGGTGACCAACTGCCTCTTCGGCGCGCTCGGGGCGCTCGCCGCCGCGCAGGGCACCATGAACAACCTCAACTTTGGCAACGCCAGGTACCAGTACTACGAGACGATCTGCTCGGGCTCGCCGGCGGG
>Ga0070741_10021124_pt1 | contig 10161 bp, 9 predicted proteins | sample Coa_R1_4_FD_66440 | JGI IMG/M metagenome (GOLD analysis project Ga0070741, IMG submission 66440) | Surface soil microbial communities from Centralia Pennsylvania, which are recovering from an underground coalmine fire - Coalmine... | ecosystem: Environmental > Terrestrial > Soil > Unclassified ...
CTCCGGCTGTTTCGGCGCTGCGCTATCCCTGCTTCGCTTGAAACCCGGGGCTGGCCCCTCCTGGGCCAGCCCGTTCGCCGGCGCGAACACACGTTAAGTGTGTTCGCGAAAGCTCCGGCTCACCCCGCGGTGACGCGCCGGCGCTCGCCCGCCATCACGCGGCTGTACACGGCTTCAATTCCGTCCGCGACATGCGACCACGTGAAGTGGCGCAGTGCGCGTTCGCGTCCGGCTTCGCCGAAGCGACGGCCGAGCTCCGGATCGCGCAGAACTTCGGCGAGGCGCATGGCGAGCGCTTCCGGATTGCGCGGTGGCACGAGAAAGCCCGTGCGCCCATGGCGCACCGTGCTCTTGATGCCGCCGACGGTGGCGCCGATGACCGGCGTTCCGCACGCCATCGCCTCGACCGGCGTGATACCGAACGGTTCGTACCACGGCGTGGTCACGAATACATCGGCCGCGTTGTAGTAGTAACGCAGCATCTGTCGCGGGCGCCGGCCGGTGAAGCGCACGTGCTCCGCCACGCCTTGCGCCTGCGCGATCGCTTGCAGCCGCGCGATTTCCGGATTCGCGATCGGACACGGCTCGTCGGTCTCGCCGCCGACGATCACGAGCGACGCGTCGATCGCGTGATCGCGCCGCAGGCGCGCCAGCGCCTGCACCACGTTGTCGATGCCTTTGCGCGGCACCAGCCGCCCGAGCTGAAGCACGACGCGCTCATTCGGCGCGAAGCCCACCTCGCGCCGCGCCAGGGCGCGCGCGATCGGCCAGAACTCGGCGCTGTCGAAGCCGCAGGGGATGATGCGGATTTTCGCCGGATCGGCGCCGTAGAGACGCAACAAGTCCTCGCGATCCTGCGGGCACTCGGCGATGATGCCATCCGCCGCGGCGATGATGCGCTCTTCGTGCTCCGGCCGCGACGGCGGAAACCGATCCGCTTCGCCTTGGTGCAGCCGCCGCACGCGACCGAGCGCATGGAACGTGACGACGAAGGGCAGTCCGGTCTCGCTCTTCAGCTTCGCGGCGACCACGCCCGACGTCCAGAAGTTGGCGTGAGCGAGATCGTACGGGCGGCGCTGGCGCTGGCAAAACGCCAGCATGTTCTGCGCAAACTCGTCCATGAACGGCAGCAGCTCTTCCTTCGGAACCGGGCGCGGCGGACCCGCCTGCACGTGCACGACGCGCACTCGATTGATGAATTTCACAACTTCCGGAAACGTTTCCTTGTCCCGGCGCGTGTATACATCCACTTGATAACCGCGGGCGGCGAGCTGGTTGGCGAGGCGCGCCACGTAGACGTTTTGGCCCCCGCTATCGACGCCGCCAATCGTTGCCAGAGGAGAGGCGTGTTCACTGATCATCGCGATCCGTGCGACCATGAGAGATCCCTCTCTGTGAATCGATACACCGGGGCGCGCACTGCGGACTTACGCGCCTGATCCCAATTCCAAGTGCGCATTGTGCCGTGGAACGCGGCTGCCTGTGCAATCAGCATTATTACTGACCGCTTCTCGCGCTTCGTGACAAGCAAGCGACATGTAGGCGCTGTGCGACAGGTGCATGTCTTAAAGCGCGCTGCGCGCGGGGTGATTAATGCGGCGGTGTTTGGTAATCTCGCCTCTCGCGTCGCACGGAATTTTTTCTGAGGGAACAGAAAATGGACATCGATCTCGCGCGACTCGCCGATGCATTTGCCGGACTGCGCGCCACGGTGCTCGGCGATCCACTCCTCGACGTTTACCTCGAAGGCCACTGTGAGCGCCTCTGCCGGGAGGCGCCGATTCCCGTCGTGCAGGTCGACAGCGTGCAAGACGTCCCGGGCGGCGCGGCCAACGTAGCGGTGAACGCCGCCGCGCTCGGCGCTCAGGTTCGCTTTATCGGCTTGATCGGCGATGACGCGGAAGGCGCGCGGCTGCGCCGCGCGTTGGAGACGCGCGGCGTCCCGAGCGAGCATCTTGTCACCGTTCCGCGGCGCTCCACCGTCGCGAAGCAGCGCCTGGTCGGCGGCGGGCAAATCCTCGCGCGCTTTGATCAAGGCATCGTGGAAGCCGCCCCGCCGCTCTCCGACGCGCTGCTTTGCGAACGCGTGCGGCGCGCGCTGGAGGAATCCGACGTCGTTATCGTTTCCGATTACGGTTATGGCACGGTATCGGCGGCCGCGTCGGCGCTGCTCGCAAATCGCCCGCGGCGCGAACGTCCGCACCTCGTGGCCGACGGCCGCGACCTGCGCCGGCTCGCGCCGCTGCGGCCGACCGCGGTGAAACCGAGCTACGACGAAGCGACCGATCTCCTCGGTGAAGCGACTGCGCGCGGCGCGACCGGCCGCGTCGAGTGGGTAAGCGCGCGGGCGGACGCGATTCTCGCGCGCACCGGTGCGCGCATGGCCGCCGTTACGCTCGATCGCGACGGCGCGCTCGTGCTCGAACGCCATCGCTCGCCCTATCGCACTTACGCGCGGCCGGCGCATACCTCGCGCTCGACCGGCAGCGGCGATACGTTCGTGACGGCGCTCGCACTCGCGCTTGCCGCCGGCGCGGACACCCCCGAAGCCGCGGAAATCGCCTCGGCGGCGGCCGCGGTCGTGGTGCGTAAAGACGGCACCGCGACCTGCTCCGCGCGCGAGCTGCACGAGGTCATCGCCGGAGACGAAAAGCGCATCGCCGACGTCGCGGCGCTGCGCGAGCGCGTCGCCGCGGCGCGCGCCGCCGGCAAGCGCATCGTGTTCACCAACGGCTGCTTCGACATCCTGCATCGCGGGCACGTCACTCTGCTCAACCGCGCCAAAGGGCTCGGCGACGTGTTGATCGTCGGCATCAACTCGGACGCGAGCGTGCGCCGCCTGAAGGGCGTGACGCGGCCGATCAATTCGCTCGACGACCGCCTCAAGGTGCTCGCCGCGTTGAGCTATGTCGATTACGTCGCCGCGTTCGACGCCGATTCGCCGCGCGAGCTGATCAGCGAAGTGCGCCCGGACATTTACGTGAAGGGCGGCGACTACACGCGCGAGACGCTGCCGGAAACGAGCCTCGTGGAGAGCCTCGGCGGCGCGGTGTGCCTGCTGCCGCTGGTGGAAGAACGATCGACGACGGACCTTATCGCCCGAATTCGCGGCGCTGCTTGATTACTGCGTTGGTGGGAATGACCGCGCTGGTCGACGTGCTCATTGCGACTTATCAACGTGCCGCGGCGCTCGCGGTGACGTTGACGAGCCTGTGCGCGCAAACTTTTCGCGGCTTCAACATCGTCGTTTCCGATCAAAGCGACGATCCCGGCGCGTACGCGGCGCCGGAAGCGCGCGCGGCGCTGCGCGTGCTGCGTGCCCACGGCCATCGCGTCGAGACGCACCGCCATCTTCCGCGTCGCGGCCTGGCGGAGCATCGGCAGTTTCTGCTCGAGCGCGCGCAAGCGCGGTACGCGCTGTTTCTCGACGACGATCTGATTCTCGAGCCCGACACGGTCGCGCGGCTCACGCGCGCGATGGAGCGGGAACGCTGCGGTTTCGTCGGCCAAGCGGTGATCGGGTTGAGTTATATCAACGACGTGCGCCCGCACGAACAGTCGATCGAATTCTGGCAAGAGCGCGTGCAACCCGAGACCGTCGTCCCCGGGTCTCCCGCCTGGCAGCGCCATCGCCTGCACAACGCCGCGAACCTGTATCACGTTCAGCGGCGGCTCCATGTGCCGCGCGGCGAATACCGCGCGTATCGCGTCGCCTGGATCGGCGGTTGCGTGATGTATGACGCGGAAAAGTTGCGCGCCACCGGCGGGTTCGAGTTCTGGCGCGAGCTGCCGCCCGAGCATTGCGGCGAAGACGTGCTCGCGCAAATGCGCGTGATGGCGCGCCACGGCGGCTGCGGCATTATTCCGTCCGGCGTCTATCATCAGGAGTTGCCGACCACGGTCGCCGACCGGCGTATCGACGCCCCGCATGTTCTGAGTCTTGAGTCGGGAGCGCGGCGTGACGCGAGTTGATGTCTTGCTTCCGACCTGTGATCGTCCCCTCGCGCTCACCATGACGCTCGCCGGCGTGGCCGGCCAGTCCCTTCGGGACGTGCGGGTGGTCGTTGCGGACCAGAACGCCGAGAGCCTCCTCGCGCGGCCGACCGTCGCCGCGCTCGTGCGGATTCTGGAGGCGCGCAGCTGTCCGGTCGAATGGCATCATCGGCCCGAGCGGGTGGGCATTGCCGAGCAGCGCGAGTTCCTGTTGCGTCGCGCCACCGCGCCGGCGGTGCTGTATCTCGACGACGACGTGTGGATGGAACCGTGGGTGCTGCACGAACTGGCGGCGGCGTTGACGCGCGAGCGCTGCGGTTTCGTCGGCGCCTTTCCGGCGGGGCTTTCGTTTCGCGGCGACGTGCGCCCGGCGCAGCAACACGTGGAGTTCTGGGACGGACCGGTACGGCCGGAAATGCTCGACCCTGACTCCGCCGAGTGGGAGCGCCGCCGGCATCTGCATCGGGCCGCCAACCTTTATCACGCGACCTTGAAACACGCGCCGGCGCGCGTGCGACTCTATAAAGTGGCGTGGGTCGCGTCGTGCGTGCTTTACGATCGGGCCAAGCTGCTCGAGGTCGGTGGATTCTCCTTCTGGCAGCGCCTGCCCCGCTTTCATTCGGGCGAAGAAGTGCTGGCGCAAAATTTACTGATACGCCGCTACGGCGGCTGCGCCATGATGCCGTCGGGCACCTACCACGCCGAGGAACCGTCAACCGTGTTGAATCCGACCGGCACCGTCGACGGCCACGCGCTCGCGCTGTTGCCGGAAATGGCGAAGCGGGTGGGCGCGCCATGAGCGCGGCGGCGGTTCAGCGACTCCATGCGACGCGGGGAAGTGTTGATGCCGCGCGCAGGATGCGCAGGAGCGGCTGCCGCGGAAGCGATGGGTCGAGCACCCGCAAGTACAATTTATTACTTCGACGAGTTAGTACATCGACCGGGCCACGCAACGGCGTGCCTGGCGCTCGCGCCCCGTCATGATTGAAACCCCGCTCCTCACCCGACTGCCGCCGCCGCACAAAATCGCCGTGCTGCGCGCGTCGCGCCTCGGCGACTTTCTGTGCGCGGCGCCGGCGTTGCGCGCGTTGCGCGCCGCCGCGCCGCAGGCGGAGATCACCATGATCACGCTGCCGCTGCTGCGCGACCTGGTGGTGCGCTCCCCGTACGTCGATCGCTTCGTCGCCTTTCCGGGTTTCCTCGGCATCGCGCAACAATTCTTCAAGGCGCGCCATGCGCTGGAATTTTTCCAGCGCATGCAGGCGGAGCGCTTTGATTTGGCGATACAGCTGCACGGTTCCGGCGTATACGCGAACCCCTTCACGCTCATGCTCGGCGCGGCGGCGAGCGCCGGGTTCGTGCGCGCGGAGGACGATGCGGGCGCGCTGGCCGCCGCACTGGTCTGGCCGGAACGGGGCCACGAGGTTCATCGGCTGCTCGCGCTGATGCGCTCCATCGGCGTCGAGCCACGCGGGGACGAGCTGCTGTTCGTACTACGCGACGAGGACCGGCAAGGCGCCGCGGAGCTGCTCACCGCTTTGCCGCGCCCGCTCATCGGCGTGCACGCCGGATCGCACGATCCACGCCGGCGCTGGCCGGCCGAGCGGTTCGTGGCGGTGGCGCGCGCGCTGCTGCGCCGCCACGGCGGCACGGTGATCTTGCTCGGCGGTATGCACGACAGCGACGCGGCGATAGAGCTCGCCGCGAAAATCGGCCCGGGCGCGTATAACCTCGCCGGACGCACTTCGCTCGGCGTGCTCGGCGCCGTTATCGCGCAGCTCGCCCTGCTGATCACCAACGACTCCGGACCGGCGCACATCGGATTCGCGCTGCGCGCGCCGACTATCGCGATTTATCGCTCGGGCGGCATGGAACGTTACGGTCCGCTGCTGCCGGGTCCATTCGCGGCCCTCGAACCTTCGGCGGACGCCGAGGATCCGGCGGCTGCCATCGTCGGCATCGCGCAAGTGCTTACGGCCGCGGATCGCCTGATGTCCGCGGCAACCACCGAGACGGAGTTGCCACTATGCCCACCGGACAACGCGTCGATGGCGTACGCAAGATAGCCGTGGTGCGCGCGAACGGCATCGGCGACTATTGCTTCGCCGTGCCCGCGCTCGCCGCCTTGCGCGCCGCGTATCCCACGGCCGAAATCGTTCTGCTCGCCAAGCGCTGGCACCGTGAGTTTCTGCGCGAGCGCCCCGGCCCGGTCGATCGTGTCATCGCGCTGCCCTCTTACGGCGGAGTGAGCGTCGAACCCGGGGAGCCGGAAAATCGGGATCAAATCGAGAAATTTTTCGCGGCCATGCAGGAGGAGCGCTTCGACCTTGCGCTGCAACTGCATGGAGGCGGCCGTTACTCCAATCCTTTCACGCAGCGGCTGAAAGCGCGCGTCAGCGCCGGGCTGCAAGCGCCCGAGGCACCGGCGCTCGATCGCGTCATACCTTATATTTACTTTCAGCCGGAAGTCCTGCGCTACCTCGAAGTGGTTGCGCTGGTCGGAGCGTCGCCGGTCACCCTCGAGCCGACCATTGCGCTAACGGCCGCCGACGAGGCGGAAGTCGAAGCGCTCGGTCTCGGGCGCGAGCCGCTCGCCGTGCTTCACCCCGGCGCGACCGACCCGCGCCGGCGTTGGCCGGCGGAAAATTTCGCCGCGGTCGGTCGGGCGTTACTCGACGCCGGCGCCCGCGTCGCGATCATCGGCAGCGGCGAGGAGCGCCCGTTAGTGAGCGCGGTGGCGCAAGGCATGGCGGGCGCGGCGCTCGATCTGTGCAACCGCCTGACGCTCGGCGGACTCGCGGCGCTGCTCGCCCGCAGCCGCGTCGTGATCAGCAACGATTCGGGGCCGCTGCATCTCGCCGCCGCGGTCGGCGCCGCCACGGTCGGCATCTATTGGTGCGGCAACATGATCAACGGGGGTCCGACCACGCGCCGCCGGCACCGACCGTGCATTTCGTGGCGTCTCAATTGCCCGCTCTGCAACCGCAATACGCTGTTCGACAACTGCGCGCATCGCGCCTCGTTCGTCGCCGACGTGGCGCTGCGCGACGTCGTAGCGAATGCGCTGCAGCTCTGGTGCGAACAGCCGAAGCAGCGTTCTATTGCCGCTTGATGATACTGATGCGTCCATCGCCTTCCACGCTCGCCTTTTTCACTTCGGCGATGTTTTCGATGCCGGCTTCGCGCAACTGGCTCAGCAGCTCTTCCTTGGAAACCGATTCCTTGCGCATGTTGCGCCACAAGATTGCTCCGTCACGAACCAACGTTAGCGGCGGCGGATGTATGAAGCGTTCGAAACGGGGAAAGTGGAATGACAGGCGATCGAGCGCATAATTCCAGAAGATGATCGTGCCGACCAGAACGGCGCCGTCGGTTATCGACTTATAACCGCTCGTCATGGCGTTCTGCGAGGCGTCGGCGATCAGCGTGATCATCAAGAGATCGGGCAACGAGATGGCGCCTGCTTCGCGTCGCAGCAAAACGCGCAGCACGGTGAAGATTCCGATATACATCAAGGTACCGCGCAGGAACAGCTCGAGCGGCGACACCGTCGAAGTGAACATCTCCCGCCAATCGAGTGCCATTGCTTCCATGGTCGTCCTGTGACGAATTTTAAAGGCAGCCGCCCGGGTTAAAAACGGCGTTCCTTGAATGGGCGCGCGTCGTGGACGTTGAACCAGTCGGCCGCGATCCGGACGAAAGCAATGAACACTAACGACTTCCCGCCATGACGGATTGGCTCAATCCTCGTCGGGTCATCCCTCCCGAGGAAATCGAGCGCGGTTTGCGCCTGATCATGTACGACGGCGTCACCGCGCAGGTCATGACGACTCTGACCGGCGGCGCCTTCCTGGTGGCCTTCGCGCTGCTGCTCGGCGCCCCTCCTCTTATTATTGGCGTCATCGGCGCGTTGCAGCCGCTGACCCAGCTGCTGCAAATTCCGACCATTTATCTGGTGGAGCGCATCGGCTACCGCAAGCTGCTTGTGGTGATCGCGCTTACCATCTCGCGCCTGTCTTGTTTCTCGCTCGTCGCGCTTCCCTGGCTCGTACCCGAAGCCTATCGCCTCCCCGTCCTCATCGCGGCGCTGCTCCTCTACTACGGCTTCGGCACCATCTCCGGCGTCGCCTGGAACCCCTGGCTGCGCGACTTGATTCCTGAAGCGCGCCTGAGCACGTACATGGCGACCCGGCTGGCCATCACCACCGGCATCGGCGCCGCGCTCGCGCTGCTCGCGGCTTTCGGTGTCGATTGGTACGAGGCCCGCTTCGACCTCATCGGCATTTACAGTATCTACTTCGGCCTCGGCGGCATCGCCGGCTTATTCGGCATTTTTTTTATCAGCCGCGTTCCGGAACCGAAGCTCGACCACAATCCCAATCTCTCGATCGCCGCCCTGATCGCCGAACCCATACTCGACCGGAATTTTCGTCAGTTGCTGATTTTCCTCGCGAGCTGGAACTTCGCGGTCAACTTCGCGGCGCCCTTTTTTACGGTGTACCTGCTGCAGCGTTTGCAACTCCGGATGAGCGTGATCCTCACGCTGTCGGTGCTGAGCCAGGCCGTGAACGTGCTGTTCTTTCGATTGTGGGGACGGCTCGCCGAACGCTTCAGCTACAAGTCCGTGCTGGTCGAGGCCGGCCCCCTGTTTATTTTGACCTTCATTCTGTGGCCGCTAACCTCCTTCGGCAATTGGCCGGCCTTCACGCTACTCGCGCTGATCTTCATCTACGCGCTCACCGGCATGTCGACCGCCGGGGTGCAGCTGTGCACCGGCAACCTGGCCATGAAGCTCGCGCCGCGCGGCAAGGCGACGGCCTATCTCGCCATCAACGCCCTGGTTTCGGGTATCGCCGCCACTATCGCCCCGGTGCTCGGTGGTCTCGCCGCCACTCTCTTTGAAGGCGAGGAACTGACGTTCACGCTGCATTGGGCGTCGCGAATCTTCGGGTTCGAAAGCGACTTCATCCCCGTCAAGCTGCGCGGGCTCGACTTCGTGTTTCTGCTCGCCTTCGTGTTCGGGCTGTATTCGCTCCATCGGCTCGTGACCATCCACGAGCAGGGCGAAGTCGAAAAAGGCGCGGTGCTCCCGGAATTCCAGAGCCAGGTGCGGCGGGCGATCGACCACGTCTCGAGCGTAGCCGGCATACGCGATTTGTTTTCCTTCCCCTACGCCCGACTGATAGAGCTGTTCAACCGGCGCAAGACGAAACGCATTCCTCTCGAATAAAGCACCCATCCGCCCGGCCCACTGTATTAGCACTGCTGGTCATGGGGCAATTCTGTATATCAAAAGGTCAATGACCGTATACAAGTGGGATTACTTTATATAAATTGATTCGCCACCTTACTATTAGGACGGCTTGCCGAAGACCGCGCGGTAATGCGAACCATGAAACCAAAGCGCTCCGATCAGTTGCGGGAAGCCATCGAAGAAAAGATCGCCGTGGGCACCTATGCGCCGGGCAAGCGCCTGGACGAGGCGGAACTGTTGAAGAGTTTCCGGGTATCGCGCACGCCCTTGCGCGAAGCCCTTATCCAGTTGGCGTCGATGGGATTGATCGAGATTCGCCCGCGCCGGGGCGCGTTCGTGGCGCAAATTGATCCTCAGCGGCTGTGCGAGATGTTCGAGTTGATGGCGGAGCTCGAAGCCATGTGCGGTCGCCTGGCGGCACGACGCCTGACCCCGGAGGATCGCACACGCTTGCTCGCGGCGCACCAAGCCTGCAAGACGGCGGCTGAGGCCGGCGACCCGGATTCCTATTATTATGCGAACGAGCGCTTCCACCATACGATTTATGTCGCGAGCCATAACTCCTATCTTGCGGAACAGGCGTCCCAGCTCCATCGCAAGCTGCGCGTCTACCGCCGGTTGCAGTTGCGGGTGCGCAACCGCATCGATAATTCGTTTATCGAGCATGATAATGTCGTCAGCGCCCTATTGGCCGGGGACGGTGAGTTGACCGCCCGCCGGTTGCGCGAACACCTGCTGGTGCAGGGGGAGCGCTTCGGCGATTTGATCGCTTCCCTGTCGATGCTTGCCGCCTGACGAGTCGTGAGGGAAACGGTTACGCACAAGAAAGAAACGCAAATTTTTCGCACAAGGGGTTAACGACCCGACGGAGCTTGTACATTCCGTCGCCAACATGCTATTCACCCATCGAAAAA
>Ga0070741_10021125_pt1 | contig 10161 bp, 12 predicted proteins | sample Coa_R1_4_FD_66440 | JGI IMG/M metagenome (GOLD analysis project Ga0070741, IMG submission 66440) | Surface soil microbial communities from Centralia Pennsylvania, which are recovering from an underground coalmine fire - Coalmine... | ecosystem: Environmental > Terrestrial > Soil > Unclassified ...
AGGGTCGCGCAGAAGGACTGGCCGAAGGTGGTCAAGGCCTGCAACCAGCTCGAGTCCGCGCCGCTCTGGATCGACGACTCCTCGGATCTCGGCCTGCTCGAGCTGCGCGCCAAGGCGCGTCGCCTCCATGCCCAGGAGCGAAGCCGCGGACACGACGGCCTCGGCATGGTGATCGTCGACTACCTGCAGCTGATGCGCAGCGACGACGCGCGGGCCAACCGGGTCGAGCAGGTCGCCCAGTTCAGCCGCGGTCTGAAGATCCTGGCGCGTGAGCTGAACGTCCCGGTGATCGGGATCTCTCAGCTCTCCCGCGCGCCCGAGCAGCGGCCCGACAAGCGCCCGATCCTCTCCGACCTGCGCGAGTCGGGCGCCATCGAGCAGGACGCGGACGTGGTCGGCTTCCTCTACCGCGACGACTACTACAACCCCGAGACCTCCGAGGACCCCGGCGGCGCCGAGCTGATCCTCGCCAAGCACCGCAACGGGCCCGTCGGAACCGTCCGCCTCGTCTTCCTCGAGCAGTACCCGAAGTTCGCCGATCGGGCGCGGGACGAGAAGCCGGTCGAGCAGCCCGCGGGCGAGGGCCCGCCGCTCGAGGACCACTCCGCTCACGATGCAGGTCAGCCCGACGCGGATGCGGAGGCCTTCTGAGGTGAACGCGCGGAGCACCGGCGACCGGCAGCCGTGCCGCCTGGGGATCTGCGACGGCTCCGGCTGGATCCTCGGGCCGGAGGACGTCGCCCGGCCGTGCGAGTGCCGCGAGCGGATGGTCGCGCGCGCCCGGCTCCGCGGCATCGACTCCGTGATCCCCGCGAAGTACCGCGGCGTCTCCTTCGACCGACCGCCGGTCACCCAGATCAGCGACATGGTCGCCCGACCCGTACGGAACTACTGCGCGGCCATCAACGAGAACCTCGAGCAAGGAAAGGGGCTGTGGCTGTCGGGCAACCCCGGCACCGGAAAGACCACGTTGGCGATGCTCGTGTCACGGACTGCACTCGAGGCCGGTCGCTCGGTCGCGATCTACTCGCTGCCCAAGCTGCTCACCCGGATCCGGCGCACTTTCGATGCGGAGGCGGGGGAACAGTCCTACTCGGAGCTCTTCGAGCGCCTCTCGGCAGTCGACCTGCTTCACGTCGACGACCTCGGCGCCGAGAACCGGACCGAATGGGTGCTGGAGCAGCTCTACGCGCTGATCAACGAGCGGTATGAGACTCAACGAGCGTTGATCGTGACGACGAATCTCGATGAGGACAAGCTCGAAGAGCAGTTGGGCGACCGGATCGTTTCCCGTCTGGTCGCCATTTGCGGCGACCCGCTCCTCCTGTTCGACGAGGACCGGCGCATGCGCGTACCCGCGGACGTCGCCACCTCGCTCGGCGAGGGCGGCGGCTCGGCGCTCGGCCCGCTCGACCACTAGCCCGCCAGCAGCGACCGCGTAGCGCTCATAATCCCCTGGTCATGCCCGGAATCGTCATAGTCGGCGCCCAGTGGGGCGACGAGGGGAAGGGCAAGGTCACCGACCTGCTCGCCGAGCAGGCGGATCTCGTGATCCGCTTTCAGGGCGGCAACAACGCCGGCCACACCATCATCCGCGACGGCGAGACCTTCAAGTTCCACCTGATCCCGTCGGGGATCCTCTACCCGGGCAAGGCCTGCGCCGTCGGCAACGGGGTGGTGATCGATCCGGCCGTGCTCACCGGCGAGATCGAGGAGCTTCGCCACCGGGGCATCGACGTGAGCGGCCTGCGCATCTCCGCGAACGCGCACCTGATCATGCCGTACCACGTGAAGCTCGACACCGCCGGTGAGCTCAAGCTCGGCAAGCTCGAGATCGGCACCACCCGGCGCGGCATCGGACCCTGCTACGCGGACAAGGCCTCCCGTCTCGGGATCCGCGTCCAGGACCTGCTCGACGCCAAGATCCTTCGCAAGAAGATCATGGCCGCGATGGAGCCCAAGCAGCAGATGCTGCGGCCCTTCGCCAAGGACCCGGAGCTCGACCTCCACACCATGGTCGAGGCGTACCTCACCTACGGGCACCGGCTCGAGCCGCACATCGCGGACACCGCGAGGCTCTGCTGGGAGGCGCTCGACGCGGACCGGACGGTCCTCTTCGAGGGCGCGCAGGGGACGATGCTCGACCTCGACCACGGCACCTATCCGTTCGTCACCTCGTCGAATCCGGTGGCGGGCGCGGCCTGCATCGGCGCGGGCGTCGGCCCGGGCGACATCGACGAGGTCTGGGGCATCGCGAAGGCGTACGCGACGCGCGTCGGTGCCGGCCCCTTCCCGACCGAGCTCGACGACGAGCTCGGGGAGACGCTCCGCGAGCGCGGGGGTGAGATGGGGACGACGACCGGCCGGCCCCGCCGCTGCGGGTGGCTCGATCTGGTCGCGCTCCGCTACGCGGTCCGGCTCAACGGCATGACCGCCCTCGCGGTCACCAAGCTCGACGTGCTCTCAGGGATAGATCCGCTGCGGGTCTGCACCCGCTACCGGCATCCCGACGGCGCCGTCTTCGACGAGTTCCCGTACCACCAGTCGATCATCCACACGGTCGAGCCGACCTACGAGGAGCTGCCCGGCTTCGAGGGGGAGATCGGCGACTGTCGCCGCGAGCAGGACCTGCCCGCCGAGGCGCGCGAGTACCTGGCGGCGGTCTCCGATCACCTCGGGATCCCGGTCCGCCTGGTGGGCGTCGGCCCCGGCCGCGACCAGGTGATCTGGATGGGCAGGGAAGCGGAGCCGCGCCTGCGCGCGGCGGCCTAGCGGTCGCATGTCGCGGGAGAACGTCGAGCTCGTGCTGTCCCTCTACGACGCCATCCAGCGAGGCGACTACGAATCGCCGTTCGAGGCGATCGACGACGAGATCGTCTGGGACATGTCCCGATTCGCCCTCCCGGACATGGCCCGGGTCTATCGCGGGCACCAGGGCATCCGCGAGTTCTGGGCCGGCTGGCTCAGCGCCTGGGAGTCCATCGAGTTCACGACTCTGAAGGCGGAGGACTTCGGCGACCACGTCCTGGTCGAGGTCGAGCAGCGAAACCGCGGCCGCGGGAGCGGCGTGCCGGTCGACTTCCACTACTTCCAGGTCGTCTCGATCCGGAACGGAAAGGCGACGGCCTCGTACGCAGCCGCAACCAGGGCGGACGTCCTCGAGGCCGCCGGCCTCACCGACCCGCTGGCCTAGGCCAGGGCTCCCATCCTCGCGATCTCGTGGGTGTCGAGCTGCGGGATCAGTCCCTCCTCGACGCCCTTCTCCTCCCCTCGCCGGAGCATCCGCAGGCCGAGGATCGTGGCCGCGAGCGTAGCGGTCACACCGAAGCTGACCTGGACGCTGAGCAGTCCCTCGCGGGTCCAGTAGACGTCCTGGAGGTCGAGCAGCAGCGCCGCCTCGTCGAGCGTCAGCCCCATTCCCGCGCCGAAGGGGATCGCCAGGGCGGACTCCGTCCTCTCCCCGCGGATGGTGAGCGCAGCGGTGCCGGACGCGAAGGCGAGCAGGATGCCGGGGACGAAGTGATGGATGTGGCGGCCGCTGACCCGGACGTTGCCAGACGGCCACCAGCCGTGCCGGATCCCCCAGGTGGAGAGGCGGGCGAACGCGAAGGCGCCCAGGAATCCCTGCAGGATGTTGAAGAGCACCGTCTCGTGATGGGGCGTCGCGCTGATCCCGCGCCGCGCGACGGCGAGCGTGTCCCGGGTGGCGTGGCCGGCCACCTCGGCCAGACCGGTCGGGGTCTCGGCTTCCCGGCTCTCCCGGCGGCGGCGCGCCATCCGCACCAGCTCGCCCGCGATCAGGGAGAGCGCCGGGGCCAGCGCCAGGACCGCCAATCCGGCGGTCGTGCGATCCGCGGGGCGCGCGCCGGTGCGCGAGCGAGATCGCGGTCTGGGCAGGCGCGTGACTCGGGGCTTCCCCATGGGTGGGTGATGCTAGCCGGGGGGTTTATTGATCTCGCAAAAAGGGCACGAATTTCGCACGGTGAAGCGAAAATCGTGGCCGCAACCGCAGCGTGGATCCGCCAACCTCAATACAGTTCCGTCGATGCGCAGGTTGCTTTCACCGGTGAACGTAGGCGTCAGCGCCGCCCGGCACGTGCTCTGGTATCTGAGCTATCACGCCGGTCCGCGGCAGCGCTAGCGGACCCTTCGAGACGTCGCGGCTCGGCTCGGCAGGTAGGGTGCCGGGCCGATGGGAGTCATCGCGTGGGCCTTCCTGGGGTTGTTCGCCGGCACGATCGCGCGTGCGCTGATCCCGGGGCGCACCGAGCCCGGCGGCTGCGTGGGGACAACCGCCGTCGGCATCCTCGGCGCCCTGATCGGCGGCTTCGTCGCCAGCGCCCTCGATGTCGGCGAGCTCGGCGACTTCTTCGACCTCGGCACCTGGCTGATCGCGATCGGAGGGTCGGTGCTTCTCCTGCTGATCATCCGGGCGGTGGCGCGCTAGCCCAGCTTTCGCCTCCCCCGGCTGCCCGCGATTCGGGGCGCCGCGGAGAAGACGTGATGATGGGCCGTGCAGGGATCGAACCTGCGACCTTGAGATTAAGAGTCTCCTGCTCTACCAGCTGAGCTAACGGCCCTGGTGGAGGGCGAAATTATAGGAAGGCGCTGCGGGATCGCTGGTGGGAGGGCGAAGCAAGGGCCGATCAACGGCGGGCCAGGACTACTGGCCGCCGAAGCCGCTCGTCCCGCCGCCGCTGAGCCCGCCGCCGCTGAGCCCGCCAAGCGGGTTGCCGCCGCCCCCGGCCGCCCCCGGCGTCTTCCGCTGCTGCTTGGCGAGCTGGGCGATCGCGGTCTGGAGCTGCTGTCCGAGCTGCTGGATCGGCTTCAGCTGGGACTCGATCCCCCCGCCGCCTCCCTTCGCCTTCGCCTGAGCGACCGCCTGGTTGCCGGCCTGGGTCTGCCCGGAGAGGTAGAGGTAGGAGGCGAGGCGCGCGTAGGAGTTCGCGGTCGCCTTCTTGGGCTGCATCCGGATCAGGATCTGCTGCGCGGCGGCTGCCGTCTTCCAGTCGCCGACCGCGGCGCTCACGTCCGACAGCGCCTCGCTAGCGCTCGTGTCGGTCCGGGCCTTCTGGAAGTCGACGTTGCCGAGCTGGTCGAACGTCTGCAGCGCGTAAAGCGCGGCGGTCGAGGTGACGTTCCCGTTCGCCGCCTTCACGTACTTGTTCCAGGCGTCCGCGCCCTCGCGCAGGTGCTGCTGGCCGTCGCTGTTGAGCTGGCCGTTCGAGTCGACGTCCTGGATCGCGGCCGAGTAGTGGAACTGCACGAGCTGTGCCATCGCCGCGGTGTCGTTCGGGTTGGCCGCGAGCGCCTTCTCGGCCGCGCTGATCTGGCCGTCGAACGCACTCGAGCTACTGCTGCCGCCGCCTCCGAACAGGTCGCTGAGGCTGAAGCCGCTGCCGCCCGTGCCGACGCCCAACGCGACGAAGCTGATCGCGAAGACGGCGGCCAGACCGCCGAAGACGACTCGGACCACGCGGCGGCGACGGGGGCTCTGCAGGTCGAAGAGCACGGCGGAAGCCTAGAGGGCGCCGATGGCCTACGCCGCTTCGCTCGGCGGCGGCCCGGACACCTTGATCTCGCCCTCCGAGGCGGGCTCGGGCGGCCTGCCGAAGGCCCGCGCGAGCAGCACGCTCGCCTCGAAGAGGATCAGGAGCGGCACCATCTCGAGCAGCATGCTCACCGGGTCCGTCCCCGGCAGGAGCATCGCGACGATCGCGATCACCACGTACGCGTAGCGGCGGTTGGCGGAGAGCTGCTCCGGGGTGACGATCCCGAGACGGGTCACGCCGAGGATCCCGACCGGCAGCTGGAAGATCAGCCCCATCGCGATCAGGGTGGTGCTGAAGAAGCTGTAGTAGTCGCGGGCGCGGACCTGGATGTTGAACTGGGTGTCGTTGAAGTTCAAAAGGAACTTGGTCGCCGCCGGGAGGACCACGAAGTAGCCGAACACGACGCCCGCGATGAACAGGGTCGGCACCAGGACGAGGAAGGGGACGACCACCCGACGCTCGCGATCCGTGAGGGCCGGCAGGATGAACGCGTAGGCCTGGTAGAGGATCACCGGCAGCGAGATCACGATCGCGAAGTAGGCGGTCACGGTCACCGTCGTGGTGAACGGCTCGGCCACCCCGAAGGTGATCGGGTGGCGGCTGCCGGGCAGCGGCGCGTTCGCGATCTGGAGCAGGTGGTCGTTCTGCCAGAAGCAGATCCCGAACGCGACCGAGAAGGCGACGACCGAGACGATGATTCGCGTTCGCAGCTCGTCGAGGTGCTCGACGAGAGTGAGCCGGTCCTCGAAATCGACCGGCCGGAGCCGGGCCATGCCTAGCCCTTGTTCTCGGTGACGACCTCGCCCTCGACGGTCTCCGCGGGCTTCTCAGCCGGCGCCTCGTCCGCCACGGGGTCGGCCTGGGGCGGCTGTGGCTGGCTCACCTGCGCCTGCTGGCTTGCCTCCAGCTCACGGCGCTTCTCCTCCGTTGAGTCCTTGTCCTTGTCGCCGGAGAGTGAGGCCTTGAACTCGCGGATACCCCGCCCCATCGACTGACCGAGCTCGGGCAGGCGCTTCGGCCCGAAGATGATCAGGACGATGATGAGGACGACGGCTATCTCAAGCGGTCCCACGTTGGGCATCCGTCGGATGGTAGCGGCAGATGCTCACGCCGCCTGCAATTAGGCCTTGCTCTTTTCGCGCTGGAAGTTGAGATAGAAGCGGCTGGCCGTCGGCTCGGTCTGCCCCTGGTACTTGCTGCCCGCCTCGCTCGCGCCGTAGGCGTGCTCGACGGGGCCGTCCATCCGCATGAACGAGATCTGGCCGATCGGCATGCCGTGGTAGATCGTGATCGGCAGGTTGGCGAGGTTCGAGAGCTCGAGCGTCAGATTTCCCTCGAAGCCCGGATCGACGAAGCCGGCGGTGCTGTGGATGACCAGCCCGAGCCGGCCGAGCGACGACTTGCCCTCGAGGCGGGCGACCAGGTCGTCGGGCAGCCGGACCCGCTCGAGCGTCTGGCCGAGTACGAACTCGCCCGGGTGAAGCACGAAGGGCTCGTCGTCGGAGACCGTGACCAGCTCGGTCAGGCTCTCCATCGGCTCGCGCACGTCGATGTAGGGGTAGCGCGAGTTGTTGAAGACCCGGAAGCTGCGGTCGACGCGCATGTCGACGCTCGAGGGCTGGACGAGGGCCTCGTCGTAGGGGTCGAAGACCAGCCTTCCGGCCGCAATCTCCTCCTTGATCGTGCGGTCGCTGAGGACCATCGATCCAGTCTATTTGAGGCTCCACTCATGAACCCCACTTTTCGGCCTAAAGATCCGGCTCCGCGCTCCCGATATGTCCCCCACGATGGCAGTTCCGAGGCGCACCAAGACCAGGCAGCCGAGCACACGCAAGTCGCGCGAAGGCATGCACGTCTGCCCCGACTGCTCGTCCGTGCTCGTTCAGCCCGTCAACTGGCACGAGCAGGGTGACGGCCACTGGCACGTGGAGCTGCGCTGCCCGGAGTGTGAGTGGTGGGGCCGCGACACCTACTCGCAGTCGGAGGTCGATCGCTACGACGAAGAGCTCGACCGCGGCGGCCAGGAGCTGATCGAGGACCTGCGGGCTCTCACCCGGGCCAACATGGAGGACGAGGCGGACCGCTTCGCCATGGCGCTGGAGAGCGACTCCATCCTCCCCGAAGACTTCTAGCGCGCGAATCACGCACAGCAGTACCACTCAAAACGAGTCACCTCCCTGCAGCAACCGGCCCCCGAAAGGGGGCCGGTTGCGTTGGTGAGAGGGCGAAGCGAAGCGAAGCCCGATCAAGGCCGGCCCCCGAAAGGGGGCCGATTGCGTTGATGAGAGGGCGAAGCGAAGCGGAGCCCGATCAAGGCCGGCCCCCGAAAGGGGGCCGGCGCTCAGGAATAGCGCTCGACGACCCCGTCGGCGATCATCGCGAAGAGCTGGCGCTCCTCGTCCGTGAAGTCCGGCTCCTCGAGGATCCGCTTGGCGCGGTCGATCCCCCCTCGCGCGCGCTCGCGGACCTCGTCCAGCGCCGGCGTCGCCGCGATCCGGTCGCAGAGCGCTTCCGCGGCGTCCTGGTCGATCCCGCCGAGATCGGTCCCCTCCAGCACCGGGTCGGCGCGTCGCGCGAGGATCAGCGGCAGCGTCACGGTGCCGTCGAGGAGATCGGTGCCGCGGGCCTTCCCGGTCCGCTCAAACGGCCCGGTCACGTCTAGAACGTCGTCGAGCAGCTGGAAGGCGAGGCCGATCTCGCGGCCGAACTCCGCCAGCCGCTCGGCACCCGGCGCACCGGATGACAGCCGGCCCACCCGGCACGCCGACTCGAAGAGCCGGGCCGTCTTCAGCGAGCAGCGCTCCAGGTAGCGCTCCTCGCTGATCGAGGTGTCGTACGCGTCGTGGCGCTGGGCCAGCTCGCCGAGGGCGAGCGCGACGCAGGCCGAGCTCAGCTCCGCGACCAGCTCCTCGCCTCCATCGGCGGCGAGCTCGGCGAAGGCTCGGGAGAGGAGCAGATCGCCGACCCCGACCGCCCGCTCCCGGCCGGAGCGGGCCACGACCGTCGGGCGACCCCGGCGAACCGGCGCGCCGTCGAGCACGTCATCGTGGACGAGGGTCGCCATGTGGACGAGCTCCACGGCCGAGGCGGCCCGCACCGCGCGCTCCGGCGCCCCCTCGCCCGCTGCCATCAGGACGAGCAGCGGCCGGAGCCGCTTGCCCCCGGCGTTCAGCGTCGCCTCCGCCTCCGCTCCCAGCCGTGGCCCGTAGCCGACCGCCAGCTCCGCGAGCCGGTCCTCGACCCGCGCCATCTGCACGGGCAGCCAGGCGCTCGCGGCGTCCATGACGGCGGTGACCGGCGGCGGGACGGACGAGCGGGTCACGACCGCTTCACCCCGCTGTGGATGGCGATGATCCCGCCGGCGAGCAACAGCCAGCGGATCCGCTCGAGCCCTGCGGCGTCCATCCTCGCGGCGAGGTCCCGCGGCTCGGGGAAGCTCCTGACGGAGTCGGGCAGGTAGCTGTACGCCTCGGAGTCCCCGGCGAACGTGCCGATCACCGGCACCACGCGGTCGAACCAGAGGGAGTAGAAGGCGGCGAGGGGCTCACGCTGCGGCCTCGTGATCTCAAGGATCACCAGGCGTCCGCCGGGGCGCAGCACGCGTGTCATCTCCTCGATGCCGCGGTCCAGGTCAGCCAGGTTCCGAGCGCCGAACCCGATCGTCACCGCGTCGAAGCTGCCCTCACCGTAGGGCAGGTCCAGGGCATCCGCCCAGCCAAACTCGACGGCCAACCCGCGATCGCCGCTCTTGCGCCGGGCGAGCTCGAGCATCGCCTCGGAGAAGTCGCAGCCGACCACGCGACCGTCCGGGCCGATCCGCCGCCGCAGCTCGAGCGCGAGATCGCCGGTGCCGCAGCAGACGTCGAGGGCGTCGGACCCCGGCCCGACCTCCGCCCTGTCCACGGCCCGCTGCCTCCACTGGTGGTGGAGGCCCGCCGTCATCGCCGAGTTCATCACGTCGTAGACGCCCGCGATCCGGTCGAACATGCCCCGCACCTGCGTGGCGAACTCCTCGGAGTCGCGCTGCGGCATGCCGCTCTCGGCCTCGGCGCCGGACGGGACACTCATCTTGGCGAGGTTACTTCGCCGGTTAATTCAGGGACGCGATGTAGGCCGTCAGGGCCTGGAACTTCGCCGGGGGCAGGCCCGAGTAGGACGGCATGATGCTCGGCCCGACCTGGAGCGAGCGCGCGATCGCGTTGCGTGGCAGACGCGCCCCGATGTGCGTCAGCTCCGGTCCGGGGCCGTTGTTGCCGTTCTCGCCCAGCTTGTGGCAGGCGAGGCAGCCGGACTGCGCAACCACCTCCTGGCCCGGCTTGAGGGCGGCGGTGGTCTTCAGGCTGACCTCGCTCGGCGGACCCGCGGTGGCGCCGAGGAAGGTCAGGTACGCCATCGCGATGATCACCAGGATCCCCGTCGTGGTCGCGATCGGCCTTCGCTCCGGTCTTCGCTCGGCGTTGCGGTCGTAGAACGGCAGCAGGAGCAGCAGCACCATGCAGACCGTCGGGATCCCGATCGTCGCGATCGGCACCGCCCAGGGTGGCTTGATCACGCGAAGCAGCTCGAAGAGGAAGAAGAAGTACCACTCGGGCCGCGGCGTGTAGGTGGT
>Ga0070741_10021126_pt1 | contig 10161 bp, 8 predicted proteins | sample Coa_R1_4_FD_66440 | JGI IMG/M metagenome (GOLD analysis project Ga0070741, IMG submission 66440) | Surface soil microbial communities from Centralia Pennsylvania, which are recovering from an underground coalmine fire - Coalmine... | ecosystem: Environmental > Terrestrial > Soil > Unclassified ...
GCGATGCCGCAAGATTCACCGCCGTGGTGGTCTTACCCACACCGCCCTTCTGATTCGCTATCGCGATAACGCGCTTCATGACGACAGTGTACTGCACCGAAGGGAGCCTCCCGGAGCCGAGTGCGGTCCAGACCCTCACCCGCGACCCCCATCACAAAAGTTGCTCTTGCAGCCGCTATGGTGAAATATCTATTGCATGTAAGCCCTTGCGACGAGACGCGCCATGCAAGTTGAGCTGGACCGCAGCGATCTGAGAATTCTGGACCTGATTCAGGAGCATGGCGACCTGTCGGCGGCTGACGTCGCGGAACGCTTAGGGATGACGGCATCCACCTGCTGGAGGCGGATGAGTCGGTTGCAGGAGCTGGGAGTCATCCGCAGGCGCGTGGCTCTACTCGATCGCGAGAAGGTGGGACTGAACGTCACCGTCTTCTCGCATGTGAAGCTCATGGCGCATGGTCGGGACGCCCTGCTGCGTTTCGAGGCCGCGGTGCGTGAGCATCCGGAAATTCTCGAGTGCTACACGATGATGGGCGAGACCGATTTTCTGCTGCGGATCGTTTGCAGGGATATCAAGGCTTACGAAGCGTTCTTTCTGGACCACTTGTCTCGATTCCCCGGCGTACAGTCGGTCAACTCCTCCATCGCGCTTGCCGTGATCAAGGAGACGACGACGCTACCCCTGGGCGGAACGCAGGTGTCGACCTCCACTTCGAGCAACTCGCGTTAGCACTTGCCGCTACGGGCGTTAGCGCCCCGGCGCGCCGCGACCGTCCGCGTCAGCGTGTGAGTACGATGACGCAGCGTGCTTCGTCCAACCCTGGGATGATGAGGTCGTGCGAAGCCGCTACCCGCCAGCCTCGTGGGATGGCAGCAACCTCCTCCCGCGGCCATTTGCCCTTCATCGCCAGAACCTGGCTGTGTGGCCCGGTCACTGGCGCTACCTTATCCAACATGTCGGGTAACGGAGCGAACGCGCGAGCGACGATCGTGTCGAACGGTTGATCTGGATGAAGGGATTCCACGCGACCGTGGAGACCTTCAACGTTGGTCAGCCCTAGCGCATGTGCAACGTGCGACACGAACCGGATCTTCTTTCCCGCCGAATCGATGAGCGTGAAATGCCGCTGCGGATTCAGTACGGCCAAAGGCAGGCCCGGGAAGCCCGCTCCGGTACCCACGTCAGCGATCCTGGTCCCCTGCAGGAAGCCATGGATCGTCAGACTGTCGAGAAGATGATGCGTGACCATGGCTTCCCGATTCGTAATTGAGGTCAGGTTATAGGCGCGGTTCCAACGCCCGAGCTCGTCCAGGAGCTGCTCGAGCCGGGCGGCGTCGCCTGCCGCGAGCGCGATACCCATGCTCTTTGCCTCTTGGACGAGTCGAGGGACCGGGCTCAAGGACGCTCTCGGAAAGTTGCTGCCATAATAGAAGCTGGCTGGCTCCTGGGCGCCTGGCGCGACGCGCCCGGCACCGAACCGCACCTCACTACCGCCCCAAGATCATGCGACTGTTGCTAGTAGAGGATGATGCCATGATCGCTGAGGCGATTCGTACCGGCCTCAAGCGAGACGGTTTTGCCGTCGATTGGGTGCACGACGGAGAATCGGCTGACCAGGTGCTCCGGACGGATGAGTTCGACCTCTTGCTGCTGGACCTTGGACTGCCGCGCAAGGGCGGCTTGCAGGTGCTGCAAAGTCTGCGAGCGCGACAGCAAGCCCTTCCGGTACTCATCATTACAGCGCGCGATGCGGTGTCGGATCGGGTCCAAGGGCTCGATGCGGGCGCGGACGACTACCTGGTAAAGCCATTCGATCTCGATGAGCTCGCTGCCCGGATCCGTGCGCTGCTGAGGCGCAAATCCGGTCGAACGGCGCCCAGGATCGAGCACCTGGGTGTCACGCTCGACCCGGCGACACACCAGGTGATGCGGGATGGCAGGGACGTCACCTTGTCCCCAAAGGAATTCGCGCTGCTTCAGCTCTTGATGGAGCGCCCCGGAAACATACTCTCGCGCGCGCAGATCGAAGAGCGGCTCTACGGCTGGGGAGAGGAGGTCGAGAGCAATGCTGTGGAAGTGCACATCCACAGCCTGAGGCGCAAGCTGGGAACTGATTTCATACTCAATGTCCGTGGAGTCGGATACCGCGTGAGGCCGGGATCGTGACGCCAACCGTAGGCCTGGCGAGGCCCGCATCGTGAAATCCATTCGCGCCCGACTGCTCGCATGGCTCATCAGCGGTGTGGTGTTGATAGGAATCGCCGGTGGCTGGGTGGTCTACCGGAACGCGCTCGCGGAAGCCGATGCGTTTTTCGATTACCACCTCCGACAAACCGCTCTCATTCTGAGGGACCAGCCTGTCGAGTATTCACTCGCGCCGAGACTGCCGCCAAACGATGCCGCCTATGATTTCGTGGTGCAGGTCTGGAGTCTCGACGGCATACGTGTCTATCTGTCACGCCCGCATAGCGTGCTACCCGACGTCACAACGCTCGGCTTCTCGACGGTCGAGACCAGCGAGGGTAAATGGCGCGTGTTTGGCACACAGGCGGTGACCAAGGTGATCCAGGTTGCGCAGCCCATGCGGGTGCGTGAGCAACAGGCCGTCGATCTCGCACTCAAAACGTTGCGGCCGTTTGCGCTGCTGCTCCCCGTGTTGGGTTTTCTGATCTGGATCGCCGTGGGAAGAGCACTGCAACCCTTGCAAGGACTGACGAGTCTGGTGAAGGCTCGTCGTGTTGACGCACTGGATCCCCTGCCGGACGAGCGATTGCCCGAGGAGGTGCAGCCGCTAGTGGGTGCGCTCAACGACCTCCTCGTGCGTCTGGACGCGGCGCTAAACCGAGAGCGCGCCTTCATGGCGGATGCCGCGCATGAGTTGCGCACCCCGCTCACGGCCTTGCATCTCCAAATGGATACGCTGGCGCGTGCGCAGAGTGAAGCGGAACGCAACGATGCCATGCAAAAGCTCTCCGCAGGCGTGCAGCGCGCCATCCGCCTCGTCGAGCAAATGCTCTCGTTCGCGCGGCAGGAGCCGCGGATCGAATTGCGACGGGAGCGGGTACCTCTGGCGGATATCGTGCGAGAAGTGGTGGCGGAGTTGGTGCCGTTCGCGGATGTGAAACACATCGACCTCGGGATCTCCAACGCAGAGTCGGTGGCCGTCCTCGGCGATCCTGACTCACTGCGCACGCTGATTCGCAATCTGGTGGACAACGCGGTTCGCTACACGCCCGATGAGGGGCGCGTGGACGTCGCGGTGGAAGCGGTTTCGGACCAGGTCGTCCTCAAGGTCATCGACAACGGCCCTGGCATTCCTCCGGAGGAGCGATCCCGTGTGTTGGATCGCTTCTATCGGCGGCCTGGCACCTCACCTCCCGGCAGCGGCTTGGGAATGGCCATCGTCAAGGCGATTGCCAACAGCCATGCGGCAAGGCTCGCGCTCGAAGACGGACCGGAAGGAAAGGGCCTCGCGGTGAGTGTGTCGTTTCGGGCGGCTCCGGGTGCAACGGTCACCGCCGCTGGTCCTTTTGCGGCCAACGCCGCGGGTCCTGCTGCGGGCACTGCCGCCGGTCCTGTTGCGGTCAACGCCGCGGGTGCCGTTGCGCTCACCGCATCTACTGGAACCGCGCCGGCTTCGGCCGCGCCGCACTCTGCCGCGCCCGACAGAGGGCCCGCCGATCCGGCGAGTGCCGCTCCTGACGCGCCCGACAAAGCGCCCACCGCCGCCGCGAGTGCCGCTCCTGACGCGCCCGACAAAGCGCCCACCGCTTCCGCGAGCGCCGCTCCTGACGCGCCAAGCACCGCGGGACAGGAATCCTTTCAAAACAAGCACTAATGGGCGCGTCCGGGGGCGCCTTGATTGCCCTTCGCGTCCGGGGGCGCCCTGATTGCCCTTAAGGGTCACTTAAGTCTGTCCGCCTAGGGTAGGCACCATGTCATGGACCCCCTGTGACCCGTACTGCTTGGAGAGTCAAACATGAGCCTCAGAACTCTGATCCGAAAACCGCTTGCAGCAGCGGCCCTTGGCGCGGCGGTTATTGCAGCGCCGGTCAGCGTGTTGTATGCCGTTGGCGTAACGACCAACGCGGCGACAGCCGCGGCGCCGGCTGCGGCCGTGGGCCCGGTAACGTCCGTGCCTGCTGCTGGTAACCCATCCGCGGTATTGCCTGACTTCAGCACCATGGTGCAGAAGTACGGTCCCGCGGTCGTCAACATTACCGTCGTCAGCAAGGTCCCGGTAGCGGACAACGGCGACGACGAGGATGACAACGAAAATCCGTTCGGCCCGAACAGTCCGTTCGCGCCGTTCTTCCGCGGCTTGCCCCGCGCGCCTCAACAGGCGCCTACTCGCGGTGAAGGCTCCGGCTTCATCGTCCGCCCCGATGGTTACATTCTGACCAACGCACACGTCGTGAACGGCGCGAGCGAGGTCACGGTGCGTTTGACGGATCGTCGCGAGTACACGGCGAAAGTCATCGGCATCGATACCAAGAGCGACGTCGCGGTCATCAAGATTCCCGCGAGCAATCTGCCGACCGTGAAGCTCGGCGACTCCCATAATCTGAAGGTCGGCGAGTGGGTGTTGGCGATCGGCGCGCCGTTCGGCTTCGAGAACAGCGCGACGGCGGGCATCGTGAGCGCCAAAGGGCGCACGCTGCCGGACTCCGGCTACATTCCGTTCATCCAGACGGACGTGCCGATCAACCCGGGTAACTCCGGCGGCCCACTGTTCAACATGCGCGGCGAGGTCGTCGGCATCAACTCGCAGATCTACAGCCGCTCGGGCGGCTTCATGGGCGTGTCGTTCTCGATCCCGATTGACGTTGCCTTGAAGGTCAGCAATCAGCTCGAAACGACCGGCCACGTCTCACGCGGTAAGCTCGGCGTGGTCATTCAGGACGTCAACCAGGGTCTGGCGGACTCGTTCGGCCTACCACAGCCTGAAGGCGCGCTGGTGTCTAGCGTGGAAAAGGGTGGCCCCGCGGCCCAGGCCGGCATCGAGCCCGGTGACGTCATCCTCAAGCTGAATGGCCAGACTGTCGGCCGCTCGACGGAGCTGCCGGTGGAAATCGCTGAGGAAGCCCCTGGCTCCACGGTGCACCTGGAGGTCTGGCGCAACCATTCCACCCGCGACGTGAGCGTCAAGCTCGGGGCGATGGAGGACAAGCGCACTGCCGCCAACACCAACATGCATGAGGGCAATGGTGGCAAGCTCGGCCTCGCGGTCCGCCCGCTGACCAGTGACGAGAAGGCACAGGCCAACACGCAACACGGTGTGGTGGTCGAGAGGGTGCAGGGCCCAGCAGCCCAGGCCGGACTCCAGCCCGGTGACGTGGTCCTCGCCGCCAACGGCGCGCCCGTGACTAGTGTGGATGACCTCCGCAATGCCGTGGAGAAGTCGAAGGGTCATATCGCGCTGCTGGTGCAGCGTGGCGATACCCGGATCTTCGTGCCGGTGCGCGTAGGCTGATCCAGCCACGTCGCTGAAGCGACCCAAGGGCAGGCGGTAAATCACCGCCTGCCTTTTCTTATGGGCTGAAAGGCGCCTGCGGCGCTTTCAGCGGAGGTGAGCGCGGCGCTCGGGGTGGAGGCCGCGGGCAAAAGCGCGGTTTTGCCCGCTCCGCGCGAAGCCTAGGGCGCGCTTTCAGCGGAGGTGAGCGCGGCGCTCGGGGTGACCCTAGGCCGCTCAGCTTCGGGTCGGAGTTTTCGCGGCGGGGTCGCCGGCGTGAGTGCCGTTGGTGACCAGCGCGGCCATGAACTCATTCACCGGCATGGCATCCAACTCGGCGCGCTTGCCGAAGAGCGTTTTGATCTTCTCGGCCTGCTTGCCGGAGAAGTGGGCGTCGACGGAGGCCTCGAATTTGCGCACCAGGACGGGCATGCCTTCGGCGCGGCGCTTGCGATGGCCGATCGGGAAATCGACTTGTACGCGCGCGGTGGAGGAGCCATCGCGGAAGAAGACCTGCACAGCGTTACCGATATAACGCTTGTCGGGAGCGTAATAGTCCTGCGTGAACGTTACGTTTTCCGTGACTTGCATCTTGGCGCGAAGCGCGTCGACCCGCGGATCGGAGGCGATTTTGTCCTCGTAGTCCTCGGCGGTGAGGCGTCCAAACAGCAATGGAATGGCAACCATGTATTGAATGCAATGGTCGCGATCGGCGGGATTCGCGAGTGGACCCGTCTTGTCGATGATGCGGACGCCGGGCTCCTGCGTCTCGATAACGACGCGCTCAATCTCCGCGACACGGTCCCTCACGGCCGGATGCAGTGTCATGGCCGCTTCGACAGCCGTCTGCGCGTGAAACTCGGCGGGGAATGAGATCTTGAACAGCACGTTCTCCATGACGTAGCTGCCGAACGGCTGCCCCGTGGGTCCTCCGGGCTGGGGCAAGGAGAATGGCTTGCCCTTGAACAGCACGTCATAGAATCCCCAGGTCTTCGCGCTCAGGGCTGACGGGTAGCCCATCTCTCCCGTCAACGCAATAAACGCATGTCGCACCGCGCGGCTGGTGGCATCGCCCGCGGCCCAGCTCTTGCGTGAGCCGGTGTTGGGAGCATGACGATACGTCCTCAGAGCACCTCCATCGATCCAGGCGTTGGAGACCGCGTTAATGATCTGATCCAGGCTACCGCCCAACATTGCGGTAACCACAGCCGTGGAGGCGACACGCACGAGAATGACATGGTCCAGGCCTACGCGATTGAAGCTGTTCTCGAGAGCGAGAACACCTTGGATCTCGTGCGCTTTGATCATCGCGGTGAGCAGGTCCCGGACGGTCGGCGGGGTCTTTCCCTCCATGACCGCTTTGCGCGCGAGATAGTCCGCGACCGCGAGAATGCCGCCCAGATTGTCGGAAGGGTGCCCCCATTCCGCGGCCAGCCACGTGTCGTTGAAGTCCAACCAGCGAACCATGGCGCCGATGTTGAACGCGGCCTGTACCGGGTCCAGCTCGTAAGACAGCCCTGGGACGCGCGCGCCGCCCGGCATGACCGCTCCCGGGACCACAGGTCCCAGCAGCTTGGTGCAGGCAGGGTACTTCAGCGCCTGGAAACCGCAGGCGAGCGTGTCCATCAGGCAGTAGCGCGCCGTGTCGTACGCCTGCCTGCTGCTGATGTTGTAGTTCTTCGCGTACTCGGAGATGGCAACGAGCACCGAGTCTGGGTCGGGACGTTGCGCGGACTTGTAGTCGTGTGTGGACATGCTCGGCTTGCTCTCTCAGGTCCTCTTGTCGATCGGCACGAATTGCAGGTTTTCAGGCCCGACATAGTTCGCGGACGGTCGAATGATCTTGCCGTCACTGCGCTGCTCCATCACGTGCGCGGCCCACCCGGTCGTCCGGGCGATCACGAACAAAGGCGTGAACATCGCGGTCGGCACACCCATGAGGTGGTAGGAGACGGCGGAGAACCAGTCGAGGTTGGGAAACATCCTCTTCACATCCATCATGACCGTCTCGATTCGATCGGCGATGGAAAACATCTTCATGTCGCCAGCCTGTTGGGACAGGCGGCGCGCAACCCCCTTGATCACCTGGTTGCGCGGATCGGAAACCGTATACACCGGATGTCCGAAGCCGATGATCACTTCCTTGTTGCCGACGCGGGCACGAATGTCCTTCTCCGCCTCGTCCGGTGTGTCGTACCGCTTCTGGATCTCGAAAGCGACCTCGTTCGCGCCGCCGTGCTTCGGCCCGCGAAGCGCGCCAATCGCACCCACGATGCACGAATAGATGTCCGCTCCGGTGCCCGCAATCACGCGCGCCGCGAACGTCGAAGCGTTGAATTCATGCTCCGCATAAAGGTTGAGGGAAGTGTGCATCGCACGCACCCAGTTCTCCGGCGGCGGCTTACGATGCAGGAGGTGCAGGAAGTGTCCTCCCACGGAGTCGTCCTCCGTCTCCACGAAAATGCGCTGCCCGTTATGGCTGTAGTGATACCAGTACGTCAGCATGGAGCCGAGGGACGCGATCAACCGGTCCGCGATATCACGCGCGCCCGCCACACCGTGATCGTCCTTCTCTGGGAGCGTACAGCCCAAGACCGATACGCCGGTGCGCAGGACATCCATCGGATGGGAAGCGGCCGGCAACGCTTCCAACGCAGCGCGTACGGTGGCGGGCAGGCCGCGCAACGACTTCAACTTCGTCTTGTAGACGGTGAGCTCGGAGCGAGTCGGCAGCTTGCCATAGATCAGCAAGTACGCGATTTCTTCGAATTCACAAGTCTCCGCGATCTCGAGAATGTCATAGCCGCGATAATGCAGATCGTTGCCAGTGCGGCCGACCGTGCACAGGGCTGTGTTGCCCGCCGGCACACCCGAGAGCGCCACCGATTTTTTGGGCTTGAAGGATGAGGGCAGATTGTCCAACTGGGAGCTGGTGGCTTTTTCATTCATGGCTTCAGTTCCATCGCGAAGATCAGGCCTTACCCGCGCGACCCAGGGTCGCGCCCAAACAACTCATCGAGCTTTCTCTCGTACTCGTTATAGCCCAGCACATCGTAGAGCTCGCTCCGGGTCTGCATTCGATCGACGACGTTCTTCTGTGTACCGTCCTTGCGCACCGCCTCGTAGACAGCGAGCGCGGCTTTGCTCATGGCGCGAAAGGCCGACAGCGGATATAACACCAGGCGCACCCCGACGGAACCGAGCTCGGTCGTGGTAAAGAACGGCGTCTTGCCAAACTCGGTGAGGTTGGCCAGCACCGGTACTGACACGGCGCTGGTGAACTGCTTGTACTCGTCGAGGCTCGTCAGAGCCTCCGCGAAAATCATGTCCGCGCCGGCAGCGGCGTAGGCGAGCGCCCGCTCGAGCGCCGCTTGCTGGCCCTCGACGGCGTGCGCGTCAGTTCGAGCCATGATGACGAATGAGGCGTCGGTCCTTCCGTCCACGGCGGCCTTGATTCGGTCGCACATTTCCTCGGCCGGTACGAGTGCCTTCCCCGGTCGATGTCCGCAGCGTTTCGCCTGCACCTGGTCCTCCAGATGCATACCGGCCGCTCCCGACTTGATGAGGTCCGCGCAGGTCTTGGCGATATTGAAGGCCCCGCCCCAGCCCGTGTCGGCATCCACCAGGAGCGGGAGGTCGCAGGCCGAGGTGATTCGGCGCACGTCCTCGCAGACGTCGTTGAGTGAAGTCATCCCGAGGTCCGGGAGTCCGAAGGAAGCATTGGCCACCCCGGCTCCGGAAACATAGATCGCCCTGAAACCGGCTTGCTCAGCCAATAGGGCGGAGTAGGCGTTGATGGTCCCAACCACCTGCAAGGGACGCTCCGCCTCGACAGCCGCACGCAGCCGCGCGCCGGCGCTGATCACTCGTTCCGCCATGAGACCTCCAGGGAGACGAGCGCATTCTATACAGGCACGGGCAGCGCGCACAGGGGCACGCGTGCCCAAATCCTACTCACCAGTAGGGATCCATACCGCAGGGAATAGAACACGCCCCTTCAGGCGATTTTGACGACGGTCCGTCCTACCACACTTCCCTCGATATAGGCTGGAAACGCGCCGGGAAGGTCGTCGAAAGCGATCGTCCGCGTAACGATTTGATCCAGATGCCGGGGCCGCAGGTCCGTCGCGATTCGTTTCCACACGGCGAGTCGCATTTCCCGGGGGACGGTGGCCGTATTGATGCCCAGCAGACTGACGGCCCGAAGAATGAACGGCATCACGCTGGTCTTGAGCTCGGCACCGCTCGCGAGCCCAATGCTCGCGATGTTGCCCCAGAAATCCACCGTCCGCGTGAGCCAGCCGAGCATCTCCCCGCCCACGTTGTCGATGGCTCCCGCGAACTGCACGGTTTCCAGCGGTCTCGGGCCGAAGGTGATTTCCTGGCGCGCAAGAATCCGCGCGGCTCCAAGCGTCCGGAGGTAGTCCGTCGCGGTCGCCTTGCCGCTCACCGCGATCACTTCGTAGCCGCGGGCGCTGAGCATGTCGATCGCAAGACTCCCGACCCCGCCCGTGGCGCCGGTCACGACGATAGGCCCCTTCTCCGGTGTTTGGCCGTTGTGCTCCATCCGGTCGATCGCAAGGCCCGCCGTGAAGCCCGCGGTTCCGAGCGCCATTGCGGTAAAGACGTCCAGACCCGGCGGCATCGGAATGACCCAATCTCCTTTCACGCGGGCATATTCCGCATAACCGCCGTCGTGGGTTTCGGA
>Ga0070741_10021127_pt1 | contig 10161 bp, 8 predicted proteins | sample Coa_R1_4_FD_66440 | JGI IMG/M metagenome (GOLD analysis project Ga0070741, IMG submission 66440) | Surface soil microbial communities from Centralia Pennsylvania, which are recovering from an underground coalmine fire - Coalmine... | ecosystem: Environmental > Terrestrial > Soil > Unclassified ...
AGATCGGTTTAAAGGGTTTTGTCAGACCAGTTTTCTACTTTAGATAAGCATGTCCCCCGACGTAACGCCGACACGATTGCCGCGCATTTCAGGACGGGGCCTGCGAGGATCGCGATGATGCTCAATACGCGCACGCTGTTGTCGTTTGCGTTAGCCGCCGCGTTTTTGATCGGCGCGACGCCCACGGCGCAATCCGAAGACAAGACGGCACCGAAGGAGGCCGCGAAGGGGCTGCTTCGCCTGCTGCCGGCGGATGTGACAAGCGAGCGCTCGATCAATTTCGATGGGAAACGGTTCGCCTATCGGGTCGTCGCCGGGACGCTGCCGATTTTCGCCACGTCCGGCGACCAAAAAGCTGCGATCTTCTACACCGCCTACACGCTGCCGAATGCCGATCATGCACGCCGGCCGCTGACCTTCGTGTTCAATGGCGGGCCTGGTGCCGCGTCCGCCTTTCTGCATCTCGGGCTTGCCGGTCCGCGCATCGCCGATTTCGGCCCGAGCGGGCGCGAGGGGGCGGCTGCAACCTTGCGCGACAACCCGGAAACCTGGCTCGCCTTCACCGATCTCGTCTTTGTCGATCCCATTGGCACCGGCTGGAGCCGCACCGACAAATTCGACGACGCCAAGGAATACTGGAGCGTCAACGCCGACGCGCAGGTGATGGCGAAGACGATCGCGCTCTATGTGGCGCACAACGCGCGCGGCGCATCGCCGAAATATCTGCTCGGCGAAAGTTACGGCGGCTTCCGCGCGGCGAAGGTCGCGCGCGTGCTGCAGCAGGACCAGGGCATCGTCGCCTCCGGAATCGTGATGCTCTCGCCGCTTCTGGAAAGCGGCTACACCTTCGGCGGCGACAGGCTTTCACTCGGTTGCGCGCTGCAGCTTCCCTCCATCGTCGCGGCCGAACTTGAATCGAAACACGCGCTGACGCTGGACAAGCTCGCCGACGCCGAACGCTTTGCGATGACCGACTACCTGACGACGCTTGCCGGCGCGCCGCCGAAGGGCGATGCCGCACGGGTCTTTTACGGCCGCATCGCCGAGATGACCGGGTTGCCCGCCGACATCGTGGAAAAGGCGCGCGGCTGCGTGCGCGACGCGTATCTCAATCACCGGCGCGACCGCACGCGACAATCGCTCTCCGCCTATGACGCGAGTTTCGGCGTGGACGATCCGTTTCCGGATTCCGACCGCCGCCGCACGCCTGATCCGGTGCTCGACGGATTTGTCCGTGCGCTCGGCGGGCTGTTCGCCGACTACGCGCGCAACGAACTCGGTTTCAAGACCGACATGACCTATTCGTTGCTGGCCGGTGACGTGGGCGGAAGCTGGGACTGGGGCCGCGGCGGGCGCAGCGGCGGGCAGGGCGTCAGCGACGACATCCGCGAACTCCTTTCGCTCAATCCGTCGTTCCGGCTGCTGGTCGCGCACGGCAATGCAGACCTGATCACGCCGCACATGGTCTCGCGTTATGTGCTCGACCATATTCCGCAAATCGGCGGGCCCGAGCGGGTGCAGCTCAAGGTCTATTCCGGCGGGCACATGTTCTATCTTGCCGATCCGTCACGGGTGGCCTTCAGCGGCGACGCGCGGGCCTTTTTCCAGCGAGCCGAGTAGCCACTTCGCGCGTTGGCTTCACCGGGGCGCTGGACTATAGTCCGCGCCCATTCCTGCGGCTGCCCGCATTCATTTTCTTAAAAACCGGGAACGAGTCATGACGATCCACCAGAACTTCATCGCCGGCGATTGGTCGAAGGCGAGTGCGGGCGCGCCCGACATCAACCCGTCCAATACGAAGGACGTGGTCGGCGAATATGCGCGCGCAACCAAGGCCGACGCCGAAGCCGCGATCAAGGCCGCGAAAGCCGCGTTCCCCGCCTGGTCGCTCGCCTCGCCGCAGGTGCGTTACGACGCGCTGAAGAAGATTTCCGACGAAATTCTCGCGCGCAAGGACGAACTCGGCAAATTGCTCGCGCGAGAGGAAGGCAAGACGCTTCCCGAAGGCGTCGGCGAGACGATCCGGGCCGGGCAGATCTTTGCATTCTTCGCCGGTGAGGCGCTGCGCATGACCGGCGAGAAGGTCGCAAGCGTGCGCCCCGGCGTCGATGTCGAGATCACGCGCGAGCCGCTCGGCGTCGTCTCGTTGATCACGCCGTGGAATTTCCCGATCGCGATTCCGGCCTGGAAGATCGCACCCGCGCTCGCCTATGGCAATTGCGTCGTGTTCAAGCCCGCCGATCTCGTGCCGGGCTGCGCGCACGCGCTGTCCGACATCATCGCTCGCGCAGGTTTGCCCGCGGGCGTGTTCAACCTCGTGATGGGACGCGGCTCGGAAATCGGCTCGACGCTGATCGAGCATCCGGACGTGTCGGCGATTTCGTTCACAGGTTCGGTGAGCACGGGACGCAAGCTTGCCGCCGGCGCCGTCGGCTCGACGCCGATGAAGAAATTCCAGCTCGAAATGGGCGGCAAGAATCCGATGGTCGTGCTCGACGACGCCGACCTCAAGGTCGCGGTCGAAGCTTGCGTGCAGGGCGCCTATTTCTCGACCGGGCAGCGTTGCACCGCGTCTTCGCGCCTGATCGTCACTCAGGGCATCCACGACAAGTTCGTCGACGCGGTCACCGAGCGGCTGAAGTCGCTGGTGGTCGACGATGCGCTGAAGGCCGGCACGCATATCGGCCCGGTGGTGGATCAGAGCCAGCTCGATCAGGACCAGAAATACATCAAGATCGGCAAGGACGAGGGCGCCAAGCTCCACTGGGGCGGCGAGCTACTCAACCGCGAAACCCCGGGCTTCTACATGCAGCCCGCCCTGTTCACCGGCGTCGACAACAAGATGCGGATTGCGCGCGAGGAAATCTTCGGTCCCGTCGCCGCGGTCATCAAGGCCAAGGATTACGACGACGCGCTTGCGATCTCGAATGACACGGAATTCGGTCTTTCGTCCGGCATCTGCACGACCAGCCTGAAATACGCGAGCCACTTCAAGCGCAATTCGCAAGCGGGCATGGTGATGGTCAATCTGCCGACGGCGGGCGTCGACTATCACGTGCCGTTCGGCGGCCGCAAAGGCTCGAGCTACGGGCCGCGCGAGCAGGGCAAGTACGCGGTCGAGTTCTACACGACCGTCAAGACGGCCTACACGCTGCCCTGATGCCGAGAATTCAGGTCTTCAATCCGCCCGAGCTCGGCAAGCCGCACTCGCCCTATTCACGCGCGCTGCGCGTGAATGGCGCGACGAGCTTCGTTTACATCGCGGGCATGGCGGCATTCGACAAGGACGGCAAGCCAGTCGGCGGCGACGATTTCGAGGCCCAGTGCAAACAGGTATTCCTCAACATCGAGCATGCGCTGAAAGCCGCAGGTGCGAACTGGGACAACGTGGTGAATTTCACGTCGTTCCTGAAGGACGCTGCGGACATTCCGCTTTACGCGAAGTACCGGCAGGCGAATTTTCCCGGCATGTTCAAGCAGGGCAATTTTCCACCGAACACGTTGGTGCTCGCCGCGCGTTTCTCGCACGAGAGTTTCCGCCTCGAAGTGCAGGCTGTGGCGGCGATCTAAATCCATCCGTTGTCATGCGCGGGTTTGACCCGCGCATCCCGCTTAGGAGGGCAAAGTTTGTGCGTCCCTAAGCGAGATGGCCGGGACAAGCCCGGCCATGACGAATTGTAGGAATGTGGTGCGGCCTCACACCATCGACGACATGCCGCCGTCGACCACGATCTGCTGGCCGGTGACGAAGCTCGATGCGTCGGAGGCAAGGAACACAGCGGCCGGCGCAAGCTCGCGCGGCTCGCCCCAGCGCTTCATCGGCGTCCGGCCGTTGACGAATTCGACGAAGACCGGATCGTCGAGCAACGCCTGGTTCAGCACCGTCTTGAAATAACCGGGCAGCACGCCGTTGACGGTGATGCCGTCGGGCGCAAGCTCGGCCGCAAGCGAGCGCGTCATGCCGACGAGGCCGGTCTTGGACGCGACATAGGCATGGATTCCCGGGCGGCCGCGCAGTGCGGTCAGCGAGGTCGTGTAGATGATGCGGCCGTGCTTGTTGACGCGCATATGCTTGACAGCCTGCTGCGTCATCACGAAGCAGGACGTGAGGTCCGCGGTGAGGATCTGATTCCACTCGGCCATGGTCCAGTCGCTAAGCGGGCGGCGGAAGGTCATGCCGGCATTGGCGATGAGAATGTCGAAGCGGCCATGCTTCGCCATCACATCGTCGCAGCCCTTACGCGCGGCCTTCTCGTCGGTGACGTCGAAGGCGAGGAAGTCGGCCTTGTAGCCCTTGCCGGTCAGCGTTTTCACGCATTCGCCGAGCGTCTTCGGATCGCGACCGTTGAGCACGACCGTCGCGCCGTTTTCCGCAAGGCCCTCGGCCATCGCATAACCAAGCCCGCGCGATGCGCCGGTGACGAGCGCCACGCGGCCGTCCAACGAAAACATTTTCGACATTTGTCGTTTCTCCCCGAGCGTTTCCTGAATTTGCGGCGACGTTACAGCGTCGCTTCGATGATCTTGCGCAGTTCCGGCGTCACTTCCGGGTCGATCCCGAACCACGCCTTGAAGGCGGGGCGGGCCTGATGCAGCAGCATGCCGAGGCCGCCGACGGTCGGATTGCCGCGCGCCTTCGCGGCCTTGATCAGCGGCGTGTCGAGCGGATTGTAGATGACGTCGGACACGTAGGTCGAAGCCGGCAACCGGTCGAGACAGATATCGAGCGGCGGCTGGCCGTACATGCCCTGATTGGTGCAGTTCACCAGAAGGTTCGCGTCACCGAACAACTCGCCGCGCTTTTCCCACGGATAGACCTTGACCGGCTTGCCGCAATCGGCCGCGATCTTTTCCGCGCGGTCCTGATGGCGGTTGAAAAGGCGAATTTCCGGCGCGCCTTCGTCGGCGAGCGTGAACACGATCGCGCGCGCGGCACCGCCCGCGCCCATCACGACCGCCGGTCCCTTCTTCACATCGAAGTCCGGCTTCGCCTCGCAGATGCTCGCGAACCAGCCGTAGCCGTCCTTGTTGAAACCCGACAGCTTTCCGTCTTCACCGACGACGATCAGGTTCACCGCGCCCATGCGCTTGGCCAGCGGATCGACGTGATCGAGCAGGGGGATCACCGCCTGCTTGTGCGGGATCGTGACGTTGCAGCCGGCAAAGCCGAGCGCGACGAGACCCTTGATCGCGTCGGCGACCTTGTCCGGCTGGACCGGAAGAAGGATGTAGGCGCCGTTAACGTTGTAACGTTCGAACCAATAGCCGTGCAGCTTGGGCGACCGAGATTGCGCAACCGGCCAGCCTATGACGCCGGCAGCCTTGAAAGGACGTTGACTGGTCATCGAGGAGTTATGATTGGAGAAGAGGCCGCGAGCGCGGCCCGGCGGCGTTCCTATCCCATGATTAAACCGCGCGTGCAATACGCTCAGGCCGCGCGGCTGCGCGCCTCCTGAATGGCCGACCAAACGCGCGCGGGCGTCGCCGGCATATCCATATGGCTGATGCCGTATTCGGACAGCGCGTCGACGATCGCGTTCATCAGGCAGACGAGCCCGCCGGCGCAACCCGCTTCGCCGCACCCCTTCGCGCCGAGCGGATTGGTTTTCGCGGGTGCCGGATGGCTGACGAAACCGATGTCGGGGCAATGCTGCGCGCGCGGCATCGCGTAATCCATGTAGGAGCCGGTGAGGAGCTGGCCGTCGTCGTCGTAGAGCGCGTGTTCGAGCAGCACCTGACCGATCGCCTGGACCACGCCGCCATGCACCTGCCCCGCGACCATCAGCGGATTGACGATGGTGCCGAAGTCGTTGACCGAGGAATACTTCACCACTTCGGTTTCACCGGTCTCCGGGTCGATCTCGACCTCGGCGACGTGGCAGCCGTTCGGAAAGGTCGCTTCCGCGCCCTTGCTTGCGTGGCGCACATCGAGCGTGTTCGGCGCGTCGGCCGGCAGCCTCAGGCCGGAACGAAGCTTCTCCGCGAGTTCCATGATGCCGATGGAGCGATCAGTCCCCGCGATGGTGAAGCGGCCACGCGCGAATTCGATGTCGGAGGCCGAGGCTTCGAGGACGTGCGAAGCGATCGCCTTGCCCTTGTCGATCACCATGGCGGATGCTTCGACGATCGCCTGGCCGCTCGACATGATCGAGCGCGAGCCGCCGGTGCCACTGCCCGCGACAAGTTCGTCGCTGTCGCCCTGCAGCAGGCGGATCTTCTCGAACGGAATGCCGAGCTTCTCGGTCAGCACCTGCGCGAAAGGCGAGGCGTGGCCCTGGCCGTAATCGAGCGTGCCGGTGATGATGGTCACGCCGCCGTCCGGATCGAAACGGATGCCGCCCATTTCCGGCATGGGGCCTGCGGTGACTTCGAGAAACGAGCCGATGCCGATGCCGCGCAATTTGCCGCGCGCCTTGCTCTCGGCCTTTCGTTTTGCAAACCCTTTCACATCGGCGACATCGAGCGCCTCGTTCATCAGAGCGGTGAAATCGCCGCTGTCGTAGGTCATCTCGGTCGGCGCCTTGAACGGAAGTTCGTTCGGCGCGATGTGATTGCGCTTGCGGATTTCGACGCGGTCGATTCCCATTTCGGCCGCTGCGGCATCGATCAGCCGCTCCATGTAGTAATTGCCTTCGGGACGCCCGGCACCGCGATAGGCGGACACGAACGTCGTGTTGGTGAACACGCATTTCGTCGAGACTTCGATCAGCGGCGTTCTGTAAACGCCGGGCGTGTTCTTCACCGTATTGAGCGTCGCCATCACCGGCGCGACGTGGCCGAGGAAAGCGCCCATGTTGCCGTAGCCGGTCAGGCGCACGGCGAGGAAACGACCGTCCTTGTCGAGCGCGAGTTCGCCGATCATCTCATGATCGCGCCCGTGATGGTCGGAGACGAACGAACCCGAGCGGTCGTCGGTCCATTTCACCGGACGGCCGAGCATCTTCGAGGCATGCAGGATGCAGATATATTCGGGATAGACCGCGGCCTTCATCCCGAACGATCCGCCGACATTGCCGGTGAGCACGCGCACCTTGCTCTTGTCGGTCTTGAGCATGTCGGCGAGCATGTTCTTCATGCCCATCGCACCCTGGCTTTGTGCGTGCAGCGTCCAGTGATCGCGCGCCTTGTCGTAAATGCCGATGGCTGCCCGCGGCTCCATCGCGCTCACGATGACGCGCGTGTTGATCAGGTTCAGCTTCGTGACATGCGCCGCTTTTGCAAAGGCCGCGGCGACCTTTTCCGAATCGCCGTAGTGATAATCGAGCGCGACATTATTCGGCACATCGTCGAACAGCTGCGGCGCGCCGGGTGCGTCGGCTTCCGACATTTTCGTAAGCGCGGGCAGGGGATCGATGTCGACCACGACCGCTTCCGCCGCGTCCTTCGCCTGAAGGATCGTCTCGGCAACGACGCAGGCCACCGGATCGCCGACGAAGCGCACCTTGTCGTGGGCGAGCGCGAGGCGCAGCGGCTTTTTCATCTCGCTGCCGTCGCGGTTCTTGAAATTCACCACGAGCTTGAACGGCCCATAATTGCCGAGATCGGCGGCGGTATAGACGCCGAGGACGCCGGGCATATCCTTGGCCGCCGATATGTCGATGCCGTTGATCGTGCCGTGAGCGTGCGTGGAGCGCACCATGACGCAATAGGCTTGCCCCGGAAGATCGATGTCGTCGGTGTAGCGACCGTGCCCCTGAACGAGCACCGGGTCTTCGGTGCGTTTCACCGGCTGGCCGATGCCGAATTTCGCAACCGCGAGGTCGTTGTCGGACGCACCGGATTTGTCGTGAACATTCATGGGGGACGTCCGGAGGGTTGGGGCGGAAAGCCCTGAAATAGCGGCCTCAGCGAACAGGCACAAGGATCGGCGCGCCGGAACATTGGAGGTTTGCGCCAGCCGCATCGGCTCGCTATCCTTTCCGGGATCGTAGAAACACGCTGGCCGGGCGCCGAAAGCGCCGGTTACGGCAGGACTGATAGAATGGATGACGAGGCACGGGCGACCGGCCTCGATCCCGTTCGCGAGCCGCCAGGAGTCCGGCACCCGCGGGGTCGGCCATCGCCCAGCTATCCGCGCCGCGAGAATTCGGCGGTCGGCACCGATATCTACGGGCCGACCTATGCCGCGCTCGATCTCGGCACCAATAATTGCCGCCTGCTGGTGGCGCGCGCGACGCATGACAGCTTCCGCGTCATCGACGCGTTTTCGCGCATCATCAGGCTCGGCGAAGGCATTACCGCGTCGGGACGCCTGAGCGAGGCCGCGATCGTGCGTGCGCTCGACGCGCTCGCGGTCTGCCGCGACAAGATGCGCAATCGCGGCGTGACCCGCGCGCGGCTGATTGCGACCGAAGCCTGCCGGCTCGCGGAAAACGGCGCGGATTTCCTGACGCGCGTGCGCGACGTTGTCGGGATCGATCTTGAGATCGTGGATCGCGAGACCGAAGCGCTTCTCGCCGCGACCGGCTGCACTCCGCTGATCGATCCGCAGGCAACGGGCGTGGTGCTGTTCGACATCGGCGGTGGCTCGTCCGAACTCGTCAAGCTCGGGCACTCGCCGCATTCGCCGCGCGGGCCCGCGCCGCCCGATATCCACCGCTGGATTTCGCTGCCGGTCGGCGTCGTCACGCTTGCCGAGCGGCATGGCGGCATCACGGTCGACCGCGCGATCTTCGAGGCGATGATCGAAGAAGTCGCGGGCCATATCCGCCCGTTCGCGGCGCAGGTGGACGGGCACGACTCCACCGCAATCCACCTCCTCGGGACGTCGGGAACCGTGACGACGATCGCGGGCGTGCATCTGGCGCTGAAGCGCTACGACCGGCGCAGGGTCGACGGCTGCTGGATGGGCGAGGACGAAGTGACCAGCGTCGTCGAGCGGCTGCTGGCGATGAATTACGACGAGCGCGTCGCCAATCCGTGCATCGGCACCGAGCGCGCCGATCTTGTGCTTGCCGGCTGCGCGATCCTCGAAGCGATCCGCCGCGCGTTCCCGTGCAAGCGGCTGCGTGTCGCCGATCGCGGGCTGCGCGAAGGAATGCTCGTGCAGATGATGCGCAAGGACGGCGCGTGGGGCGAGGGGAGGGTGGCGTGAGCGCCTCGAAAGGCGGGCGCGGTTCGCGCGAGCTGAAGGTTCGCGTCAAGACCGGCAAGAACCGCTCGCTGTCGTCCAAACTCTGGCTCGAACGCCAGCTCAACGATCCTTATGTCGCCCGCGCCAAGCGCGAAGGCCTGCGCTCGCGCGCGGCGTTCAAGCTGATGGAGATCGACGACAAGTATCGGCTGCTGAAGCCCGGTGCGCGCGTGGTCGATCTCGGCGCGGCGCCGGGCGGCTGGAGCCAGATCGCTGCGAAACGCGTCGGCGCAGCGGACGGAAAGGGTAAGGTCGTTGCGATCGATCTCCTCGAAATGCCTGGGATCCCGGGGGTGGCTTTCGAGCAGATCGACTTTCTCGACGACGCGGCGCCGGAGCGGCTCACGGCGATGCTCGAAGGGCAGGCGGATGTCGTGCTCTCCGACATGGCCGCCAACGCGACCGGACACAGGCGCACCGACCACTTGAAAATCGTCGCGCTTGTCGAGGCCGCCGCGGACTTTGCGCGCGAGGTGCTGAAGCCGGGTGGCGCCTTTCTCGCCAAGGTGATCCAGGGCGGCACCGAGGGAGAGCTTCTTGCCTCGCTGAAACGCGATTTTGCCAGCGTGAAGCACGTCAAACCCGCCGCAAGCCGCTCTGATTCGGCCGAACTCTACGTGCTGGCAAGCGGATATCGCCCACAGAATCGCTGATATTGCTTCGCTTCCTGAAGCGAATCTCATATCGCTGCGGTTCTACGCGCAATTCGCGCGATCAATGAGGGCACAAACAATGGCTTCCAAACCCGCTGCGGCCAAGGCCAAGCCGGCACCCAAGGTCACGCTCAAGCATCTCGCGGCGGCGCTCGCCGAAGAGCATCATCTGACCAAGAAGCAGGGCGTCGAACTGCTCACCGGCCTCGTCGAGATGATCACCAAGCATCTCAAGAAGGGCGAAAAGATTCGCATTGCCGGCTTCGGCATGCTGCAGGTGCGCAAACGCCCGGCGCGTATGGGCCGCAATCCCGCGACCGGCGAGGCGATCAAGATCAAGGCGAGCAAGAAGGTCGCCTTCCGCGCCGCCAAGGA
>Ga0070741_10021128_pt1 | contig 10160 bp, 12 predicted proteins | sample Coa_R1_4_FD_66440 | JGI IMG/M metagenome (GOLD analysis project Ga0070741, IMG submission 66440) | Surface soil microbial communities from Centralia Pennsylvania, which are recovering from an underground coalmine fire - Coalmine... | ecosystem: Environmental > Terrestrial > Soil > Unclassified ...
TCGGACGATGGCGTAAGAGACTTTTGGGAGCCAGCGGCGATGATGCGACAGGCATACCCTTCCTCCTTGTTGCAGGTCTGGTCTCGAGATATCACAGGGAACAACACAGCAGCGATGAAGGAAGACAGAACGAAGGAAGGAAGCCCGCCAGCCGTGTGAGCAAAGCGCCAATGACCTCCGACGATTTCAAGCCGCTCTTCTAGGAACAGACTACATACCTCTCTCACAAAACGAGAGCAGAGACGCTTCAAGGTCCATAGGAACATACTTCTTCTCCTGTCGTTGTTGCTCCAAAACACACACTGCTCGGATGAAATAGGCACCAACAGGCAGCGAGAAGATCCTCAATGGAACAAGTGTACCTGGCTCTGGACCTGGATGGCAATACCTTTATCCACCACTTTTTCGGCGATAATGTGCATATCTCTCTGTAGAATGTGCATAAGACGAAATTTTGGTGGATAACGTGTGGATATCTGGGGTTTGCCTTGCCCAGATGCAGGAAAGCGAATGTGTCGTGGGTAGGAGCCGGTAATAGTCGGTGAGAATGCTTCCCCACTCTCCCTCCTTCACCTCTATAATAAGAGAAAGAGAGACAGAATGACATGCTCACACAAGAGGAGGTATACATGAGACTAGTCGAGATCGGGGGCAAGTTGGTTGTGCAGTTCACGATGACCTGGGAAGCGGCCTACCTCGCCGAGAGAGGGGACTGTTGGGTCCCGTTTTGTTTGCCTGGGAAAACAGAAGCTATAGGAGAGATCCATGCGAGCACCCACGAAGTTCGTCTCTTGACAGACCATCCCTTGACTCGTCGGCAGGCAGTCACCCTCTGTGCACCTCGTAGAGAGGAAAGGCCTGACACCTCGTCATAGTGTAATGCCGGTTAACGTTTACGTAACGCAACGCACGTTCTCAAGCCATCTCACGCTATGCCGTACTCTGGTATAGGTGCGCACGAAATGTGAAGGCGCTATCCTCGCTCATTGAGGCTTCCGCTATGCCATACTCTCCCATAGGTGAAAGCGCTTCTCCGTTACGTTCGTTCACGCTGAACGTTGATCCAGGAAAACACACGACGCTTGACGTATGTGGGAAGTCGCAAAGTGAGCAAAAAAAGATACATATTATAGTTCAATGGCAAACACAGTGAGCGGAGCAAGAACCTAAGAATGTTGACAATTGTTTTCTGAGGAAGAATCGGGTATGCTTGTGAGAGAACAATAAACAGAAAGGGTACCATCCTTATGGATCTCAGATCATTGCAGCGGCCATTGAAAGAACAGTACCGCAAAGATCCACAGAGTTCGCGCATTACGCTCAAAGCACAGGGATCACAGACCGATACTCCGCTCACCTGCTCCGTTGATATCGGGCGAGCGTTGTATGAGGCACAGGCACACAAAGGCGTAGGCGGCATAGGAACAGGAGCCTGCTCTGGTGATCTGTTACTGGGTGCACTGGCAGCTTGTGCTCAGATTACCTGCCAGATGGTGGCAACCGCGCTGGGTATCACAACACAGAACATTGCAGTCACCGTAGAGGGCGATCTGGACCTACGCGGCACACTCGGCCTCTCTAAAGAGGGACCCGTTGGCTTCGAGCACATTCGCCTCCATTTCGACATTGATGCGCCTCTCGCCACTGCCGAACAGCTTGCGCTCCTCAAAGAGAAGACCGAGCAGTATTGTGTTGTGATGCAAACACTGACTCATCCGCCGCAGATTCAGGTCAACTGGTCACAGCAGGAGCAATGAGCCGTAGAACATTCATGAGGGAAGCATCTCTCCTGGGCTTACCTGGCCCTTGCTCTTGGTTGGAACAAAAAGTCGGAATAGGAATGTAGCCCTTCTGGGCTAGAGAAGGGAAAAGGCAGAGCTTGGACTGCTCCTCACCTTGTAGAGCAAACATCAAGGGAAAGTTGGTGAGCATAACTGTCAGTGCTGATGTCTGCCCATCCTTGTGAAATGCTTGGATAGCCCAAGGAGCCAATATCTTCCGACTTTTTGTTCCAACTATGAGTACAAGCCTAACTGTCTTCTATTGCCCATGAATGTCTATTCTGGACGGCAAGCGTTATAGGGAATTTTACTTTTGAGGTACTTTTCAGCTTGGCTGCCTGCTAAAGAGTGCCTTAAGCGCGATCAAGAATGCGATAATGCTAGAGCCCGCTGCTGGACAATAAACCAGTAACACAATTACCACGAGAGCCAGAATAATCAGTGCAATCTGGGTAACAGATGCAAGCTGTTTGAATTGCTTTGCAATGGATATCATATTCATTTCTTTACCTTTCTCTCTCTTTTGGATATACTCATACTGTAAGTCTGCTGCTCATCGCCTGGTAGGTGCTGCTCCATTTCAGTTGCAGCGTTTACAGAAAGAATGATAGCATCCAGGTAATGTGCAATGATGTGTTTTGTCGTGCTAGTAATGGTGAGTTATGAGTGAGCTAAAAAAATTCCAGGAAAAGATTGAAGCCTATCGGAAGAATGCTCCGACCACTCACACTCAGAAAGATCTAGCAGAAGCCATCTCCTTAGATAAAGATGAACTTAGTAGAGCGTTCCGTCGAAACGAGTACCGCATGGTTGCGCAGGCATCCCGAAATTGATCTGGTCTCACGAGATCGCGGCAAAATCTTTCGGGAAGCAGCCACGGATGGCGCTCCTGAGGCTAATCCTACAGTTGTAGATGGCGAGCGAAAGCGTTTCGACGCTTGTAATGGCATAATCGCGCAAGAGCTTGATGAGCACGGCGCCAGCACGACCAAGCCAGGTGGAAAGCAAACGAGAGAGGTAGTTTGCCAACGAGATGAAAGAACAATCGCCGAAGCTCGGCAATACTGAAAGGAACCATCACTGGAAGATCAGAAGATTCGGGGGATTGAACAGAATCGGCCGCTTCTCCCTGTGGAGTCTGGAATGTCTGCTCAGGCTTTTTTTGAGTACGTTTTCTTCTCCATTGGCTCGTAGGGCCGTCAAAAAGACCATGGCGAGCATTGAAAGCGTGATGTGACGGAACCACCCGTGCCAGGAACGGACTTCATACTCGTCCAGGCCAACTTCTCCTTTGGCTTCCTCAAAGCACTGCTCCACGCTCCAGCGCGCGCCGAATGCTTCTACCATCTCCTCCAGAGAGGTGCCGGTAGGAGCGAAGACCAACACGTAAGCCATCTCCGCAGGTTTCACACCCTCTTCCAGGCTACGTCGCACTAACAACCAGTGCTGCCACCCACTGGTCTCCGATGTCGTCAGTTCTATGCGTGCCCACGCGAAGAGGCGCGGGCCTTTACTCCCTGCGCCTGCGCTCAGAATCTGCCAGTCTTCTCTCGTGAGAGCCTGAGCGAGCTGATCCACGCGCTTGCGAACACCTTGCACCTCTACCTGCTCTTTACAGGTCACTGCCAACGCATATGCGAGGGCGCGCTCCTCCAGAGCCGTCCGCAGCAGCCGGGCACTCCCATAGACGGTATCCCCGACGACCCAAGCGGCAGGAAGACCGGCATCCAGGGTGCGTTCGAGCATGCGTTGTGCTAACTCTGGTTTCGTCGCGAACGTCACCGAATCGGGTACATGTGCTTCTCGGCAGCGTTCCTGGTCATCTACCCAGCTTTTCGGCAAATACAACTCCCGATCCAATAAGGCATGTCCGTGTTCGCTCGCGTAGGAAAGAAACACGCCGATTTGACAGTTCTCGATCCGCCCCGCTGTGCCACTGTACTGGCGTTGCACTCCGACCGATTTGCTCCCCTTTTTGAGAAAGCCCGTCTCGTCGATGACCACAATCGCTTCAGGGGTCGAAAGTTTCTCTGAAACATAGGCACGCAACGCATCTCGTATGCCATCGCTGTCCCACTTTGCCCGATCCAAGAGGTGCTGGATAGCATCGGGAGTGGCTTCTCCCAGCGCTTCAGCTACTTGCCATCCATTTTTGCGTTCTACCATTCCCATGAGTCCCTGCATATAGGCAAGCGCCCGTCGATAGGATTCTGTCCGTACAAAAGTGTGCCTGATCCGCTGGCCCAGCTCGTTGAATGCGGTGGCCCAGATCTCTTCAAGCAAGACAGGGGAAGAGGCTAAGGAGGCATGAGGAGGCATGAAGACTTCTCCTTCCCAGACAAAGGTTGTCTTGGCAAGACGCTTCTCTAGCCTGCGAGTTGTTCGAGGATCTCACTCAGAGAGAGAACTTTCGCAAAACCTTTTCTGAGCACCTGTAATTCGGGCTCCTGCATCGTAGGATCATCGGTGGCGGTGATATCGCTGCCGAAAATAACCTTGAAGCCGCGTTCATACGCTTGCCGAGCGGTGGTTCCACAACAGAAATTGGTGAGCGTACCACAGATGATCACGGTGTCCTTGTGCAGATTCTTGAGAATGGTTTCCAGAGGTGTATCGTAAAAAGCGCCATAGGACGGCTTGTAGAGGACGATCTCGTTTTCTAAAGGTGCCAGTTCGTGCCAGATGACGCCATCGCGAAACCAGGCTGCATCCTCTTCGGCATAGCGATTAGGCATGAGTGGCCCAGTCAGGGGACGATCCAGATACTGGTGGGTTCTAGCAAAGGCCGTATAAATGACCAGAATGCTGGCTGCGCGGCACGCCTCAATCAGTTGCTTGATGCGCGGAACCTGTCGCGTTGCTTCTGGAACCCAGAAAGGCGTGGCGTGTGGTTTGACAAACTCCTCCTGCATATCGATCACGAGCAAGGCGCAATGGTCTCGTTCCACTCCGAAGGCGGCGCTTCCTTCTCGATAAGCTTGACGAGCAAAAGTAAGAACCTCTTGTTCTGAAAAGGTGTGTGTCATGAGATCTCCTTGAGAGACAGGCTTTTTTCTGTGCAGAGTATACCAGGAAAGCGGTGTCAAGTACATGTATTTCCAAAAGTGATATGCTATACTTCTTTCAAAATCGAAAGGAAATGATGCAATGACTTTCAAAGATGATCGCCTCCTGGATGAGACGGGGTGGAGTATTCTGCGTGAGTTGCAACAGGATGCCCGGCTTTCTTTTCCTGAATTGGGCCGACGGGTGGGGCTTTCTACTCCAGCGGTGGCTGAACGCGTGCGCAAACTGGAAGATGCTGGAGTAATTACTGGCTATGGAGCCCGCGTCGATGCGGCAAAGGTTGGCTTGCCGATGATGGCATTTATCCGTATTATCACGACCCCTCAGACGGAGGCTGGTCTGCGTGCCCTCATGGCGGATCTCCCCGAACTATTGGAATGTCACCGTGTCACAGGGAATGAGAGTTTTCTCTTGAAACTGGTCGTCACATCGATCACTCATTTGGAACAGGTCCTCAATCAACTCATGAGTGCTGGACCTGTCACCACATCCATTGTCCTGTCCACGCCCCTCCCTGGAGAACCGATCAAACAAGAGGCGACAAGAAGAGAGCATGATCCGATTGTTCATACGAGCCAGGAGCACTGATCAGGCTTCTCCAGAGAGCCTACTCTTTCATCTACAACTGTAGGACTAAGCAGGTTGTCGATCGTTTTCACGCGACACGAAGAACTTTGCTGAAGCTCTGGAGAAGTTCTTCCGCAAGCAGGAACCTGCGCTCAAAAAGGCAATGCAAGGCAGCACAGGTAAAACGCGTCCGGCTGAGAAGACGACGGTTCCTGAAAAAGTCGCACATGAGCGGCGTGCGCGTCATCGCCAACAAGTAAAACTTCATAAGCGGATCTGGAAACTCTATCGGCAAGGCTACCACAAAGAGCAGATTGCGAGACTCGCCGGTGTGAGTTCGAGCAAAGTCTATCGCACCCTCGCACAGGAAGCGCCTCCGCCTCCACGACGACGATCTCGCTCTTCTTCCATCGTTGATCCCTACCTTTCCTACCTGAGCGCTCGATGGAACCAGGGGTGTCACAACGTCGCCAAGCTGTACGAGGAAATTGCCACGGCATCGGATATACCGGGACGCAGCGGACGCTTCAGATGCGGCTTCGTCCCTTTCGGAAGCAAGTCGCACGCCCTGTCTCCAAACAGATGGCCACCTGGGACAAACCTACGCGCGTCCAGAGGCGTTGCGCTCATGATGGTGAGACCAGCACAAAACCGTACGAGGGAGCAAGCAGCCTATCTGGATCAGCTCATCGTAGCCGCAACGAAACCATTGCAGTTGTGTTCAAGCTCGCTCAGGACTTTGGCAGCCTCCTACGCAAGCGCGAGGGGCAGGAGCGTCTAGAGCAATGGAAATCAGCAGTGCGGGCCAGTGACATCGCAGAACTGATTAGCTTTGTCGATGGGCTCGCAGATGATGCAGAGGCCATAGCCAATGGATGCACCATGACGTGGAGCAATGGGATGGTTGAGGGTTTTGGAAATTATGTGAAGTGGATCAAACGCAGTTCCTATGGGCAAGCAGGCTTTCCGCTGCTTCAACGCCGTGTGAGGCTCGCATTCCCACAACCGGAATACTCGTCTTTCCCAAGAAAAGAAAAAGGGCATTTCTATTGCTTAACCTCTTGAAAGAGGAAAAGGGAGAACACCATGGACACGATTGCTGAAGCCTGGAGACGCATTGATAGATGGTTTGAGACCTTCGCGCCTGCATACGCACATACCTTCCTTCCCGGCGTAACGGACAAAGAGCTAGCAGAGGCGGAAGCGATCCTTGGCGTCACCCTGCCTGCTGATATGAAAGCCTCCTATCAGATCCATAACGGGGTCTCGACCTCGAACGAAATCTTCTTGTCTGGAAAAGATCTCTCTCCTCTGGAGAGCTTGATAGAACTGTGGAAAAGTCAGCTGGATCTCTCCAAGCGTGATCCAGCGTGGGCACAACAAGCACCCATCTGGGTGACAGAAAGCGGCATTTATCCTCCTCAGCCCGTCCAGCCTGTTTGGTGGCACCAGGCATGGTTGCCCTTTATGGGCACATCGGACAACTTCTGGTGCCTTGACCTGGCTCCTGCTTCTCTTGGCCAGGTCGGCCAAATCCTGGAGTGGGATCATGAAGTGGGTCCCTGGAAAGTGCGCTTTTCGAGCATTGAGGCGCTCCTCTCGACCTATGCGGATCAGTTAGAGGCCGGATTCTATGCCCAGCACGGCTCCCCACTCATCCCGCTGGAACAGCTCACACATCTCAAGGAACGGCATGCGGCCTTTCAACAACCGACTCCGGGCAAACCTCTTCTTCAGCAGGCGATCAGAAGCGCTTGGAATTTTCGTTTTGAAGACGACGCCAGTATCACTGCCTATGAGATGACCTTCGAGGGCAGCCCTTCTTCCTATGACAAGGCTTTCGATGATCGCATCGCTATTTACAGGCAGGTCTTACAGATGCACGAGGCAACCCCTGACGACCGCTTCTTCGCCTATTATGGGCTGGTCTCGCTGTACATGAAAGAGCGTGGTTTTCTCGACGATCCGAACTCGTCGCTTTTTGTGGAGTGGGAAGCCGAGGCGTCGAATATGTCTCCAACGTACTGGGTCCATGAGGAAATCGCCTTGTGGAAGGAGCAGCTCATCGAGTGAAGGGAGCTTCCCTTCCTCGGGCACACCGAAAGTGATATTGGTGGCGAAATCCAGAAAGCCCATCAAGCAGCCTCTTTCATAAAACGAGCGAAATGCGAAAGAGGAGTGGGATGTGGAGAAATGTCCTCCAACCAATCATGCAATCGACACACATTCATGGCGGTCGCGGTCACGACATGTTGAAGATGCGTTCGAGGCTCTCCAATGTAGCGCGACCGAGCGCCCCGCCCATCCGACGTACACCTTGGGCATGAACGCCCTCTACACCTGCCCGCTGCGCATACGTTTCCTTGAACTCCTCAGTCTGTTCTCGTTTTCGAGCCGCCTCTAACGCCAAATACACCTCATGTCGCCGAACGGTGAGGGTTCGCTGCCTCGACTGGGTACGACTTCCGCTCGCACGGGACAGGCTCCACAAGTGGCATAGCCAAACTTAATTTTGATCACCTCCTGATTGCGCGTCTTGGTGGGCGTCCAACTGCTACTGGTCTGACCTTGTGGACAACGGGCCAGCTTGTGCTCCCAGTCAATCGAGAAATCAGTGAGGGCATAGCCATTCTGCTCTCGTGCGCGGCCCGCGATGATCCTGAGCGGTTGGACCCACCAAATCTATTTCATAGTCTGTCTGACTGTCCAGCAACGCTTCAGCATCGACGTATCCTGCATCTACCAAATGCTGTTGAGGAAGGAGATCCTGTTGCTGTAAGGACGCATGAATAGTCTTCTAGCGCTTCTCGATCTGGAATGGGACCGATATCGGTGGCAACATGGGTAATGAGTCGTGGCAGATCTTCATCACAGGTTTCTGTAAAATGCACTTTATAGCCAATGCAGTAGGCTGATCGTTTCTTGGCCGCTGATGCATCAAGGTCGTAAGGCGAATAGAACAGTCTTGCAGCCTCCAGCCGATCCTCATCAGCAATCCACGTTCCTCCTTCATCCTGTGGTAAGTAGTCTTGTTTCCAGATTCGCTCTAACGTATCAATGGCCGGGATAGACAGCATCCAGTGGCTTTGAGGATCTGCTGTGATTGCTGAGAGTAGCCCCCAGCCGTCCTGACCCACCAGATGGAGGAACTGTTGACGTTTGTCTTCTCCAGAGGGGAACCGATACGCGACTTTCACGAGGTCCGTAACGCTCTAGCCAGTTCGGCTGGACCTGATCTCGTAGCCAGTCAGAGGCTACTACAGCCAGGAGCACTCCACGCGTGGCGCAAGGTTTCTACCACGCATTCGGCGAGGGTTGAGTGCACGAACCTTGGCGAGGATGTGAGTCGAGTCGGTTCGTTGACGCCCGTGTGCGGGTGCCGCCAACCATGTTCCTTGCATACATCTAACACCGCCTCCAGGAAGCGTTCTTCGGCAGTAAGAGCCACCAGACGCGTCCGAAATTCGCTCAAGACCGAGTGATCAAATCCTGGATCAGTCAATTCCAAGCTCAAAGCATACTTCCAGTCCAGATGACTGCGCACGGCATCAGCCGCTTGACGATCGGTCAGATTCTCCATGAATTGGAAGACGGTGACCAGCGCCAGACGCCAGGGCGCATAGGCGGGTTGCCCGCGATTGGGATAGAGATCGTCGAACAGTTCATCCTGGTAGATCGTTCCCAACGTGTCGCGAAGATGGATATAGATGTTCCCTTTGGGAAATGCTGCACGCACGACTCGAACGGTTTCGGCTGGGATGCGCAGGGATTGCTTGTGGTTTCAGAGACATCGCTGGCCTCCTGCTCAGTATCTAGAAAAACGACTGTCTCTTTATTTTATCAAAAAAGTGGGTCCCCTGGATTTCGCCACCAATACCAATGAGCGGAAGACCCATGGTTTGCCGCAACGACGGAGATCTGTCAAGTGGTTCTACTGGCTGATTTATCAGGTTTCATCACTTTCGAGCGTATTCGCAAAAGCTGATGAGCACGTTGCCTCTCGTCTGGCTTTATAGACCGCTTTGCTCTCAAGAGAAAGAGGAACCAATGAGGACCGATAATTACCGCTTTGTGCGTTAAACTCCAATGTGGATGGACGATTTTGCAGTAGCGTTAGAAAGAAGTGCCTGGAAGAGGGCGTTTCTTAAAGAAAGGAAATCCTTGTTTATGATCGCACCGCCATCAACCTTTCCAGTTTTCAATCAAGCCTGGAAAGAGTATCAGACCATGCTGATCAAGGCCATTACCCCGCTGTCAGCGGATCAACTTGCGCTCAGAGCAGCCCCGAAGCTGCGCTCGATTGGCGAAATTGTCTTGCATATGATCGGCGCTCGCGCTCGCTGGTTCTCTCTTGATATGCACGAGGGAGGCGAGGTGATGGCCCAATTAGGGAACTGGGACCGCAAAGGCATGCCGACGCGCAGTGCGAGCGAGCTGGTCAACGGGCTTGAGACGACCTGGCAACTGATGCAAGAAGCGCTTGAGCGCTGGACTCCTGCCCAGTGGGAGGAAATCCTGGGCGGCACACCCGACGAGCCAGAAACGTTCTCACGTTCATGGATCATCTGGCATCTCATCGAGCACGATCTCCATCATGGTGGCGAGGCTTCACTGACGCTCGGCATGCATGGATTGGAGGCTCCGGCCCTTTAACATGCCAGATTGAACTCTCCCGTTTTTTTAAATAATGAGAACAATCATCTCCTCGTAGGAGCACCGTTGTAAATCCCAGAACGCTGCGGCAGG
>Ga0070741_10021129_pt1 | contig 10160 bp, 9 predicted proteins | sample Coa_R1_4_FD_66440 | JGI IMG/M metagenome (GOLD analysis project Ga0070741, IMG submission 66440) | Surface soil microbial communities from Centralia Pennsylvania, which are recovering from an underground coalmine fire - Coalmine... | ecosystem: Environmental > Terrestrial > Soil > Unclassified ...
GGAAGAGGCGAAGGATCGGGGTGGAGCTCAGGAGACCCAGTAGAGAACGCTGGAATAACCCATCCGCGCTGGAGCGGGTCGGGCTAAACAGTGGCCCCAACGGTCTCCTGGGCTCCCGTTGTTTTCGGGGACTTTACGTCGCGATCCGCCCGCCGGGATCGCAGGACGCGCGATTTCGCGGACGATTCGGCTTATACTCCGGCACCCTTCGAGGAGGGATTGCCGGTGGTCGACGACGACGAATTCGAAGACGAAGAAGCAGAGCCGTCCGAGCCTGAGGACATCGACGCGGAACTCGACGAAGACGAGTTCGCGTCGGACCTCGATGTCGACGTCGACGACGTCGACATCGACGACGTCGAGGATGTCCTCGTCGACGACAGCGACGAGGTCGGCACCCTCGACGAGGAGGCGGAGGACGAAGAGGACGAGGTCGTCGACCTCGAGGAGGAGCTCCATCCCGACGACGTCGAGGAGCCGCTCGACGTGCTGCTGCTCGAGCGCACCTCCGGGCTTCTCGACGAAGAGGAGTACGACGAGGACGAGGACGACAGCGAGGCCGACGACCGGGCCGACCCGAGCTCCCGTATCCCGCCCAAGCGGCCGGGGGAGTTCGTCTGCCGTTCCTGCTTCCTGGTCAAGCATCCGAGCCAGTTGGCCGACGCCGAACGGATGCTCTGCGCCGACTGCGTGTGATCACCGGCGGGAGAGCGCGCCTGGCGGCGGCGGTGCTCTCGGGCCTGCTGCTCAGCGCCGCCTTCCCGCCCCTCGACCTCGGCCCGCTGGCGCTCGTGGCGCTGGCGCCGTTGCTGTGGGTGTGGCGCAACGCCCGGCCGGCCGCCGCCGCCCTCTACAGCGGTGCGGCCGGGATCGTCTTCTTCGGCGTGCTGGTCGAGTGGACCCGGTACTTCGGGTTCGTGGCCTACGTCCCCTTCGTGCTGTTCCTCTCGACGTGGTGGATGCTGGCCGGGGCGGTCGCCGCCTGGCTGGCCCGGCGGGGCCATGGCGCCGCTCCGGTGGTGGCGGCGGTCTGGGTGCTGGTCGAGGCCGGACGGGGCCGCGTGCCGTTCGGCGGCTTTCCCTGGGGCGACGTCGGCTACGCCTTCCACAACCTCGGCGTCGCCCGGGGGCTGGCCGCCTGGGGCGGAGTCCCGCTGGTGTCGTGGCTCGCCCTGGCGGTCAACGGATGGCTGCTCGATCTCGCCCTGGCCCGGTGGCGCCGGCGCGGCGAGATTCCGTCGGTCGAACGGCGAAGCCGGCCGGGCGGCGCGCTGGCCGGGATCGTCGCGGTGGTGGTGGCCGCCGTCGCCGCCTCGGCGGCGCTGCCCCGGCTGACCCCGACCGGCCGGCTGCGGGTGGCGCTGGTCCAGGGCAACGACCTCAACCGCGACCTCACCCTCGAGGAGGTGCAGGACCGCTACATCGTCCGCAACGAGCTCCGCCTCGCGGGCAATGTGACCGCGCCGGTCGATCTGATCGTGCTCCCGGAGTCGAGCCTCGACGCCGATCCCCGCCAGGACCGCTCCCTCGACGTCGCGCTCACGGGCCTGGCCGCCGCCCACCACGCCGACGTGATCGCCGGCGGCAACATCCCCGCCCCTCACGGCCAGCTCTACAACGCCGCCTTCCACTACCGGCCCGAGCCCGCCGACTTGAAGGATCCGTCGGCCACCGGGCGCACGGCGGAGATCTACCGCAAGCGGCACCTCGTGCCCTTCGGCGAATACGTGCCGTGGCGCAACGAGCTGTCGTTCGTCGACGCCCTCCAGAAGGTGCCGACCGACTACGCCCCGGGCCGCGGGCCGACGATCTTCGACGTCGCCGGCCACCGGATCGGCGCCCTGATCTGCTTCGAGTCGGCCTTCGCCTCGCTGGCCCGGCAGTACGCCGAGCGGGGCGCCGACGCCATCGTCGTCCTCACCAACAACCGTTCCTACCGGCGATCGGCGAACTCCGCCCAGCACCTGGCGATCGGTCAGTTCCGGGCGGCCGAGACCGGACGTCCGCTGCTCCAGGCGGCCATCTCCGGCATCAGCGCCCTGGTGGACCACACCGGCCGGGTGCAGAGCGAGACCCGCCTCTTCCAGCCGACCGTGCTCGTCGGGGAGGTGGTCACCTACCGGGGACGGACGCCGTACACGGTCCTGGGCGAATGGGTGGTGGCGGCGTCGGCCGTCCTGCTGGCCGGCGTGATCGCCGTCGGCCGGGCCCGGCGCCCGGCCCGAAACGACGCCGTGGACCCCTCGACCCTAGACTCCGGCGGATGATGAACGGCGACGGCTTCGGCGAGCCCCGCGGCATCGATCCCGTCGAGCGGGCCAAGGACCTCTTCGTCCACCTGCCGATCGGCTTCGCCGTCATGGCCTGGAAACGGGTACCGGAGTTCGTCGGCGCCATGCCCGACCTCGTCGGGCAGGCGCTCTCGAAGAGCTGCGCCCAGCTCGCCGAGGTCGAGGGCCGGCTGTCGGAGGAGGTCCGCAAGGCCCGCATGATCGGTCAGGTGGCGGTGACCTTCGGCGGCCGCCAGCTCCGGCGCGAGTTCGACGCCCGCCTGGCCGAGGCCCGGCGGGCGGCGGAGGGCGTCGCCGGGTTCGTCGCCGGCACCGCTCCCGCCGCGCCCTCGGCCAACGGAGACGGCCGCCCGGCGCCCGCTCCGGCCCCCCGACCGGCGCCCGCTCCGGCCCCCCGACCGGCGCCCGCCCCGCCGCCGCCGTCGACGACCGGAGCGGCGAAGGCGATGAAGACGGCCCGGCGGCCGTCCGGCCCGACCGCCCGGGCGTCGGCCGCCGATCTGCCCATCCGGGACTACGACGAGCTTTCGGCGTCGCAGGTGGTGTCCCGGCTGACCGGTCTGACCGCCGACGAGCTGGGAGCCGTCCGGGCCTACGAGGAGGGCAGCCGGGGCCGGCGCACGGTCCTCCTGGCCATCGAGCGCCTGCTCGGCTGACGGGTGGCCGGCGCCGCCGAGGAAGCCGTCCGGACGGCCACGGCCGCCGATCTGCCGGCCATCGTCGGCCTGGCCGACGCCCTGCGGACCGAGCTGCTGCCGATGCGGGGCGGCCCGATCTGGGCGGTGCGGGAGGCCCGGCGGGGCCCGCCCGCCGAGGCCTATCGCGCCCTCCTCGACGATCCGGCGGCCTGCGTCGTCGTCGGCACGATCGACGGCGTCGTCGTCGGGTTCGGGGTGGCGTCGGTCGAGCCGCTCGCCGACGGCCGGCGGCTCGGGATCGTGACCGAGCTGTTCGTCGACGCCGAGGCCCGGGCGGTGGGGGTGGGGGAGACCATGCTCGAAGGCCTCGTGGCCTTCTGTCGCCGGGAGGGCTGTGTCGGGATCGACGCCTTCGCCCTGCCCGGGCACCGCGCCGCCAAGAACTTCTTCGAGGAGAGCGGGTTTGTCGCCCGGGCCATCGTGATGCACCATGCCCTCGAAGGTTGAGGTGGCCGTGGGGGCCGTCATCCGCAGGGGCGATGAGATCCTCCTCGTGCGCCGGGGCCGGGGGACGGCGGTGGGGCAGTGGGCCATCCCCGGCGGACGGGTGGAGTTCGGCGAGGCCCTCAAGGCGGCCGTGGCCCGGGAGGTCCAGGAGGAGACCGGGCTCGACGTGACCGTCGGACGGTTCCTCGGCTGGGCGGAGCGGATGGGCGACGACCCGGCGCCCTACCACTACGTGATCCTCGACTTCGCCGCCGAGCCCGTCGACGCCCAGGCCTGCGCCCGGCCCGGCGACGACGCCGACGAGGTGGCCTGGGTCCGGACGGACCAGCTGGAAACGTACGCCCTGGTCGCCGGGCTGGCCGAGTTCCTCCGGCGGGCGGGGCTGTGACGGTATCGTCGAGGCGGTGACCACGGCGCTCGATCCTCCGGCCCCGAGGGGCGGGCAGCCCGCCGAGGCAGCCGGCGAGCCGCCCGGTGAAGCGTCCGGTGCCCCTGCCCCACGGGCCCGCTTCGATCCCTGGCTGGCGGAGGTCGAGCGGCTGGAGGAGGCGGCGGAGCTCGTAGGGCTGGAGCCCGACGTCCTCGCCGTCCTCTCCCGGCCCAAGCGGGTCCTCGAGGTGTCGGTGCCCGTCCGGCGCGACGGCGGCCGCGTCGAGGTCTTCGTCGGCTGGCGCATCCACCACGACACGGCCCGGGGCCCGGCCAAGGGCGGCCTGCGCTTCCACCCGGCGCTGACCAAGGAGGACGTCGCCGCGCTGGCCATCGCCATGACGTGGAAATGCGCCGTGGTCGACATCCCCTTCGGCGGCGGCAAGGGGGGAGTGCGCTGCGACCCTTCGGCGCTGTCGTTGGCCGAGCTGGAGCGGGTGACCCGGCGCTACACGTGGGAGATCCTCCCGATGCTGGGCCCCGACCGCGACGTGCCGGCCCCCGACGTCAACACCGACGAACGGGTCATGGCCTGGCTGATGGACACCGTGGCCATGGCCCGGGGCGACGCCGCCCCGGGCGTCGTCACCGGCAAGCCGCTCGAGGTGGGCGGCGTGCAGGGCCACCACGGCGCGACGGCCGAGGGCGTGACGATCATGGTGCGGGAGGCCTTCGCCAAGCTCGGCCTGCCGGTGGCCGGCTCCCGGGTGGCGCTGCAGGGCTTCGGGAAGGTCGGCGGGCCGCTGGCCTACCTCCTGTCCAGCCTCGGCGTCCGGGTGGTGGCCGTCGGCGACCTCATGGGGGCGGTGACGAACTCCGCCGGGCTCGACGTCGCCGCCCTCGCCGCCCACGTCCGCGCCCACGGCACGGTGGCCGGCTTCCCGCTCGGCGACCCGCTGCCGTCGGAGCAGCTCTTCGCCGTGCCCTGCGAGGCCTTCGTACCGGCGGCGCTGGCCGGCGCCATCGGCCCGGCGGAGGCCGCCGCCCTCACCGCCTCGGTGGTGGTGGAAGGAGCCAACGGGCCGACGACGGTGGAAGGCGACGCCGTCCTGGCCGACAAGGGGATCCTCGTCGTTCCCGACATCCTGGCCAACGCCGGGGGAGTGACGGCGTCGTACTTCGAGTGGGTCCAGGCCCGGGAGGGCTACCCCTGGGAGCCGACGCTGACCGCCGAACGGCTCCGGGCCCGGATGCAGGCGGCGTTCAACGCCGTGTGGGACCGCTCCGAGGGCCTCGGCGTCGACCTGCGCCGGGGCGCCCACTGCGTGGCCCTCGACCGGGTGGCGGCCGCGATCCGGTTCCGGGGCATCTTTCCGTAAGCGGCGGGGGACAGGGCGATCCTCGGTCTGCCCACCGGCCGAACGGACCACTCCTCCTCCGGACGGGCTAGCCCGGCCGCAGTTCAGCTTCGGGATCCGATGTCCCGGTACGGGCACGGTGACTAGTCCGTCGGGACCATGGAATTAGTCATCGCGGGCTATGGCCCATAGCCCTGGGTGGCCTCATCCTGAGCCGGCGGGACGAAGAAGCCGGGCGGCCACCTCCCACCTCTGCCTCCGGTTGACGACGTCCGCTGATCGTGACCACAACAGGAGGCAGACCCCCAGTGCGATTCAAGGTACCCCTCGCATCGGCCGTGGCGGCGACCACCATCGCCGGCTTCGCCGGCGCCTACGCCTTCGTGGGCGGCACGGCCAATCTCAGCGCGTCCCCGACGAGCGCCACCGTGACCGCCTCGGCCGCCGGACTCAAGGCGTCGGCCGATACGTCCGGCACCATCCCCTCGGCCGGCGTCGAGCTCCCCATCCCGTCGGCGCCGATCGTTTCCTCGGCGATCCCGTCGGTCTCGGCCTCGGTGCCGGGCACCGGCGCCTCGGTGTCGGTGACGCCGAGCGGCGTCGCGGTCACCACGCCGAAGAGCGTGCCCTCGGTGACGCAGACGAGCGGGCCGGCGGCCGCCGCCTCGATCTCCCTCCCCGGCCTCAACGTCCCCGGCCTTGGCGACGTTCTCAAGATGGTCCCGGCGGCCCAGGTCCCCCAGGTGAGCGGCCTGCTCTCCAGCCTGCCCGTCAACAGCCTCCCGGTCATCGGCCAGCTCCTCCAGGCCGTCCCGGCCGGCAACCTCGGCGCCGTCACCGGCCTGCTCGGCACCCTCCAGGGCGCCGGTGTGGCCAACCTGGCGCATGTGCTGTCGGGTCTCCCGACCGGCGACCTCCCGCTGGTCGGTCAGCTGCTCAAGGCCGTCCCGGCCCAGAACCTGCCCCTCCTCGGCAACGTCCTGGCCAACATGCCGGCCGCCGGCGTCCCCGACCTGAGCCAGTTGCTGTCCGTCGTGAGCCCCGGCCAGCTGCCGGTCGTGGGCCAGCTGCTGACCACGCTGCCGGCCGGTGACATTCCCGTCCTCGGCAACATCCTCAGCGGCCTGCCGGTCAACGGCCTCCTCGGCGGTCTCCTCGGCGGCGTCCTCAGCAACATCACCGGCCTGCTGAACCTCAGCGCTCTGTCCCCAAGCGGCCTCCCGATCGTCAGCAACCTGCTGCCCATGCTTCCGACCTCGAGCCTCCCCGTCGTCGGCGACCTTCTCGGCACGCTGAACGGCTCCCAGGCCGGCATGGTCGGCAGCCTCCTGGGCGGCGTTCCCGCCAACGGCATCCCCGTCGTCGGCAACCTGATCCAGACGCTCCCGGTCGGCCAGCTGCCCATCGTCGGCACGATGCTCACCTCGGTCAGCAGCTCGGCCTTCCCGATGGTCGGCCAGCTCCTGACCTCGGTCTCGCCGACCGGCCTCCCGATGGTCGGCAGCCTGCTCAGCATCCTGCCCCTGAACGACCTGCCCATCGCCGGCCAGCTCCTCGGAATGTTGCCGGCGATCTGAGAAACCCAGCACCATTCGCCACCGCCACACGGTTGAGGCCCGCCACCCGGCGGGCCTCAACGCGTTGGCCGCGACGGCGGCCGCCCGGCACACCGCCATCCGGATGTATAGGCGAAGGGTGCCGATGCGGCGAAGCCGCCTTCGGCGGCCGCCGCCTATAATCCGGGTTATGTAAAGTCGGCGCTTTCCCGGACCAGGGCGTCGAAGATGGCCTGCTGGGTGGGATCGGCGCCGGCGGTCGCCTCGGCGTGCCACTGGAGGCCGAGCACCCACCCCTCCTCCAGCTCCACGCCTTCCAGCAGCCCGTCCTCGGCCCAGGCCACCGGGACGAGCCCGGCTCCGAGGGCGTCGAGGGCCTGGTGGTGATGCGAGAACGTCCGGGCCCGCTCGACGCCCATGGCCTTCATCGCCCGGGACCCGGGCTGGGCCCGCACCTCGTGGAGGACGCCGTCGCTGCCGTCGTCGTTGCGGTGGGCGACGAGGTCCTCCCGGTCGCTGATGTGCTGGTGCAGCGTCCCGCCGAGGGCGACGTTGAGGACCTGCGCGCCCCGGCAGATGCACAGCGTCGGCAGGCCCCTGGCGATGGCCGCCCGGACCAGCGGGATCTCGAACTCGTCGCGGGCGGGGTTCACGTGGGCGACCTCGGGCCGGGTCTCCTGGCCGTAGAGGCCGGGGTCGATGTCTCCGCCGCCGACCAGGAGGACTCCGTCGAAGCGCCGGAGGCGGGCGCCGGCCTCGGCCTCGTCGAGCGGGACGGGCGGGACGATGACGGGGTCTCCCCCGGCCCGTTGCAGCGCTTCGAGGTAGGCGGTCGTGCAGGCCACCGCTCCCTGGCGCCAGCCGAGCACGCCGCCGGCCACGATCGGGACGCCGGTGACGGCGATGAGCGGACGCATCACCCGAGGGTAGCGGCGATGGCCAGCGCCTCCTGCATGGCCGCCTCGAGCTCCGGCGCCGGCGACGCCGGATCGACCGACCGGAGGACCCGCTCCACGAAGGAGGCGTCGACGGTGACGCCGAGCCGCTCGGCGAACACGTCCTTGATCGAGGCCTTCCGCCGCCGGGCGGCACCGGCCAGGCGGGCCCAGCCGGGGAACTCCGCTCCCCCGGCCGCCCGCACGGCGTCGGCGACGGCGGCCTCGGGCAGGGCGCAGACGATGTCGGGAAGGCCGTGGGAGACGACGTGCAGCCGTGCCGCCCCCCGCAGCGAGAGGAGCAGCAGGAACACCTTCTGCTCCTCGGCCGTCGGGATGTCGGGCAGGCGGCCCTTGCGGAGCAGTTCCTCCCGGGCGTTGTCGCACAGCAGTACGAGGGGCACGTCGAGGCGGGCGAGGAACTCCAGCTCCAAGAGCGACAGCGCTTCGTGGAGGCCGTGGAGCGGCAGCAGCAGCATGCGCCGTTCCCGCAGCCGACGGTCGTAGTACCGGCGGAGGACGGCGACGTCGTGTGCCCCTTCGACGACCAGGACCCCCTTGCTGCGCAACAGGATCTGGCCCCGGGAGAGGCCGAGGTCGCCGGCGTGGGACTCCAGCGCGCCGAGCAGGTCGCCGCCGACCGCCTCGGCCCGGGTGTACTCCCCCGGCGCCCTCGACACGTAGATCAGCTGCGCCGAATCCGCCGGCAGGTCGAGGAACTCGACCTCGTGGGTCGCCACCACCACGCCGATGCCGTCCTCCCGGGTGCGGTCGACGAGCCACCGGGCGACCGACTTCACCGCTCCGGGGTGGAGGTGCGCCTCCGGTTCGTCGATCAGGAGGACGCCGGGGAACGGCGCCGCGGCGCCCGGGGCCCGGCCGCTGCGCAGCCGCCGCGCCGCCGCCCGTACGGCGATGGCCACCCACCGGGCGACGCCCCGGCCGAGGACGTCGATGCCGCACTCCCCGCCCTCGTGCTCCCGGAGGACGACGTCGACGGCGCCGCCGCCGGCATCGTCGGGCGCCGGGTCGGGGCGCGGCTCGAGGACGACCTCGCCCCGGGCGGCCACGAACGACGGCAGCAACCGGTTGGCCTCCTCGGTCAGCTCCTCGACGCCGACGTACTCCAGCGCCGCCCGGAGGTCGTCGTGGAGGCCGGTCGTGTCGGCGTTGACGACCCACACGTCGCGAAAGGCCCGCCCGACGTCGCCGGCCACGAACTCCCCCAGCCCCGCCCGGGGCGACAGCGGATAGCTGGCCCGCATCGACACCGGCCGGGCCGAGTCGAGCGCCGCCCGCACGGCGTGGGCGGCGTCCCACAGCGGGTCGTCCCACCGGGCCGCTCCCCCGGCTTCGTCGATGGCCACAGCGGCGCGCCGGGCCTCCTCGGGGAGGCGGGCGGGGATGACCATCGGCAGCCCGACCGGCAGGTCGACGAGGCACTGGGCCAGCAGCGCCCGGGCCAGCGTGCGCCGTTCCTCGAGCCGGCCGGTGGGCCCGCCGGCGGCCATGGCCTGGGCCCACAGCCCCATGACGGTGGACAGCGCCCCGGTCGACGGGCACCGCCGGGGAAAGCCGGCCCGGAGCTCGTCGAGCTGGCGGCGCACCGTTTCCGGCACGGCGGCCCAGCTCGCCTCGTCGAGCAGGACGCCCTCGACGGCGGGGTTGGTGAACAGCGTCCAGAGCAGCTGCCCGTCCGGCTGGTCGGGCTCCCGCCACCGGTCGAGCTCGAGGACGAGGAGCCCGGGATAGCGCCCGTCCTCCGACTCTCCCCGGCGGTCGACCCGGATCGCCTCCCGGAGCCCTTCGGGCCGGGCGACGGCATCGAGGAGCCGGGCCACCGCTTCGAGGATGTTGGTCTTGCCGCTGCCGTTGGCGCCGAAGAGGACCGTCAGGCCCATGAGGTCGAGCGGCTGCTCCAGCGTGAAGACGGCCACCGATCGCCAGTTGCCGAGCCGGGCGGGGTGCAGCCTCATGGCGCGCTACCGCGGCGCTCGCCGGACGGCCGTCAGCCCGACCAGGTCAGCCGCAGGTTGCGGGCCGCGCCGGCCTCGTCGATCCGGCCCACCGGGGTCGTGCGGGGCGCGGCGGCCGCCGCCGCTCCGCCGTCCGCCTCCGCCTCGGCGGCCACCGCCAGCAGCGCCCGGGCCAGCGCCTCCACCGTCTGGGGCGACTCCGTTTCCGTCGGCTCGACCATCAGCGCCTCGTCGACGATGAGCGGGAAGTACATGGTCGGCGGGTGGAACCCCTCCTCGATGAGCCGCTTGGCCAGGTCGAGCGCCCGGGCTCCGGACACCTTCTTGATCGACGCCGACGAGGCCACGAACTCGTGCATGCACGGCCCGTCGTAGGGGAAGTCGTAGACGCCCCGCAGCCGCTCCTTGAGGTAGCGGGCGTTGAGGACGGCGCAGCGGGCGATCTCCGAGAGCCCGTCGCCGCCGTGGGCCAGGATGTAGGCGTAGGCCCGGGCCAGCACGAGGGCGTTGCCGTGCCAGCCGTGGATCCG
>Ga0070741_10021130_pt1 | contig 10160 bp, 8 predicted proteins | sample Coa_R1_4_FD_66440 | JGI IMG/M metagenome (GOLD analysis project Ga0070741, IMG submission 66440) | Surface soil microbial communities from Centralia Pennsylvania, which are recovering from an underground coalmine fire - Coalmine... | ecosystem: Environmental > Terrestrial > Soil > Unclassified ...
CTGCAACGGCTGGAACACGAGGTTCAGCAGGAAGACGGACGACACGAGGGTGCCGATCGTCAGCGTCCCGGCGTCGAGCATGCGACCGCCCACCCAGATCACCGAGACCATCGCGACGGCGCCGAGCAGCTCGATGCCGGGGAAGAACAGCGAGTTGAGCCACTGCGCATGCGTGTTCGTCTGGCGGTTGGCCCAGTTCGCGCGGTCGAACTCGTCGAGGAACGCGCGCTCGCGATTGAACGCCTGGATCACCGCCATCCCCGAGACCGACTCCGCGATCTGCGCCGTCATCGCCGAGATCGTCTCGCGCACGCGCAGGAAGGCCGAATGCGACTTGACCTGGAACCACCGCGTCAGGACGAGAGTCGGCGGCAGGATCACGAGCGCGACGAGCCCGAGGCGCCAGTCGAGCACGAAGAGGCCGACGACAGCGGCGATCAGCGTCAGCGTGTTGACGACGAGCGTCGTCAGGCCTTGCGAGAGCACGTCCGACAATGCGTCGACATCGGAGGTGAGGCGCGCGATGATCCAGCCGGCCTTCTGCTGGCTGAAGTACTTGAGCGAGAGCCGTGTCAGGTGGTCGAAGAGGTCCTCGCGCAGACCGAGCACGACGCTCTGCCCGACGCTCGCGAGTCCCCGGACGAGCGTCGTCTGGAGCACCCAGGCGAGCCCGTTGATGCCCAGGTAGACGAGCACGTCCAGCGCGAGGCGATGCCGGTCGTGGTCGCGCATCCCGTGGTCGATTGCATCCTGGACGACGAGGAGCGCGGTCACCGGTGCGGCTGCGGACGCGACGCCGACGAGCGCCAGCGCGGCAACGCGGAGCAGATGGCCGTGCAGGTACCGCGCCAGGCGCGTCAGTCCGATTCTCGGGTTACGCCGCGGCACCGACTTCCTCTCCGAAGAGCGACCAGAACACGCCGCCGCGGGCGAGCAGCTCGTGGGGCGTGCCGGCTTCGACGACGACCCCGTCGTCGAGCACGACCGCGCGGTCCGCGACCTCGACCGTCGACAGCCGTTGTGTCGCGATCAGCACGGTCCGACCGGCGAGCGCCGGTCGCAGGTTCGCGACCAGGTGGCGCTCGGTCTGCGTGTCGACCGCCGACATCGGATCGTCGAGCACCACGACCCGTGCATCGGCGACGAGCGCCCGCGCGAGCGCGACGCGCTGGCGCTGGCCGCCCGAGAGGTTGACGCCGCGTTCGCCGATCAGCGTGTCGTAGCCCTCCGGTAGCTCCGCTGCGAACTGCGCGACGCCCGCCGCCTCGCAGGCTGCGACGACCTCGTCCCACGGCGCGTCGGGCCGCGCCGCCGTGAGGTTGTCGCGGAGCGGCAGCGAGAAGAGGATCGGCCGTTGCGTCACGATCGCGACCGATCGCCGCAGGTCCTCGAGACGCACGTCGCGCACGTCGACGCCGCCCAGGAGGACGCGGCCGTCCGTCGGGTCGTAGAACCGCGGCAACAGGTTGAGGAGCGACGTCTTGCCGGCACCGGTCGGTCCGCAGACCGCGACCACCTCGCCGGGCGCGACCTTCAGCTCGACGCCGGACAGCACCTCGCTGCCGGTGCCGTACGAGAAGCGGACGTCCTGGAAATCGACCGCGAGCGGTCCGTCCGGCAGGCTCGTCGGGTGCGTCGGCTCCGGGATCGTCTCGATTCCCTGAAGCCAGGCGAAGCTCCGCGACGCCGACGCCGTGGCGCGCTGTGCGAGCGACAGGATCCACCCGAGCGCCTCGAGCGGCCAGACGAGCTGCAGGAGGAGCTGGTAGAAGAGGAAGAACTCGCCGTACGTGAGCGCACCGCCGATCACGTCGTGGCCGCCGAAGAAGACGACGGCGGCGATCGAGAGTGTCGGCAGGAAGAGGAGACCGGGCAGGAACGACGCTTCGACCCGCGCCTGGCGCAGGACGCCGTCGCGGACCGCCTCCGCCTTCCGTGCGAACCGCGCCTGGACGTCGTCCTCGCGCCCGAACGCCTGCACCATCTCGATCCCCACCACGGCCTCGTCGGCCGCCTCGGTGACGTCGGCCTTCAGCTGCTGCACCTCGCGCGAGATCGGCATCACCTTGCGCGCGAACGTGAACGCGAGCACGAAGACCGCCGGCATGGAGACGAGGGCGATCGCCGCGAGCCTGACGTTGACGAGGAAGAGGACGACTGCGATCCCGACGATCATCATCAGGGACTGGATCCCCTGCGTCATGCCCCAGCCGATGAAGTACCGGATCGGATAGAGGTCGTTCGTCGCGCGCGAGACGACCTGACCCGTCGCGTGGCGGTCGTAGAACGCGCGCGGGTAGCGCAGGTACGCCTGGTAGAGCAGCTCCCGCATCCGCCACTCGACGCGGATGCCGGTCCGGGCGGTTGCGTACCGGCGGGTGAAGTTGAACGCGAACCGCAGCGCCGCCAGGCCGACGACGGCGAGTAGGTAGGGCCAGAGCGCCGCGCGGTGGCCGTTCTTCGGCGCGATCGCGTCGTCGATCGCGTGCCGGATCACGATCGGAATCGCGAGCGCGAGCCCGGAGTAGACGAACGCACAGGCGAGGCCGAGCAGCACGAGGCGGCCCTGTTCGCGCCAGAGACGGGCGAGGCCCTTCACCGTCGGCCACAGGCCGAGGTCGGGCGGCTCGACGAAGAGAGAGCGCCTGCTCACCTGGGCAGGCTAGCGGAAGCCGTTAACCAGGCTAACTACCCGAACGACGGGCGGAGCGCGACCGCGGTGCCGAACCGGCGAATCCCCTGGACGGTCCAGCCGCCGAGCGCGAGCAAGATCAGCCCCGTGACGATGAGGAGGAAGTACAGGCGCTTCTTCATGGCTCCGAATCTAGGTGTGGGGGCGTCGCCGGACATCGTCGCCGCGGATGATTCGCCGTCCTCCTCGAGACGGATCGGTCCGTCACCGGCGGGCGGCGTAGCAGCCGCCGAGCCCTTTCGCCGCGCGGGGACGGGCGACCGCTCGAGCAGCTCGATGCGCGCGGTTCGGCTGAGGCACACGAGCTCGATCCCGCCGCCGACGCTGCGGGAGCACGCCCAGGCGCCGCGGAGGCCACGCTCGAACCGCGGGACGAGCTGCAACGCCTCCGCGCAGGCGAGGTCGGAGGCCGCGACGTAGTCGTAGCCGTCGACGGTGCGCGCGAGGCCGCAGAAGCCGGCGCTTCGGTGATCGCCGCAGCCCCAGCCGACGAGGAGGAGCAGCGACAATGCCGCGAGGTGGAGGTACAGCCGGTGCCTGGGCTCGAGCACCTTCCGTACGCGGAGGTGTGGCTCCACGCCGTCGACGATACGACGTGGCACGACGCCTCCGAGGCGGCACGCGCGCTCGGGAAGACCGGTCTCGAGGTGTGGACGACGACGCGCACGCCCGAGGTCGCGGCGTGGCTTCGCGAACACGGCTACGCCGACGTGCGGCGATACGTCGTCTCTGAGCTCGACGTCGCCGCCGCGGCCGACCCCGGGCCGCCGCGGCTGCCCCTCGTGACCCTCGCGGATCGCCCCGACCTCGCCGACGATCTGTTCGACCTCGCGCGGAGCGCGTACGCGGACCAGCCGGGGCGGAGCGAGACCCGGATCGACGATCGCTGGTACGAGTGGGGGCTGCGCGCACACGAGCCCTCCGCCTACTTCGTCGCCCTCGACGTCGAAGGCGTGCGCGGCTACGGCTATCTCGAGGAGCACGCCGCCATGTGGAGCACCGGCTTCGTGGCTGTGCGCCGTGACGCGCGCGGGCGCGGCGTTGCGGGGGCGATCAAACGGGCCCAGATCGCGTGGGCGAAGGAGCACGGCCTTGCGCGCCTCCGCACCGCCAACGAGGTGCGCCTGGTGACGATGCTCGAGCTGAACCGGCGGCTCGGCTACGTGCCGCTGTACGAGGAGCTCGTGCTGCGCGGCCCGCTCGCATCCCCGTGATCGGACGCGCTCGCACGGCTGATCTCGGCGAGCGCGGGAGCGAGGTAGCGGGCGAAGATCTTCGCAGCGGGGTGCCAGAGCGGCTCGGGTGAGACCGTCCCGGGATCGCCCGGGTCGCCGAGGTCGCGGCGCACGTACACGGTCTCGCGGCCGAGCGCGAGCCGCGCGTGGAGGATCGGCTTGAACGGCTTCGGCACGATCGAGTCGTCGACGCGGGCTGCGATCGCACCCGCCGCGGTGTCGGCCTGCGCTGCCGCCAGGCTCCCGTGCTTCACCGCGTAGCTCGTGATGTCGCCGACGGCGTAGACATCGGGAACGCCGTGGACGGCGCCGAGGCAGTTGGTCGGGATGAACCCACTCTCGTCGGCGGGAATGCCGTAGATTCGCCCGGCGGAGAGCTCGGGCGCTGCGAGGGTCACGTCCTCGGGCGGATGCCGTTCGAAGTCGACGTCGGTCCGGAGCTCGATCGCGTGTCGCGCGATGAGCTCCGCGAGGTAGGCGCTCCCCGCCTGGCCGAGCGCGGCGGCCGGCGTCGGCTCGACGGTCGCGATCGTCACGCGTACGCGCGTCGCGTCGCGCAATCCGAAGGCGAGCTCGTAGAGCGGAAGCAGCCAGGTTCGCGGCGTGGGGATGGCGATCGTGATCGCGGGCAGGTCTCCACGGTTCGCATCCCGTGCGATCGCTGCGACGCGGTCGCTGTCGGCGGGGCCGCGGAACGTCACGGGGCCGCGCAGTGCAGGACGGGGCAACGCGCCGCACGCGACCACGAGCACGTCGTAGGGAAGCGTCAGTCCTTGGTTCGTGCGGACGACGTGCGCGCCGGGCGAGACGGACGCGAGCCTGCCCAGCGTCAGGTGCGCTTCCAACGCGGACGCGAGCGACGCGAGCTCGAACGACTGGACGCGGATCCCGCCGAACGGCTCGAAGACCGCTTGGGGGTTGTAGAAGAACCGCGGCTCCGGCGTGAGGAGCTCCAGCGAGACGAGGTCGCCGGCAAGCGCGCGCAACGCGAACGCCGCCTCGAGCGCTCCCACGCCTCCGCCGGCGACGAGCACGTGCAACCGGTCCGGGCCCGTTCTCCGGGGCGTCCAGGTCATGACCGCACTCTCGCCCGGCCGGTACCCGGTGCCATCGGTGTAAGCGGCGATGCCGTTCCGTAGTTCGCCGCGATTCGGCCCGGGCGGCGCGGTCGTATCGTCGGGTCGTAGCGGAGCGAAAGGGAGCAGGCCATGGCGACGAACAACTTCGCCGGTCGCGCGGGTCGCTGGAGTGCAGAGCACTGGAAGACCGCGGCGTTCGGCTGGATCCTGTTCGCGGTCCTCGCCGTCTTCGTCGGCGGAGCCGTGGGCGCGAAGCAGATGAAGTCCTGGGCGGTGGCGAACGGAGACTCCCGCCGCGCAGCGCAGATCCTCGACCAGGCGAACTTCAAGATTCCGGCGCGTGAAAGCGTGCTCGTGCAGACGCGGAGCTGGACGGTGAAGGACGATGCGTTCTCGGCCGCCGTCGCGAGCCTCGTCCAGACGCTCTCGCGGGAGCCAAACGTCACGAACATCGTCTCGCCGATCGAGCATCCGAACGCGGGGCTCGTGTCGAAGGACGGTCACTCCGCCCTGGTTCAGTTCGACGTCAAGGGGAAGGCCGACGACGCGAAGGACAAGATCGCGCCGATCCTCGCGGCGGTCGACCGCGTCCAGGCGGGCAACCCCAGCCTGATCATCCAGGAGTTCGGGCAGGCCTCCGCGGACCATCAACTCGACCAGCGGATGACGAGCGACATGAGCCGCGCCGAGTTCACGTCGCTGCCGCTGACGATCGGAATCCTCCTGCTCGCGTTCGGCGCGCTCGTCGCCGCCGGCCTGCCGGTGCTGCTCGCGTTCTCGGCGGTCCTCGCGGCGACGGGGGTGAACACCCTGGTCAGCCACCTCGTGCCGACGGACAAGCAGACGCTCGACGCAATCATCCTGATGATCGGCATGGCCGTGGGGATCGACTACTCGCTCTTCTACCTGCGACGCGAAAGGGAGGAGCGGCATGCAGGAACTCCGGCGCACGAGGCGTTGCTGCGGACGGCGCGCACCTCGGGGCAGGCCGTGCTGATTTCGGGCGCGACGGTGCTGATCGCGATGGCCGGGATGTTCATCTCCGGCAACTCGCTGTTCGACACGATCGGTCTCGGCACGATGATCGTCGTCCTCGCAGCGATGGTCGGGTCGCTGACCGTCCTGCCGGCCCTCCTACACCGGCTCGGCGACAAGGTGGACGCCGTGCGCATCCCCGTCCTGCGCGGCGCACCGCGCGACGACGGCCCCTTTGCGCGGTTCATCTCTCGTGTCCTGCACCGGCCCTTGCTCGCGCTCACGATCGCCGGCGGCGCGCTCTTCCTGTGCCTGCTCCCGACGCTGTCGATGCACACGAAGCTCCCGACCTACCTCGACCTGCCGCGAGACATGAAGATCGTCCGCACGCTGGACCGCATCCAGCAGGCGTTCCCGGGCTCGCAGACGCCGGCGGTGATCGTCGTGAAGGCGCCGAACGTCCGGTCCCCTCGCTTCCAGCGGGCCTACACGCTCTTCCGCGAGCGCGCGCTCGCCACCGGTGAGCTCTTCTCGCCGTTCACCGTCACGGTCAACCCGGCGGGGACGGTGGCGCGGATCGACTTCGCGCTCGCCGGCGACGGTTACAACGCCGCGTCGAACGGCGCGCTGCACACCCTCCGCGACACCGTCATCCCGCCGATCCTGGCGACGCTGCCCGCCACGCAGGCGTACGTCACCGGTACGACGGCGGGGAGCTACGACTTCAACCGGCAGATGAAGACGCGGCTGCCCTACGTCTTCCTGTTCGTGCTCGGCCTCGCGTTCGTGCTCCTGCTGCTCACGTTCCGGTCGCTCGTGATCGCGGCGACCGCGGTCGCGCTGAACCTGCTCTCGGTAGGCGCGGCGTACGGGATCCTCGTGGCCGTCTTCCAGAAGGGCTGGCTCGCGAACCTCTTCGGCTTCCAGACGAACGGTGCCATCGTCAGCTGGCTACCGCTGTTCCTGTTCGTCGTGCTGTTCGGCCTCTCGATGGACTACCACGTCTTCATCCTGAGCCGGATCAAGGAGCTGCACGACGGCGGCAAGAGCACGGACGAGGCGATCCGGCTCGCGATCACGCGCACGGCCGGAACCGTCACGAGCGCGGCGATCATCATGGTCGCGATGTTCGGGCTCTTCGCGAGTCTGAGCACGATCATGATGCAGCAGATGGGCTTCGGCCTCGGCGTCGCCGTCCTGCTCGACGCGACCGTCATCCGCGCCGTTCTCGTTCCTGCGGCCATGAAGCTGCTCGGCGAGTACAACTGGTACCTCCCGAGGTCGCTCGCGTGGCTGCCGACGCTTTCTCCGTCCGACGGAGGCGGGCGGTTCCAGCCGCCGTCAGGTGCGGTGCCGAGCGTGTGACAGGCGAAACGTCAGCGCCGATCGACGATGGCGATGACGATGGAGCGTACCGGGATCGAACCGGTGACCTTCGGCTTGCAAAGCCGACGCTCTCCCAGCTGAGCTAACGCCCCGAAACGGCTTGGTTGAGCCAAAAGAAGACTAGCATGTGCAGCGGACCGCTGACGAGCGCGCCGGGCGCCGCGTCAGAGCTGCGCGTGCCCGTGCGACGTGAACGTCCGGATCCCCCAGTACGGGCGGAAGTCCCCGTCGGCACCCGCCCGGGCAGCCGGCAGCGCGCCGCAGGCGATCGTTTCGCCGTCGGCGGCGACCGCAAGGACGTGCCCGCCGTCGCGCGCACCGGCGGGGAGGACGCCGCGGACGCTCCACGCGGCGCGGCCGGACGCGTCCGCGCGGGTGCCTCCGACGCGGCGGGCACCGTAGCCCTGCAGCGAGCAGGCGAACCTGCCGATCGCCCCCTGCACACGCGCGCCAGGCCGGACGCCCGTGACCACGATCGAGAGGCCGTATCCCTCCACGGCTGCCGTCGCTCTGATTCCGGGCGCGTCCGGCGCGAGGTGCAGTCGGTCGGCGCGCGCGCCGGCATGCGCAACCGTCGCCGCCGCGATCCCGAGGAGCGCCGCGATTGCCGCCACCGTCCACCTGTCGCCCATCGCCCGGAGGCTACGGATCCTGCTGAAACTTGTCAACACCCTTTATGCCGGTTACGGTACGTCGGTGAACCTCGCCCTCGAGCTCGTCAACTCGGAGTGGTGGCGGGGCCGCCCGGGCGGCGTCGTCGACCAGCTCGACGACGACGCATGGGTCGCCTCGTTCGCCGACCGGACCGGCCTCGGAAAGCTGCCGCCGCTCGCCCGCGCCGACCGGCGAGCGCTGAAGCAGCTCCGCGCCACGCTGCGTGCGCTCGTCGAGCGTTCTTCGGAGGTCGGGCTCGCAGATCTCGACGCGTACGTCGCGGCCGTACCGGTCCGGCGGCGCGTCGTCGCGACCTCGCTCGTCTCAGAGCCGGTCGTCCGCGACTGGCGCTGGGCCTGCGCCGAGATCGCGGCGTCCTTCGTGGAGCTGACCGCCGACGGCGATCCCGACCGGATCAAGGTCTGCGCGAACCACGAGTGTCAGTGGACGTTCTACGACGAGTCGAAGAACCGGAGTCGCCGCTGGTGCGGCGCCGCGTCGTGCGGGACGGCTGACAAGGTGCGGCGCTTCCGCGCCCGCCGGGCCGCTGCCCGGCGGGAGTGAGAACGCGGGTCAGGCCGCTCGGGAGAGCCGCTCTTCCTGACGCGCCTTCTGGATGATCTCGTCGCGGTCGCCGAACCTGAGCGTCGCGCGAGCGTGGCGCTGCTCGTCCCAGAGCTGCGCTACACGCTCCTCGAGCCGCTGGTGCTCGGCGGCAAGCGCGGGATCGAACCCCTGCGCCAGCTCGCGCATCACGTGGAGCCGGCGCTCGGAGACCTCGTCGATCTCCTGCCTGATCTCGGACAACGTTCGCATGCTTCGAAAAACGCGGGACACGTGGTCGCTATTCCCTCAGCGGTTGCCGGCGAGGGCCGTTCCGAGCGGGGGAGCGGGAGGGCCCTCCACGTCGCGCATTCCAGGAAGGAAGAGCGCCGCGAGCGTGACCGCGGCGCCGGCGACGCCGGCGACGGCGAGCGCGGTGCGGGCGCCGAAGGCGGCAGCCGCCGGGCCTGTCAGCGCGTAGGAGATGGGGAGGAGGCTGATCGAGATCAGCCAGTCGAGGCTCGACACGCGACCGAGGAGCGATGCCGGCACGTGCCGCTGCTTGACGGTCGACCAGACGATCGTCCCCGCCGCCTCGAGCGCGTTGAAGAGGAGGCACGCGAGCATGAGCTGCGGCACGTCGCGTGCCAGCGCGTAGCCGGCGACCGCGAGAGTCGCGACCGTCCAGCATGCGTAGATGAACGCCATCGACCTTCGCGGGTGCGCCCGCTCGCCCATCACGGCCGCCGCGCCGACGGCTCCGACCCCGCCTGCGGCGAGCACGACGCCGAGGTCGAATGCCGAGCCGTGCAGGTCGTTCTTGACGACGTACGGCAGCAGAACTTCCGTGGGGCCGAGGAACAGGAGGTACGCGATCGCCGCCGAGACGAGCGTGCCCCACAGCCAGACCCGGCCGCGCACGAACGCGAGCCCGTCACGGACCGCCGCCGCGGTCGAATGAACGGCGGCGTCCTTCGGCGCGAGCGGCGCGAGGGCGGCGATCGCGGCGGCCGATACGGCGAACGAGGCGGCGTCTGCGGCGAATGCCGTGCCGGCGCCTCCGGCGGCGACGACGACGCCGCCGAGCGCCGGTCCGGCGAGCCGCATCGCGATGGGACGGACGAACTGATCGAGCGCGTTCGCCTGCGGTAGCTCAGCCGCCGGGACGAGCGACGGCACCGCAGCCTCGAACGCCGGCGTGAAGAAGCCGGCGCCGACCGCGTAGACGGCGACGACGGCGGTGAGCGCCGGGAAGGACAACGCGTGTGCGAACGCGAGCGCGGTGAGGACGCCGATCGCGACGCCGCGGCCGATGTCGGCCAGCAGCATCACCTTCCGCCGGTCGTAGCGGTCGCTGACCGCGCCGCCGACGAGCAGGCAGGCGATCGTCGGCAGCGACATCGCGATCCCCACGACCGACAGCGCCGCGGGCGCGTTCCAGAGGGAATAGGCCGTCCAGGCCGTCGCGACGAGGAACATGCCGTCGCCGACGAGCGAGACGCTCATCCCGCCCCAGAGGAGGCGGAAGTCGCGGTGCCGGAGCGGCCGGAGAAGGCCGACCCTGGCGTAGCCTCCCGGGAGGTCGAGCTGCTCGAA
>Ga0070741_10021131_pt1 | contig 10160 bp, 3 predicted proteins | sample Coa_R1_4_FD_66440 | JGI IMG/M metagenome (GOLD analysis project Ga0070741, IMG submission 66440) | Surface soil microbial communities from Centralia Pennsylvania, which are recovering from an underground coalmine fire - Coalmine... | ecosystem: Environmental > Terrestrial > Soil > Unclassified ...
AGTCCTTTCCGTTATAGACCGCCGTTTCCACCCGGCCGGACCTCATATCGATTTGGAGTTGATATGCGTCATTCACGACGACGCCGTGATGCGGAACCTTCGTCTCCGGACCAGGTTTCCCGTCGCTGAAGGTACGCCAGGAGACTTTCTCCTTATCGATCTGGAACAGGATATAGTTCTTTTGATCGACGTAGTTCACCACCCATTGCAGGCGGCGGGATCCGAAAAACCTGCGGTCGGCGCGGCGCGCGGTGAATTGAAACAGACCCTTCGTTTTATAAAGCACGAAGCCGCCGCCCTTGCGCTTATACCATCCGGCATCCGGATTCCAGCCCTTCGGGTCCACCCAGCCTTCCATCGGGTCGGCGGGCTTTACCGCAACGACGGAGACAGGAGGCAGATGCATGGCCACCGTAGCGGTCTCGCCCGCGACCAGTTCCACCGTTTCGGTTCGCTCCTGATAATTAGGAGCCGTGGCCTTGAAGGTGTACGTGCCCTCGGGTAACTCGAACTTCGCGCTCGGAGCCGCGACTTCCTGACCTGATCCCTGCCGGTACGTGACCCGCGCATCGCGCGGAACAACAGTAAGGACGATCGTGCCCGACGTGGGCAACTTCTCGAGCGCGAAATCGGCAGCCGTCAATTCGATTGTCTGTCCGGAGGCAACCAGCCGCCGAAGCGTTTTCGGCCTGTATCCGGGGCGCTGCAGTTCGACCGTATGCTGGCCTTCGCTCAACGTAGCCTGAACCGATCCGTCCGGTTGAAGCGTCTGCATCTGGCCATCAATGAGCAACTGGCTGCCGGCGGCAAGCCCCTTGACCTGAACGGTACCGCTCGTCGGAATCGGTTCCAGTCTGAATGCCAGTCTGGCCGTAATGCCCTTTTGGATCTCGACGGTTTGCTCCGCCGGCTCGCTGCGATAGCCATTCTTCTGGATGCGGATCGAGTGCTCCCGCGCCTCCAGGTTGCGCAAAAAGAACCGCCCGCGCTGTTTAGCAATACGGTACGGCTTATCGTCTACAAACACATCAAAGCCATCCTGCCCCGTGATAATCTCGACGTCGCCCACATTGCGATCGGAAATTACCGAGGCGGAAATAGCGGGCACGGCGGTAAGTTCGATGGGAATCGTGCGCTGCAGTCTGCCTTCGCCCAGCCGAAGCTCATGCGCACCTGGCGCCAAATGGTTGAGCGTCAGGCCGTCCGGTCCTGCCTGGCCGGCCGACTGACCGTCAATCGTTGCCGGCAGCGGGCCGAAACTGGTGCGTACATGCGCCTGGTCCTTGTAGGTCGTGACCAGAACCACTCGTAGGTCCTTGGCCGCGGGCGGCTCGGTGGCAGGCAGAGCCCCAGGAGCGATATGGAAGCCTATCACAGCCTCTCCCCGGCCCGCGCCTATCACCTTGACACTGTGCCTCCCGGGCGCGAGCGCACCACTCTGGAACTGGCCGTCCTGAATGTCCGCCGGCGGCTGTTCATCGAGAGCAATTTTGGCGGCGTTCAGATCAGTGGTTAAGCGCAGCACTTGCGAGATCGGCTCGAGTACGAGCGCGATGGCATTCTCGGCTGGAACATTGACGATTCGCTGCACGGGCTCATAGCCGCTCAGAACCGCTTCGATCATGTAGCTGCCGCGTGCGAGCTGGACAGGTTTATCCGGGCTGATCTCGCGCCCATTGATCCGAATCGTGGCGTTCGCCGGTGTGGTTCGGATCTCGAGCGGAAATTCCGTAGCCGTTGCCGAAGTGTGCCGGATGACGAAGACGAGGACCGCAATCAAAGCAAGCACCGCCGCGGCCGTGGCTGCCATTAGCCAATAGCGCCCCGGAATTTTCTTGGCTGCGAGCGGCACGCCGGCACGGGGAGGTTCGGGAACAGGCGCGGGTTCTCGCGGTGCAGGTCCGGGCGCCGTTGAAGGCCCGGGCGGCAATGGCGGCGCCGGCGCTGCTCCTCCGCTCGCCGCCGGTAACATCTGGGTGGCGCTCGGCGCCGCGGCGGCCGCCGACGGCCGTCGAAATTGGGTAAGCCGCTTTTCGATCTCGTCGAACAGCGAACGGAACTCCGGATCCTGCGGGTATTGAGATGCAAGCGTATGCGTGCGGCTGAAAAGCTGATCGGCGGCTTTCGCATCAGTTGCGGCTTCCGCTTTGCGCTCCAGATCGCGCATCTCGTCGAGGTCCTTCCGGCGCGCCTGAACTCGCTGCGACTCCTGTATGAGCTTGCTGAGACTAGCCTGGAACTGCAGCAGCCTGGGCTCTTGTGGGTCGGAAGCGAGTCCGCGCTCCAGGCATGCCAGCGCGGCTTCCAGATCCCCCGATGCCTGCAGCTCGCGAGCCTCGGCCATCGCCTGATCCACAGCCTCGGCGCGTTTGCGGTCCTGGATCATCAGCCGGATGCTTTTGGCGAGCGCGTTGCCGGGATCCAGATCCAGGGCTTCCTGAGTCAGCGGCTCGGCCCTCCGCCACTCGGTTTCAAGCAGCGCTCTTGCCCGCGCCAGCAAGGCCTCCACCAGCACGGAGCGAATGGCGGAACTCCGCTCGTCGAGCTCCATCGCGCGTCGGAGAGTTTCGAGTGCCTCGTCGATCTTGAGGTCCTGGCGCAACTGCCGCGCCTGCTCCAGCAGGCGTTGCGCCTCGGCGCTCCGATCCATGCCTTGCCTTGCCAGCCGCTCTAGCGACGAAAGATCCGGGTCATCGGGAAATTCTGATAACGCGCTTTGCGCCAGATCGCGTGCCCGTGCGAACTCGCCATGGGACAGGCAGCGGTCTATCTGCTCGGCCCACCGGGCCTTGGCCTCCGAGCGCGCCTGCTGGTCACGCCGTTTCCGCAGCCGCTCGATCTCGTAGTCCAGTCCAGGGTACGGGCTATAGATATTCCGCAGAATTTCCCACTGCCCCAGCGCTTCGGCGAATTGCCCGCGCTCCTCCAGATTATGCGCCTTGGTCACGATCGAGTTGACCAGGTCCCGCTTGGCAACGGTCAATTGCATGGCGCGCTCGAAGTGTTCGTTAGGATGTTTCGCGAGCGCCTCTTTCAAGATACTGACGCGTCTGTCGAGATCCGGCTCATTCTCCACGTCGCGGTCAATCCGCGCAATAAACGCGGAGAGCTCCTGCCGCTGCCGCTGCTCGACGTCAAACTTCAACGCTTGAAACAGCGCGTGGCCCGTATATTTTTCCAGGTAGCCGTTGCAGATTGCCAGCGCTTCTTCGAACCGTTGATTCTCGAGCAGCTTTCGCGCTTCCGCATAGGAGTTCTTCAGCGCCTCGTGGTCCGACCGAACCTGGTTGTACAGATTTTGGTAGGACGCCCCCCGCTCCGAAGCCATGGCATCCGGAGCGCTGCGATCAAGCTCCAGCACGCGTTCAAGCTTGGTCAGAGCCGCGCTGACCTCACCCTTCCGCCACGCCTCCAGAGCCGCCTGGTACAGGCGCTCCTTTTCCTGCCGGAGCCTGACGTACTGCTGCTCCCGTTCATCCACCTCGGCGAGCAACTGTAAAGCCTTGGTATCTTTCGGCTTTACCTGAAGCACGTTCTGCAGCGCCTGGCGCGCATGATTGTAGGCGTTATTTTCTATGTGCTGGCGCGCAAGGCGGAACCAGCCGTCGATCTGATGCGCGCTGCGCTGGTTCTCGATGTCGCCCTTGAGCGTCAACGCGTCCGTATTCTGCGGCTCCAGATCCAACACTTCTTGCACCTTTTGCAGCGCAAGCTGGAATTCTTCATCTTTGAACCTGCGGCGCGCGCTGTCGAGTAGTTGCCGAACGGTGCGCTCGCGAAGCGCCTGATCGATCTGACGGCGCAACGGCGTGATCTCGGAGTGGATATAGCCTTCAGCCTCGATCTCGGTAAGAACTTCGCCGGCGAACTCGTACTCTCCCTCGTCGAGCGCTTTCTGCGCCCGCTCGATACGAGGTTGAATACGCGCGGGGTCGAACCGTTCAATCGGCTCATTCCGCAGCGCTTTTTGCAGCGCATCGCCGAATTCGCGCGCGCTCGAAAAGCGGTGCCAGGGCTGCTTGGCCATAGCCGCGTGTACTACCTGGCTGAGCGACCGGCTCACCGACGGATTCAGCTCTGAGGCCGGCGGCGGGATGTGATGCAGAATCGCATTGGCCACATCCTCCCGCGTGGCGCGCTCAAAAGGCTGCCGCCGCGTCAGCGTCTCATAGCAGACCACGCCCAGCGAAAAGATATCGGAAAGCGCGCTGGGCTTTTTCATTTGAATCTGCTCCGGAGCCATGTAGAGCAACGTGCCCTTTACCCCGAGGCTGGTGCGGTGCTCTACCAGGTGCGCTACGCCGAAGTCGATGATTTTGACCGAGTCGTCATCCAGAACAAAGATGTTGCTGGGCTTCAGATCGCGATGCACCAGGCCGCGATCGTGAGCGGCTTGCAAACCCCTGCACACCTGTCCAATGATCTCGATCGACCGTTCGACGGTTAGGCGGTGGCTCGATCCGCGTATCAGCTTATCGAGTGTCACGCCTCGCAGCAGCGGCATGACGAAGTATGGCCGCCGCGCGCCGTCGCGCTCGAACTCACCGATATCGTAAATGTCGACGATATTGGGATGATTCAAGGACTTCTGAACGTCGCATTCTTTGCGGAAAAGATCGAGCGCCGTCTGGTCCTGAAGATCCTTGATGGTTTTCAAGGCGACTTCGCGGCTCGTCAGCGTATCGTAAGCCCGATACACCATGCCCATACCGCCCTCGCCCAGGGGCTCGCGAATCTCGTACCGGCTCTTCAGCTTCCCGGATGAGGCCATAGCTCGGCTTACAGTGACTAGTGACTTATACCATACGGAAGTTTCATTTGGCGGTACGTTTCTGAACCACCCCCACTGGCGCCACCATTGTTGGATCAGACTGGCTTGCCTGATCGGTAGAGCCAGCGCCCAATATCAAGATTGTACTGAAAATAATCCGGGGCAGGCGCCGCTTGTGCGTTGTGGATGAACAGCGGCACATCGGTCTCATGAAGCGAGCCGTGACTGCGATAACCGCCGGGCAATTGCCGTGTCTCTTGCTCGAGCGGCCCGAAAACCGTGTCGCGGTCGCCTAGGACGATCAGTTGCCCAATGCGCTCCGGCATTAAATGAAAGCGGCGCGCCGCTTCCGCGCGGGTCAGCACGCGTTCGACTCCCGGCAGGCTCGCGATCAAGGATGCGACGGGATCCGCATCGGCACGCGAGTTGAGGTACACCCACGCGGCTCCGCTGAACCCGCCATGATGCTTCAGATACGCGTCTCTTCCTGCCGAGATAGCAGATCGGATCGGCCGGCCGCGGATGCCGCAAGCCTTTACCAGATCCCAGCAGCGGCCTTTGTGGTTCATACCGTGGTCTGCGGTAAGCAGGATGGCGGCGTCCGGCGAGGCGGATGCAAGCTCTCCAAACAGGGCGTCCAACTGCGCCATGTGTTCCTTCGATTCCCGCGCTTCCGGAGGCCACATATGCATAGCGTAGTCGGTGGTGTGAATATACAGGCATCCGAGGTCCGTCCGGGTCCTGAGTAAATGGAGTCCGGCGCGGATCACCCAGTAATTGACTTCGCGGCTATATATGCCGGGCGGCGGACCGAGCAGGCGCACCCATTCGGCCGATGCGCGCTCCGGAGTAAGCACAACCTCGGCGCCGCGCGCGAGCAGCGTGGTTGTCTTCTTCTTACTCGAGAGAAGCGCCGAACGCACATCGAAGCGCGCCGCCCGCTCGAACAGTGTCGGCGCCTGCAGCAGCCCACCGTCCTCCATATATTCTTCGCGCCCGGTCCGCTCATCGAGGTAGGAATTGCCGGTGATTCCATGCTCCGACGGCCAGGCGCCACAGCAGATGGAAGCGTTATTAACATTGGTCACGGAAGGCATGACGCTGCGTACCCGCCGGAACAGGCCCGTGCGCTTCCAGGACTCCAGGGTCGGCATGCGGCTGTGCTCCAGGTATCCCGGTCCAAAGCCGTCGCACATGACCACGATTGCGCGCTGGGGACGAAACCTGTAAAACGCGGGTGCGCGCCCGATCGCGGCGGACGCAGCGAGGCCGGCTCGCGCGAGCACCCGGCGGCGGGTAATCGCCCGTGCTGATTCCATACGGGTAACGGTACATCAGTTGGCCGCACCGCCGCTTCCCTGCACCGGCGGCCGGGACGCGGGTTGCCGAGCCGAATTATTGTCTCGCTTTGCCGAGCCAGCGGATGCGGAAGTTGAACGTTCGCCCCTGTCCTCCGTAGTAGGACAGAAAGTGCTCCGATCCCACGTTGCCGTTAACGCTTGTCGGATTGCGGCGTCCGGTGGCATTGTTGGCGCCCCCTCGCAGCGCCCACCGTTGCCCGCGAAATACCACCTTGCGTTCAATATGCAGGTCAAGCTCGAAATAGAACGGAAACCGCAGCGAATTGATGTTGCCCTGCACGCGTCCGGAAGGATCGTAAATGGAAAATGGGAAACCGTCACGCGCATCGAGAAGGAATGCCAGGGCCCAGTTGCGCCAGGGCGTTGGCAGATAACCCCAGCTCAGAAACCGGTTGGGCGCGTCCCAGGGCATCGGGCCCACGTTGTGTGAAATGATCAGGGGATCGTCGACATTGACATCCACCACTGCATTGGAGAGCGCCCGGGAACGCGTGTAGCTGCCCATGAGCTCGTACTGGCCGGCAAAACTCTTGCGCATCGTAATCGAGGCGGAATCGAAAACATCGCGCCGCTGGTTCCGGAGCACATAAAGCGCTTCGAACTGTGGGTTGGGGAAGCGGGCCATAAGCATGGACGGGGGCGTATACTGCGCGTCGACGAAGGTGCCGTATGTGAAGCCGTCGCGGCCGCGTTTGCGAAGCCAGTCGACACGTAACAGGAGGTCACGCGGAAGGCGCTGCTCAAGCGAGAGGCTGAACTGCTCATAGCGCGGGCTGCGCAGGTGTATGGATGGATCGATCCAATACGTCGAAATCGCCGGCCCGTGCGCGATCCCTCCGAGCGCATCGTAATATGTGCTGATCGAGTATTGATCAAGCGGCCGTGTGAAAATGCGCAGGTTCGTGGCATCGTAGACCACTCCCCAGCCGCCCGAGATCCGCATCCGGTCAAGTCCGAAAGGAGACCATCCGAAACCGAACCGCGGCGCGAAGTTGTTGTTCTCCAGCAGACTATCACGGTCATATCGCAATCCGAGCTCGAACAGGAGACTGTGGCGCAATCTCCAGGAGTCCTGCACGTAGCCCGCCTGCTCGAAGTTGGACCGCTCGAAGGAACCGCTGCCGCCGAACACGACCCTTCGAAGCAGCCTTCGATTGTCCCCGAAATTTTCGTAACCGGTCCGAACCACGTGCTGGCGGTAGCTTACGCGGTCCAAGTCCGTGCCGATCTTGATGCGATGTGTCCCGGCCCATTGGAATTCCGGCAGGAAATAGCTGGCAAGGAACTGATCGCGTCCGCCAAAGCGGGTCGCGTCGGTGAAAGAGTTGCCAAGATTTCCGTCGGGCGTGATCAGAAGCATGTCGTGGCCTTGCGGAATGTCGCGTCCGAACGTGCGGTTGACTGCGTAGCCAATTTCAAGCAGACTGCCGCGGCCCAGGTAGATCTGGTCCTTGGCATAAAGAAACCACTGGCGCGAGCGTGTGTCGACGGTGGTTTCGGGCGGTGTCAAGACGCCGAGGCCTGCGTACGCCGCCGTTGCGGCCGTGAACAGCGCCCCGGCGTACAGAATATTCGAGGGCGTGAGATTCACCTGCGAGCGCAGCAGATTGCTCATACGCCAGGACGAGCTGCGGTCGTGTCCCTTGGGCAACTCCTCAATCACGGTCCGGTCATACTGCGCATCGATGCTGTCGGAAAACCAGGCACGCCCGCGCGAGATCGGTCCTGAGAGATTCAGGCGCGGTGTCCAGTTGCCGATCTGCAAACCCTTGTGATTTTCGACGCCCGGCAGGAAGTTGGTGGCGGAATAGCGCAGCTTATCGTCCCCCATCGAAGTCTTGATAGCCAGCGCTCCGGCTGATCCTTTGCCGTATTCCGGAGAATACCGCCCGCTTGACAGCTCGATCGTCCTCGCTGACTCCACACTCAGCCGGCTCTCCAGCCGGCCGGTCAAGGGATCGGAAATGTTGAAGCCGTCGAGCGTAAACAGGGTCTGCTCTTCCGATGCGCCGTTGATGTGCAGGCCTCCGTTGACGTCCTGCACGACGCCGGGCATCAGACGCATGGCACTCCGGATACTGTGAGTATTGGGATACGGCACTGAGAGAATCTGGTTCTCTGTGAGCCGCTCTTCGCGGTCGGTGCGATCCAGGTTGATTCCCTCGGTTTCGGCGGGAACCTGGATCGATTCGAAAACAGGGCGGGCGCGGATCAATACCACGGCAACGTCCCGCTCCGGCCGCAGGATCTCCAGGGGCCGCCCGACGATTCGGAAATAGCCGTCCTTCTCGACCGAGAGGATGTACGTACCTGGCGCTGAAAGATTGACGGAAAATGAGCCGTCCACGGCCGACAGGGCGCGACTCCCGGGCCCCGGTGGGCTGGTGGGCACCATCGATACCGCAGCGCCCCCCACCGGGACGTTGTTCTCATCTACAACGCGGCCCGATACCGGAATTTCGGCCCGGGCGGCGGAGAGCCCGACCGCCAGAACCGCCCAACACAACCCCGACAACTCCGCCCCCGATTTCCGCTCAATAATACAATGAAAGTCCATGCAGATAAAGACCACCGTCGTAGGCAGCTATCCCACTCCGCGCTGGCTGTTCGGAGATACCTCCCGCGGTGCCTTACGAGACGCCATCATGGTTGTTCTGAAGACGCAGGAACTGGCGGGGATCGATGTAGTAGCCGACGGCGAGCTGAATCGCTTTAACCCGAGTCACCCTGAAACCAACGGCATGATCGATTATTTCGTTCACCGGATGGACGGAATTCGCTCGCAGTTCTCGGTCAGCGATATTCAGAAATTTCGCGCCGACGCGGGCCTCACCTACCGCAGCGAGCCGGCGGGCATCGTCGTGGGTCCGATTGATGAGGGGACGCTGAATCTGCCTCGGGATTATGCGCTTACCCGTTCACTTACCTGCCGCCCTGTGAAGTTTACCTGCACGGGGCCGCACATGCTGGCCAAGGTTCTGACGGACCGCCATTATGGCGGCGCGCCTGAGGTCGCCATGGCTGTCGCGCGTGTTCTGCGACGCCAACTGGAATCGATCGACGCGGCCGTCGTGCAGATCGACGAAGCCAACATCAGCGGCCATCCGGAAGACCGCGACTGGGCGCTCGATGCGATCAATCACGTGCTGGAGGGCATCGCTGGAGAACGCGCCGTCCACGTGTGCTTTGGCAACTACGGCGGGCAGACCGTGCAAAAGGGCTTCTGGAAGAATCTGATTCCGTTCTTTAACGGTCTGAAAGCCGACCACCTGGTGCTGGAGTTTGCCCGCCGTGGGTACGATGAGCTGGAGGCCTTCTGCGACCTCGATGCCCGTATCGGAATCGGGCTGGGCGTCGTGGATATCAAAGACAACGAAATCGAACCGGCGGACCTGATCGCGCAACGTCTTGAGAACGCCGAGAGAGTTCTGGGGACGGGCCGCATCCGCTACATACATCCGGACTGCGGCTTCTGGATGCTGCAAAGGAGCGTGGCGGATGGCAAGATGCGGAGCCTGGTTGAAGGGCGGAACCTCTTTGAGGGGCGTGCGTGAGGACGATTGTCAGCTCAGTCTGCCTGGCCGTGTTTGCCTTCGCAGTGTGCGCCCAAGCGCCACACCTGAGCAACCCGCGGCAACTTACGCATGGGGGGCAGAATGCGGAGGCCTACTGGTCGCCGGATGGAAAGCGCCTGATCTTTCAATCTACTCGGAAGCCTTTCGAATGCGATCAGATCTTCGTCATGAACGAGGACGGATCCGACCAGCGCCTGGTCTCGACCGGCAAGGGCCGAACCACATGCGGATACTTTCTGGCCGACGGACGGCAGATCATTTATGCCTCTACACACGAGGCCGGCGAGGCTTGTCCGAAATCGCCAGACCGGAGCAAGGGCTACGTCTGGGCGGTGTATCCGGAGTACGACATCTTTCTCGCCTCGCTCGATGGCACGATTCGGAAAAAGCTCACCGACGCGCGGGGATACGACGCCGAAGCGACCGTCAACTGGAAGACGGGCCGCATCGTGT
>Ga0070741_10021132_pt1 | contig 10160 bp, 6 predicted proteins | sample Coa_R1_4_FD_66440 | JGI IMG/M metagenome (GOLD analysis project Ga0070741, IMG submission 66440) | Surface soil microbial communities from Centralia Pennsylvania, which are recovering from an underground coalmine fire - Coalmine... | ecosystem: Environmental > Terrestrial > Soil > Unclassified ...
CTGGCTCTACTCTGAGTTTTCGTCAGTTTCCGTTGCGGAGGATGCGCACGAACGCCGCCATTTGAGCCGGGCGGCCGGTGAACGAGCGGGCGACGCGGGCGGTGAGGCGCGAGGCGGGCTCGGCCTTGTCGGCGGCGTCGTCGAGGATCTTGCGGGCTTCGGGGGCGGTGTCGGCGGCGCGCGCCAGCGCCAGCGCGGCGGCGTAGCGGCGATCGGCGTCGGCTTCGTCGCGCAGACGGGCGCCGAGCTCGGCGGGGGGATTTTGCGCCCAGACGGCGCCGAGGGCGATGACGGCGGCGTCACGGACGTCGCGGGAGGGATCGTGCAGCGCGCGCTCGAGACGATCGGCGACCTCTTTTCCGAGCGGCTGCAGGCCGCGCACGGCGGCGACGCGCACGCGCTCGCTGGCGTCGTCGAGCGCCGACTCGAGCGCGGCGCGCGCGGCGGCGCCGCCGACTTCGCCGAGCGCCTCGAGCGCGGCGACGCGCACGTCGAGATCCGGGCTGCGCGCGGCTTGCGCCAGCTCGGCGCTCGCCTTGGAGCCGACCAGGCCGCGCACCGCCGCCACGCGCACCGCCGCGTCGGCATCACCGAGCGCGCCGACCAGCGCCGCGACGTTGGCCGCGCCGAGGCCGCCGGCGTGCTCGGCCGCCGCGCGCCGCACCGCCGGCTCGGGATCGGCCAGCGCCGCGCGCACCGTCGAGGGCGCGCCGACCATTCCGGCGGTGGCGGCGATCTCGATCTTGTCCGGCGTGGTGGCGGCGGCGAACGATCCGAGCAGCGCCTTGTCGAGCTCGGGGCTGCCGCCCGCGCGCGCCGACGACGCCTGCTGCGCCGCCTTGCGCGCCGCCGCGCGCACCGAAGCATCCTTGTCGGCGACCAGCGCCGCCAGCGCTCCGCCCTCTTGCGCGCCGGTGCCGAGCTGGCCGAGCGCGGTGGCCGCCTCGAGGCGAACGCCCGGATCGGCGTCGGCGGCGAACGGCGTCAGCGCGCGCGCCGCGGTGCTCTGGATCGAAGCGCTCGCGCGCCCGAGCGCGCCCGCCGCGCGCCGGCGCGTGGCGGCGTCGGGATCTTTGGAGACGGCGCGCAGCGCGGCGATCGCCTCCTTGCCGCCGTGCGAGATCACGTCGCCGAGCGCGCCCGCGGCGTCGGCGCGCACCTCGGGGTTCTTGTCGCGCACCAGCCGGCCGAGCGCGGCCGCGGCGATCGCCGGCTTCTGCTCGGCGATGCGGCCGAGCGCTTCGATCGCCGCTTTGCGCGTCGACGGGCGCGCGCCTTTTACGGTGGCCTCGAGCGCCTGCGCGGCCGACTGCGCGCCGAGCTTGGCCGCCTGCGCGCCGAGCGTCTCGACGGCGGCGCGCTCCACCTCCGCGCCGCCGGTCTTGGCTTCCTTGATCAGGAGCGGCAGCGCCTCGCGTCCGAGCACCGGCAGCGCGCGCACCGACTCGGCGTGAACCTCGACGGCCGAGTCGAGGCTGAGCACGTGCAGCTGCTTGGGCGTATCGGGCGTGCGCGGCAGCAGGCCGAGCGCCGCCGCCGCCGCCGCGCGCAGCGGCGCCGGGCCGTGCATCGCGTCGGCGACCTTGGCCTGCGCCTCGGCGGGATTGGCGCGCACCACCAGCGGCATCGCCATCGCCAGCAGCTTGGGCGATCCGGTGAGCGCGCCGATGCCGGCGGGCGAGTCGGGCCGCTTGCGCAGGAGGCGCAGCGCATCGAGCCGCGCCTCCTCGGGCGCCGCGGCGTTGAGCGCGACCTTGGCGAGCGCGTCGGCGGCGGCGTCGGCGGAGGGGCCGTTGCCGTCGACGAGCCGCGCCAGGATCGCGGTCGCCTCGACGCGCGCCGGGCCGAGCATCGCCTTGCCGAGCGCCGCGGCGGCCGGCGGCGTGCGCGCCACCTGCGCGCCGATCGCCTCGAGCGCGTTGCGGCGCACCACCGGGTCGGTCGCCGATCCCAGCGCTTGCGCCAAGAGCGGCGCCGACTGCTCGTCGGGGAGCCGCTCGATCTCGCGCAGCGCGCGCCCGCGCACCGACGGCGAAGCATCCTTGAGCCCGGCGGCCAGCAGCTCGGCGGCGCCGCCCGGCGCGCGTTTCTGGATCGCGGCCGCGGCTTCGATCGCGGCGCGGCGCACGTCCTCGGACGGATCGGCGAGCGCGCGCTTGAGCAACTCGAGCTCCTCGGGCGAGCCGCGGCCGGCGGTGCCGACGGCCTCGACCACCGACGGGCGCAGCGCCTGGTCGCCGTAGGCTTCGGCGAGCGGCTTCAAGTTGCCGTCGAGGATCAACGCCGCGGCGCCGCCCGGCAGCGGCCGCAGCGCGGCGATCAGGCGGCGCATCCAGCCGTCGCCGTCGCGCCCGTCCGAGCCCGACGGCAAACCGTCCTTGAGCGCGGCGCGCGCGAAGCCGGAGTCGGCCACGATCGCGCCGAACGCCGGCCGGTGCGGCAGGATGGTGAGCGCGCTGCCCGGCTGACCCAGGCGCGCCACCACCTCGGCGCCCGGCGACGCGTCGGCGTCGAGGTACAGGCTGTGCGAGCGCGACACGTACAGGAGCGAGAGCGCCACGATCGGCAGCGCCAGCAGCACCGCGGTCACCAGCGCGCCGACGCGCAGGCTCTTCTTGACCACGCCCTCCTCGTCGGGCGAGAGCGTGCCGGCGTAGCGCCGCACCTCGCGCACCGCGCCGAGCGCGAGCAGGCCGCCGTTCTCGATCTTGCGGCGCAGGAGGAGCCGCGCGGCCACGCCGCGGCCGCGCACCTCGCCGGTGTACGCGCGCGCGAGCGGGCGCACCCACTCGTTGGCCAGCGTCCAGCCGCCGCCGGCGGCGCGCACCAGGTTCTCTTTCGCCAGCGCCTGCGACAGGCTCTCGGCGGCGCGCTCGTCGACGGCGGCAGCGCGCTCGACGGCGTCGCGCGACGCCACGCCGCGCGGACCGAGCGCGGCGATCTCGGCCAGCGCGCGCGCCGCGGGACGGCCGCCGGCGGCGCGGCACGCCTCGTCGAAGAAGCGCCAGGTGATCACGTCGGCGCCGCCCGAGCGGCGATAGGCCTTGAGGCTGTTCAGGCGCAGCGACACCGCGGCGCCGGCCACCAGCTGCAGCTCCGACGGCGACACCGGTCCGTTCTTGGCCAGGTCGATCGCGATCTCGTGCGACAGCCCCGCCTCGAAGTAGGCGCCGCCGCCGAGCACCGAGCGCTCGATCACGTCGCCGGTGCGCGCCTCGTCGAAGCGCTCGAGCCGCAGCCGCGTCCCCGACGGCGCGACCGGGCCGATCATGCGCTCGAGCGTGTCGAGCTTCCACAGATCGACGTCGTCGATCACCAGCAGCACCTTGAGCCCGCGCACCGCGTGCGCCTGCTGCAGCACCGCCACCAGCCGCTCGAGGTGCGGGCCCTCGTCGAGCGCCGCGCCGAGATCGTCGATGGCCAGCACGCCCGCGCTGGACGGCACCTGGCGCACCTCGAGCGCGCCGGCGTCGAGGTAGCCGGTGGCGAGGCCGCGCGACTTGGCGGCGGGCAGCACGCCGGCGCGCACCAGCGACGTCTTGCCGATGCCGGCTTCGCCGAAGAGCAGCGCCAGCGGGCGATCGCCGCCGAGCTTTTCGCCGAGCTCGGCCAGCTCGCGGTCGCGCCCGAAGAACAGCGCGCGGTCGCCTTCGGTGAACGGCCTGAGCGGGCGAAACGGGCCGGAGTCGCTCACCGCTTCACCGGGGGCGCGCTATGAGCCGAAACATGGAGGCACATGCGGGCATCGTACTCCGACCCGCCGCCGCTCGCCACCTGCGGCGCGTTGCCGGCAGCGACGGGAGATGCTACGGTTTGCGCTCATGCTCGGCGGGTCGGGTAAAGGGCGCGCCTCGTGGCGCGACGAGCTCGAACGCGGCGCCTCGCTGCTCGAGCGCGGCGATCGCGAGGCGGCGCGCGAGTCGTTCGCGCGCGCGTGCGCGCTCGCCCCCTCCGAGCCCGAGCCGGCGCTGGCGCTCGGCCGCGAAGAGTGGAAACGCGGGCGGCTCGACGAGGCGGAGCCGCTGCTCGCGCGCGCGTGCGAGGCGCGGCCGCGCTGGGCGCTGGCGGCGGCGGCGCTGGCGCGGCTCTATCTCGAGCGCGGGCGGCTCGACTCGGCGGAGCGCGCGCTCGCACCGGCGCTCGAGGCGGCGCCCGATCATCCGGCGCTGCACGCGGTGCGCGGCGAGCTCTTGCTCGAGCGCGGGCAGCTCGACGACGCGGAGCGCGCGTTCGCGATCGCGGGCGGCGAGACGGCCGGCGCGGGGCGGGCGCGCGTGGCCAACCGGCGCGGCCTCGAGCTGGCGCGGGCGGAGCGCGACAGCGAGGCGGCGTTCGCGTTCAAGCGCGCGTGCGATCTCGATCGCGCGTGGGCGCCGCCGCGCGCGAACCTCGGCGCGGTGATGCAGCGGCTCGGGCGGCGCGGGCGGGCGCGCGCGCTCTATCGCGAGGCGCTGGCGATCGATCCCTCGCACGGCGAGGCGCGCTTCAACCTCGCGCTGTTGTGCCGCGAGGCCGGCGACCTCGACGGAGCGGCGCGCGAATTCGCGGCGGCGGCGAGCGGCAAATTGCCGCACCCGAAGGCGCGGCTGGAGCTGGCGCTCCTGTGCGCCGAGCGCGGCGACTACCCGCGCGCGATCGAGCTGTTCGCCGCAGAGGCGGCGGCGGGCGCGGCCGACGCGTCGCTCTACGCCAACCTCGGGCTGGCGTGCGCGCGCGCGGGGCTGCGCGATCGCGCCGAGGACGCGCTCGGCCGGGCGCTCGAGCTCGACGCCAATCATCGCTTCGCGCTCACGCACCTGGCCGAGCTGCGCGCCGCCGACGGCCGCCTCGACGAAGCCGCCGCGCTCCTGCGCCGCGCCCGCGCCGAGGGGAACTCGCGCCGGCCGCCGGCGTCTAAATAACATGCGCATGCTCCGCCTCGCGTCGCTCGCGCTGCTCGTCGCCGCCGCCGCGCCCGGCTGCTCCCGCCTCATGGGCTACTCCGACGCCGGCAAGCCGGCCCCGATCCGCGACTACCCCGACGGCGCCGACGGCCTCAAGGCGCTGTTCACCGACGTGCTCGACGCCGCGAAGAAGGACGATCGCGACCGCGTGCACGATCTCCTGGCGTCGACCATCATGACCGACGACGATCTGACCGCGGTGCTGGGCGCGCCCGGCACCCAGCTCCAGCCGCGCTACCACGCGCTCATGGCCACGCTCGCCAACCGCGGCGCGGTCGAGCTGGTGGCGCAGATCTACGAGCGCAAGTACGACACCGTCGACGTGCTGGCGATCGATCCCAAAGCCAAGGACGCGCGCCCCGAGGATCGCGCCGTGGCCGCCGCGCTCACCGCGCCGATGCCGATCTACTCGGTGCGCCTGCGCCGCGCCACCGACGACAAGGGGCTGCGCTACGACTTCTTCTTCTACCGCCGCGGCAAGTGGCTCACCGGCAACCAGCTCGGCAAATTTCTCGGCCAGTGACGCATCGACAAAGTTGACCCTGCGGGCGCGCGGGCGGTAACTTCGCCGGGGCGATGACGATGAAGTCGCTCTCTCTCGGCGTGTTGGTCTTGATGGCGCTCGCGCATCCGGCGGCGGCGCAGGGCCGCGAGCGCGTGGCGGTGGTCTCGTTCAAGATGATCGGCGGCGCGCTGGCCGATCCCAACCAGCAGCAGCAGGTGCGCGCGAGCTTGGTGGGCGGGTTGGCGGCGTCGAGCTTCGAGGTGGTGCCGCAGGCGGAGGTGGAGGCGGCGCTGCAGGGCGCGGCCGAGCTGGCCCGCTGCGACACCGCGGCGTGCTTGCGGCGCGTGGGCGAGCTGGTCAAGGCGCGCTGGGTGGTGCGCGGGCAGCTCGAGTCGGTGGGTGCCAACTGGCTGATCCAGATCGAGCTGATCGACGTGCGCGACTCGACCACGGCGGCGCACGCCGACGAGACGTGCGACGTGTGCACGGTGGCCGAGGCGAAAGAAAAACTTTCCAATGCGGCGGCGGCGCTGCGCGACAAGCTGCAGGCGTCGAAGCCGATCGCGCCGCCGCCGATCGCGCCGCCGCCCGTCGAGCCGAGCCACCACGTGGACGCGATTCGCATGTGGCGCATCCTCGGCATCGCGGCGGTGAGCGCCGGCGCGATCGGAGTGATCGCGGGCATCGTGCTCATGGCGCTCGATCACTCGGAGTTCGGGCGCCACTTCGACGCGCAGACCCATCTCGTCATCCAGCGCTACGACACGCTGGCGCCGGGGATCGCGCTCACGGTCGTGGGCGCGGCGGCGATCGGCGGCGGCGCGTGGGCGCTGTGGCACGACCGCACGATGCAGCGGCAGATCAGCGTGGCGCCGGCCGCGTCACCGACGGGCGCGAGCCTCGTCGTGCTCGGCCGCTTCTGAGCGCGAGCGCGGCGAGCGCGACCGCGATCGCGAAAAGCGCGAGCGGCGACGGCGCGCGATCGCCGGGCGCGGCCGAGCAGCCCTTGACCGCGAGCCCGCCGTAACCGAGCCCGGTCTTGTCGCACGAAAGAAAAAGCTGCCCCTGGTTCTGGCACACGCACAACGGCGCGCAGTAGCCGGCGGTGGTGCAGCACGTCGACTCGCAGTCTTTATGGTGCGCGCACGGCGCCGAGCAGCCGCACGTGTCGCCGCCGCACGTGGCGATGGTGGTCGTCTGGCCGGCCATGCACGTCGAGCCGCAGGTGCCGTCGGCCTTGCAGACCGTGCCGCCGGGACACGAGACCTCCTCGTGACCGACCGAGGCGCAGCACACCGTGCCGATGGCCGCGCAGTGCGAGGTGCCGCAGAGCAGCTGCCCCATCGGGCACGTCTGCGCGGCGGCGGCGCCGCTCATCATTAATAAGAGGGCGATCGCGAGTGCGCGCACGCCTCCTTATATCACGCGAGGCGCGCCTGGGTCCCGAGCGCGTACGCGCGGCCGCGCCACGTCACCTCGCGCCGCAACACGCACGCCAGGAACACCGCCGGCGCGATCACCGGGATCACGAACGGCAGCCACAGCCAGCGCGCGCGCAGCGGCTGGCCGCCGAACTCGCGCTGAAGGCCGCTCATGCTCATGCCGTAGGCGATCAGCCCCGCGAGCGGCAGCAGCGCGACCGCGCCGTGATGCGTGAGCAGCGCCAGCGACGTGGCGGCGAACGCCAGCCAGAACTCGATGCCGCGCTGCCACATCGGCCAGGTGAACGAATTCGGCAGCCCGTTGCGCGAGAACAAGAGCCAGCGGCGGAACAGCCGCGCGAACTCGTAGAGCGACATGCCGCCCGCGTGGATCGAGAGCGGGTGCGCCGACATCACGTTGCGCAGGCCCGCGCGCGCCACGCACGCGCCGATGTGCATGTCGTCGACGAGCTGCCCCTCCGCGCAGCCCACGCCGCCGATGCGCCGCAAGCAGTCACGCGTGAACACCATGAGCTGGCCCATGATGAACGGCACGTCGCCGCGCTCCCCCGCCGACTGCGCCACCGACGGGCCGTACCACGCGTTGAGCAGCATCGCGTAGCCCACGTCGCCGGCGGTGCGCGCCGGGCCGGGCACCACCACCGGCGCGAACGCGGCGCCCGCGCGCGGCGACGCCAGCAAAGTGTCGACGGTGGCGCGCAGCACCTCGCGATCCGGACGCGTATCGGAATCGCCGAACGCGATCAGCTCGCCGCGCGCGCGCACCACGCCCTCCATCATCGCGTTGAGCTTGCCGGTGCGTCCCGGCGGCGGCGCGCCCACCACCATCACCTCGGCGCGTCCCGGCCCCGCCGCGCGGCGATGCTCCTCGACGACGGCGCGCGCCGGCTCGAGGCCCGGATCGTGCTCGTCATCGAAGACGAACAGCGTCTCGATCTCGCCCGGGTAGCCGGTGTCGAGCGCCGCGCGAAAATTTTCCTCGGCGTCGACGTCGCGGCCGCGCACCGGACGGATTACGCTGATGGAGGGATAGCGGGTGGCGCGCGGCACCAGCAGCCGCTGCCGGCGAATCGCACGCGCGAGCTGCCGGTGAGCCCACGCGATGTCGACGAGCAGCACCACGCCGACGACGGCGATCAACAGGGCAAAGGTCATCACCGTGGAAAGTTGCAAGTGGTGCGCCCACCGCCGGGCAAGAGCGAGCGAGCGCACGCCCGCCGCGACGCGGGAGGATTTCACTTGCAGCGAATAGCTGCCAATCCACACTAGGAAGAATGGGCTCACCGCGCATCACCCTGGTCGCTCACACGCATTGGGATCGAGAGTGGTATCAGCCGTTCGAGACCTTCCGCGCGCAGCTGGTGGAGACGCTCGACGAGGCGCTCGAACTGCTCGAGCGTGACTCGCGTCTCACCTTCACGCTCGACGGTCACGTGGCGCTGGTCGACGACTATCTCGAGATGCGTCCGCAGGCCGAGCCGCGCATCCGCGCGCTCAACGCGGCCGGGCGGCTGCACATCGGGCCGTGGTACACACAAGCGGACACCCTGCTCGTCGACGGAGAGTCGCTGATCCGCAACCTGGCGTTCGGGATCCGCCGCGCCGAGGAGCTGGGCGGCGCGATGCGGCTCGGGTACATGGCCGATCAGTTCGGGCACGCGGCGCAGCTGCCGCAGCTCCTGCGATCGTTCGGCATCGAGGGCGCGGTGATGTGGCGCGGCATCGGGCCCGAGCGGCCGCCGCACGCGTTCCGCTGGCTCGGCCCCGACGGCAGCGCGGTGACCGCGCTGTGGCTGCAGGACGGCTACGCGACGGGGCGGCGGCTGCCGTCCGATCCGCAGGGGTTCGCGCAGGCGGTCGAGCGCACGCTCGATCGGCTGGCGTCGTGGCTGGGCGAGATCCCGCTGGTGATCCCGGTCGGCGACGATCACGTGCGGTTGGCGTCGTGGCTGCCGGCGGCGGCGGACGCGCTGCAGAAGCGGCGGCCCGATCTGATGGTGTCGATGGGCGGCTACCAGGATCACCTGCCGCACGTCGGCGCGGCGGAGCACGTGGTGCGCGGCGAGCTGCGTTCGCCGGCGTTCGCGCCGGTGCTCGCGGGCGTGGCTTCGGCGCGCATCCGCGAGAAGCAGCAGGCGGCGTACGCGACGGTGATGCTGCAGCGCTACGCCGAGCCGCTGGCCGCGTGGGCGGCGCTGGCGGGCGAGAGCGCGCCGCGCTCGTCGGTCGAGCGCGCGTGGAAGCAGCTGCTGCTCAACCAGGCGCACGACTCGGTCGCGGGCTGCGGCATCGACGCCGCGCACGACGACGTGAAGTCGCGCTACCGCTGGGCGGCGCAGCTCGCCGAGGCGGCGCGCGACCAGGCGCTGGCGTCGCTGCGCGCCGACACGGCCGACGTCACCGCGTTTCATCCCGGCCCGCGCGCCGAGGCGCTCACCGTCGAGGCGCACCTGCCGCGCTCGCTGTTCGACGCCGGCGCGCTGGTCGCGGTCGGCCCCGACGGCGTGGAGCGTCCCATCCAGGCGCTCGGCGCCACCGACGAGCGCCCGCTGTTCGAAGGCGAGTTCGCCGCCAACGAGCTGGCGCAATATCTCGGCGGCCTCGATCCGGCGACGCCGATCTTCGGAAAATATCTCACCGGCATCACCGCGCGCCCCGACGGGCCGGGCCGCATCCGCCTCGACGTCGGTCTGGGCGAGACCGCGGCACCGCCCAATGCGCTCGCCGCCGATCAGGTGCGCGTGCAGGCGATGCTCGCCGAGGCGGAGCGGTTCAAGGTCGTGCTGCACGGCGCGGGCACGTCGCGTCCGGCGCTGGTGCAGGCCGGCGGCGCGGCCGAGGCGGCGCTGGTGCCGATCGCGGTGCGCGCGGGCACGCCGTCGGCGTCGTTCGTGCCGGCCACGGCCGTCGACGGCGCGGTCGCGATCGCGTGCGGCCCGCTCTCGGTCACCGCCGAGCCCGACGGCACGGTCACCATCCGCGACCCGCGCTCCGGCCTCGGCCCGGTGCGCGCCAACGATCTCGTCGACGAAGGCGACCGCGGCGATCTCTACCACTTCGATCCCACGCAGACCGCGCCGGTGCGCGCCCGCGCCGCGCGCGCCCGCGTGACCGAGTCGGGGCCGCTCAGGGCGCGCTTGATCGTCGAGCAGGACTTCGATCTGCCGGCCGGCCTGAGCGCCGATCGCCGCGCGCGCTCGGAGTCGACCCGCCCGACGACGGTGACCACCGAGATCACGCTCACCGCCGGCGAGCGGCGCGTCGAATTCG
>Ga0070741_10021133_pt1 | contig 10159 bp, 25 predicted proteins | sample Coa_R1_4_FD_66440 | JGI IMG/M metagenome (GOLD analysis project Ga0070741, IMG submission 66440) | Surface soil microbial communities from Centralia Pennsylvania, which are recovering from an underground coalmine fire - Coalmine... | ecosystem: Environmental > Terrestrial > Soil > Unclassified ...
GCTCTCCCGCAGGGCCTCCAGCGCAGCAACCCGATGGGAGGAAAACAAACGGAGGAGGATTCCTATGTCCAGAGGGCACCGAGCAATCCAGAAACTGCGCCGCGATATGGCACAGGAAGTGAGCGAACGCCTGAACCAGATGAGTCCATCAAGCGTATTCATCTGGCATTAGAGGCTGCGCAGGACCTCTGTCATGGCGTGCGCGGACCCTTTGTGATCGAGGAGGTATAAGGTGGTCAACCATTGTCCGGTGTGCGGCGGCGTGAAGTCGCTCAACCGTCCATCGCACACCATGCGCGTGTCGCTCGGACCATTCAGGATGTGTACGTGCCAGCCCACACCAGCACAAGAAAGACACGAGCCACGCACGTTTCTCTCTCCGGTCGGGCTCCCGCGCGCGCAAGCATTCCTGCTGCGCCGTGATCGAGAGGGCAACGTGGTAGCACGCGAGCCGCTTGATCCGGCCTTGTTACGACCGATCGTAGATGGATTCGGGAGACAACTGCAACCTCCGTTCACTGCCTGGGAATATCGCTTGCCGGATAAGCCTGCGTGCGCGTATACGCTGGATGAGATAGAGGTAGAACGGAAAGACGAGTCACCACCCTCTTCTCTTGCTCAAGCGCTATGTGAGCCTGTCAGGCACCTGCCGCGCAAGAAAATCGAAGGGGAAGTTGCGCACCACAAAGTAGTCACCGCTTTTCCAGCACAGGACCACGAGGAACTGACAGAGGTGGGCCAACTCTACGGCAAGTCGCTGTATGTGCGTCTCGACTGGCGCGATCCTGAGACAGCGACATACGAGTTAGAGCAGATACGCTCAGCACTCAGAGATATATTTGCTCGCATGGAGGGCTACGACAGTTGGCAGGCAAAGGTGAAAGAAGTGAGAGAAAGCCAGTGAGTGAGCAAGAGAAGAATATCTGCCCACGGTGTGGTGGTGTGAAGCGAGTCGAATATGTGATCAGATTCGTGGATGGCGCGCCATATGAGATGCGCATTGATGCGCAGGACCTGCCCACAGAAACGGGGTGGCACTTGTGCCCTGGGCATCCTGAGCCAGCACAGAGGCATGATGGCAACCTGAATACAGAGAGCACGCACAATGTCTACTATAACAATTTTGGCGGCGTCGCCATCCATGCAAACGACGCTGCGCCTGATACGAGTGTGACGTGGATGAGTGCAAGCGAGGCCCTGTCCTTGCTTGCGTGGTTGCAACAAGAGCGCGATGCGTTGGCGAGACTGGCGAAGGAGCAAGAACAGTGAGTACCTTTTTCGGTGTCCAGTGTGACTCGTGCTCGAAGACGCTTCGCTTCCCGCGATTTGGTCCACCTCACGAGACAGAGATGGCGCCTGAGTGGTTTACCGTCTATCAGGGCAACATTGAGGGTCAGAATCCGAGTCACTTCTGCTCAAAGCAGTGCATGCGGCAGTGGATGATAGGGTCAGCGGTACAGGTAAAGGAACAAGAGAGATGAATACGCAGCCATTCAAGGTTCTTGGGCAAACGCTTTGGTGGAATTGCCCGCGATGCAGGCGCAGAGTTCACTTGACGCGAGTGCTTGCCTTTCGATCACAGAACCTGATCACGGGGAGGGACTTTCGTTGTTCTGATACTTGCCAATTGCGCCACTGCGTTGTGTGGCCGAAAACGGAAAGTGGTATCGGCGAAGCGGCTATCTACTCATACGATCGTAGCAACTGCGACAAGAGCCAGTTGCCGTTATTGGCGCAATTGTAAAGGATAAGAACAATGGCGAAACTCCCTGAAGTCCTGCGCGTTGTCGCTATAGAGCATACAGGCGAGACACTCAAACTCGAAGTGCATATCCATCTCAGTCAGGATGAGATACGCACAATTCTCATGCCCGCAGTTCTGGATGCGCTCGCTCTGCACATGCGACAGAATGGCGTCAAGGGCGTTCTCGCCAATGGCACAGCGGGAGGCGTGCTGTGAACAAGCTCAAGATCGAAACGCGATTCCCTGACGCGGCAGAGGGTCTTCTACTGTCAGAGGAATTGATCGAGCCGCAAACAGTGACACGTCCTGGGAACTACACACTGGAAATCGCTTACCCGGACGATAGCCTCTCACAGGCGCTCACCTACTGGCTGGCAATGGCACAAGGATGCAGGGTTGTTGACGAGTATACGTTCGAGTGGAGGGGATACAAATGAGCGAAGAAATCGGTGTCTTAAAGACGCAGTTGAGCGATGCGCTCGAAGCGGCACTGGTGCCGTATTGTCTCAAGCATCCTGGTTCGTATGAGGTGCATAGTATGCTCAATCGTGTCGTAGGGGGATTTCCTGCTGACGATGTTCTGTCGTTCGAGTTTGCTCTAGATACACCCGCCTCTCAGGCAAAACAGGAGGATGTGAAGTGAGTGAAGAGCAATGGAAAGGCTTTGTGTCAGATGCTGCCTACGTGAGACGCGAGGAGATAGGCGACACGCAGGCGATACAGCAGCGACTCACGGAGTTGACTGGCTTGGCCGAGAAGAAGCGACAGGACGAGTTGCGTACCCTGATCCGCGAGGAGTTGCACCGTGCGCTCTTCCCTGGTGGACTGCCCGACGCACACCGACACCGCCGGGTGAGGCTCATCGAAGAAAACGGTACCGAGTGGCGCGGGACGCTCTATGCTACAGAGGAATCCACAATCAGCGAAGAGACGCCAGAGAGCAAGGAGCATCAAGGATGACTATTGACAACGACGAGACAGCGGCGCTCGCCCGTCTCAATCGAGAGAGAATTGCGCGAGATAGTGAGCCTCACATCCCGCCTGAGCATATCGTGGCTGGTGAGTGTACCTGGGAGTCATTCAATCGCTATCTCACGTTGCATCCACTTGAGACAATCCGCGCGATAGAGGCAGCAAAAATGTACGAATGGATGTACCCGATGATCAAGGTGCTTCAATCTGAAAATCCTGCGTGGGGACTTCTTGATATCATCGGCGATACCCCAGGAGAGGAGGGAGAGCAGTGAACGATATCTTTCCTATGCAAGAAGAACCTGAGAACGGAATAACCTTTGAGTCGCTGCGGGCGCTCATGCCAGGGATGCAAACTGAGTCGCGCGAGGTAGCGCCGGGTGTATGGGAGCATCTATTCACTCCTGATCCAGATGTACTCGCATTCATTGAGCCAAAGGGCGAGCAGTCAGAGATGACAGAATTAGCAGGGGCGCTCTCTTTCGACACGTTGCGCGGGGTTCTCGATGAGGTCTACGCGAATGCTCGTGAGCATCCTCCCTCGTGGCTCATACCTGCGAAGACAATGCAGCGAATACGTCATCTCACGCACCTGGGACAGATGTATCGCGCGCACCCGATGCCGCGCCGCAAAATCAGAAAGTGCCACATGCGCAGACTACAAGCGATATGGCGCAAAGGGAGAGCGCACATCCGCCGGGTTGAGCAGGCAGAGTGGGCACGAGAGGAGAAGCCTTGAGAGTGAGTATACGACTCGTCGGGCGACGCGCTGTCGCATGGTTGCTGAACCGCTTCTATCCAGGCTATGGCGGATGCTTCCGGTGCCGCCGCAACTGGAAGATTGCCAGAGCGCACGTTACTCATTACTCATCAGAGGACGGTATGTTCCCGCTCTGTCAGGTGTGCTGGCAAGAATGCTCGATCCGCGAGCGCCTGATCTACCACCACGTCTTATGGCTGGAGTGGCAACAAGTAAGCAAGAATCCCGACGGGATACCACAGTGGCCGTTGATTGAGCAAGCAGTGAGGGGTGGCCAATGACAAGAATGCGCGGGGACCTGATCCTCTACACGTCGAGCGGGCGCTGGTACGAACGCCTGATCACGCTCGCCACACGCGGCCCTTTTGTCCATGTGGCCCTCGTAGTGGACGCTCAAACGGTGATCGCCGCGCGTACGCAGGGCATCAGCTACGAGGCCATGCCGCCAGAGGATGACCAGCACGCGACAGTCCCGATAGCCGCGTGCTCACTCGCCATCAGCGGGACAGATCAGCATGGAGAACCAGTCACTGAGACGACGCGACTGAGCGGGCGCGCAACGTTGGCCGGGATCGAGCAGGGGATGGCATGGGCGACGGCTCAGCAGGGGAGACACTACGGGTGGAGCGATGTGATCTATCAGGGCATCAAGTTCTTATGGCCACGCAACCCTTTCCAGTTTGGCGTTGAGGGGCACTATGATTGCAGCGACTTCGCAACGAGGTATTTGCTTCAGGCAGGTGTCGTGCTGCCGCCAGCGTTTGATGATCCGTACTCGATCTGTCCGAATGATTTGGCTCGATGGGCGGGACTCATCGGGCAATCTCCCTATCCGACGGTGGACACACCGCTACAAACAGACAGCGAGACAGGAAAGACACCATGATCGATACATCAGCGCCCACACCACTTACCATTGTACCCAGCACAACGATGAAAGACGCCCAGCGCGTCCACTGTTGCGCGGGACGCCCGATGCTCGTCTCTCATCTGCTGCCAACTCAGGGATACACCACGTGGTGCCCGGTCCACTGCAAACGCGCGCACCTGGTCAGCTGGCAGGAGTTTCCGAGTGAATCCCTGCGTAGCATCGTCAATGCGATCAATGCCGTGCTCGTGGAGCGGGATGGACAGGTGAACGGGGCAGGTGTAGAATAGCCGGGAGTCGGTGCGAACGAGGCGCGAAGCACGCGCACTTCCAGCGCGGAAGAGGAAGCAAGTTGGAGTCTTGCCGTTACGCTCTAAGGGCTGGCAGCGTGGCCCTGCCGAGAGAAACAAGGATGCGCACCTTGAATGCTGTAAAAGCGAGCGTTGGCTGAGCGGCCAAAGGCTGACATGGCTAGAGCCTGACCTGGTACAGGGTGCCATCGACCCTATTGAGGGGCAGGCCCGTCAGTTCGAATCTGACACGTTCGCTCCCACTCTCTTGCTTTTAACTCCGTCTTTGTGCGCACTCCGGCCTTGCGCTTGATCCGTCGTACCATCTGATCAACGCGCGCCGCCTCTACATGGAACTCGATGGCTATTTCGCGATTGGTTTTGTTGGCTCGGATGAGAGCGAGGATACGCTGTTCTCGTTCGGTGAATGGCATAACCCCTCTGCTACAATGTTATGCTGGACCTTATGGAAGTGGACAGCATGGCTACGCTCAAACATGTCTTCTACTGTATCGAGATACAAACGTTCTACCTGCTCGCGTGGTAAAACAAATTCATCCTTATCGTTCCCCTGCCAGGTTTGGATCACCAAAGAGTGATCCGGGCGAAACCAGATGGTGAGATTTCGCATCAATGTGCCTCCTTATTCAAACTCTCCGCTCGCTCAGGGAGCAATGGCACGTACACACTCCCCAGCACAATGCGCTCAGTGTTGTAATCTAGTCCGGTGGCTTGCTTGTAGTAGCGGGCATCCTGAGATTGCTCGGCGGCTTTTTCAAGAGCAGTAGCGAATGCCGCTATGACTGGCGTGAATGCCTCAGTAAACGCCGTGATCACTTTGCCGATCGCTTCGCCAAGTTGGGCAAGGGATTGCTGGAGGTTCTGTTGTTCGTCCATGTTTGTGCTTTATCCTAAAGTCTCACCAATGATGCTCCAATAGCGGTCTAGCAACCACGCCACCGCTTGATCTGTTTGGATTCCCTTTGACGGCTGGAAGTGTTCGAGCCACACTGCTTTTACCTGCTCAATTGCCGCTCGCTTGTCCTCTAATCCTGGCAGATTGCTCAACTCCGCGAAGAACTCGGTGATGAGCGGGATATCCCCCGACTCAATCAGGGCGATGGTCTGATATGCAGGGCGAAGATGGTGAGACGAGACAGTTTGACAGGCTGCCCTCACCTCCATGAGGTCTACGGTATCCTTGAGCGATGGCTCGCTATAGGCGAACTTGAGCCAAATGGCTTCTATGTTGGCCAGGGCTTTGCGATTCGTCTCGCTGAGGGGGAAAATCTCCCTCAGGATGTCTTTTCTGTCCATTGCTCATAACTCCTCATAGCCGCATGGCTCAATCCCGTCGTGATTTCGCTCAATGCGTTGCGCTATCTCTCGATCAATCGCTTTCATGAGCGCCAGCGTCGCACTGTTTCGACCAGCAAATACGCTGGTGAGCGCGTCGGCGGCCAGCTGCGTCGTCACACCCCACGGAATAATGCCGCTCACGCTCTGCGGCGGGTTCTGCTCTTGCTCAATGGTATGCACGCGCTTGTTGCACACGCAATGAATGGTACGCTCGATCGTTATGGTTCATACCTCCATTATGGAAATCACTGCATATTTGATTCGCTCGTCTATCATGGTAGACACTATTCGATTGGCTCACACACAAATGATGGTATGCACGCGCTTGTTGGCTCACACACAAATTATGAAACACACACAATATTTGGCTCACTCTTTTAAAATGGAACACACTCAGTCTTTGATTCGCTCCCAAATCCTGGTATCCACATATGTCATGACTCACTCGCCTACCGTGGTACACACATAATTTCTGGTTCGCTCTGCTTATTTGGAATTCACGCCTGTAATGGCCAGTTGGGAATCGCGATCTCGTGGGCGTGGCCTAAAAATTGGATTGCATAGGGTCGAGGCGCGGGTTGTTGGTAGTGATGTTCGTAGGCGACCGCGTGATAATGTGAGAGGAAAATCTTGACGGCATAGCGCTCGGCCCTGGCCTGAATCTGAGCAGGAGGCAACATGCCTTGTGAATACCAGCCATAGGCTTCTGTGTCTTTGCCAATCTTTTTTTCGGAGAGAATGCGTTCGGCCTGCTCAGCATAGGCTTTCTGTTCCAGGTTGCGTTCAGTTTCCCAGGCCTTGCGTTCTTTATAGATTGGCCCATAGAAGGATGTGGGCCGATTGGCGCTTTTGACAAAACTCTGGCCAATCTTCCAGCAGAGCACCTTGAGACGGGCATTCCAGGGCCGTTTCTGGCCTTTCTCCCATTTGGACGTGGGATCGTACCCGGCATAGCGCCAGAGTGCCCCGGCGGTCGCTGTACGCGTAATATTGATATGCGCGAGTAGACCAGCGGCCAGCACCGGGCCAATGCCGAGAATGGACAGTGCCCATCGGCCCGCAATCTGTGACCCGGCGTAGACACCGAGCGCGCTTTTCACATCTGTCTCAAGCTTCAAGTACATTTCTGCAGTCCAGTCAATGAGCAGGTTTGGCTCTTCTTCGGCTGACCGGCATTGGGCCATCGCGCCGATGCGCAGCTTTTGCAAACTGTAGTACAAATCAACCAGGTAGCGCGCCTGGTCCTCTTTCAATTGCACAGACGCTTTTTTGAGATCGCGTGTCAGACGCATGGCCGCGATCAGTTCCTCGGTGGTTGGTTCGGTTTCGATGAGATCGATCATCGGCATGTCTCCCTTCTTGTTGGATACACCTCTCTCGTATCCAGTTCACGACTCCATACGCCGGGCGGGATAGGACGCCCATGCTCATCGACAAATTGCGGCACACTTTTGCGCGGCTGGTAGCCCATGCTACACGCTCGCTTTCTCTCCTCTGAACGATGCCAGGAGCACCTCCGCAAAACTCCCCTCGTAGCCATGCTCTATCTCGCCGATGACTGTTCTGAGATACGATGCGAGCAGGGGCAGGGGATCGGTCCCGCTCACCTCATACCGTCTGCTCTCGATGAGCCAGTAGCGATGAAAGGACTCACGGCCTTGCAGGTGCTCATACACTTCAATGGTGCCATTCTCTTTGACGAATGCCTTGATCTCGATACCCTGAGAGAGCATTGTGCGTCTCTGTGCATCGTAATCAGGCGTGATTTGCTCCTCGATCCGCGCCATCTCTATCGCGATAAACCCATGCAGTACCGGATCAGCCACGCTCATACCCATCTCATCGCCTGCCCGCTTTTGCTTGATGAGGGCAAGAATATGCTCGCACACTTCGCTCTCTATCTGGATGGCAGAGATCGTTTCGATGAAATCAACCGGGGGCAAGGACTGACATTGTTCCAGATAAAGCAGAGTGGCAAGCGGACGCAGGACATACAGGTACTTTTTGAGGATCACTTCTGACTTACCGCGTAGATATTGCTGCCAGTTGCCACGCGCCATATGCCAGTAGTGGTAACAGAGCACATTCTGCGAGAAACCTTGACGTGCGAGACTGCGCAGTGCTGAGATGCCAGGTGTCTCATTTCCACGGTAGGCGATAGGCGACGTGAGCCATTCGAGCAGTGGCGGGTTCGACTTACGCAGCAGGCGCAGGGCTTTGAAGACATCCCAACCATTGATATCGAGATCGTCTTTGATGGGTATTTCAATTACATCACGCGGGACATCCAGGCGCAAATATGCCAGCGGGTGACGCGCGTAGATAAAGCGCACATCGTAGTCGCTGCTCGCAGAGGCAAAGCCCCAGGCCCTGCTCCCACTCTCGCATGCATAGAGAATATAAACGTGATGTTCTGCTTCTATCTGGCGGAGTATGCATTGTATCGCGGCACTCCTATCCTCGCTCATCGTTTTTTCTTTCTGAATAGCTGTTGCTCGTAAATCCGCCGTTGAGACTCGCCACCATAGTGGTTAAAGCTGCTCATCTCTCCTAGCATTTCAGGTGGGATGGCAAACGCAGCAAGTATTTGCTGGATCACTTCCTCTCCCGTCAGTATCCCGCCCGTCACCTTATCAGTTCGTGCATCTCGATTGGCGCGTTCGATTGCGCCAAACAGTTCGTCTTGGAAGTCTTGCGGTGGTTTGTGCTGCGTCACTGCTGTCCTCCCTCCTGCTTGCTTATCTCCCAGATTGCCGCATGGTACCCGTGCTCCGTAAAGAGCAGGTGCATGGACACCACATGCTCACCGTGCTTGCACAATACTTCGTCGCGCCCTCTCCTTGGATCAATTGGATGTGGATTAAGCCCCATCTTGTCGCACCTCCAACCGCCAAACGTCGCAGGGATAATCTTGAGCGAGATATTCGTGTAGGGGATATGAAGCAGTGCGAGTTCCGGGCAAGAACTCGTCAGTTCTGGTGGCAGCGGCCCGCGCACTCGAAAGTAGTACGTCTCGAAGAAGACTTGCGCAGCGGTGCCCTCGCGGTACCGCGTGAAAATATCCAGACCTACGGTGTCGGGCCATTCGCCGTAAAGATGGTGATAGATTTTTGCCGCTCGCTCAATCATGCGCAGGGCGGGCATTGTTGGCTCACTGAACACGACTACTCTCCCTGCTGTGTCTCTTCCCATCGCCACCTCAGTTTATCAATGGGAATGGATGCGATCTCTTCCTCAGAAAGGCCCATTGCACGCAAATCTTCTTTTGATAAATCTTTCTCTTCCTTGTACAGGTCAGTGAGTTTTTGCCTGAGGACGATCATACGGCGTTCTGCCTCATTGATCCCATATGGCGGCAGTGGTGGATTCCCCAGGCTACGCGCGGGTTGCTCAAGTACTTGCCGTAGTTGTTCCACAAGGAACTGATCGAACTCAGATTCATCCATATCTATGCCCTCATCCTTGCTCATTTCACTCTCCTTGCTCTGGTGCTTCCGCCATCTCCATGATTGACTGACTCAGCCGGGTAAACTCTTCCTGTGAGTGCCCGGACATCTGCTGTATGCGTTCCATGCTCTGAGAGAACTCTTTTGCGGCCACCAGCCCTTGTATTGGCAATCCTCTGACCAGAGCTCGCCACATCACACGATACCACTGCTCTTCGGTGAGTGGCGCGATTTCGTCACTGTGGGTGATTTCTTCGCTCATCTCTCTTCCTTTGTCTGCTTTATCGCCTGCACGAGCTCCCGTGCTTTGGTGACGATGCAATCCTGTTCGTGTCTGACCCCATCCTCTTGCCTGAAGTCTTCTCTTCCATGACAAAACGGGCACTCTTGGCATGCCAAGTTATCGTGCCAATACGTAGATTTCTCGGTCGCTACTGCTTGCACAATCATCCACATGTCCGCAATCTTCTGCATGGCGATCTTTTCTTTTTCGGCTGCCTGCTCCCAGGCGCGCTGGTTCAGCAATTCATTGAGTTCGTGGACAAATGACGGCAGGTCCAGCGTCTTTGCGAATGCCGTCACTGATTGCCTGAAATCGTCACTATGAGCCATACCGCCTCCTTAATGATACTCGACAAAAACCCTGCCCTCACGCCTCAAGTCCTTCTGGCACTGCGCGCACACGGCGAGAATAGGCTCGTCAGGGTCGTCCTTGAACTT
>Ga0070741_10021134_pt1 | contig 10159 bp, 7 predicted proteins | sample Coa_R1_4_FD_66440 | JGI IMG/M metagenome (GOLD analysis project Ga0070741, IMG submission 66440) | Surface soil microbial communities from Centralia Pennsylvania, which are recovering from an underground coalmine fire - Coalmine... | ecosystem: Environmental > Terrestrial > Soil > Unclassified ...
AGCCGACCATCCCGGCTGCCTGCGTTTTGCCGACGTGGCGGTGCGCGGCGGCGCAGCGGAAGACAAGCGCATCGCCGAGCTGGCGCCGGTTCTGCAGTTCGACGAGCCGATCAACATCCAGTTCACCTCGGGCACCACCGGCTTTCCCAAGGGTGCGACGCTGTCGCACCACAATATCCTCAACAACGGCTTCTTCATCGGCGAGGCGATGCGGCTGACGCCGGCCGACCGGCTCTGCATCCCGGTGCCGCTCTATCATTGCTTCGGCATGGTGCTCGGCAACCTCGCCGCGGTGACGCACGGCGCCTGCATGGTGTTTCCCGGCGAAGGTTTTGACGCGCTGACCACGCTGGAGACGGTGGCGCAGGAGCGCTGCACCGCGCTGCACGGCGTGCCGACCATGTTCATCGCCCAGCTCGATCATCCGGAGTTCGCCCGCTTCGATCTGAAAAACCTGCGCACCGGCATCATGGCCGGCTCGCCGTGTCCGATCGAGGTGATGAAGCGCGCCGTCGACAAGATGCGCCTTGACGAGATCACCATCGCGTACGGCATGACCGAGACGAGCCCGGTGTCGTTTCAAAGCTCGACCACGGATCCGCTGGAGCGCCGCGTCGCCACGGTCGGCCGCATTCAGCCGCACATCGAGGTCAAGATCGTCGACAGCCAGGGCCGCATCGTGCCGCCGGGCGAGCCGGGCGAACTGTTGACGCGCGGTTATTGCGTCATGCTCGGCTATTGGGCCGACGAGGAACGCACGCGCGAGGCAATCGACGCGGCGCGCTGGATGCATACCGGCGACCTCGCCACGCTCGACGCCGAGGGCTATTGCAACATCGTCGGTCGCATCAAGGACATGGTGATCCGCGGCGGCGAGAACGTCTATCCGCGCGAAATCGAAGAGTTTCTCTATCGCCACCCGAAAATCCAGGACGTGCAAGTCATCGGCGTACCCGACGACCGCTACGGCGAGGAGATCTGCGCCTGGGTGCGGCTGCGCCCCGGCATGAGCGCCAACGAGGAGGAAATCCGCGCCTTCTGCCGCGACCAGATCGCCCACTACAAGGTGCCGCGCTACATCAAGTTCGTCGACGAATTCCCGATGACGGTGACCGGCAAGATCCAGAAATTCATTATGCGCGAGCGCATGATCACCGAGCTCGGACTGAAGGTGGCGAAGACGGCGTGACGGGCAGGGTACGCCGGCGCTTTTGGTTCGTTGCAGGATCAACTGATAAGTCGCTGGGAATATCAATAGCTTGGCCCATTGTGCAGTGCGTTATGTCGCGAGTCATTATTGCGTCGGAGACAGCTTGCGGCCCGCGACAACACGTCAATAGAAAATAACGAACGTCTGATAGACAGAACCTAACAAGAGAATTAACGTCTCTCATGCCCCTTTGCGCGCAGGCAGCAGGGCCGCGGAGCGCGCGGCGTGTCGCCGTCTGGCCCCGCTAGGGGAGACACACATGGCAGCGCAGGTTCCCAAGGACTTTCGCCGCGTGATCGTCGCGGCGGCCGTAGGCAATGTCATCGAATGGTATGACTTCTACATCTTCGGCAGTCTGGCCGCGGTGCTCGCGGTCAAATTCTTTGAAAAGAGCCATCCCATCGCGGCTCTGTTGAGCACCATCGCGCTGTTCACCGCGGGCTTTCTGGTGCGGCCGTTGGGCGCCTTCCTGTTCGGCTGGCTGGGCGACCGGGTCGGGCGCAAATACACCTTTCTGGTCACGCTGACCGGCATGGGACTTGGCACCGGCGCGATCGGCCTCATTCCGACCTTCGAGTCGATCGGGCTTGCCGCTGCCTTCATCCTGTTCTCGCTGCGCATGATCCAGGGCCTGTGCCTGGGCGGCGAGTACGGCGGCGCCATCACCTATGTGGCCGAGCACGTCTCCGACGAACGCCGCGGCTATTATACCGGCTGGCTGCAGACCTCGCCGACGCTCGGCATCATCGTGTCGCTCGCCGTCATCATCCTAACGCGGCAGAGCATGACGCCGGCGGCGTTCGACGCCTGGGGCTGGCGCATTCCGTTCCTGGTGTCATTCCTGTTGGTGGGGATCGCCATCTACATCCGCCTGCAACTGCAGGAGACGCCGATCTTCGAGGAAATCCGGGCCAAGGGATTGACGACCAAGAATCCGTGGCGCGAGGCGTTCCTCACCGAGAATATCAAATACGTGCTGATCGCCACGATCGTGGTGCTCGGCGAAGGAGTGGTCTGGTACTCGGGCCAGTTCTGGGCGCTGTACTTCCTCGGCACGGTCTCCAAGGTCGATCCTTTGACCACGGCCTACATCGTCGGCGCCGGGCTCTTGATCGGCACGCCGAGCCTCATTCTGTTCGGCTTGCTGTCAGATCACATCGGCCGCAAGCCGGTGATCCTGGCCGGCTTCCTCCTTGCGGCAGTGGCGTATTATCCGCTGTACGCTTGGCTGCAATCGGTGACCCATCCCGGCAGCATCAACTACGCGGCGGCGGTCATCATCATAGCCGTCCTGGTCTGCTTTGTCGGCATGGTGTACGGCCCGATCGGAGCATTCCTGGCCGAGTATTTCCCGAGCCGCATCCGCTACACCTCGGTGTCGGTGCCCTACCACATCGGCAACGGCTGGGGCGGCGGGCTGGTGCCGTTGATCACGACGGCGGCCTATACGGCGACGGGAAGCATCGGCTACGCCCTGATCTATCCGATCGCTGTACCGGCGGTGTGCTTCGTACTCGCTCTTTTCCTGATGCCGGAAACGCACAAGCGGAAAATCTGGGGCGAAGCCGCGGCAACGGCGTAATCGACCCCCCTGACCAATCAACCGGAACGGCGGCGCTGCCGCCGTTCCTTTTTTCAAAAAAGCGATTGCGCCGAGTTCGTCAACAATCCCCGTGCTAGTGACGCCAGAACGTTCGGCCATCAATGGCGAAATTCCGTGGCGATACCGACTTGCGATTTCGGTCGCGCTCTTTATTGCCGAGGCCGGCTCAAATGGCGGCCTTCCGCCCGTTCAAATCGATGATGTATTCTTCGACGAAGCGGCGCTCGCGAAGGGTCAATTCGGCGGCCTAGATTGGGGGTGCTTCGGTTAGGATAGGGACGTTACGCGACATTACGGCGGATTCCATTTAGCAACGTCCCGCACGATAACTGACTCGGTCGGGAAATCCAAATTCGGGCGAAAGTTGAAGAGACCGGAAATGCTGACATTGGCAACCAAGGACGACCTAGAAAAGCTTATCAGGGACGGCGTCATCGAAAGCCTCACTCTTGATTACAAAGCGTCCCCAGCGTTGGGCAAAGATAGCAAATCCCGCGATGAGCTCTGTAAGGACGTTTCGGCATTCGCTAATTCGGCCGGAGGGCAAATCATTTATGGCATAGAAGAAGACAAAACTGTACCAACGAAGCTTGACGATGGAGCCGACCTTTCGATTACAAAAGAATGGATTGAACAGATTATAGATTCTCGCATTCAGCCGCGAATCGAAGGCCTCATTATCCGGCCGATACAACTAGCCAAGGGATACGGCTTTGTCATCACTATCCCACAGGCAACATCACGCGCGCCGCACCAAGCGCCGGACAAGAAATATTATAAGCGTCAAAACTTCCAATCGGTCGCGATGGAGGATTACGAAATACGGGACGTGCTCCGTCGCGCCACAACACCCGTGCTGCAAGTTGGATTGAGCATTGGACAAAGCAACACAAGCGCACTTGAATTCGTCTCTGGGCAGGAGAGTTCAAAGCCCATCACGCTCAGAGCAACGGTCGCGAATCAATCTTCCCAGCCCGCTTATCACAGCGTACTTTATATCGGGCTGGACATAGATCTCGTAGGGCTTATAGGCATTGGCGGCTTCGACTGGTCTTCGCCGCCACACGGTCAGGAAGGTGACCGCAAGAAGCGATGGCTTGCTAAGCGATTCACATCGCCTCCCGACCAACCACTTTTTCAGGAGGCCACTCATGGTCAAATTGCCATCAATTTCTCGATACCTTCCAAATTCAGTTCGGAGGTGTTCGATATCACTACCGTTGTTCAAACCCCGGGTTGCGCGTCGACGGACTATTGGGCAATCGCCTGTGGTGCCCCGCGCGTGAAACTTTATGGACCGAACGACCCAAATTATTTGCCCGATAAAATCAGACGCGGCATGGGCAGATGACTAGCGGGAAGCGAGCGGCGCCGTGCCCTCACGCCCGTCAGCCTCAGCCTTGTCGCTTCCGCGCCAGCTCTTCCAGTCGTGCAATAAGGGCCTTACCATTAATCAACTCAAGCCGAGAGGGTATGAATGGCATGATAAGCGGGTCCTTCGGCAACAACGGTGCAAAGTCGGACGTTGTTGTGATGAACCCTTTTGATGCGCCGTCCCCATGCAAAACACCTATCAAGGCGCGCACATCATTTGCGGTAACTAGATTGTCGGGCCTATAGGCCTTGACCTGATCGATGACGCGAACGCTCCCCACGCCTCGTTTGATCGCAATGACATCGCGGCCGAGGTCGCCGCTTCGGGGCGTCAATATTACTTCGTCAAAACCCGCCACCTGATATGCGCCAGCAATCATTTCCTCCAACTTACGGGCAGGAATTTGAAAGACAACCGGTGGATCATGCTTTAATATCTCAATGATTGCGAACCATGGAGTTGTGACCGCCTCGATCAACTGGCCTTCGGTCGTCCTGCTGCCGGGCACGACGACGGTCTGAAGCATTAGATTTGCGACGGACCCGATTGACTGAACATCTTGTGCGAGCACCGTCTGCACAGAAGATAGAGCTTCAATGTGGAAGCCGGACTCGGCAACGACGCGGAACTTTCGCGCCTTCGATCCGCACGCCGGACAGGGAGTGCGTTCCTTAAGGCTTAGGTCGGCTCGTTCATTGAGAGTCAATCCGCACTCGCCACACATAACGTCACTTGCCATGTATTTTTTCACGCTGCCGGCGGCCCCACCTGTTCGCGACCTTAGAGCGCGACGATTGCGGTGCGCAAGATTGGCGCTACACTTCTTGGGGGCCTTTCGGCACGGGAGGCTGTGGGTTCCTGGCGTGTTTAGATTGACCAGAACGCAGGTTGGGGTTCGGTAAAGCCGGCGAGGTGATCATCAAAGACGCGCGCCGCAGAGCGGCGTGAGCTCGTTCGCAGAGCGCGTTACACCCCCAAATGCCGGTGCAGCACCTCGGGCTGATCGCGCAGCGCCTGGGCGGTATGCGTCTCGATGATGTGGCCGTTGTTGATGATGTAGGCGCGGTCGGCGAGCATCATGGCGGCGGAGACGTTCTGCTCGACCACGAGGATGGTCTGGCCCTCGTCGGCGAGCTTGCGGCAGGTGGCGAGCAGGTTTTGCACGATGACCGGCGCCAGCCCTTCGAACGGCTCGTCAAGCAGCAACAACTTGGGTTCGCGCACCAGCGCGCGCGCGATCGCCAGCATCTGCTGCTCGCCGCCGGACAGATCGGTGCCGCGGCTGCCGCGGCGCTCCTTGAGCCGCGGGAACATGGCGTAGACGCGCTCCAGCGGCCAGCGGTTCGGCGCCGTCAGCCCGGCAAGGATGATGTTGTCCTCGACATTGAGGCTGCCGAAGATGCGGCGGTCCTCGTGGACGAGCTGCATGCCGGCCCGCGCGATGGCGTGGCTCTTTTGTCCGGCGATCTCCTGGCCGTCGAAGCGGATCGAGCCGGTGCGCGGGGTCACCACGCCCATCAGGCTCTTCAAGGTCGTGCTCTTGCCGGCGCCGTTGCGGCCGAGCAGCGCCACCACCTCGTGGCGCTCGACGTTGAGCGCCACGTCGAAGAGGATGTGCGAATCCTCGTAGTAGGAGTTCAGGCCCTCGACCTCGAGCAGACTCATGCCGCGCGCACTCCGCCCAGATAAGCTTCCTGCACCGCCTTGTTGCCCTTGATCTCGGCCGGCGTGCCTTCGACCAGCACGCGGCCTTCCTGCAGGACGGTGACGCGCTCGACCAGCTCGAACAGCGAATCCATGTCATGATCGATGATGATCATGGTGCGGCCCTGGCCGATCGATTTGAGGAGCTTGACCATCTCGATGCGCTCAGCCGGGCTCATGCCGGCGAGCGGCTCGTCGAGCAGCAGAAGGCTCGGCGAGCTCGCCAGCGCCAGGCCGACTTCGAGGCGGCGCTTTTCGCCATAGGCCAACGCCGCAACCGGCCGGTCGGCGCGGTCGGCCAGATCGACCAGCGCCAGCGTGTGCTCGACCTGCTCGGCGAGGCCGGGGATGCGATGCACGCTGCGGAACAAGTCGAGGCGGAATTTGCCGCGCAGCTCGGCGAGCGCGGCGATGATCACATTGTCGCGCACGGTCAGCCCGCTGAACAGCTGGTTGACCTGATAGCTCTTGGTCAGGCCGAGCTGGCACACGTCGGTCACGGTCTTGCCGGTAATGTCGCTGCCGCGAAACACGATGCGGCCCGAGCTCGGCGCCATCTCGCAGGTCAGCATCTTGAAGAACGTGCTCTTGCCGGCGCCGTTCGGGCCGATGATGCCGCGGCGCTCGCCGCGCGCGACGCTAAAGTCGATTGCGCTGTTGGCGACCAGGCCGCCGAACCGTTTGGTCAGGCCCGTCGCCTGCAGAATGGGACCCGAAAAGGCGTCATCGTCTTTGCGATGCAGTGCCGGCATCGCTGCGGGTGCCGGCTCCTTGGCAACTGCCAGACGCGTGACCTTTTCCTCCTCCGGCGTGAGCGCGGGGAGAGGCCCGGGTGCCTCGCGTGTTTTGACGCCGCGCTCGGCGATCAGCGCGTAGAGGTCCTTGATGCCGCCGACCAGGCCGCGGCGCAAAAAGCAGACCAGCAGCACGAAGACGAGGCCGAGCACCAGCTTCCAGGCGGCGCCGAGATGCAATGTGGTCTGCAGGAAATCACTGAGATAAAGCCAGACCACAGCACCGACCAGCGGCCCGAACAACGTGCCGGCGCCGCCGATCGCGGTCTGCATGACGAGTTGGCCGGACGTGTCGAACATGAAGGCATCGGGCGGCATGAAGCCCTGCATGACGCCGAGCAGGCCGCCGGCAAATCCGGCATAGGCCGCCGCGATCACGAATGCGGTCAGCTTATAGCCGTGCACGTTGTGGCCGACCGCCGAGGCGCGCAGCGGGTTGTCGCGGATCGCGCTCAGAATCACGCCGACGGGCGAGCGCACGATGCGCAGCGCGATCACCATGCCGACAAAGAACCAGAACGCCAGGAACACGTAGAGCGTGCGGTCGGTATTGAAGTGGATCGTGGTGAAGCCGAGATTGAGTACCGGCGCGGGCACGCCGGGCAGGCCGTTCTCGCCGCCGGTATACTCCGACAGCGGATTGAACTCGACGAAGTAAAACACTTCGGCAATCGCCACGGTGATCATGGCGAAATAGATGCCGGTGCGGCGCAGCGCGATCAGCCCGACCAGAAAACCGACGATGCCGGCGGCGATCAAGCCGATGAACAGTGCGGAGACGACGTTCGGGTAGTTCACGACCGTCAGCAGATAGGCGGCGACCATGCCGCCGGTGCCGAAGAACGCCGACTGGCCGAACGACAACAGGCCGGTAAAGCCGAACAGGATATCGAAACCGATGCCGAACAGGCCCCAGACCAGAATGCGATTCATCGTTGTCGGCGTGAAGCCGAGGTAAGGCAGGATGAACGGCGCGGCGATCAGGCCTGCGGCCGTCAGCAACTCGACGATGAATGCGCGTTGCCTGGTCATCGCGTCGCCATTTTCATTCGCGTCCAGTTCATTCGCGTCCAGCTCATTCGCGGCCGGCGGTGCCGAGCAGTCCATAGGGACGCAGCACCAGCACCAGCGTCATGGCCACGAACAGCATGACGTAGGCATAGCCCGGGTTGAACATCGAGGTGATGCTGATGATCTCGCCGGCGATCAGGCCGCCCAATATGGCGCCGGGAAACGAGCCGACGCCGCCGATGACGACGACCACGAAGGTCTGCACCAGGATCCCCTCGCCGACGTCGGGGGCGATCGACACCACCGGCGCGTTGACGATGCCGGCGAAGCCCGCCGCCATGGCGCCGATGCCGAACACCAGCATGAAGATCTTGTAGACGTCGATACCGAGTGAATCGACCATGACCGAATCTTCGATGCCGGCGCGCACGATCATGCCGATGCGGCTGCGGTAGAGCACGATGTAGAGCGCCAAGAGCGCCGCCGCGACAATGCCGAGCAGCGCCAGCCGGTAGGTCGGATAGAACATGAAGCCGAGCGGCGTGATGCCGACGAGCGGCGGCGGCGGCGGAACGGCCTTGGACAGGCTGCCGAAGAAGAAGCGGATCGTCTCGACGAACACGATGCCGATGCCGAAGGTGACGAGCAGCTGGTCCGCGTGCGGTCGCGCATAGAAGTGGCGGATCACCACGCGCTCCATCACCACGCCCACCAAACCGACGAACAACGCGCCGGCGAACACCGCGACAATGAACGAGCCCGTATAGGTGAAGGTCAGCCAGCCGGCATAGCCGCCGAGCATGAACATGGCGCCATGGGCGAGATTGAGCACGCCGAGCGTGCCGTAGATGATGGTCAGGCCGGACGAAATCAGCGCCAGCAGCGCGCCGAGCACGAGGCCGTTAAAGCACTGCGAAATGAAATTGGCCCAGTTGATCACGCCGCAATCCGCAAGGTCTGTGTCGCCAAGTTCTGTGTCGCCAAGTACTGTGTCACCCTGACACCATGACGCCCGGCGTTGCGCCGGGCATCAACTTTGTTTCCGTCGAAAGGCAACGCGCCACGTGGTCGCGTTGCCGCCTCCGAGGCTCGCCTTCTCCGCAACCGCGATACCGAGAAGGCAACCCAAGGCAATGCTCAGGTATAGTCGCCGAGATTGCAACCGAAGGCATCGGGCTTCTGCATCAGCGGCTCGCCCGGCACGACCTCGGTCACCTCCCAATAGTCCTCGTTGTTCTTCATCGCTTTCGGCGCCTTGCCCTTCACGATGATCACGGGTCGGATCAGCTGATGGTCCTGCGGACGGAACCGCACGTCGCCCACCGTCGACGGGAAGGTCTCACCCTTCTCGTACTGCTTGATGACGGCCGGCGGATAGAACGTGCCGGCCTCGGAGACCATGCGCGCCCAGATCGCAAATGACATGTACGAGTTGTTGGCGCCCCATTCCGGCCGATAATTGTACTTCTTCAAGAACGCATCGTTGAGCATCTTGGCCAGCGGGTACTTGTCCTCCAGCGTCCACCAGTAATCGGTCGCCGCATAGACGCCGTCGGTGAGCTCCGGGCCGACTTCCTTGGCGAGGAATGGGATCTGGTACGGAATCGCCAGCTTCATCCTCGGCAGGATGCCGAACTGCTTGGCCTGCTGGACCGACAGCACCGCGTCGCGTCCCCAGTTCACGTTGAGCAGGACTTCGGCGCCGGAGTTGGCGATGTTGGTCAGATACTGGCTGAAGTCCTGGGTGCCGAGCGGCGAAACCTGGTCGGTCACCTTGGTCCAGCCGCCGTTCTTGATCAGATAGTCGCTCGATGACTTGGTGACGGTGTGGCCGTAGGTGTAGTCCGGCGTCATCCATGCCGCCTTGCGGTTCTTGCCGAACGCCTTCAGCAGCACCGGTCCGATGGCATTGGCCGCCGTTTCGCCGTAGAAATTCTGGCGAAAGCCGTAGCGCACGCAGTCCTTGCCGGTGGTGTCGTTCGAGCCGGAAATCCCGGTGACGTAGAGCACCTTCTCGCGCTGGGCGAACTTGTTGAGCGCCACCGCGACCGCGCTCGAGGTCGAGCCGGTCATCAGGATGATCTTGTTCTGATTGATGAAGGTCTGCTGTTCCTGCACCGCGTCGTTCGGCTTGGCGACGCTGTCGGCCACGACCAGGCTGACCTTCTTGCCGAGCAGGCCCTTGGTGACCTTCGGCGCGATCTTCTGCAAAAGCGGGTCGCCATTATTGATGTGCTCGACCGCGAGCTGCCAGCCCTTGAGCTCGTCTTCGCCCTGCACCGCGTAGGCGCCGGTGCGCGGCGTGGCGGCGCCGATATAGACGGTGTCGCCCTGGGAACCCGACGGCCAGGTGCCGATCGGCGGCTGATCTTCGGCGAACGCCGGCATGAAGAGTGCCGGCATGCCGGCACTCTTCATGCCGGCGTTCGCCGAAGATCAGCCGCCGATCGGCACCTGGCCGT
>Ga0070741_10021135_pt1 | contig 10158 bp, 5 predicted proteins | sample Coa_R1_4_FD_66440 | JGI IMG/M metagenome (GOLD analysis project Ga0070741, IMG submission 66440) | Surface soil microbial communities from Centralia Pennsylvania, which are recovering from an underground coalmine fire - Coalmine... | ecosystem: Environmental > Terrestrial > Soil > Unclassified ...
ACGATCGCATCGGGGTGCATCGCGCCGAGCGTGTTTAGGGTGTCGACCAGCGATTCCCCCTTGGAAACACTGGAAGACGAAGCGGTGATGGAGATCGCGTCCGCGCCTAAGCGCTTGGCGGCAATCTCGAAACTGGTGCGCGTGCGCGTGGAGGCTTCGAAAAACAGATTGACGATCATGCGGCCGCGAAGCTGATCCGATTTGCGGGTATCGGTCTGGCGCGGCTGAAAACGCTGGGCGCGGTCGAGAATGCGCTCAATCTCGACGCGTTCCAGGGGTTCGATTCCCAAAAGTGCGCCGGGCATAATTCTATGTTTTTTCGACCAGTAACACCTTGTCGGCCTGATCGATTTCCTGGAGCTTCACTTCGATGATCTCGTTGGCGCTGGTCTGAACCATGCGGCCGACATAGCGGGCTTCGATGGGCAGCTCGCGCCAGCCGCGATCGATCAAGACCAGCAGTTGGACGCGGGCGGGGCGGCCCTGGTCGAAGAGAGCGTCCAGTGCCGCGCGAATGGTCCGGCCGGTGTAGAGCACGTCGTCTATGAGGATGATGTCCTTGCCGGTGACCGGAAAAGTGATTTCAGTGGCGTTGTGCACCGGCTTTTCCGACACCGTGGACAGATCGTCGCGGTACAAGTTGATGTCGAGAAAACCAACGGGGATTTCGAGTTTTTCCAGACTCCGGATCTTTTCTGCCAGGCGCAGGGCGAGGGGCACGCCCCGGCGGCGGATTCCTATGAAGGCCAGGCGGTGCAGATCTTCGGTTTTTTCGAGGATCTCGTGGGCCAGCCGAACCAGCGTGCGATCGATTTCCGAGGCGCTCATCAACTGCGCTTTTTCGCGTGTGGCAACCATGCAGTTCAGAATGAGCGTAGCATAATTGACCCGCTAGGCCCGGCACTAAAAGTGCTTGAGACGGTCGCGAATGCGGCGGGCGATGCGGTCGATATCCTCAGTTTTCTTGAGAGTCCCGATCGCCAGAACGTTGTAGTCACTCTTCTCCAGGTTGGCTTTGAGTTCGTCCGCTAACTTGGAGAGCTCGCGCGCGTCTTCGAGGTTTTTTTGGAAATCGGCCTTGAGTATTTCTTCACGCTGCAGTTTTCCGTTCGGAAGACGAACATCTTCGGGTGTGTCGGGCGGAAAGTGGCGTTCGGGAGGGCTTTGCTGGGCGAGGGAGGCGAGTGCGAGCGAAAACAGAAGCACGATTCGACGATTCATAGGTGCGGCCCTATGTTCATCATAAGGCGTGCATAAGAGGGCCGCACTTGGGCGCTGGCGCGGCGGAGGAGCGCGGCTGGGAATAGCCTGCAGCCGCGGAATACGCCAAGCTATTCTGAGCGCGTGATATCCTGACTTAGGCGAAAGCGTATGCGGAATGCCGTCCCCCCCACTCGCTATAGGCTGAATCAGCCGCTGCAAGCGGTAAAACTGGCGGATCATCCCGGCAGCAGCTTGCGCGATCCTACCGAAACGCTGATCCAGATTCCGGCGGAAGTAGTGATCGAGATCGAAGGCGTGGTAGGCGTGTCCGGTTTAATCAACATCGTGTGGAAGGGCGAAGTCTTTTCGGTGTTCAACGAAGACCTGCAAGAGAAGGGCTCGCCGGTCGGCGCTGAGAAGTAGGGCAGCGGAATGCCCAGCGAACGCGATCTGGATCTGATTCGCGCCTCGGCAGCGGGAGATGCCGAACGCATCCGTGCCCTCCTGGGACGCGGGGCCAAAGTCAACGCGCGGATGAAGAATGGCGCCACTCCGCTGTTGGCCGCGGCGGTGGCGGGACGCGTGGAAGCGCTGCAGCTTCTTCTGTTGCAAGGCGCGGACCTGAAGACTCGCTATCGCGATGAAGCCACCGTCCTTGTGATGGCCGCCACGCAGGGCCACGCGGGAGTGGTGCAGCTGCTGCTGCAAAAGGGCGCCAGTCACCAGGAACACACGCGCTCGGGCGTGACGCCGCTGCTGGCTGCCGCGATCGAAGGACACGGGGCGGTGGTAGAGGCGCTGCTGGCCGCGGGCGCTGATCCAAACGCGGCCGATGCGCGCGGAGTGACGCCGTTAATCGGCGCGGCGGTAAACGGGCGAATGGAAGCCGTGTGCGCGCTGCTAGCAGCGGGCGCCGAGATCGCAAGGGCCAGCAAATCGGGTCTCACGGCTTTGGCCGCGGCCGTAGACGCAGCGCCGGCAGTGGCCTGGGTTCTGCTCGAAAAAGGCGCCGATCCGAATACTGTTGACGAACAGGGACGGCCGGTGCTGGTGGCGGCGGCCGCGAGCGGGAATGCGGAAGTAATCCCGATGCTGCTGGAGAAAGGCGCGCGCATCGAGGATGCCGATTCGGCCGGGGCCACCGCTCTGCTCGCCGCTGCTTTGGGCGGGCATGTGGAGGCGGCCAAAGCGCTGCTCGGCGCCGGCGCCAGTCCCAACGCTGCCGGGCACGGGGGAATCACGCCGCTGATTGCGGCCGTAGTGCGCGGCCAGAGCGCGATGGCCGAGCTGCTGCTCGCATCCGGCGCGGATATCAATGCGCGCAGCACGCAGGGCGTGACGCCGTTAATGGCGGCGGTAAACAGCCACCCGGAAGCCGTACGGCTACTGCTGGAACGTGGCGCCGATATCAATGCGGCAGATCAAAGCGGTCTTACCGCGCTACACGCCGCGGCGGCGATGGGACGGGGAGAAGCGGCTCAGGCGTTACTGGAAGCCGGCGCCGATCCCCTGCTGCTCACGGCCAGCGGTTTGACGGCGCTGCGGATCGCGGAAGCCAGCGGGCATGCGGCGATTGCGGATTTTCTGCGGGCGGCTGAGCAGAGGCCCGAGGCGTAATTCGGAACAACGCGGGATTATGACGCGCGCGCGGTTTCCGTGGCTACCTGGGGCGGCGCTGGGAGCGCAGTATCCTTGGCCGGGGGCAGGGTGAAGTAGAAGCACGATCCTTTGCCACTGGATTCTACCCAGATCCGGCCGCCATAGGTTTCGACGATTCTTTGGCAGATGGCAAGCCCGATGCCCGTGCCCGGGTAATCCTGCCCATGCAGGCGTTTGAAGATTTTGAAGATCTGCTGGGCATATTCAGGGGCGATGCCGATGCCGTTGTCTTCGATCGCGATCACCCATTCCGGATCGCGCCACTCAGCTGCAATATGAATCCGCGGCGGAGCATCACTGCGGTACTTTATGGCGTTGCCGACGAGATTCTGCAGGAGTTGCACAAGCCGGATCTCGTGAGCATGGACCGCGGGTACGTTGTCCCAAGTAATCATCGCGCCGGACTGTTCGATGGAGGCTTGCAGATTCAAGAGCACCTTGCGAATGACGTCCACGAAATCCACCGTTTCGCCCGGGCCTTCGGCGGAGGCCGCAGTCTGGGAGTAAGTCAAAAGATCCCGCAGCAGCTTTTCCATGCGGCGCGCGCCGCCCACCACGAAGTTAATGTATTGATCGGCATTCGAATCGAGCTTGCCGGCGTACTTGCGTTGCAGCATCTGGCTGTAGAGCGCAACCATGCGCAGCGGCTCCTGCAAATCGTGACTGGCGGCGTAGGCGAACTGGTTCAGATCGTCGTTGGATTGGCGCAAAGCTTCGTTCGACCGCAGCAGCTCCTGGGTACGCTCGGCGACGCGGAGTTCCAGCGTTGCGTTGAGCTCGCGAATGGCTTCATCGGCACGCCGGCGCTCGGTAACGTCGCGAATCGCGGACGTGAGCAGCAGTCCCTCTTCGGTCTGCAGCGGGCTTAAATTGATTTCCACCGGAAATTGCAGACCGTTCTTACGCCGGGCCCACAGCTCCACGGGCGAGGCCAAGGGTGAAGTACCATTGGGGCGCGCCTCGCGCCAACTGCCGCTCCACTCCGGCACCAGCATACGAATGTTTTGCCCGATCAGCTCCTCGCGGGGGAAGGCGAACATGATTTCGGCCTGTGAGTTCGCCAGGCTGATGCAGCCGTCTTCGTCGCTGATGATCATGGCGTCCGGGGCGGCTTCCAGCAGCGAACGGAATTTCTGCTCCGCTTTTCCCAACACCTCCGCCTGGCGCCGCAGGAGCGCCGTGTTGCGGCTTAATTCAACGAAGACTCCGACTTTAGAGCGCAGAATCTCAGCAACGATGGGCTTGAACAGAAAATCCACCGCGCCCAGATCGTATCCCCGGAAGAGATGTTCGTCACTGCGGTAGCCCGTCAGGAACAGGATGGGCGTGTGGCGGGAGCGCTTGCGGGAACGGATCAGCTCCGCGGTCTGAAAGCCATCCATGTCGGGCATTTTGACGTCCAGCAGGATGGCAGCGAAGTCGTCGTCCAGCAAATGCCGCAGGGCTTCCATACCGGAACGCGCGAGCACCAGCTCCTGGCCCAGGCCTTCCAGCGCGGCCTCCAGCGAGACCAGGTTATCGGGCGTGTCGTCCACCAGCAGAATCTTGACGCGATCCTGTGGTTCCGATAGGGACGGCTGCATACTTGTCTCGCATGGTCCGGCCGACCGGCCGGCCTCAAAGCCCTCTTTCATGTTAGACCGCGTTCGCCGTAGAAGTGTTCACTTCATGTCCGCGGCTGATCCAAACACGGAGTACCGAGAACAGCTGTTCCAGATCCACGGGTTTCGTAATGTAGTCGGAGGCGCCGGCTTCGATGCACTTGGCGCGATCGCCCTTCATGGCCTTGGCCGTCAAAGCGATGATCGGCAGCGAGCGGAATTCTGGGATGTCGCGAATGGCGCGCATGGTCTCATAACCGTCCATTTCGGGCATCATGATGTCCATGAGCACCAGATCGACATCCGGCGTCTTTTTCAGCAGCTCGATTCCGGTGCGGCCGTTTTCGGCGTGCGCCACCTTCAGATTGTGATCTTCGAGCAGGCTGGTAAGGGCGAAGATATTGCGAACATCGTCGTCGACTACCAGCACCTTCTTGCCGAACAGGGTGGCGTCGGTCTCGCGCACCTGTTCGAGGATGCGGCGCTGGTCGGGCGCCAAGTCGGTTTCGGCCCGATGCAGCAGCAGGACGGACTCGTCCAGCAGGCGTTCGCGTGTATGCACCGTCTTGACGATGCTTTCGCGGCTCAAGCGCGCGAGTTCCAGCTCTTCGTCGGGGGTCAAGGGCCGGTCGCACATCAGCAGAATGGGAGGGGCGTAGGGGCCGGCGTGGTTCTGTATCTCCTCTACCAGCGCCATGGGCATGATGCCATCGATATTAAGATGAACGACAATGCCGTCCAGGTATTGCTGCTTCAGAACGGCCAAAGCCTCGCCGGCGGTGGCGACGCCGACGGAATCGATATCCGGGGCGCCAATGGTGGCGATCATGCCGGATCGTTCGGCGTCATCGGCGCACACCAGCAGCATCTTTTTAACACGCTTCTGCACCGAGTGCTCGATAGCGGCAAAGGCTTCGGCCAGCAGATCATTGGTGACGGATTTTTCCAGGTAGGTCATCGCGCCGAGCGCGAGGCCACGACGCCGGTTCTCGTCGCCGGAAATAATGTGCACGGGAATGTGGCGTGTCGCCGGATCGTGTTTCAAGCGGTCCAGGATGGTCCATCCGGCCATATCGGGCAGGTTGATGTCCAGCGTAATGGCGCCGGGTTTGAATTCGCGGGCCAGCGTCATGGCGCTGGATCCACGCAGCGCCACCAGGGCTTTGAGCCCCCGATCGTGCGCCATATCCACCAGAATGCGAGCGAATGTTATGTCGTCCTCAACAATCAGCAGCGCCGAATCGCCAGGCTGGACCAGGTTGCGATCGTCATCGATGACGAGATCTTCCACCAGCTCTTCTGTGGCAATGGGCGTAGCCGGCAGAATCATATCCACGCCGGAGGCGGTGGCGTCCTTCACGGCCTGTTCGAGCAGCACCGGCGGAGCGCTGCGCAAGGCTTCGCTCTTCGGCTGCGCGGCCGGAGTAACGTAAGTCTGCGGCAGGTACAGGGTGAACGTGCTGCCGATGCCCGGGGCGCTCTGCAGGCGGATCTCGCCGCCGAGAAGACGCGCCAGTTCGCGGCTGATCGACAGCCCCAACCCGGTTCCGCCGTACTTGCGGCTGGTGGTTCCGTCGGCCTGCTGGAACGCCTCAAAAATGATGCGCTGCTTCTCCGACGCGATGCCGATACCGGTGTCGGACACGGAGAACGCGATGACCGATTTCGCGCGGCTCAGAATAGAATTGGACGGGCTCCAGCCGCTGGCCACTTTTTCGATGGTCAGCCGGACCGATCCCTGTTCGGTGAACTTCAGCGCGTTGGAAAGCAGGTTCTTCAAGACCTGCTGCAACCGCTTGGCGTCGGTATGGATGATTTCCGAAGCCAGGCTGCCGCCCAGCTCGGCCGTGAAGTCCAATCCCTTGCCGTCGGCGACGTGGCGGAAGGTGCGCAGGCAGTAGTCCACCAGCTCGCTGAAGCGCATGCCGCCCACTTCGACGTCCATCTTGCCGGATTCGATCTTGCTCAGATCGAGAATGTCGCTGATGAGCGACAACAGATCGGTTCCGGATGTATGAATGGTTTCGGCGAACTTCACCTGCTTGGGCGAGAGGTTCTTGTCGGAGTTTTCCGAAAGCATGCGCGCCAGGATCAGCAGGTTGTTGAGCGGCGTGCGCAGCTCGTGACTCATGTTGGCCAGGAATTCGCTCTTGTATTTGGAAGTGAGGGCCAGCTGCTCCGCCTTCTCTTCCAGAGCTTTCTTGGCTTGTTCCACTTCCTGGTTCTTGGTTTCGACTTCGGTCTTTTGTTCCGCCAGCAACTGGGCCTTTTCCTGCAGCTCGGCGTTGGTCTTCTGCAACTGGAGCTGCTGGCTTTGCAGCTCTTCGGCCAGCGCCTGGCTTTGGGTGAGAAGCTGCTCGGTCCGCATGGTGGCGCGGATGGTGTTCAGCACGATGCCGATGGATTGGGTGAGCTGATCGAGAAACGCAAGGTGAATGTCGCTGAACTCCCCGTATGACGCGAGCTCGATAACGGCCTTGACGTCGCCTTCGAACAAGACAGGCAATACCACGATACTTACGGGCGTGGTGCTGCCCAAGCTGGAGTTGATACGAATGTAGTCGCCCGGAAGATTGGTAACCAGAATGCGCTCCTTCTCGCGGGCGCACTGGCCGACCAGTCCCTGGCCTACTTCAAACTGCATGCGAACCGTGTCGCGATCGTCCACCGCGTAGCCTGCCAGGAGCTTCAGCACGGTCTTCTCTTCCTGCCATTCAGCGATATAGAAAGTACCGTGCTGCGCGCCGACCAGCGGCGTTAATTCACTCAACAGCAACTGCGATACGGTGAGCAGGTCGCGCTGGCCCTGCATCATGCCAGTGAACTTGGCGATGTTGGTCTTCAGCCAGTCCTGCTCGTTGTTCTTGCGCGTAGTCTCGGCTAGGTTGCCGATCATTTCATTGATGTTGTCTTTGAGCGCGGCTACTTCGCCCAGCGCCTCGACGGCGATGGATCTCGTGAGGTCGCCCTTGGTAACGGCCGTGGCGACTTCGGCGATGGCGCGGACTTGCGTGGTCAGGTTGGCGGCGAGCTGATTGACGTTGTCGGTGAGATCGCGCCAGATGCCAGCGGCGCCCGGCACGCGCGCCTGGCCGCCCAGTTTTCCTTCGATGCCCACTTCGCGCGCCACTGTGGTCACCTGGTCGGCGAAGGTGGCGAGCGTATCGATCATGCCGTTGATGGTGTCGGCCAGCTCGGCGATTTCGCCCTTGGTTTCCAGAACCAGCTTCCGCTTCAAGTCGCCGTTCGCAACGGCGGTCACCACTTTGGCGATACCGCGTACCTGCGTGGTCAGGTTGGCGGCCATGAAATTCACGTTGTCCGTGAGATCCTTCCAGGTTCCAGCAACGCCTTTTACTTCGGCTTGGCCGCCCAGTTTGCCGTCCGTGCCGACTTCGCGCGCCACGCGCGTTACTTCGCTGGCGAACGAGTTGAGCTGATCCACCATTCGGTTGATGGTGTTCTTCAGCTCCAGGATTTCACCCTGCACGTCGACGGTGATCTTGCGCGACAAGTCGCCATTGGCCACCGCGGTGGTCACTTGCGCGATGTTGCGGACTTGGGCCGTCAGGTTGCCGGCCATCGAATTGACGCTATCGGTCAAGTCCTTCCAGGTTCCACCGACGCCGCGCACATTGGCCTGGCCGCCCAGTTTGCCTTCGGTTCCCACTTCGCGCGCCACGCGCGTCACTTCGCTTGCGAATGCATTGAGCTGGTCCACCATGGTGTTGATGGTGTTCTTCAGCTCCAGGATTTCGCCGCGCACGTCCACCGTGATTTTGCGTGACAGATCGCCCTTGGCGACGGCCGTGGTAACTTCGGCGATATTGCGAACCTGGTTGGTCAGGTTGCCGGCCATGGAGTTGACGCTTTCGGTCAAATCCTTCCATGTTCCGGCGACGCCTTTCACTTCGGCCTGGCCGCCCAGTTTGCCTTCCGTTCCCACTTCGCGCGCCACGCGCGTCACTTCCGAAGCGAACGAGCTTAACTGATCCACCATGGTGTTAATGGTGTTCTTGAGTTCCAGGATTTCGCCACGCGCATCCACCGTGATTTTCGTGGTTAAATCGCCGCGCGCCACGGCGGTGGTTACACCGGCGATGTTGCGCACCTGGTTGGTCAGGTTGCTGGCCATGTAGTTGACCGAGTCCGTCAAATCTTTCCAGGTTCCGGCGACGCCGCGCACGTCGGCCTGGCCGCCCAGACGGCCTTCGGTGCCGACTTCGCGAGCCACACGCGTGACTTCCGATGCGAACGCGTTGAGCTGATCCACCATGGTGTTGATGGTGTTCTTCAGCTCCAGGATTTCGCCACGCGCGTCCACAGTGATTTTGGTGGAGAGATCGCCCTTGGCGACGGCGGTGGTGACTTGCGCGATGTTGCGGACCTGAGACGTCAAGTTGCCGGCCATGAAGTTGACCGAATCCGTCAGGTCCTTCCAGACGCCGCCGACGCCCGTGACTTCGGCCTGGCCGCCCAGCTTGCCTTCAGTACCCACTTCGCGCGCCACACGTGTGACTTCGCTCGCAAACGCGTTGAGCTGATCCACCATGGTGTTGATGGTGTTCTTCAGCTCCAGGATTTCGCCGCGCACGTCGACCGTAATTTTGCGCGACAGGTCGCCTTTGGCGACGGCGGTGGTGACTTCGGCGATGTTGCGGACCTGAGACGTAAGGTTGCTGGCCATGGAGTTGACGGAGTCCGTAAGATCCTTCCACGTGCCGGCCACGCCGTGGACGTCGGCCTGGCCGCCCAATTTGCCTTCGGTTCCCACTTCGCGGGCCACGCGCGTCACTTCCGATGCAAACGAGCTCAACTGGTCCACCATCGTGTTGATGGTGTTCTTGAGTTCCAGAATTTCGCCGCGGACTTCGACCGTGATTTTGCGCGACAGGTCGCCGGTGGCGACGGCAGTGGTGACTTCGGCGATGTTGCGGACCTGGTTGGTCAGGTTGCTGGCCATGGAGTTGACGGAATCCGTCAAATCCTTCCAGGTTCCGGCGACGCCTTTCACCATGGCCTGGCCGCCCAGCTTGCCTTCCGTACCCACTTCGCGCGCCACGCGCGTGACTTCGCTGGCGAATCCGTTGAGCTGATCCACCATGATGTTGATGGTGTTCTTGAGCTCCAGAATTTCGCCCCGCACGTCGACTGTGATTTTGCGCGAGAGGTCGCCGTTGGCAACAGCGGTGGTGACTTCGGCGATATTGCGGACCTGAGACGTCAGGTTGCCGGCCATGAAATTGACCGAGTCGGTCAAATCCTTCCAGACGCCGCCGACGCCTTTCACTTGCGCCTGGCCGCCCAGCTTACCGTCGGTTCCGACTTCGCGCGCCACGCGCGTGACTTCCGATGCGAAGGAGTTGAGCTGGTCGACCATCGTGTTGATGGTGTTCTTGAGCTCGAGAATTTCGCCGCGAGCATCGACGGTGATCTTGGTGGAGAGGTCGCCCTTGGCGACTGCCGTGGTGACGCCGGCGATATTACGGACCTGATTGGTCAGGTTGCCGGCCATGGAGTTGACACTTTCGGTGAGGTCCTTCCAGACGCCGCCGACGCCTTTCACTTGGGCCTGGCCGCCGAGCTTGCCCTCGGTTCCCACTTCGCGCGCCACGCGCGTGACTTCCGATGCGAAGGAGTTGAGCTGGTCGACCATCGTGTTGATGGTGTTCTTGAGCTCGAGAATTTCGCCGCG
>Ga0070741_10021136_pt1 | contig 10158 bp, 9 predicted proteins | sample Coa_R1_4_FD_66440 | JGI IMG/M metagenome (GOLD analysis project Ga0070741, IMG submission 66440) | Surface soil microbial communities from Centralia Pennsylvania, which are recovering from an underground coalmine fire - Coalmine... | ecosystem: Environmental > Terrestrial > Soil > Unclassified ...
AGTCCTCGGACGGCACGGTCGGTTACGTCGAGAAGGGTTTCGCGTCGGCGGCCAAATTGCCCTTCGCGTGGATCGACACCGGAAGCGGCCCGGTCGAATTGACGGACGAAAGCGCCGGCAAGGCGATCAGCGCCGCCACCTTCGCCGGGAAGGGCAACGACCTCGCCCTCGACTTGAAATCGCTGTACGCCACCAAAGAACCAGGCGCGTACCCGCTGGTACTGGCGACCTACGAGCTGGTGTGCTCCAAGGGTTATGACGCAGACACTGCCGGCGCAGTGAAGTCGTTTTTGAAGGTGGCGGCGAACCAGGGCCAGGCGAACCTGTCGGCGGCGGGCTACATTCCGCTGCCTGACGCGTTCAAGCGGCGGCTGTTGACCTCGGTCGACGCGATCCAGTAGCGCGCCGATTCCGCCGCTGTGAGAATGTCGGCCGGCCAAGCAAGCGAGAATGTCGGCGTGCCGGAAATCAATCCGTTGGACTCGGGGTCGGGCGAGACGCTGGCCCAGCCGTTCGGCTCGGCGCGGCCGATCGCCACAGATCCGTCCCGCAACGCCAAGCACCGCGCGGGGGATCGGGTGTTCCGCGGACTCGTGGAGGGTTCCGGCGTGCTGATCGTCGTGCTGATCGGCGCGATCGGGCTGTTCTTGCTATGGCGGGCGATTCCGGCGCTGGCCCGCAACAAGGCGAACTTTCTGCTGTACGGCGGCAGCTGGGTCACCACCGACACGTCGGCGATGCGGTTCGGGGTGCTGGACCTGTTCCAGGTGACGGTGTTCGTGTCGGTCTTTGCGCTCCTGCTCGCGATGCCGGTGGCGTTGGGAATCGCGATCTTCCTCACGCATTACGCCCCGCGACGCATGTCGGGCCCGTTGGCGTACCTGGTTGACCTGCTGGCGGCGGTGCCGTCGATCATCTACGGCGTCTGGGGCTTGTACGTGCTCGCGCCGGAGCTGCGGCCGGCAGCCCTGTGGCTGAACGAAAACCTTTCCTGGATACCGCTTTTCGCGTCCGGCAACGCGTCGGTAGCGGGAGGCGGGACGATTTTCACGGCCGGCATCGTGCTGGCGGTGATGATCCTGCCGATCATCACCGCTGTCACGCGGGAGGTGTTCGCGCAGACGCCGACCGGCCATATCGAGGCGGCGCTGGCGCTCGGTGCCACCCGCTGGGAGGTGGTGAAGACCACCGTTCTTCCGTTCGGGCGGTCCGGCTACGTCAGCGGCGGCATGCTCGGCTTGGGGCGCGCGCTCGGGGAGACGGTCGCGTTGTTGATCATCCTGCGCGGCACCCAGCAGGCGTTCGGGTGGTCGCTGTTCGACGGCGGGTACACGTTCGCGAGCAAGATCGCCGCGGCGGCCGCCGAGTTCAACGACCAGTACAAGGCCGGCGCGTACATCGCCGCCGGACTGGTGCTGTTCGTGCTGACGTTCGTCGTCAATGCGTTAGCGCGGAGCGCGGTCGCCGGAAAGAAGGTCAAGTGACCACACTCGACCGGCCGGTAAAGATCCCGGCGTTCCGCGGCGTCAGTCTGCGTCGCAAAGCAACCAACTACCTCGCGGGCGCGCTGGTGGTGTTGTCGATGTTGATCGCGTTGGTTCCCCTTGTGTGGGTGTTGATTTCGGTGCTCACGAAGGGCTTGCACGCCGTGATGTCCAGCACCTGGTGGACGCATTCGCAGGCCGGGATGACCGCATTCGCGTCGGGCGGTGGCGCCTATCACGCGATTATCGGGACGGTGTTGCAAGGCGCGATGTGCGCGGCGATCTCGATTCCCGTCGGCGTCTTCGTCGCGATCTACCTCGTGGAGTACGGCGGCGCCACCCGGTTGGGAAAGCTCACGACGTTCATGGTCGACATCCTCACCGGTGTCCCGTCGATCGTGGCGGCGCTGTTCATCTACGCGCTGTGGGTCGCCACGCTCGGATTTCAGCGGTCCGGTTTCGCGGTGTCGCTGTCGTTGGTGCTGTTGATGATTCCGGTGATCGTGCGGGCGACGGAGGAGATGCTGCGGATCGTGCCGATGGATCTTCGGGAGGCGAGCTACGCGCTTGGCGTGCCGAAGTGGAAAACCATTGTGCGCATTGTGATTCCGACGGCGCTGTCCGGGATCGTGACGGGCATCATGCTCGCGCTGGCCCGGGTGATGGGTGAGACGGCACCGCTGCTGATCCTGGTCGGATACTCGCAGGCGATGAACTTCGACATGTTCCACGGGTTCATGGGATCGCTTCCCGGCATGATGTACGACCAAACGTCAGCGGGCGCCGGCGCGAATCTCGTGCCGACGGACCGGTTGTGGGGCGCTGCACTGACATTGATCCTGTTGATCGCCATACTGAATGTGGGCGCACGGTTGTTGGCGAGACTGTTCGCCCCGAAGAAGGCATGAGGCGGACGATGGCCAAGCGGCTAGATCTCAAGAGCGTCAACATCTATTACGGATCGTTTCATGCTGTCGCCGACGTCGAACTGTCCGTGCCGCCGCGCAGCGTCACCGCGTTCATCGGCCCGTCCGGCTGCGGCAAGTCGACGGTGCTGCGCACGCTCAACCGCATGCACGAGGTGATCCCGGGTGCGCGCGTGGAAGGGTCGGTGCTGCTGGACGGCGAAGACATTTACGGCTCGGGGGTGGATCCCGTTGGCGTGCGCAAAACGATAGGCATGGTGTTCCAGCGGCCAAATCCCTTTCCCACCATGTCGATTCGCGACAACGTTGTCGCCGGACTCAAGCTTCAGGGCGTGCGCAACCGCGCGACGCTTGACGAGACGGCCGAGCGGTCGCTGCGCGGCGCCAACCTGTGGACCGAGGTGAAGGACCGGCTCGACAAACCCGGGGGCGGACTGTCCGGCGGCCAGCAGCAGCGGCTGTGCATCGCCCGCGCCATCGCCGTCCAGCCCGACGTGCTGCTGATGGACGAGCCGTGCTCGGCGCTCGACCCGATTTCGACGCTGGCCATCGAAGACCTGATCGCCGAGTTGAAGTTGGACTACACGATCGTGATCGTCACCCACAACATGCAGCAGGCCGCCCGCGTGAGCGACCAGACCGCGTTCTTCAACCTCGAGGCCGCCGGAAAGCCCGGCCGGTTGATCGAGATCGACGACACCGAGCGGATCTTCTCCAACCCGAGCCAGAAGGCCACGGAGGATTACATCTCCGGCCGCTTCGGCTAAAGCTTTTGGCGCGAGCAGACGCCAAATCGCACAAATGGGGGCTGGGTAATGCGATTCCGCGTCTGCTCGCGGTAGAACAACGATCGGAATAAGTCTGCGGGCCATGCGTTCGTGCCTCTTATGAGCAAGGCAGTTCAATTCGACAAGTACGGCGAAATCGATGTGTTGCAGGTGCGCGACGTCGCGCCGCCCAAGGCTGGTAGCGGCGAGGTCGTCGTCGAAGTCAAGGCGGCCGGGATCAATCCGGGTGAAGCGATGATTCGCCGAGGTGCCCTTCACGACGTGTTTCCGGCGACCTTCCCCTCCGGGCAGGGCAGCGATCTGGCTGGTGTGGTGGCCGAAGTGGGCGCCGGCGTCGACACCTTCGCGGTCGGCGATGAAGTGCTCGGGTTTACCGAGAAGCGGGCGAGCCAAGCCGAGCTCGTCGTAGTCCCGGCCACGCAGTTGACCGCGAAGCCGACCGGCCTCTCGTGGGATGTCGCCGGGTCTCTTTTCGTCGCGGGTACCACCGCGTACGCCGCGGTTCGGTCCGTCGAGCTGACGCCGAAAGACACCGTCGCCGTCGCCGGGGCGGCCGGCGGAGTGGGCTCGATCGCCGTGCAATTGGCCACCCTGACCGGCGCGACCGCCCTTGGTATCGCGGGGCGCTCCAACGACGAATGGTTGACGGCGCACGGCGTCATTCCGGTGAACTACGGCGACGGGCTCGTCGACCGGTTGCGGGACGCCGCGCCGGACGGCCGGATCGACGCATTTTTGGACTTCTTCGGCGGCGGATACGTCGAGATGGCGGTGACGGAGTTGGGCGTCGCGCCCGAGCGCGTCGACACCATCATCGACTTCGCCGCGGCGCCGAAGTTCGGGGTCAAGCTGGCCGGCAATGCCGACGCCGCCGATGCGAAGGTGCTCGGTGAGCTCGCGTCTCTGGCCGCCGACGGCCAGATCGAGGTGCCGATCGCCGCGGTGTTTCCGCTTGACGACGTGCAGGCGGCGTATCGGCTGCTCGAGGAGCGGCACACCCGGGGAAAGATCGTCCTGCGGCCCTGAATCGGGTCAGCTGCCGGTCGGCAGCCCTTCCTCGTCGGGCAGCTTTCCGGTGGCCTGGAAGATGACGCGGCGGCCGATCTCGACCGCGTGGTCGGCGAAGCGCTCGTAGAACCGTCCGAGCAGGGTCACATCGACCGCCGCCGCCACGCCGTGCTTCCATTCACGGTCCATCAGCACGCTGAACAGGTGGCGGTGCAGGTCGTCCATCGCGTCGTCTTCTTCGGCCAGCCGAGCGGCCTTCTCCGGGTCTCGGGACGCCACCACCTCTTGCACTGCGTTGCCCAATTCGACTGCGACCCTTCCCATTTCGGCGAAGTAGCCGTTAACTTCCTCGGGCAGGGCGTGCTGTGGGTGGCGGCGGCGGGCGATTTTGGCGACGTGCAGCGCCAGCGCTCCCATCCTGTCGACGTCTGCGACGATCTGAATCGAGCTGACGATGGACCGCAGATCGCCCGCGACGGGCGCCTGCAATGCCAGCAGCACGAACGCGGATTCTTCTGCGCGGGCGCTCATCGACGTGATCTGTTCATGGTCGGAGATCACTTGCTCGGCAAGCACCAGGTCGGCTTGAAGCAGCGCTTGGGTGGCCCGCTCCATCGCAACGCCCGCCATTCCGCACATCTCACCGAGCTGTGCGGTCAGAGCGTCGAGCTGCTCATGGTAGGCGGTCCGCATGGTTCCACCCTACGGTCTGACGTCGGCGAAGGTCACGACGAGGCGAATGAACTCGGGGTGAACGCGCTTCACTCGCAAGTGACGTCGGCCGCGTTGGTGACGCTCAGGTCTTTCGGCAGCGGCGGCGTCGGCGTGCTCGTCGCCGTCTTGGACACATGCACCTGCACTGCCGACCCGCTGGGCGGTGGCGACCCCACGCTGTTGAAGTCGGAGCCGAGCACCACCTGTACGACGTTGCCCATTCCGCTCACCCGCTCGATCTGCGGATTGGACAGGGCCGAGGCGACGGTGGCGGCGGCCTGCTCGTTGCCTGGTGAGAAGAACACCGTGGTCGCCGGCAGCGAGCTCGAATAGTCGTCCGGCGCCGTCACTTTGAAGCCGTGCTCCTCCAACTCGTTGGCGGCGGTCGCGGCGAGCCCGTCCTGACCGGTCGAGTTAGAGACATGCACGGTGATGTTCTGCGGCTCGGTGGTGACGGCACTCACCAGCTCGGCGTTGGGCTGCGGGGTGGGCGTGGTCGACGGCGCGGTGCTGTTGGACAGCGCCGTGTTGTCCGGCGACGGCGTGGGTGTAGTGGTCGCGTTCATGTTGTTCTCGCCGGGCAGCGGGTCGTCGTTGATGATCGCGTCGAACAACGCGCGGTTGTCGTCGACGCGTAGCGGCTCGTTGCCTTCGGAGTCCGTCTCGCCGGTCGGCACAGTGAAGAACGTGACGTGCCCGGCGGTGATGCCCTGAACCGACTGGCCGAGGTCGACGAGGTCTTTGGTCCTGACGTTGTCGACGGTGCTGTCGTTGATGAACGTGTTGACGACGTCGTTGAGCTTCGTGAGGCTGTAGAACGTTTCGTTGGAGATCAACGACCGCAGCAGTGACGACAAGAACAGCTGCTGGCGCTTGATGCGGCCGTAGTCGCCGTTGTTCTCGGTGGTGACTTGACGCGCGCGCACGTAGTTCAGTGCGGTCCGGCCGTCGATGGTCTGCCACCCGGCCTGCGGCAGCACGGTGCCGAGCTCGTAATCCTCCAGCGGCGTTGTGCTGCATACCTTTACACCACCGAGCGCATCGACGAGTTTCGCGAAGCCCGCGAAGTCGATGGCGATGAACCTGTTGATGGACAGGCCCGACAGCTTCTGGATCTCTTTGACCAAGCACTTGGGGCCGCCGAACGCATACGCCGAATTCAGCTTGGTCTCGGTGTACACCTGCGGGGGGCCGTACTTGCCGGTGTCGGAGTCGTAGACCGGTCCGTACTTGCCGGTCTGCGGGTCCCATGCGTCGCAGAGCAACGGCTTGATGGCGAGGTCGCGTGGAAACGACACGGCCACAACACGTTTGCGACTCGCCGGAATGTTGACCAGCATCACCGTGTCCGACCGCGCACCGCCGGCGTCCTGGGTGTCGCCGGCGCCCATGTCGGCGTTCTCGCCATAGCGGCTGTCGACGCCGACGATGAGGAAGTTTTCGTCACCGAATTGCGCGTTAGGGTCGACGATGTCGCGCGAGTTGGGGTCGAGCGCCGAAATGAATTTCAGCCGATTGTCTTTCGACGTGCTCCAGTGCCACCCCGCCCCGGTCATCAGCAGCGCGACGACGGACAGCAGCGAGACCGCCACCCTGCCGGCCAGCATGGCCGGGCGGTGACGGGTGCGACGCTTCTTGTCGACGGCCTTGGGCCTGACGATGTGTTCGGGCTCTTTGCCATCGATGTGGCCACGCAGCAGCGCCTCGGTCCGTCGGCGCCGAGCCGCCGCGGCGAGGTCAGGTATCTCCGATTCCGCGACGACCGGAATCCGCGTCGTGACGGCGTCTTGCTTGTCGTCCTCCGCAGCACTGTGGCGTGGGGCCCGCGCACGACCGCCTCCCTCGGAGTCCATCCTGGCGATCAGTTCGGCCACTGAGACGCCGTCGGTGTGGTTGCCGCGTGTGCCGGTGTCAGGGTCCGGATCGGGAATTCTGGTGCGCTCCCACGGCGCGGCGGCTAGCGATGGCCGCGGTGTTCGGGTAAGCCATGGGTTGGCGCCGTTGCGTTCGGAGCTGCGGGGGCCATGACTGGCATCAGGGAAGTCCCTGCCGCCGTCGTCCATGTCCTACCTGCCTCCGACTCGGAAGTGGGTGAAGCCCGTTCCGCCACCGCGTAGCTACGGTGCGCCCTGTGTCTTGTAGCAGCACAACCCATGCATCCGCCAGTCGAGCGGGATGCAGCCAAGCCCACATCGTAACGAGACATCCTGAGCGCCGTGATGTCGGAACCGTCTCGGTTCAGCCTCCGGAGTGCATAACGTCGGCGGCCGCCGGCACTACACAGTCGTCGGGATCTGTCAACCAGCCCTCCGGCAGGGCCACCGAGGCGGCAGAGCCCTGACGCCCCCGCGGGCCAGTCGCGGCGGTCGGGAACGGCACGTCCGGATCCAGCCGGCCCAGCAGCGTGTCGAGTTCGCGCAGTGACGTGACCAGCGCCAGCGCCCGTCGCAGCTCGGGTCCCGCCGGGAACCCGTGCAGGTACCACGCGATGTGTTTGCGCATGTCGCGCATGCCCTTGTCTTCCCCGAAGTGCGCTGCCAGCAGCTCACCATGGCGCCGCATGATGTCCGTGACCTCGCCCAGCGTCGGCGGCGTGGGCGCGGCGGACCCTGTCAGCGCCGCCGACAGTTCGGCGAACAGCCAAGGCCGGCCGAGGCAGCCGCGGCCGATGACCACGCCGTCGCAGCCCGTCGCAGCCATCATCGCGACGGCGTCGTCGGCGTCGAAGATGTCGCCGTTTCCCAGCACCGGGATCGACCGCACATGATCCTTGAGCGCAGCGATCTGAGCCCAGTCGGCGGTGCCGGAGTACCGCTGAGCGGCTGTGCGCGCGTGCAACGCCACGGCGGCGGCGCCCTCCTGTTCGGCGATCCGCCCGGCGTCCAAGTGTGTGTGGTGCGCGTCGTCGATGCCGATCCGGAACTTCACTGTCACCGGGATTGGTGTGCCTTCCGTGGCCCGTACCGCGGCGCCGACGATCCGGCCGAACAGCTTGCGCTTGAACGGCAGTGCCGCGCCACCGCCGCGGCGGGTGACCTTGGGCACCGGGCAGCCGAAGTTCATGTCGATGTGGTCGGCCAGACCTTCGTCGGCGATCATCCGCGCGGCCGCATAGGTGGTGTCGGGGTCGACGCTGTACAGCTGTAGCGAGCGCGGCGATTCATCGGGGGCGAAGGACACCATGTGCAGCGTGGCGGGATGGCGTTCCGCGAGCGCACGGGCCGTGACCATCTCGCAGACGTAGAGTCCGCTGACCGTGCCCGCCCGTGCGATCTCCAGCTCACGGCACAACGTGCGGAAGGCGACGTTGGTGACGCCGGCCATGGGGGCCAGCACTACCGGACTGCGCAGCGCGATCGGCCCGATCTGCAACGCGGCCGGCTGAAGGGCCGTGAGCATTACGCCCTGGCCGACGCCAGCACCTTGTGCGCGGTCAGCTTCTCGGCCCTGCGGGCTTCGCGCTCGAGGCGGCGGCGCTTGGATTCCTCGAACTTGTCGCAGGCCTGTTCGAGTTCCTCGACGAGCAGTGCGAGGTCGTCGCGCATGGCCGCGGCCTCGCCGGTGAAGTCCTCGCGCTCGAAGATCCGCCACTTCTTGAGGACGGGCATCACGACGTCGTCGAGGTGGATGCGCGGGTCGTAGACGCCACCGACGGCGATGATGACGGCCTTGCGCCGGAACTCCGGGACGGTGTAGCCAGGCATCTTGAAGTTGCGCAGCACGCGGTGAAGCGACTTCATCGCCTGGTTCGGCGCGATCTCCAGGCCGGCTTCTGATACGTCGCGGTAGAAGATCATGTGCAGGTTTTCGTCGGCCGAAACCCGTTGCAGCAGTTGGTCGGCGATGGTCTCGTTGCACGCCTTGCCGGTGTTGCGGTGCGACACGCGGGTGGCCAGTTCCTGGAACGTCACGTAGATGACCGAGTCGAACAGGCTCTCGGCGAACATTTCACCCTGCTTGTTCTGGCCGGGGCTGAAGCCGCGGGTCATCTGCTCGACGCGCAGTTTCTCCAACTCGACGGGGTCGATGGCCCGGGTGACGACGAGGTAGTCGCGCAACGCGATGCCGTGCCGGTTCTCCTCGGCGGTCCAGCGGTTGACCCAGTTGCCCCAGGCGCCGTCCATGCCGAAGTTCATCGCGATTTCACGGTGGTACGACGGCAAGTTGTCCTCAGTGAGCAGGTTCTGCACCATCGCGACCTGCGCGATGTCGGTGAGCTTGGATTCCTCGGGATCCCAGTCCTGGCCGCCGAGGGCGTAGAAGTTCTTGCCGTCCGACCACGGGATGTAGTCGTGCGGCTTCCAGTCCTTGTGCATGGACAGATGCCGGTTGAGGTTCTTCTCGACGACGGGCTCGAGTTCGTGAAGCAGGTGAAGGTCGGTCAGGTTTTCAGACATGTGTTCTGGTCCCTCCTCGCGTCAGTGACGCTTCCAGTTATCTGTACCTGTCGGTTGCACTCAATATATCTGTGTCTCGTAGTGACATCAAGTTCCCGGGCCGGACGGCGTAATGCATACGCTATTCCGGCGCGGTACGATCCGGCTGCATAATCGCCGTGTTGAATACGGCGCGCCGCGTGCGCATAGACGGAGGTCAGCCAGACGTGAGGAAGCTCATTTCGATCGGTGCCGGCGCCGTCGGCGTCGCAGGCGTAATGGTTGCGCTGGTCGGCCACGGCACCGCGGCTGCGCTACCGGATGTCTCCGGCCAGCCGTACGGAAAAGTCAAACAGGCGCTTCAGGGGTTCAATTTGGTCGTCGCGACGCGCGTCGGCGATCGGATGGACGAGGACAAGTGCACCGTCGACCGCATCCAGCCGGCGAATTTCGTGAACGGAACCGGCGCGCCCGCATCCTCGACCATCTATGTGTATCTGAACTGCTACGGCAACGTCGCAACGCCCAACTCGCCGGGGTATTCGCAGCAAGACCCGATGGGCAAGACCGTCCAGTCGAACAACGGAGGTTAGGTCGCCCGGGAAATCTCGGGGTAAGTGGCGCGGCTGAGCAGCAGGGTCACGCAGTAGTCGATGAACCGCTCGCGCGTGGCGCTGAGCCGGCCGTCCAGATACGCGGTGAACAGCGCAGTGAGCGCGCCGATGAGGCCGGTGGCCACCATTTTCTGAATGGCTGGATCGCAGATCGTCGTGAGCTTTTGCTGTAGCAGGTCGATGAAGCTCGGCATCCACTCGGCGCCGGAGCGGGTGAGCACGGGTTCGACCTCGGGCGCCAACAGCAA
>Ga0070741_10021137_pt1 | contig 10158 bp, 7 predicted proteins | sample Coa_R1_4_FD_66440 | JGI IMG/M metagenome (GOLD analysis project Ga0070741, IMG submission 66440) | Surface soil microbial communities from Centralia Pennsylvania, which are recovering from an underground coalmine fire - Coalmine... | ecosystem: Environmental > Terrestrial > Soil > Unclassified ...
GGATCTGCGCCTCCATCGCCTCCATCGTTGCAATCCCCATCGCTTCCCCCTTGACTCGCTTGCAAGGGAGAGGCTAGGACCGCCCCCGGATGGACCCGGTTACTGACCCAGGCTCCTAGGTGCTGCTGTAGCGGCCAACGGACAGCGACACCCGCGTCGGGCGAGTCGGCGCGTGACGCGCGCCGGCGCTGTCGAGCTCGAGCAGGAGCCTGGCGACGCGGCGGATCTTGCGCCGCCGGCGCCGTGGTGACAGTCGTCCGAGCAAGAAAGTCATGTTCGAGCAGCCTCCGCGTGTTCCTTCGGCGGCTGTCGCGCAGTCGCGGATCCTCCGTTCGGGTGCGGCTGGATCGTCCGGTGGAGGGCGGAAGTACACTTGGAGGATGGCGGTGCTGGATCTCGCCGAACGGCATCAGGCTCTCGTCGAGGAGCTGGTCGCCGACGTCCTCGCGTACAAGCCCGACGCCGACCGGGCGCTGCTCGAGCGCGCGTTCGCGTTCGCCGCCCGCGCGCACGAGGGGCAGCAGCGGCGGTCGGGCGACGACTTCGTCTCGCATCCGTTCGCCGTTGCGAAGATCCTCGCCGAGCTGCACCTGGACGAGGAGACGCTCGCCGCTGCGCTCCTGCACGACGTGGTCGAGGACACCGAGGCGGGCGCCGACGAGCTGAAGGCCGAGTTCGGCGAGGAGGTGGCGAAGCTCGTCGACGGCGTCACGAAGCTGACCCGGATCCAGTTCCAGAGCCGCGAGCACGCCGAGGCGGAGAACTACCGGAAGATGATCGTGGCCATGGCCCAGGATCCGCGCGTGATCCTGATCAAGCTCGCCGACCGGCTGCACAACATGCGCACGATCGAGTACCTGGGCAAGCAGAAGCAGGTGCAGAAGGCGAAGGAGGCGCTCGAGGTGTACGCGCCGGTCGCGCACCGCCTCGGCATCCACGCCATGAAGTGGGAGCTCGAGGACCTCGCCTTCGAGACGCTGCACCCGCGCAAGTACGCCGAGATCAGCGCCATGGTCGCCGAGCGCCGGGGCGACCGCGAGGAGCACGTCAAGAAGGCGTCGCGCGTGCTCGCGCGCGAGCTCGAGAAGGCGGACATCCCGGCCGAGATCTCCGGCCGGCCCAAGCACTTCTACTCGATCTACGACAAGATGGTCCGCAAGGGCCGGGAGTTCAACGAGATCTACGACCTCACCGCCATGCGCGTGATCGTCGAGCGCGACGGCGAGGAGGGGACGCGCGACTGCTACGGCGCGCTCGGTCTCATCCACTCGCTGTGGAAGCCGATGCCGGGGCGGTTCAAGGACTACGTGGCCATGCCGAAGCTGAACCGCTACCGGGCGCTGCACACGACCGTCATCGGCCCGGAGGGCAAACCGCTCGAGATCCAGATCCGCACCCGCGACATGCACCGCGAGGCCGAGTTCGGCATCGCCGCACACTGGATCTACAAGCGCGGCCGCAAGGGCGGCAAGGCCGACGAGGAGTGGACGAGCTGGATGCAGCAGCTGATCGACTGGGGCACGGACGAGGCCGATCCGCGCGAGTTCATCAAGAACTTCCGCCACGACCTGTTCGACGAGGAGGTCTTCGTCTTCACGCCCAAGGGCGAGGTGAAGACGCTGCCCGCCGGGTCGACGCCCGTCGACTTCGCCTACGCGGTGCACACCGACGTCGGCCACCGCATGGCGGGCGCGAAGGTGAACGGGCGGATCGTGCCGCTCCACTACCGGCTGCAGTCGGGCGACTTCGTCGAGATCCTGACGTCGAAGGCGGGGCGCGGCCCGTCGCGCGACTGGCTCACCCTCGCCGCGTCCTCGCGCGCCCGCAACAAGATTCGCCAGTGGTTCTCCCGCGAGACGCGCGAGGAGACCGAGGCCAGGGGGCGCGAGGCGCTCGAGGAGGCGCTGAAACGCCAGAACCTACCGATCAAGAAGCTCGCCGGCTCGGCTGTCCTCGCCCAGGTCATCCGCGAGGCTGGCTTCAAGAAGGCCGAGGACTTCTACATCGCCCTGGGCTCGGGGAAGCTGCCCCCGGCGCAGATCGTGCGCAAGGTGATCCAGCGGCTGAAGACGACGGAGGTCGTCGGCGAGGAGGCGATCCAGCTCAAGCCGACGCGGGCGAAGCCGGCCGCCGACCAGGCGCTCGGCGTCAAGGTGCACGGCGTCCAGGACGTGCTCGTGCGCCTCGCCAAGTGCTGCACGCCCGTTCCGGGTGACCCGATCATCGGCTACATCTCGCTCGGCCGCGGCATCACCATCCATCGCAGCGACTGCCCGAACGTGAAGGCGCTGCGTCGCAACGCCGAGCGCCTGACCGAGGTCGACTGGGACGGCGACGCGGCGCAGAGCTTCCGCGTCCAGATCGCCGTGTCGTCCTGGGACCGCCCTCGCCTGCTCGAGGACGTCGCCCGCACCTTCGCCGAGCACGGCGCCAACATCGTCGCGTACGGGGGCATGGTCGAGGATCAGCTGGCGAAGAACTGGTACACGGCCGAGGTCGGCGACGTGAAGTCGTTGCGCGCGCTCCTGAACGCGCTGCGCAACATCGACTCCGTCTTCGACGCGTACCGGGTGACACCGTCCTAGCCGATGGGCGACGACGCCGGCGCCGGCATCCATCCGACTGCGGCTGCCGGCTTCTCCGCCTCGGCTGAGGCGTACGAACGTGCCCGCCCGGGCTATCCGCAGGAGGCCGTCGCCTGGCTCGCCGATCGCCTGCGCATCGGGCCGGGCCGCGACGTCCTCGACCTCGCCGCGGGCACGGGCAAGCTGACGAGGGCGCTCGCGCCGCTCGGTGCCCGGCTCGTCGCGGTCGAGCCGATCGACGAGATGCGCGAGCATCTGTTCGCCGCGCTCCCGGACGTGGAGGCGTTCGACGGCACCGCCGAGGCCATCCCACTCCCGGACGGGTCGGTGGACGTCGTCACCTGCGGCCAGGCGTTTCACTGGTTCCACGCGCAGGCCGCGCTCGCCGAGATCCACCGGGTGCTGCGGCCGGGAGGCGGGCTCGCGCTGGTCTGGAACGTGCGCGACCTGTCGAATCCGCTCCAGGCCCGGATCCAGGAGATCCTGGCGCCGCACCGGGCAGGCGCCGTCTCCCACCTCGACATCGACCCGCCGGCGCTCCTGGCCGAGTCGGGTCTGTTCGGGCCGGCGGACACGCGCCGCTGGCTGTACGAGCAGCGGCTCTCGCGCGCGCACCTGGTCGACCGGATCGCCTCGACGAGCTTCGTGGCCACGCTCGACCCGGACGAGCGGGCCGGCGTGCTCAGCCTCGTGCTGGAGGCCGCCGAGGGTCACCCCGAGCCGATCGCGATCCCGTACGTGACCGAGGCGTACGCCGCCGACCGGCTCGAGCCGGGGGCGTAGCGTACGCCCGGCGGCGGAGGCGTGGCCCGAACGAGGGAGTTCGCGGCCGTTCACTCGTCCGGGGGATCGAGGAAGTTCCGGACGGGGGAACCCGTTCGAGGGATGGGCGTCACCAGGCCGCATGACGAGCGGGCCGGCCTCGCTCGTTCGAGGGAGGGCTCTACGGCTGCCAGCGCTCGCCGCGCGTGTCCCAGCCGACGAGGCAGTGGGCGGAGACGAGCCCCGCGACGCGCTCGAGGAGCGCGCGGCCAGCGTCGTCGTCCGGCGGAGGCTCGACGAGGAGCTCGGCGACCTTGCGGCCCTCGTACACGACGGGGACCGCCGTCCGCTCGCCGCCCGCCGAGGCGCCCGCGGTCGGCCCGAGCAGCAGCTTGTCGCCCTCGACGAAGGCGATTCCGACCCAGTCGAGGCCTCCGCGCTCGTGCAGGATCGCCACCACCTCGCGGAGCGCGTCGTCGGCGTCGCCGCCAGCGTCGAGGACGCAGCCGATCGCGTCGAGGGCCGCCCGGCCGGATCGCCCGTGCCGCTCGCTAGCCATCGACATCGTCGCCCTCGAACGCCCGGATGCATGCCCGCAGCCACTCCGGGATCGGCTGCGCCCGCCGCTCGGCCAGGTCGACCAGCACCACCGTCTGGCGCGCGGTCGCCATCAGCTCGTCGTCCGGGAGGAGGTAGGCCGCGTACTCGTAGGTCATGCTCGTCCTGCCGATGCGCGCCACCCGGCAGTGGATCTCGAGCTGGTCGTCGAAGACCGCCGGCGCGAAGTACTCGACCGTGTTCGCCCGCATGACGAAGTCCATGTCGGCGTGGCGGTGGAGCAGGTCGAGCTCGCGCAGGTACTCGACGCGCGCGAGGTCGAAGTACGGGTTGTAGCGCCCGTAGTAGACGATCCCCTGCGCGTCCGTGTCGGAGAATCCGACCCGCGTCCGCGCCGACAGCTTGAACGGCGGCTTGCTGGAGGCGGCCACGGTCTGAGCCTAACCGCGGACCGCACCCTGGCCGGGTGAAGGTCGGGATCCTGCTCCCGGCGGGCACGGCCGACGGGGACGCGGGCTGGCGCGGGATCCGCGAGCTCAGCGAGAGCGGAGGACGGCGAGAACCTCGTCGCGCTTCGCCTCCATCAGCTGGCGCGAGCGCGCCTCCAGGTTCAGACGCAGGAGAGGCTCGGTGTTCGACGGGCGGACGTTGAAGTGCCAGTCGGCGGCGTCGATCGAGATCCCGTCGAGGTGCGACACCGTCCCCTCGCCGCCGAAGCGCTCCTTCAGCTCCTGCAGCTTGAGCGGCACGTCCGCGACCGGCGTGTTCAGCTCGCCCGTGAGGAAGTAGCGCGCGCGGAAGGGCGCCAGGAGCTCGGACAGCCTGCGGCCCCGCGAGGAGACGAGCTCGAGCATGAGCAGGAACGGGATCACGCCCGAGTCCGCCTGGAAGAAGTCGCGGAAGTAGTAGTGGCCGGAGACCTCGCCGGCGAAGACGGCGCCCTCCTTGCGCATCCGCTGCTTGATGAACGCGTGCCCGACGCGGTTGACGAGCGGGACCCCACCCGCCCGCTCGATCGTCTCGGGCACGGCCCAGCTCGCGCGCACGTCGTAGATCACCTTCGCGCCCGGTTCCTTGGCCAGGATCGACTCCGCGAGGAGCGCCGTCACGAAGTCGCCCGGCACGAACTCGCCCGTGTCGTCGACGAAGAAGCAGCGGTCCGCGTCCCCGTCGAAGGCGACGCCGAAGTCGGCGCTCTCCGCGAGCGTCCTCGCGACGACGAACTCCCGGTTCTCGGGGAGCAGCGGGTTCGGCTGGTGGTTCGGGAAGGCGCCGTCGGGCTCGAAGAAGCACGTGACGGCGCGCAGCTGCGGCATGCTGCGCAGCACCTCGGGGAGCATGACGCCCGCCATGCCGTTGGCGGCGTCGATCACCACCGTCAGGTCGCCGATTCGCCCGGGATCGACGAACGACAGCACCCGCTCCCTCCAGGCGTCCCAGACGTCCGCGTCCACACGCGGGGCCCGGCTCGGCGCCGGCTCGAATCCGCGCAGGGCGCGCTCGCGCACGTCGACGAGCCCGGACTCGCCACCGACGGGCAGCGCCCCGCGGCGGACGATCTTCATGCCCGTGTACTCCTTCGGGTTGTGCGAGGCGGTGACGGCGATGCCGCCGTCGAGCCCGAGCGCGCCGACCGCGAAGTAGACCATCTCGGTGCCGACCAACCCCAGGTCGTGTACCTGCGCTCCCCCGTCACGAGCCCCGTCCCCGGCCGCCTCCGCGATGCTCGGGCTCGACAGCCGCATATCCCGGCCGACCGCGATCCGTCGCGGCTCGAACTGCTCGACGTAGGCGCGGCCGATCGCGTACGCACCTGCTTCGTCCAGCTCGGACGGGTAGATCCCGCGCACGTCGTACGCCTTGAACACCTTCGGGTCGAGCATCACGCGGATGCTACGCCGCGCACGCGACAGGGGTTGCCGCGGCCGCGCGCCGGGCCGGGACGAAGCCTCCGGGATGGGTCGTTTCTAGACTTGTGCTCGTGGAGCGGAAGCTGGCCACGGTCCTGTTCGTCGATCTCGTCGGTTCGACGGCCCTCGTCCGCAGCACCGATCCGGAGGTCGTGCGACGGCGGGTGACCCGTTTCTTCGACGAGGTGTCGCACTGCATCGAGGTGCACGGCGGGGTCGTCGAGAAGTTCGCGGGCGACGCCGTGCTGGCCGCCTTCGGCGTGCCGCAGGCGCACGAGGACGACGCCGAACGGGCGATCAAGGCGGCGTTCGCCATCCTCGACCAGGTGCGCGAGCTGGGCCTCGAGGCGCGGATCGGCATCGAGGCGGGCGAGGTCGTCGTCGACGACAGCGACTCGACCTTCGTCACCGGGGAGGCCGTCAACGTGGCCGCCCGCCTGCAGCAGGAGGCGGGCGCGGGCGAGGTGCTGATCGGGTCGGTCGCGCGCGGCCTTACCTCCGGCACCGTCGAGGCCGAGGAGGTGGGACCGACCGCGCTGAAGGGTCTCGGCGGGCCCGTCCCCGTGTGGCGTGCCGTCTGCGCCGGGGAGCGCCCGGACGCGCTGCGCGACGTGCGCGTGCCGCTCATCGGCCGCGAGCAGGAGCTGGAGCTGCTCTCGAACACGTTCGCGCGGACGGTGCGCGACCGCCGTGCGCACCTGTTCACGATCTACGGCGAGCCGGGCATCGGGAAGAGCCGCCTCGCGCGCGAGTTCGTCGACGGCCTGGAGGGCGCGACCGTGCTCTTCGGTCGCTCCCTTCCCTACGGCGAGGGGATCACCTACTGGCCGCTCGCCGAGATGGTGAAGACCGTCGCCGGCATCTCCGACGACGACCCGGCCGAGGAGGCGTTGGAGAAGCTTCGCGGCTGCTGCGAGGACGAGGCGGTCGCCGACCTGCTCGGCCTCGCCTCGGGGGTGCTCGAGGCCCTCCAGGGCGAGCGGAGCGCCCAGGAGATCGCCTGGGCGGCGCGGGAGCTCGCCGAACGGCTGAGCGAGACGCAGCCGCTCCTGCTCGTCTTCGAGGACATCCACTGGGCCGAGGAGCCGCTCCTCGAGCTGGTCGAGCACCTCGCCGACTGGGTGCGCGGGCCGCTGCTCATCCTCTGCCTCGCTCGCCCGGAGCTGCTCGACGTGCACCCGGGTTGGGGTGGCGGCAGGGTGCGCGCGACCGCCATCGAGCTCGAGCCGCTCGGCGAGGCGGAGAGCAACGCCCTGATCGAGGCGCTCGTGGCCGACGACCAGCAGGCGCTCTCGCCTGCGGCCAGGCGCATGCTGCTGGACAAGACGGAAGGCAACCCGCTGTTCGTCGAGGAGACGATTCGCATGCTGGTCGAGCGCGGGGGAGACGGCGGCGTCGAGCGGATCCCCGACACGATCCAGGCGCTCATCGCCGCGCGCATCGACCGGTTGCCGCGCAACGAGCGCGCCCTGCTGCGGCGGGGCGCCGTCATCGGCCGTGTCTTCTGGCGCGGCTCGCTCGCGCACCTGTCGCCGGACGTGGACAGCTTCGCCGAGGCGCTCGACGACCTGCTCGCGCGCGACCTCGTCGTTCCCGAGGCGCGCTCGTCGATCAGCGGCGAGCCCGCCTACCGGTTCAAGCACATCCTGATCCGCGAGGTGGCGTACGCGGGGCTGTCCAAGTCCGCGCGTGCCGAGCACCACGCGGCGTTCGCCGACTGGCTGCGGGAGCGGGCCGGCGACGAGCTGCTCGAGATCCGCGCCTACCACCTCGACGAGGCCGTACGGCTGCTGACGGAGCTGGACGGCAGCCCGCCGGCCGAGCTGGTCGGCGACGCTGCCGCGGCGCTCGCCAAGGCGGGACGGCGTGCGCTCCACCGCGAGGCGAATCGCGCTGCGCGGAGGCTCCTGCTGCGCGCCGTCGAGCTGGAGCCGACGCTCGAGCGCCGCTACGACGCGGCGCGCGCCGCCTGGCGGCTGGCCGACCTGCCGGCCGTCTCGCACGAGATGGAGCGCGTGGCCGCGGAGGCGAGCGCGACGGGCGACAGCCGTACCGAGGGGCGGGCGCTGACGGCGCTCGCCGAGGCGGCGCTGTACCGGGACGCGAACCTGCCGCGCGCGAAGGAGCTGGCCGAGCGCGCCCTGTCCGTGCTCGAGCGCGGGGACTCCTTCCGTGCGCTCATGATCTCCGCCACGATCGCGCGCTGGCAGGGCGAGTTCGTCGAGCAGGAGGCGTTCGTGCGCCGGGCGCTCACGCTCGGCCAGGAGCTCGGGCGACCCGACTTCGAAGCGCAGGCGACGCTCAAGCTGGTGGAGACCGAGCTGCAGCAGATGCGCTACGACGAGGCGAGCTCGCTCGCGCAGCGGGCGCTCGAGCTCGCGGAGGAGAGCGGCGGCATCGTCTCGCGCGCGCAGGCGCTCGCCGAGGCGGGGCACGTGAAGACGCACCGGGGCGACCTCGACGGCGCCGAGCAGCTGCTCGAGCAGGCGCGCTCGCTGTTCAGCGAGGCCGGCGCCTCCCTCCAGGTCGGCCGCACGCTGATGCGGCTGGCCGAGGTCGCGACCGGCCGCGGCGAGACGACGCGGGCCGAAAAGCTCCTGCGCGAGTCGATCCGCGTGCTCAAGCCGATCGAGGACCGGGGCACCCTGTGCGAGTCGCAGCGGGCGCTCGCGGACGCGCTTGCCGCGCAGGGCAAGCTCGAGGCGGCGGAGGGCGTCGCGCTCGAGGCGCTCCAGACGGTCGGCCCGCACGACGTCTCGTCCCAGGCGACGACGCGCTTGTCCCTCGCCGCGATCAGAGAGGCTCAGGGTCGCGACGAGGAGGCGGAGGCGCTCATGCGAGACTCGTGGGAGCGGGTGTCCGGGACCGGCTACCGCTCGCTCGAGGCATGGGCGCTGACGAAGCTCGACCAGTTCCTGCGCGACCGTCACCGGCCGGACGCACGGGTGGCCGAGCGCCTCGCGCAGCTGGCGCCGATCGGCGCCCTCGACGCGGCCTTCCAGGCCGACACCGAGCAGATCGCCTGAGCCCGCCGCCGCGCCGCGGGCCGCTGGGCCGGAAGGTCGCTCGTGCCTGCGCAGCGCGCCGGCGAGCGCGGGCAGGGGCGGGCGAGGAGCTAACGGCCCCTGTCACGCAGGAGCTTCGCCCCGGCGGCGACGCAGCGGCTGAACGGCGTTCCCCGCTCGCCGGGGGCGTGCCGCCTGCTCAGGCTCGCGCAGGCCGCCTGCGGCGAGGCGGTCTTGCCGCTCGCGAGCTTGGCCATGGCGGCGACGCAGCGGCTGAACGGCGTGCCGGGTTGGCCGGCGACGTGTTTTTTGGACTGGTCCCGGCAGGAGACGCCGTAGGCGCGTGCGCCCGCCGGCCGTCCTGTGACGGTGCTCGGAGACCCGGCCCCGCTCGGCCCGTGCGTGCCCGTCGGGCCCTTGTGCGGGTGGCCCGGCGTGCTCGGCCGGGCGCGTGGCATGGCGGTCGCCGGCGCGGCGGCGAGCCCGAGCACGGCCGCCATCGTCGCGATCGCTCCTGCGCGTCCCATCGCGTCGGGCGTCGGCCGGGCGCAAGCAGCAGACGACCCCTGTGCGAGTGATCGTGGCGACGGCGCGGAGGCTGTGCTCTCGTCCCGGCGACGCCGGCTCGGGCCGGCGCAGCCACCCGCTCAGGCCTCGCTGGCCTGCGCGAGCGGTGGGACGTCCTCGCTCTCCCCGAGGAGCACGGCGCGAATCCTCTGGCTCGACTCCTCGTCCGGCGACTCCGAGATGACCGTCGCGGGCCGCTCGAACCCGGCGAGCGCCTCCCGCAGCGGCTCGGCGCGCAGCGTGCCCTCGCCGTAGGGCAGGTGCTTCGTCTCGTTGCGGTTCGCGAACGCGATGTCGGAGAAGTGGACGTGGAAGGGCGAGCCCGGCTCCTGGACGCGGTCGGCGAGCGCGAGGACGGCCTGGAAGGCGTCCGCCTCGAGGAAGCCTCCGTCGCTCGTCGCGTGCATGTGCGCGAAGTCGAGCACCGGCCGCACCCAGCGGATCCGCCCGGCGATGGCGAGCACGTCCTCGGCGCTGCCGAGGTCGCGCACCCTGCCCATGACCTCGACGCCGAACGGTACCGCGCGCCCCTTCGCCTCCAGCCGCTCACGCAGCTCGCAGAGCTGCTCGGTGACGGCGGCGAGCGCCTCCTCCCGGCTGCGCTCGAGCAGGAAGCCGGGATGGAAGACGACGAGCTCCGCACCGGCGGCGACCGCGATTCCCGCCGAGTGGTCGAGCATGCCGACCGCCATGCGGAACTTCTTGCCGCGGTCGAGATGACCGACGAAGGCCGCGATCGGCGCGTGCACGGACAGGAGGATCCCCGCCTCG
>Ga0070741_10021138_pt1 | contig 10158 bp, 14 predicted proteins | sample Coa_R1_4_FD_66440 | JGI IMG/M metagenome (GOLD analysis project Ga0070741, IMG submission 66440) | Surface soil microbial communities from Centralia Pennsylvania, which are recovering from an underground coalmine fire - Coalmine... | ecosystem: Environmental > Terrestrial > Soil > Unclassified ...
TACCGGCGAGGACATCCTCCTCGGCCTTGAGCGCGTCGTCCTCGTTCGCGAACAGCAGCTGGCCGAAGTCGTACTCGAGTTTGCCCGCGTGCGCGATCTCGTCTTCGTACTGCGCCTTCAGCACGTCTTCGCCGATCGGCGTCTGCTTCTGGAACTCGACGGCGCCCGCATCGGCGACGCCTTTGAGGCGCCCCAATTCCACTTCGTTGCGGAACTGCGGATCGGCATAGAAATTTTCGCGCTCGGCAGCTTGCGCCATGAGCACGAGATCGGTCATGTAATGCAGCGCCTGCTCGCGTTGCTCGGGCCGGTCGAGGTGCAGGTTGCGGCTGCGCGCAGCCGCTTCGAGCAGGCTCTGCGGCACCGGCGTGCCGTTCACGGTTTCGGCTACGGCGCCGTCGGGATCGAGCTGCACCGGACGCGTGTCGGGACCCTTGCCGCCCGAAGAGCAGCCGGCAAGCCCGGCGAGAAATACCATCGCAAATCGTTTCATTTCGCTCCTTCGGTTTCTTCCGGCGACCTCGCTTCGATCGCCAGCGCATGGATGTCGGTCTGCATCATCTCGCCGAGCGCGGCATACACGAGCCGATGCCGCGCAAGCAGCGGCTTGCCGGCGAAGCCCGCCGCGACGATGCGCACGCGGAAGTGCCCGCGGCCGTCGCGCGCGCCGGCGTGCCCGACGTGCCGATGGCTTTCGTCTTCGATCGCGAGCTCCGTCGGCGCAAGTTCGCGCTGCAGCCTTTCGCGCATGCGCGCTGTGCGCTCGCTCACGGCAGCACCTTGCGGAACGGGCGCACGCTGACCTCCCGATAGACGCCGGCCGCGACGTACGGATCGGCCTCCGCCCAGGCGCGAGCCGCTGCGAGATCGGGAAATTCGGCGATGATCAAGCTGCCGACGAAGCCCGCCGGGCCGGGGTCTGCGGCGTCGATCGCCGGAAACGGGCCCGCGAGCAACAAGCGCCCAGCGTCACGCAACTGCGTAAGCCGTTCGAGATGCGCCGGCCTCGCCGCCAAGCGATGCTCCAAGCTGCCGGGCTCGTCGAGCCCGACGATCGCATACCACACCGGTCGACCTCACGTTCGTTTCGGGGGCGCAATGGTAGCGGAAGCGGCGCGCGCATACACGGACCGCAGTCCGTCTTGGCTCCTGCGACGGCTCCATGCTAGCGTGCTCGCGAAGGAATCGCCGCTGCCCTGCCGCCCATGTTGGAAACACTCTTCGTCAAGGATTTCGCCATCGTCGGCGAAGCCGAGATCGCCTTTGGCGCCGGCCTGACCGTCGTCACGGGCGAGACCGGCGCCGGCAAATCGTTGCTCGTCGACGCCTTGCTGCTGCTCGCCGGTGCACGCGCCGATGCGGGCAGCGTGCGTCACGGCTGCGAGCGCGCCGAGCTCTCGGCCGAGTTTTCGCTGACCGACGCACCCGCCGCCCGCGCATGGCTCGCCGCCGAGGATCTCGACGATGGCGACGCCTGCCAGGTGCGGCGCGTGATCCGCAGCGAAGGTGCCTCGCGCGCTTGGATCAACGGCCGCCCCGCGACGCTCGCGCAGCTTGCAGGGCTCGGCGAGCGGCTCATCGAAATCCACGGGCAGCACGAACATCAGGCCTTGCTCGATCGCACGAGCCAGCTCGCCTTGCTCGACGCGTACGGCGGCCACGGCGATGCGCTCGCGGCGATCGCCGCGCTTGCGCAGCGATGGCGCGAAGCGGACGGCGAAATGCGCGAGCTGCAAGGCGAACACGATCATTCCGAGCGCATCGCGCTGCTCGAGCACCAGCTCACCGAGCTCGACCGCCACGCGCTGGCGCCCGCCGAGCTCGAAGCGCTCAACGAATCGCACAAGCGCCTGGCCAATGCCGGCCAGTTGCTGCAAGGCACGGGTGGCATCGAGGAACTCATCGACGGCGACAGCGAATTCGCCGCGCAGCGCGCCGTCGGGCGTGCGCAGAGCGAGCTCGCCCGGCTCGCCGAGCTCGATCCGCGCCTCGCACCCGCCGCCGACCTGCTCGACGCGGCGGCGATCCAGCTGCGCGAAGTCGCCGATCACATCGCGCGCTACCGCGATTCGCTCGATCTCGATCCCGACAAGCTCGCCGAGACCGAAGCGCAGATCGCGACCTTGCACGATCTCGCGCGCAAGCATCGCGTCCCCGCCGCCGAGCTCAAGGCGCATGCGGAAACGCTGCGCGAAGAACTCGAGCGGCTGCGCGGCGCGGGTGAGCGCCTCGTCGCGCTCGGCCGCGAACGCGAGCGTCTGGCCGCCGAGTACGCCGCGGCGGCGCAGAAGCTCAGCGCATTGCGCGGCGCCACGGCCAAGCGGCTTGGCCGCGAAGTCGGCGAACTCATGGGCGAGCTCGGCATGGCGGGCGGCCGCTTCGGTGTCGAGCTCGAGGCCAACGCGAAGGCGACCCCCGATCCGCAAGGGCTCGAACGCGTCGAGTTCATGGTCAGCGCGAATCCGGGCCAGCCGCCGCGCCCGTTGCGCAAAGTGGCTTCGGGCGGCGAGCTTTCGCGCATCAGCCTGGCGATCGAAGTCGCTGCGCTCGGCCACGACGACGTCGGCACGATGGTTTTCGACGAGGTCGACTCGGGCATTGGCGGCGCGGTCGCCGAAGTCGTGGGCCAGAAGCTGCGCCGTCTAGGCGACAAGCGTCAGGTGCTCTGCGTCACGCACCTGCCGCAGGTCGCCGCCCAGGGCCACGCCCATTTGCGCGTCGCCAAGGCGAGCGACGGCAGACGCACGCTCGTGGAAATCGAACCGCTCGGCGAGAAGGCGCGCCGCGACGAGATCGCACGCATGCTCGGCGGTATCGAGATCACGCGCGAGACGCTCGCGCATGCGAAGCAGATGCTCGAAAGCGTGGGCGGTAGTCGGGGGTAGACGAACAGCCGGATCTCTTCGCTTCGGGCTAAACGCGCAAGAGACCTCAGCGCTTCTTCTTCGCCTTCACGTAGAGCACGAGGCTGTGGTCGACGATCGCGTAGCCGTGCTTGTCGGCGACTTCGCGCTGCAGGCGTTCGATGTCTTCGCTGACGAACTCGATGACCTTGCCGGTTTCGACATCGACCATGTGGTCGTGGTGCTTGCCGCGTTCGATCTCGTAGACGGCTTGGCCGCCCTCGAAGTTGTGCTTGGCGACGAGGCCCGCGGCCTCGAATTGGGTCAGGACGCGATAGACCGTGGCCAAGCCGATGTCGTCGTGGTGGTCGAGGAGGCGGCGGTAAATATCCTCGGCCGTCATATGCTTGCCGTCGGAAGCTTCGAGGATTTCGAGAATGCGCATGCGCGGGTGCGTGACCTTGAGCCCGGCTTTGCGCAAATCTTGGGTTTCCACACCACACTCCTTGAGCGGCTGCACCTGTCCGCTCGATGAACGCGCTAACGCGCAGCCACGGAGCGCTAGTGTATCATCCGCGCCTTTCGGCCCAGACGGTGTTCTCATGGCTTCTGTTTCCCGCGTGATCGCGTGCGCGCTCTTCGGCTTCGCCGCGACAGCATGTAGCCCGATCTACAAGCTCGACATCCAGCAGGGCAATCTGCTCAGCAAGAGCCTCGTCGATTCGCTCAAGCCCGGCATGACCAAGCGCCAGGTCACGCTCGTGATGGGCTCGCCGTCGGTCGTGAGCCCGTTCGACCAGAACCGCTGGGACTACGTGTCGACGCTGCGCAAGGGCAACGGCCGCATGGAGCAGAAGGATCTCACGCTCTATTTCGAGAACGACGCACTCGCCCGCATCGAAGGCGACTACTTCGCCGAGGACCCGCAGGAACTCATCAAGGAAGCGACCAAGTACAAGCGTCAATATCCGGACGACAAGCGTCCCGACGACGACAAGAAGAAGCGCGGCAGCAGCCAAAGCTGACGCTATTTGCCGGCACGCCTGCGCCGGGCCTCCTTAGGATCGGACGCGAGCGGCCGGTAGAGCTCGATGCGGTCGCCGTCGCGCAAGCGCGTGTCCGGCGCCACGAGACGGCCGAAGATGCCGAGCGCGGCCGGAACGAAGCCGGCCGGCAGCACCGCTTCGATGCCGCTCTCGCGCAACGCGTCGGCGACGGTGGAATTTGCGGCAATTTCCACATTGCGCAGTATTTGCGTCTCGGTTCCGGCGTAGACGACCTCGACGCGGATGCGATCGCCCTGCCCGCTCACGGCTCGCGCTCGGCCTCGCGGCAGAACTCGTCCACCATACGGTCGGCGAGCTTCTCGAAACCGACGCGCATGACCGGCGCCATGAGCCGCCCGGAGTAGTCGAAATCGAGCGCCAGCGCGATCTTGCAGCCGTCCTCGCCGAGCGCGGCGAAGGTCCATGCGCCGCGCAGCTCACGGAACGGCCCTTCGACGAGCTGCATGCCGATGCGCTGCGGGGGTGCGAGCGTGTTGCGGGTCGTGAACGCCTGGCGCATGCCGCCGATGCTGAGCTCGAGACGCGCGACGAGCGAATCGGCCTCGCGCTCGAGGACGCGGGCGCCGACGCACCACGTGAAACGGCGCGGATAGGCTTCGACATCGTTGACGAGGTCGAACATCCGTCCGGCGGTCCGGCGGACGATGGCACTGCGGCGAATTTCAATCACGAGACATTTCCGCGACAATAGACGACCGGCGCACACGCAGCGCGCCACCGCTCCAAGTGTGTCGAATCGGCAAGGCAATGGCCAGCAGCAAGGAAAAGAACAAATCCGGCGACACCACCATCGCGCTCAACAAGCGCGCCCGTCACGAATACCACATCGACGAGCGCTACGAGTGCGGCATCGCCCTGCAAGGCTGGGAGGTGAAGAGCCTGCGTGCCGGCCGCATCAACTTCGGCGACGCGTACGCGATCGTGCGCAACGGCGAAATCTTCCTGTTCGGCGCCTCGATTCCACCGCTCATTTCGGCCTCCACGCACGTCGTCGCCGAGGACCGCCGCACGCGCAAGCTGCTGCTCAACCGCGCCGAGATCGACAAGCTCATCGGCGCGGTCGAGCGCAAGGGCTACACGCTCGTGCCGACGGCAATGTACTGGAAGCACAACCGAGTCAAGGTCGAACTCGGCCTCGCCAAGGGCAAGCAGGAGCACGACAAGCGTGCGACCGAGAAGGAGCGCGACTGGAATCGCGAAAAGCAAGCCGCAATGCGCGCAAAGAACCGCCTGGGCTGAATCGGCTCGCTATTTCGAGCGCCATACGGGGTCCAGCAGGCGCGCCGCGCGCCGATAGGTTTCGTCGAGACCGTCGAGCACCTCCGCGACGAGTTCGGGCGTCATCACGATATCCTCGTCGCCGCGCTTGAGCGGCTCGCCGCGCGCAATGGCTTCGAGCTGCTGGTGGAACAGTCGATCCTCGAGCGCGAGCTTGAGCTGCAACCGCGCGTTGTCCGCCGGGTCCTCGACAGAAATGGCCTCGAACGCCGCTTGCGCCTTCGCATAGGACGGATCGACGGTTGGCGCGTGATGCTTCAACGTCGCGCGCATGCTCAGGTACATCGCGCGCATGCGGTTCAGATCGAGCTCGAACGTGCCCTCGAGCTGGCGCCTCGTGATCGCCCATTGTTTCGGATCCGGCCGCGGCGACGGCATATCCGCCCAGAAACGGCGGTGCATGTCTTCGGTGAGCTCGCCGTCGATGCGCATGACCTCGTTGAGGATGTCGCGCTGCTGCTCGGTGATCTCGATGATCTTGGCGTTCGGCGCAGCGAACGCGCCGCCCGCGAGCAGCATCGACAAACCCAGGCACAATGAACGCCACATGGGAATTCTCCTCGTCTTCGCCGGCAAAACGTCGCACAGTGGCGCACGCGAACAATCGAGGTTGAACATCCACTCGCCCGCCCCATATACTTCCATGCAAGGTGTGTTTCCTGTTCCGGGGGCGATCGGCTTCGACGGGGATATCGAAATCGCCTGGTGCATGCCGAGGGGGCAGCTTTCCTCGTTAATCCAGCCGCAAACTCATAGTTGCCAACGACGACAACTACGCTCTGGCCGCTTAAGGCCTAGCCCCGAACCCACTTGTGCCTGTGCTCGTGGATGTAGGGTCATCATCACAGGATCGCTGCTGACCGCCGCCAGTCGGTCATCGGCTAACTCCTAACTAGCTGGTCCCGCGGTGCGCTTCGCACGCTGTGTTGCCGCGGGACGAGATCGAACAGCGAGCTATGCATGTAGAGCCGGGGACGTAGGATCTTCGGACGCGGGTTCGATTCCCGCCGCCTCCACCACCCAAAAGGCCTGCAAAGGCCTTTTTTTGTGGAAAGTGCGATTCGACCGCAGAGGCCGAAACGCAGCGATCTGCTTATATTGCTGCTCGCGTTTGGACGCGCGAAAACCCCGGCACGCGTCGAAGCGCCCGGAGACTTAAGCGGCGCTAAGCACCACTTAGCGCCGCTAAACTGTCAACTCTTACATCTTCCGATCCTACAAATCGCTCCGTTAGAGTTCGCGCCGGGTGTGGGAGGCACATCCGCGCAGGACGCAACTCAACACGGGGAATATTTGATGTTTCGGAGAACCATCCTCGCGGCAGCGCTGCTCGTCGGCGCGTCGGCCGCACACGCGCAGTTCGTGCAATGCAACGGCTGCACCACGCAGCAATACGTCTCTCTCGCCGAATCGCTCGGCGCCACACAAGGAACCGGCAACAAATACATCGCGGATTTCATCCACCACGTCGCCACGGAATGGAAGGTGACACGCGAACCGAATGGACGCGGATTCACGTACTACGCCGATGAAGTACCGATGTCGGCAGCCTACATGGAGGGCTTCAAGGATTACGATGCGCTCTACAAGGCCACCTCAGGTGGAACTCAGTCCATTGTCTACGTCGTGGGCAGCGCGCGACCCGACGGTTTCCCCAAGGGCATCGATTCGGCCAATGGAGGCACGGGCAGCACCGCACTCGACTGGGCAAACCAGGGCTATGTCGGTCAACTCACCTATTGGATGGCTTGGATGCAGGCCAATAGTACGCACCTCGACTGGATACCTCCCGGCGTTTCGCTGGTGCTCACGGCGATGCAGAACGGCATCTCCGTGCAGGCATGGAAGAATACGTTACAGGTCGTAGTGCAGCTCAAGAACGGCGGTATCGTCACCATGGAATGGGACGGTACGATTCCAGGAAAACTCATCCACGCGGTCGACCAATTCGGGAATACCATCCCGCTGACGAAAGCACAGGTTCACGGACAGCAATACAACTTCGGCGGAGGCGCCGACGGCCAACGCTACGCCCGGAACTTCGGCGAATACCTCCAGGGTTTCGGCATCCCCGTGACGTACACGACCGGCGGTTCGATCGTCGCGATCACGTGTACGGAATCGGAGTGCATAGTCCGGGTGGAGTGATATCGCGATAGGCATCCCGCACCCGGCGTCCCAGGGTGCGGGACGGCTTGCGGGAGCACGAACCAACGGTTACGCTCGCAAAAACCCTTGCGCGCGCCCATGCTCGTCGCCCTCGCTTTCTTGATCGCCGTTTCCGCCGGACCGACCTACAAGTGCAAGGACGCCAATGGCGAATGGTCGGAACAGGCGTGTCCGAACTATCCGAAGGCGCTCGATGCCCTCGAACGCGACGTGCAGCCCAACGCCGATTTCGATGCGCTCGAAGGCGTATGGATCAAGATGTGCCGCAGCGACGACAACCCGATCGTGTGCGTGAAACGCCAGCGCGCGGACTATCGCTACATGGCGGTGGAGATCCAAGTCGTACGCGGCGACCAGGCGAAAACCGCGAAGCTGGTCGAGTGTGCGGCGCAGGCCAACGACGCTGTCGCAGGAGGCACGAACGCCTCGCAGTGGCGATATTGCTACTCGCACTGAAGCGCGCGCCGATGCACATTCGTCTTGACGATCTGCGTGGGTCGGAAATCCGCGGTTTGCTCGAAGAGCATCTCGCAGACATGCATGCGCTTTCTCCACCCGAGAGCGTGCATGCGCTCGATCTCGATGCGCTGCGCCGGCCCGAGATCACTTTTTGGACGGTCTGGTCCGGGACGACCCTGCTCGGCTGCGGCGCGCTCAAGGAACTCACGCCTGCGCACGGAGAGGTCAAGTCGATGCGCACGGCGAAGACGCATCGGCGACTCGGCGTCGCGCGCGCGATGCTCGAGCACATCGTCGCTGAAGCGAAACGCCGCAGGTATGCGCGCCTGAGTCTCGAGACGGGTTCGATGGACGCCTTCGCGCCCGCGCAGCGGCTCTACGCTAGCTTCGGCTTCGACTATTGCCGACCCTTCGCGGATTACATCGACGATCCGAACAGCGTGTTCATGACGCGCCTCCTCGAGGGCGCCGACTAGCCGTCAGACGTTGTGTCGCGGATACCAAACGCCGCGCACGGCCAGCGGCCCGGCATTCGGCAGGACTTCTTCCTTGTCGAGCGAGCCGAGCGTCACGTCGTCGCGCACGCGCATGATGCGCTCGCTGGCGAGCGGGTAACCATGCTTGCGCAGCAGTTCCTCAGCGTCGTGCAGCGACGAGGCCGTGACACCGTAGCCCAGACCACGATCGGAAACGAACCAGAATTTCTTGAGCATGAAAGAATCGAACGTCTCGTCAACCGGCTGCAAGCAAGAGACGAGCAACGCTCGATGCCAGCACCGACAACGGCGACCGATCCTCGACCTGCCATTGGCGGCGCACGGTAGCCCCCTGCCATGCGGCTGCGATGCTAACGCAAACGGACGGGCGCGGAAACCATTTCGAAGATTTAGAGGCAACATCGTTGCCTGTTGAGCAGTAGCGGCCGGGCGGTGCCGCTCCGCTACGCTCATTGTGACGAGTGTCAGTCGACGTGCGCGTTCGTGAGCGCCTGCACGCGCTGGCGCAGTACCTCTTCGAGCGCGGGGAGTTTTGCCGTATCGGGCGCTTCGAGCTTCTTGGCGGTGACGAGGTCCGAGCGGAACAACAGCCGGTTGCCAGCGGCGACATTCGGATACGACGACGGCAGCACGCCCGGCGGCTCGAGCGCGCCGTCGCCGAGCATGCGTCGGTCGTCGAACACCGGCATCGCATAGGTATGCGTATTGCCCGTCGTGTCCACGACCGACACGACGAAGCCCGGCGGACTCGCGACGAACGTGCCCAGCGCCGCCGTGCCGTTCACGCCATCCTCGGTACCGGAGATGTAAGGCGTGCCGTCCGTGCCGGTATACGTGCTGTTGAAAACGACCCATTGCGCATCGATTTGCGAGCCGATCTGCATATTGAAGGCCCACTCGCCGTACAAATAGTCCATCTGGTCGGAGTAGCCGTAGATCTCGTGCTCGATTGGCGTGCTGCCGCCCGGGAAATACAAGATGCCCGTTTCGGGCGATGTGAATTTTATCGTCAGCGTACCCTCGGCCACGCCGGTTGCCGCGCTGTAGGTGCAGCCGAAGCATTGGCCGCCCGAAAACGCGCCGAGCTGTGCGCTGAACTGCGTCGACGTGGTGTCGAACGGACCAGCAGCGATGAACCACGTCGCCGCGCCTGATGCCGTGTAGACATACGCTGTGACGACGAGCGCACCGTCCTGGATGTCGATGTTGTAGCCGCGGCCCGACTCGTTCGGGTTCCACCACAGCCCCGGCGACGGCGAATACGCCGACGCGACCGTGCTCGATGCGACGAGCGCGAGGCCACCCAGCCATTTCCACAATGCGCGTTTCATTTGTCCCTCCTTCGGGATGCTTTAACGAACAGCCACGGAAGCGTGGCGACGTCTTCCGAAACGCCACGGCGCGCTTCATGCGAACAATGGTACAGCGGGAATCCTCGCAACCACATCGATCGCGCAAGCGCATGAGTCCTAAGCGCGTGCTAGGCTTCGCACTCGCTGGCGGCGGAGCCGTGATTTTGAATTCGACTTATAACTCCTATCTCGTCGCAGGCGCGGCGCTCAGCGCGCTGGCCGCCCTGCTCCATATCGGCTGCATCGTGTTCGGCGCGCCTTGGTACCGCTTCTTCGGCGCTGGAGAACGCATGGCGCAACTCGCGGCAGCCGGCAGTGCATTTCCTGCCGTCGTCACTGCGTGCATCGCGACGGTCCTCATGGTCTGGGCAGTCTATGCGCTCTCGGGTGCTGGCGTCATCGCTCGCCTGCCCTTGCTGAAACCCGTGCTGCTCGTGATCACGGGCATCTATCTGTTGCGCGGCGCGGCCGTGCTGCCGATGTCGGCGATGAT
>Ga0070741_10021139_pt1 | contig 10157 bp, 7 predicted proteins | sample Coa_R1_4_FD_66440 | JGI IMG/M metagenome (GOLD analysis project Ga0070741, IMG submission 66440) | Surface soil microbial communities from Centralia Pennsylvania, which are recovering from an underground coalmine fire - Coalmine... | ecosystem: Environmental > Terrestrial > Soil > Unclassified ...
TCGCCGAAGGCCTCGAGCGCCCGGCCGGGAAAGCCGCCGCCGAAGCCCTTCGTCCCCGCCACGCCGAGCCGGAAGCCGCCCAGATCCAGCACCGCGGCCTCGCCCTCGAGAGTGCGCACGCCCTGCTTCTCCAGGATCTGCGCGATCTGCTCCGGCTGCTCGCCGTGGTAGTCGTGATTGCCGAGCACCGCGATCACCGGCACCGGCGCGCCGGCCAGCTCGCCGGCCACCACCCGCGCCTCGTCCGCGGTGCCGTGCCGGGTGAGGTCCCCGGCCAGCAGCAGCACGTCCGCGCACTCGCGCAGCGACTCGATCGCCGGCCGCAGCGCGCCCTCACTCGTCGTGCCGAGGTGGATGTCGCCGACCGCGGCCACCCGGATCGTCATAGCTCCTCCACGCGGGGCTTGGCGTCGGCCGGTGCCGGGGCCACGGTCACGTCGAGCCGTACCGGCAGCCCGGCCAGCTCCTCCTCCACGAGGCGCACGATCTCCTCTCGGCATTCGCTGGTCGCGACGGTCCCGTACACGATCACGGCGTTCGCGCGCGCCTCGATACGTAGCCCCAGCTCGGCGGTTTCGCCGTGAGCGAGGCGATGCCGAAGCCGCTCGATGCGGTACTCGGTGTCATCGGTCATGCTCAGTCCAGTGCCGTTCGGGTGCTGCGTTGCATTGGTCACGACGCGGGCGCCCCCTCGCGCTGCTCCCCGTCGCCGCGCGGCGGGATGACGTCGAGCCGTTCCAGCAGGTAGAGGAAGGCGTCCGGCATCGGCTGGCTGCCGAACTGCGCGCGCAGCGCCGGCCAGTCGACCTTCTCGCGCAGCAGCCGGGCGATCGGCAGCACCGCCCCGAAGTCGCAGTGGTGCTCCGAGAAGGCCGCCAGCAGGCTGCCGATCATGTCGGTGGCCGCTATGACCGGCATCCGCACCGAGTTGACCGACAGCTCCTCGGCGCGAGCCAGGAACCGCTCGTCGATCGGCTGCTGTGCGAGCTCGAAGATGAGGTCGACCTGCTCGCCCCGGCACCGGGCCTTGATCAGCCAGTCCTCCGGCGGCTGATAGACCTCGAGGCCTGCCTTACGCAGCGTGTTGGCGATCTGCTCGGCGTCCTCGCGGATGATGCAGAAATCGACGTCGTGATGAAGGCTCATCGGCGCGCCGTGCGCGTAGGCCGCTACTCCGCCGGCCAGCGCGAACCGGTGGCCACCGGCCTTGAGCAGCGATCCGACCTGTTTCGCGGCGTCGAGGATCGCCTGGGTGCGATCCGGAGGGAACTCGGCGGCCGTCGGCAGACCCATAATCAGATCGCCTTCCCGACTTTCCAGGCGCTCCAGTTCCAGCTCACTCATTGCGGCCCCTCCGATCAGCGGATCGACCGTAGGTACCCGCTTCGGCCGGTCTTATCCGGTCGGCTCGGTCGAGCCTTCGGCCTTGCGGTACGTCGCGACGACGTCGTAAGCGGCGATCAGCAGCGCCAGCACGACGAGCCCGATCGCGACGGCCAGGCCGTGCTGGAAGGCGTCCGCCCAGCGCCCGGGGTCCCTCGGCCGTCCGCCGCCGCCACCTGAACTGGACCCTGCCGAATTGGACCCTCCTGAATTGGAAGCAGCAGCGCCGACCACGGCGAAGAACACCGAGCCGACGACCGCGATGCCGACCGCGGAGCCGATCCGCTGCGCGGTCTGCAGGACCCCGGCGGCGCTGCCCGCGTAGCGCACCGGGACCTCGGACAGCGTGATCGTCTGGTTCGGCGCGATCACCAGGCCGCTGCCGAGCCCGGCCAGGGCCAGCGGCAGGGCGGTCGCCCAGCCCACGCCCCGCCCCGGCACCAGATGCACGGCCAGCAGCGTTCCGCCGAGGCCGAGGCCCACCATCACCAGCCCGACGGCGATGAGCGGCCGCCCCAGCTTGGTGACGACCCGGCCGCCGAGCGCCGAGGCGACCCCGGAACCGACCGCGAACGGCGTCATCGCGGCCCCGGCGAGCAGCGCGCTGTACCCGAGCCCGGCCTGCACATACAGGGTGAAGATGAAGAAGATCGCGGTGAAGCCGGAGAAGTACACCAGCGCGATCGCCGAGCCGAGGCTGTAGGAGCGGAACCGGAACAGCTTGAGATCGACCAGCGGATCGGCTCGGTCCTCGCGCCTGCGCTCCCAGAGCACGAAGACCGCGAGGACCGCCGCGGCTGCGGCAAGCAGCAGCCACTTGAGCGAGCCGTGCCACTGCTGCTCCTCGACCAGCGGCAGCAGGATGAGCACGACGCCGATGGCCAGCAACACCACGCCGACCGGGTCCAGCCCGGTGGGACGGCTGCCGCTCGCGGCGCGGTCCTGCTCCGGCTGGTGCCGCCCGATCTCCTGGTGGCTCGGCAGCAGGCGGTACGCCGCAGGTAGGGCGACCAGGCCGATCGGGACGTTGACGTAGAAGACCCAGCGCCAGCCGTCCGTGGGACCGCCGGCCGAGATCAGCAGCCCGCCGAGCAGCGGGCCGATCGCGGTGGACAGCCCGATCACCGCGCCGAGCAGGCCGAAGGCGCGGCCGCGCTCCCGGCCTTGGAACAGCTGCTGGATCAGCCCGGCGACCTGAGGATTGAGGATGCCGCTTGCCAGGCCCTGGGCGAACCTCGCCGCCACCAGCCAGGCCGGTCCGGTGGCGACGCCCGCGGCCGCGCTGGTCAGCGTGAACGCGGCCAAGCCGATCATGAAAGCGGCCCGGCGGCCGTGGGTGTCGCCGAGCCGTCCGGCCGGAACCAGGACCAGGCCGAAGGCCAGCGCGTAGCCGGACAGCACCCACTGGAGGTCGTCCGGCGAGGCGTGCAGCCCGGCCTTCAGCGAGGGCAGCGCCACGTTGACGATGCTCACGTCGAGCAGCGTCATGAACCCGGCGACAAGGCAGACGGCCAGCGCGCGCCAGCGGACGTCGGCCGGTTTTCCGTTCCGCCCGGTCCGCGCCGCGCTCTCGGGTTGAGAAAACGCTGCGTCTGATGAAGACGCCGCGCCTGACGAGGACACGGCTTCAGTGTGCGGGGTGGCGGAGTTTCGAGTCTCTGCTGACACGGTGCTGGCTCGGCTCTGTCGGGGGTCGAAGTGCTCGCTCCGGCTCTCCAGTACCGGTCGCCGCCAAACGATCGCTACGTAACCGGCACAGCAGGGCGGTAGACGATCAGCGACCTCGGCAGCTTCCCGACGTCGAGCTCCGGCTCGGTGCCCGCGACCTCGCCGTCCACGCTGAAGCTCAGCCCCGGGCCGGGCGCGGAGTCGGGGCCGCGACCGGCCTGTGCTCCGGGCTCTGACCCAGCTCCGGACCCGGTCGCTGCTCCGGCGTCGGCACCGGCGCTGGCGAGCGAGAGCGTCGTGGCGGCGCGGTACTGGTACACCCGGCTGGTCGCCAGGGTCCCGGTCGCCAGCGCCGCGAGCAGCCGGATGCGAGCCAACGGCCTGGCCGCGTCGACGATCCGGATGTCCAGGTCGCCGTCTTCCAGGCGCGGACGCCCCGAAGGCGCGAGGCCGGCGGGCTGGTAGCGGCAGTTGCCCGCGAACAACAGCCACAGCCGCCGCTCGACCCCGTCCACCCGGCAGACTACCGGCTTGCCGTCGCGCAGCACCTCGATCGCACCGGCGAGGACCGCCGGCCACTTGCCGAGCCGATGCTCGTAGCGCTCGCGGGCGTGGACCAGATCGACGTACGCGCCGACGCTGAAGGTGTTGACGAACACGCGGTCGTTGACCGTGCCGACGTCGACCGCGATCGCGTCGCCGTTCCGCAACGCGGTGACCGCGTCCTCGACCGACTCGATGCCGATGTCGCGCGCGAAGTGGTTGAGCGTTCCGGCCGGGACGACAAGGAGGGGTACGCCGGCCCGCAACGCGGCACCGACCGCCGAGTTGATCGTGCCGTCGCCGCCGGCGACGCCGAGCACCGCGGCCCGCTTCGCGGCCTGCTCCAGGAGCCCGGGGAGGTCGGCGCCCTCCTGCGCGACGACGATCTCCGCCGCCGGAAGCTGCTGCCGGATCTGCTGCGCGAGCCGCCCGCCGCCGTTCTCCTCGGCTCCGGCTTGCGCGCTGCCGTTCCCCGCGGCCGGGTTGATCACCAGGATCAGGCCCTCGCCGGTGGGTAGCGCCGGGGCCTCGCTTCCAGCCGGGGGCGCCTGCGCGGGTTCCGGGTCGAGCGGCGGCCACCAGCGGGTGGTCAGCAGCCCGGCCGCGACGCCCACGGCGGCTCCGGCCACCACGTCGGTCGGGTAGTGCACTCCGGTGACGACCCGGGACGCGGCGACCCCGGCGGCCAGCGCGGCGACCGGGAGCGCCAGATAAGGGCTCTCCAACGCCACACCGGTCGCGAATGCGGCGGCCGAGGCGGCGTGGCCGGAGGGGAAGGAGGAGCTTTCCGGCACTCGGCGCAGCTGGCGGATCAGCGGGATGTCCACAAGTCCCGGACGCTGCCGACGGACCATCGTCTTGCCCACCAGGTTCGCCGAGGCGCTGGCCAGGCTCACCGCCGCCATGCCGCGCAGCGCGGCCCTGCGGGGGCCGCGGCGCGGTGTCGCGGCCATCGTCGCGGCCAGCGCGATCCACAGTTTGCTGTGGTCCGCGGCGCGGCCGAGCTTGGGCAGCAGATGATCGAGAACCCGGGACTGCTCCGGCGATACGGCACTCATCAGACGTCTGTCGAAGCCGGAGAACGGAAGCGGGCGTACAGGCATGGCTACCTCCCCTGGGGACTGCCGCCGTTTACCCGCCTCGCGCGAGGGCACACGGGCGGCACCAGGTATCCGAGTGTTGATCATCTCGGCGGAAGGAGCGCAGGATGGCCGTCAGCTCGCACATGCGTGGATATTCCACACGGCGGATGGCGCGCGGTGACACGGTCCGGGCACTAGGGCGGGCCGGTTTCGTCGCACGTGGGGTCGTCTATCTGCTCATCGGCTGGATCACCTTGCTGATCGCCTTCCAGCACAAGTCGCTCGAGGCGGACCGGACCGGGGCGCTGGAGCTGATCGCGGGCAAGCCGCTCGGCTCGGTGCTGCTGTGGTTCCTGGTCGTCGGCTTCGGCGGGATGGCGCTGTGGCGACTGTCGCAGGCTGCTTACCCGTTGCCCGGCAAGCGCGGAGCGGGATCGCGCGCGGCTTCCCTCTTCCGCGCTGCGCTGTACGCGATCGCCTGCGTCAGCACCCTGAGCTTCGTGCTGACGCACCACACGAGCGGCTCGACGAATCAGGCCTCGCAGGACTTCACCGCCCGCGCGATGACGCACCCCGGCGGCCAGGTCCTGGTGGCGCTGGTCGGCGTCGCGCTCATCATCGGCGGGCTCGCCTTGGCCTGGCGCGGCGTGACCCGCAAGTTCGCCGAGAACCTCAAGCTGAGCACCATGACGGCGGCCAAGCGGCGCTGGGTGCTGCGCTTCGGCACGATCGGCAACATCGCGCGCGGCGTGGTGTTCGCCGCGATCGGCGGGTTCATGCTCGACGCGGCGGTCACCTTCGACCCGGCGCGGGCCAAGGGCGTCGACGCGACGCTGCGTTCGTTCGCGGCCGCGTCGTACGGCCCGGTCCTGCTGGTGCTGATGGCGTTCGGGCTGGCCGCGTTCGGCCTCTACTCCTGGGGCGAAGCGCGCTGGCGCCGGCTCTGAGCGGCGCGTAGCTCTCGCCGTCACGAACAACTCGTCGTCGGAGCGCTAAGCCCCGACGACGAGTTCGTTGAGGGCCTCCGCGACGGTCGGGTATACCGCGAACGTGCCGCGCAGGCACATGTGCTCGAGGAGCCGGCGGACCCACGGCCGCGGAGCGGCGAGGCACAGCCAGCCCCCGGAGGAGGTGAGCGCGTCGCGCCAGTGGGTCAGCTCGCCGATCGCGTCGCCGTCCAGGTCGTAGAGGCGGGAGAGGTCGAGTACGACCCGGGTGCGCCCGCTGCGCACCAGTCCGTCCAGCAGCCGGGTCAGCTCGCCGACCCTGCTCGTGTACAGCTCGCCCCACACGTGCACGACCGTGTAGTCGTCGGCGGATTGGACGCGCAGTTCGAGCCGGTGCGCGGGCGTTCCGGTGAGCCGGGCGGCGCGGCGCCGGACCGCGGCGGCAAACGGAGGTCTTTCGGGGGTGGACTCGGCGATCACAGACATGGTTCTCCTCCTCGCTACCCGGCTCCGGATTCGCGGGCGCCACGCACTAGCCGTGGCGGGGCACGGTCCGTCATTCGGGGGGAGCCGCCTGTACCCGCCGCGCGGAAAAGCATGCGCCTCTGTTGATCAGCGTCCGGCAGCGGCGCCGTGGCGGCTTCGGGCCGCGCCGCGCGCCGCGAGACCCGCCGGCCTGACCCACCGCATGATCGCCCAGTTCACGGGTATCGGTGGATGCCTAGCCGGGTGACTTCGCGCGCGATGGCGCACGGCCCGGCAGAGCAGAACCTGGGTCACAGATGGGAGGCAGGTCATGCTCGTCGTAGGACTGCTGCTCCTGGGCGCGGCGGTAACCATCGGCGCGGCTGGAGTCGCGGCCAACGCCGGCACCGGGCACCAGTTGCCCGACGGTTTCACGCTCTTCGGCTACCACCTGCACGGTTCGTCCGGGCGGCTGTACCTGGCCGGGCTGGTGATCGGGGCGGTGGCGATGCTCGGCTTCATGATGGTGGCCGACGGGCTGCGCCGTGACGCCGCACTGCGCCGGGAACTCGGCCGGTTCCGTCGCGACGCCCGCGCCCGCCGCCGGGCCGAGGCGGCCGGCGCGGGCAAGGCGGCTCCAGTGACCACGGCCCCCGTGGTGGTCACCGAGTCGGCGAAGACCGTGAAGCCGGTCGCCGCGCGCACCGCGGACGGCTCCGTCGACACCTCCGCCGAGCGCTCGGCCCGTCGTCGAGGGCTGCGTAACTGGCGAACGGCGCGTCCGGCGAGTTAGCACTCGGCACGAAAACTCCGGTGCCCCCGAGTAGTCGTCGGCTACTCGGGGGCACCGGAGTATCAGGCTGCTGTCGCGTCGGGTCTAGAACTCAGCTGGCGAACACCTGGAACTCGGAGACCTGCCCGGCCGGCCAGCCGGTGTTGGCGGTGAAGTTGAGCCGCAGGTACCGGGTGCCGGTCGGGTTGAAGGTGATGGTGACCGTGTTGCCGGTCGCCGGGTTGAAGGTGTAGCCGGCCGATCCGACGATCGTGCCGAAGGTGGATCCGTCGGTGCTGCCCAGCACGGACAGCGTCTCGGTTCGGGTGGCCCAGGCACCGGACGGCGGCAGGTCGAGCACGATCCGGCCGATCGTCTTCGCCGAGCCGAGGTCCACCTGCAGCCACTGCGGGAAGGCGTTGTCAGTGCTCTCCCAGTAGCTGCTGGTGTCGCCGTCCACGGCGTTCGCGGGCGTGTAAGTCTGCGTATACCCGCTGGCCGAGGCCGGCTGGTTCAGCGCCAGGTTCGTGTTCGAACTCACTCCGCTGCCGGAGAGCGCCACCGTCGCCGGGCTGCCGGGGGCGTTGCTGGCGATGCTCAGCGTACCGGTGCGCGCCCCGGTGGCGGTCGGCGTGAAGGTGACGTTGACCGTGCACGACGCGCCCGCCGGGAGCGACGAGCCGCAGTTGTTGGTCTGCGCGAAGTCGCCGCTGGTCGAGATCGACGAGACCGCTGCCGCCTGGTTGCCGCTGTTGGTCACGGTGACCGACTGCGCCCCGGTGGCCGAGCCGACGGTCTGGCTGCCGAAGCTGAGGCTCGACGGGTTCACCGCGATCGACGGGCCGGACGAACCGCCGCCGCTCGGGAAGACCTCGAAGTCGGAGAGCTGGCCGGCCGGCCAGCCGGTGTTCGCGGTGATGTTGACCCGCACGTACCGCGCCGTGCTCGCGCCGAAGGTGATGCTGACGGTGTTGTTGGCGTTCGGGTCGAAGGTGTAGCCCGCGGATCCGACGAGGGTCGAGAAGTTCGATCCGTCCGTGGAGCCGAGCACCGAGAGGGTCTGGGTCCGCGCGCCCCAGGCCGTCGACGGCGGCAGCTTTAGAATCAGCTTGTTGATGCTGTAGTTCTGGCCGAGGTCGACCTGGGCCCACTGCGGGAAGGAGTTGTTCGCGCTCTCCCAGTAGGTCGACGCGTCGGCGTCGGTCATGTTCGAGGCCACATACGAGCCGTTGACGGAGCTGGCCGAGGCCGGCTGCCCGGCCGCGATGTTGGTGTTGGTGCCGATTCCGCTGCCGGTCAGCGCGACGGTGGTCGGGCTGTTGTTGGCGTTGCTGGTGACGGTGAGCGTTCCGGTGCGGGTGCCGCTGGCGGTGGGTTTGAAGGTGACGGTCACGACGCAGGATGCGTTGACCGCGATGGTCGAGCAGTTGTTGGTCTGGGTGTAGTCACCGGTGACCGAGACCCCTGAGACGGTGGCCGAGGTGGTGCCGGTGTTGGTTACCGTGACGTTCTGCGCGGTGGAGGTGGAGCCGACGACGGCGCCGCCGAATGAGAGGCTCGCCGGGTTCGCGTTCAGCACCGGTCCGGGCGCGGTGCCGGTTCCGGAGAGGCTGACGGTGTTGGTGACGCCCCCGGCGTTGACCGTCAGGGTTCCGCTACGGCTGCCGGCGACCGTCGGCTTGAAGGTGACGTTCACCGTGCAGGAGCCGTTGGCCGCGATCGACGAGCCGCAGTTGTTGGTCTGCGCGTAGTCGCCGCTGGCTGCGATCGACGAGACGGACGCGGCCGAGCCGGTGGGGTTGGACACGGTGACGGTCTGCGCGGGCGAGGTGGAACCGACCGCTACCGAGCCGAAGTTCAGCGCGGTCGGCGTGACGCTCACGCCGTTGTTCGGGTACGGCGGGTACACCGGCGCCGGCCAGCCGTTGCACTGGGTCGGACTGATGCCGGAGTTGCCGCCGTTGTCGGTGATGGTGAAGCCGGATCCCTCGCAGCTGTAGCTCGGGGCGTTGCCCGCGCCGGCCTGCGCGACGCCGGTGGCGGTGACGTTCTGCGCGGATGCGGTGCCGCCGGTCTGCTCCTGCAGGGCGAAGGTGCCCGTACCGGCGATGGTCACATTATTGAGATTGACGCCGCTGACGGTGCCCTCGACCCACTGGATCGCCTCATAAGGGCTCTGTTCGATCAGGGCGTTGCTGACGTTGATCGGTCCGGTGATCGCGCCCTGGCTGCCGTCGAACCACAGCGAGCCGACGCCGAACTGCCAGTTCGGGTCGAGCGAGCCGTTGCGAATCAGGGTATTGTTGCTGATCGTGGTGGTGCCGACCGGGGTGGAGGTGAAGCGCTGCCCGACGTGGATGCCGCCGCCCTGGGTGATTCCGGTGTCCTGCACCAGGTTCCCGGTCACCGTGTTGTCGTGCCCGCCGTAGACGGCGATGCCGTTGGCGAGCATCTGCAGCTGCACGGTGTTGTTGGAGATGGTGTCGTTGGCGTCGGCGCCGATGCTGGAATCGGCCCAGGTGGCGATGCCGTCGTCGCCGGTATTGCGCAGATCGCTGTTGGTCACGGTGGAGTTGGTGACGCCGCCGTGGAAGTTGATCCCGTCGGCGGTGGTGTCCCGGATCCGCATGCCGCTGAAGGTCAGGCCGTTCATCGGCCCGTCCATCCAGGCGCCGACCTTCATGTGCTCGATCCAGAGGTTCGAGACCGACGAGCTGCTCATCGCGCCGCCGATGCCGTTGACCTGGCAGCTGTCGCAGCGCTCTTGTACGTTGCCGGAGATGGCGAAGTTCTGCAGGTGCACGTTCGTGCTCGGGCTCGGTGCGGAGTTGCCGTAGAAGCCGGGGGCGGTTCCGGTGACCGTCGAGTACCACATGCCCGCGCCGGCGATCGTCACGTTGTTGACGGCGATGTGGCCGGGGATGTTGTACGTGCCCTGCGGGATCCACACGGTGCCGCCCGACCCGGCCGCGCTGATGGCCGAGTTGAACGCGGAGGTCGAGTCGTTCACGCCGCTCGCGTCGGCTCCGTAGCTGGTCACCGAGACCGAGCCGGAGGGCTGGGTGAGCGCCGCGCCGACGTTCTCGAAGTCGGCGAAGTCGATCGTGTAGGACGAGGCGGTGTCCTCGGAGTCGACCTGGAGGGTGAAGGTGGTGCCGGCCGGATAGGTCGTGGTCAGCAGCCGGTGGGCCTCGTCGTAGAAGTGGTGCGGGTTGCTGCCCGGCGAGTTGGTGAACGGATAGCTGCCGTAGTACCAGCTGTAGGCGTTGGTCAGGGTGAAGTCGCTCTGCTTGGTGC
>Ga0070741_10021140_pt1 | contig 10156 bp, 5 predicted proteins | sample Coa_R1_4_FD_66440 | JGI IMG/M metagenome (GOLD analysis project Ga0070741, IMG submission 66440) | Surface soil microbial communities from Centralia Pennsylvania, which are recovering from an underground coalmine fire - Coalmine... | ecosystem: Environmental > Terrestrial > Soil > Unclassified ...
GTAACGCTCGCGGCCCTTAATGTTCAGATACAAGCCGTTCAGGCCCATCGTGTAAGCGCGCGTGCGTGACCAATCAACATCCTCGAACCAATCCCGGCTTTGCGTGTTCCCTTCTTTCAGCGCGAGATATCCATTCTCATAAAGCCAGGCGTTCAGGTTCACGCAGCGGGCAAACGATTTAAAACCGTGATCGGACACCACCATCAGTAGCGTGTCATCGGCGATCTGATCCATGACCCGCCCGATCAGGCGATCCATGCGGCCATAGAGATCCTGGATGACTTCTTTCTTCTTTTCAGCAGGAACGCCACGCGCGGCCGGATGATCTTCCTCGAGATACCGCCAGAACATATGCTGCACGCGGTCCGTGGTATCGAACACACACGCGCACAGACCTTTCTTCGTCTTTTCTAAGGCATCGAAAAGCTGCCGCTCGCGATCTTCGTGATTCTGGTAACACTGCGCGAGGAATGCATCGTCATCGAGCACTTCTTCATTCAAGGCCCAAGTATCTTCGGCCAGACCGAGCGTCGCGTAAGGACCGTAGAGCTTTGACAAATAAATCGAATACGTCACCGGGTGAGAAATCGGCAAATCAGGCTGCGCCGGATCGATGTTTACCGGTGTGACATAGACCCCGACTTCCGGTGAAAGCTCTTTCAGGTAGAAGCGGCAAATCCCATGCGCTCCCATGCCCAGCGCCGACTTGAACTTCACCGGCACCCATTCCGAATACTCGCCGACCTTCAGTGTGAAGCTTTCGCCTTCGACCTCAATCTGCGCGCTCTTCCCGTTTGGCCGAACTTCGAAGTTCACGCGCAACTCTTTCGACGAATCGAGCGGATCTTCCGGCCCCGGAATGTAACTGCGCAGCAAGCCATTGTCGCGTTGCATGGGAACCCGCACCCCGCCCTCGCGATACTTGTCGTTACTCATGCGCGTGGTGCAGAAGCAGAACGTGCCCTGGCTGCCCTTCAAATCCGGAACGCACATGCCTGACAGCAGGACGCCATCGAACTTCTCCGGTGGAAACGTAACCGGCACACGAATGACAGAACAAAAAATTCCCGCTTCCGCCAGCCAATGCCAGAACGGTGTGCCCTTGCGCATGCCCTTGATGATCGGCTTGCCAAGAGGAATGATGTACTTCCCAATTTTCATCTGCCGCTTCGGACCTTTGATCTCGGCCGATGACAAGAAGGGCAGATAGTTGTTCACGTCGCGCGCCAGGAAGTCATAGATGTTGTGCTTGCCCGGATTCACCCCGGTCATGAACGTCGACCAAGCGACGGGTGAAATGGCCGGATACGTGGTGCGCAGCTTGCGGAACGTTCCCTTTTCGCGCAGCTTTGCCAGGTTGGGCAGCTTTCCTTCGTTGATGAACCGCTCGGTGAGTTCCGGGTCCATTCCATCAAACCCAAGAATCACTGCGCGCTTGAACCTCGCTTTGCCGTAAGCGTTGCGATTGCGAAAGCTGCGCCACAGGTGGCGAAAGGGCCACGTGAACAGGGCGTAAAGTGAATACAAGAACGCGACGAACAAAGTCCAGAACGACGACAGCACCGCAAAACCCGCGCCAGGGCCTGCGTACGCATGAGTTGGCAGCGGGAATGTAACTATCAAAAAAATAACAAAAAGCAGAATTGTCGTGCTGAGCGGACGCGAAGCTTCGCGATAGCGAAGCTTTGAGAAAGTCGAAGCATCCCTGCCACGCCGCCCCAGCCGGTAGAAACCACTCATATTTCAATCCCCAAAATCTCTTTGAACAAGAACCCTGCAATCATCGAAAGCACAAAGAACAGCACAATCCAGTTCCAGTCGATCCACGCGAAGTGCAGGCTACGAATCGGGTACGTCACCGCAATGGACGAGATTGGCCCATCCGGCAACGGCGCTTCGGAGGAACTGAAATAACGCTCCCAAAGCGGCGCGCGCAGCCGCTCCAGTGACAACCGAGAAACGCCGTTCGCTACCACCACTCGCTTGCTGAACGTCTGACCCGATACGGCCACGTTCACGTCGTAAGCGCCAACTTTGTCAGCCGTCACGCGCCACACCACTTCATTTTCCGCGGGCACGTGCACCGGGGGCGCGGACGCCACCAACTCTGGCGGTAAATTCAAGGCAACGTCATTCAGCGCATCGGCATTGCTGGTCTTCACTTTCACCAGGAACGACTGCGCCGTCTCCATCGGAGTCCAGCCCAGATACCGGTCCACCTCCACGATCAGCAGCGTGATCGGAATAATGACAAACAACAGCGGCTTAAATGCCAGGCGAATGTATCTGCCCGTCCCGCGGATGATCCGCCAGTAGGCTTTCATCACCACCGAAATCTGGTCTTGAAACAGCCGCACCGCCAGCATGTGCGCCTTCAGTTGATCCTTGGCCATGCCGATTGCTTTCTGGTCCGACGCCCAGGCGAAGATCAGCACCATCACCAGCCCTATCACGACCGACAACCAGATGACGATCGCCAGCGGCGTTGTGAACAGATCCGACCATGTGAACAGCGCCAACACTTATTCGATATACCCCAGCCCTTGCAGCCGCTTCTTCACGAGATCAGCCGAGGCCGCCTCCCCACCCTCAGGCCCGAGGATCTTCTTCACTTCTTTCTCCAGCATATGAATCACGAACTCGTCGACCGAGCCATAGCCAGCTGCGTCGGCGCATTTCTGCGCCTGCTCCAGCAGTTCGCCTTCGATTTTCACTTTGTGGGAATCAAACATGAATGTCCTCCGGGACGCCTATCTCTGGGCTTGGGCAGGCTGAAATACTGACTGTCCCATCATACCCTGCGCTTTTGCGATTCCAAACTCCGACAAGATGGTCGGCGCGATATCCGTCAGCGCCGGACTTATCGCCTCGATCTTGCGGTTGCTCAGCAGAACTCCAGGAACCAGCGTGTAGTCCATGCAGTGATCGCCGCTCCAGGGATTGGCGTTATCCTCGAACACCTCGGTCGGGAACGAACCGAGAATTGTCTTCCACCCCGCCCGATATCCGCGGTTGTATCCCACCAGCGCATCCGGCCCATCATGGGTATGCGGTCCCTGGTAAGCTTCGCTCGCCAGATCAACTCTGGTGATCGCCGATTCGCCGTCCTTCGGATCCTTCACAGTGAGCAGCTTTTGACGGATCTCATTCATCAGCGCGTCGGCCTTTGCCGCATCAACGATTCCGTCTTTTTCACGCCCGCGCACATTCGCATACAGCCCATTCAATCCCAGACCGTACGCGCGGGTGTGACTCCAGTCGACTGCAGAAAACGGCTCGTTGTCGTCGAGGTTCGCACCAGGCTTGAGCGTGAGATAACCGTTCTGCGCCAGCCAGGTATTTAAATTGAAAGAACGGTAGTAAGGCGCGAAGCCGTGATCTGACAGCACCATCAGCGTCGTGTGCTCATCCAACTTGGGCAGCACTTCGCCCAACACCTGATCGATCTGCTGATAGAAATCTTCGATGGTCGACCCGTATTGCGCGGCCAGCGACGCATCGTAAGCTGGGTGTTTGGGATCCATCAGCCTCCAAAACATGTGTGAATTCAGGTCGAGGCTGGAAAAATAAAAAAAGAACATACCCTGTTTAAACTTGGGGAACTCCTCGTCGAACACTCGCCGATGCTCAGCCAGGACCGTGTGCGCCTGTTCCAGATATTCTTTGTCATCGAGCACGCCATCCGAAAGCGCCTTGGTATCCTCAGCGATTCCTTGCGTATGAAACTCGCCGACTTCCTCCGCCAGTTCGCTCGAATAACCGGATGGCGTTGAAATCGGCAGCGCCGGATTCGCTGGGTCGATATTGATCGGCGAAACGTACAACTCAAATCGCGGATGCACCTGCTTCAGGTAGAAGCGGCACATTCCTTTCACGTTGCCGAAGAAGGGAATCAGCTGAAATTCGATCGGAGTCCACTTGCTCCATTCGCCTTCGCGCAGGACGAATTCCTGGTCCTCAAACGCGATCCGTGCCACGGGTTCCAGCGGATCGACCGAGACCTTGAATGTTTCGGTCGCAGGCGGTGAGCCTTTGCGGAACGAATTGTCCGGACCAATCAGCTGCGCGGTGACCTGAGAATTCTCCACCTGCACGGGAACGATCTGCCCGCCTTCGACGGCTCCGGCCGTTGCCATGGGGCTGTCGGTGTAGTAGGTGAACGTCCCGTAGGTCCCACGCAGATCCGGCGTACCCATGCCAGAAAGGGTGCTCCCTTTCGCCGGGACCGGCGGAAAATTCGAGGGAATTCTGAACACCGAATTCGGAACCCCGTGGTCATCGAGAAACTGCCAGAAGGCTTTGCCCTGGCGAAGCTGCTCTGCCTCGCCACCACCCAACGGAACCACCCAGTTGCCTACGGCTAGGGCATGCTTCGACGGTGCCACTCGTGACGCCGAAAAATACAACTCCATCGTTTTTGGATCACGATGAATGAAGTCGAAGATCCCGTGCCCACCTGCGTTCATTCCTGTGATTAGATTGGACCAAGCCACAGGGCTCTGCGGAGGAATTGCCGTGGTCAGTGGCTTGAACGAGCCCATCGCCACCAGCTTGGCGAAGTTCGGCATCTTTCCTTCCTGCATGAATTTCGTCAGGAGTTGCGGGTCCATGCCGTCAATGCCGAGGACGATCAGCTTGCGCTCGCCCTGAAACTCGCCGCGCGCACGCTGGCACGAAGGAAGAATCGAGACTCCGCAAACTACTAACGCCAAGCCAATCCAGATGGCCTTCTTCAACAACTGTCTCCCTTCATGAGTTCGCTGCAAGAATCATTGCTGGGCGGACAAATCCATCCCCTCAATCATTCGAGGGCCCAGAATTGTGGGTAGAAGATGATTGTCTCGTGCTGCGCTAGACGCGTCAAGCGAGCGAGCCTATGCTACGGCTTCTTTTCCGGCCTCGCCTGCGGGTATTTCACGCTCTCTCCCTCTGGCATGTCGTACTCCGGATGCGGCACTCCCAGCATCCATTTGTCGAACCAGCCTACAATATGATCAAGCCGCTCGATGCGATGCCATGGCTCGCCCGACCTTGACAACTCATGCGTCTCTCGCGGAAACATCACCATCGCGGTTGGACGTTTCAGGAACTTCAAAGCCCGAAACAACTGCTCGCCGCCTGCTTCAGGAGGAGTCCGCGAGTCGGATAACCCAAGCACGAAGAGAATTGGTGTATGAATCTTGTCCACGAACGTGATTGCCGAGCGATTGGCGTAATCCTGGGGATCGCGGAATGGCGGGGCTTTGAACCACTCGGGTTGAAACATGGTGATGTCAGCCGTATACCACCAGGTAGCCCAATCGGAAATGTCGCGCTGCGACACGGCAGCGGCAAAACGGTCCGTATGCGTGACTGTCCAGTTGGTCAGCACGCCGCCGCCACTACCACCGGTCACCCCTAATTTCTTCTCATCGATATAGCCGCCTTTCACCAACTCATCGACGCCCGCCATGAGATCGCGAAAATCATCGCCAGGATAGTGATACTGGATGATGTTGCCGAACTCCTGTCCGTAGCTGGTCGAGCCGCGCGGATTGGGATAGAACACCACGTATCCTTTTGCTGCCATCCATTGGAATTCGTGATCGAATACCCAGCCATACGCGCCATGCGGGCCACCGTGAATATCGAGGATCAGCGGGTATTTTTTCTGCGGATTGAAATCCGGCGGCTTTTGAACCCATCCCTGAATTTTCTTCCCGTCAAAGCTCGTATAGTTGATTTCTTCCGGCATGGTCAGGTTCAGCTTCGACCACAGTGGCTGATTCACGTCCGTGATGCGCTGCTGGCGGCCGTCTCCAATCACGAACAAATCCCCAATCATCACCGGCGTGGAGATCAATGCCACAATCTTCTGCCCGTCGGGAGTTGCTGTGAAATCGGGAACCGACTGATCGCCCTGCGTGATCTCGCTGACCGCGCCAGATTCAGCATCCACATGGACCAGGAACGACCTGCCTTGCTTTGCGACCACATCGATCAGCGATCGCCCGTCCGCGGTCCAATGCAAGGTCGCACCGTTCCCGCCGCGTGGCGCGGCATTATCTCCGCCGACGCCGGAGCCCATGTCAAAGTCGTAATCTGCGGTCAAGTTGCGCGGTTTGGCATTCGGCGCGACATCCATCACCCACAGATCCGGCTCGGAGTACGAACGGATCGGTTGCGTGACCGACCCGTGAAATGCCATCCGTCGCCCGTCCGGACTCAAGGCTAAATCCCCGATCCCCATGTCGACGGTTGTCAGTTTCTGCACTTCGCCCCCGCTCGCCCCCACCCAATACACATCCGTCGTAGGTAGTTCGTAATACGGCTCTTCAATGCGCGCGGTTAGAAAATAAATCCGCGTTCCGTCGACGCTCCACACTGCCTCCCCCTCGTCGTAGTCTCCACTGGTGAGTTGTTGAGGCTTGGTCTCCTCATCCGAGGTGGTGGGCACCGTGACGATCCAGATGTGCTGGTGACGTTTGGGATCCAGAAAGCCTTCGTCGTTGTCCTGATAATAGGCGCGCGTGATCAGGTGGACATCGGATTCATGCTCGCTCTCCGGTTCGACCTTCTTGGGCACGGCAGTGTTTTTCTGGACCCCGGACGACGCGGGTTTCGCCGCTTCTTTCGCCTGCTGCTTCTGAATATCTTCCTGTGTAGTCGAACTAAAGAACGCGATGCGCTTTCCATCGGGGGACCAGAGTGGATTCCCGGCGCCCTTAGGCAAGTTCGTAATCGTCCACGCTTCCCCACCCTGGAGCGACAGGATGGCAATTTGCGGAGGTTGGGGCTTACCGGCCTCATCTTTCTCGCCCGCGCGGATGAAGGCCAGGCGCTTGCCGTCGGGCGACCAGCGAGGCTGCGCGTCATGCTTGCCGTTGGTCATGCGAATCGGTTGCTCTCCGCCCGAAGTGGCCACGGTCCAGATCGAAGTCTCGTACCCCGTACGTTTGGTATCCACCGTGACGCGAGTGAATGCAACTCGGGACCCATCCGGCGAAAGCTGGGGGTTTGCGATCCAGGTGAAGTCAAAAAGATCTTTCTCTGTAATTGCGCGTTTTGCTGGCGGCGCAGACTGCGCCTGCGACGGCTGAATCAACAGTGGATTAAAAGCGATAAGAACAAGGGCGAGATACGACGAACGAATGCGCATGCGGCTCCTTGACAGAATCAGGAAAGGCAAGTTGGGCATTGTGCTATGGAGGTTTTGTCACTGTCAAACGCGCAAAAAAATAACCGGCAGGTCGAGCCTGCCGGTTTGCAAAGCGTCAGCCTGAACTAGAGCGAACTGACAAACGAAATCAGATCGGCCTGATCCGATGGACTCAGCAAGGTGAAGTTAGAAATCACCTGAGCCGCTTCCCCCGCATGTGCATTAATCGCGTCTACAACGGTTTTCGGTTTGCCATCGTGCATCAAACCATCGCCACTCTGCAGGCGAGAAGCCATTCCCCATAAAGGCGCGGTGCGGAATTGGGTTCCGGTTGCAATGCCCACCTGCAAACCATCGCCATTCGAGCCGCCCAGGTCGTGCAACAGCAGATCCGAGTACAGGTTCACTGTCTGATTCGCCAGTGACTTGCTGTTGATAACCTGCCCCTTGTACGTCACCTGTACCGTTACCGTTGGCGTGGTTTTGTAGCTCGGCAAGTGGCAGAGCGCACAACCCACCGAAGTAAACTTCGCCTGTCCGTTGGTGTTGACGGTGCCCGGTGTCTTCGGCGCCAGGTAGAGAAGGTAGTGATACATGTCAATCATCTGCGTCGCATTCGTATCATTGGGCTGCATACTGATCGAACAAGCGGGAGGAAACGACTTCCCCTGTGGCTTATCTTCTGTGGGGAAAATCGCATTGGTCACGCCCAATTCATGCAGTTCGGCATTCGCGGTCATGAAGATGAGATCCGCAGCCTGCGCCTTCAGCCCAAAACGGCCCGGCCGCAAATTGCCCTTCTCATCCAGAACCATGTTGGCGTTGCCGTGAACGCCCATGCCTTTGTCTACCGCCTGGGCCAGAATATCGGCGTCCGCAATGTTATCGATCAAGCCCAATCCGAATAACTGAGGGGCTTGGTGGAAGGCATCGATGGTCGCATCGGCGGGCTTCACTTCGCCTTTCAAAATACATGCCGGCTTGAATTTCTGTACCGACATCGGCTGAATCTGCGGACCGCCCTCGTTCGGGTTGGTAGAGAGGTCGTTGTAACTACCATCCGTGTTGATCTTTCCGACAAACTCGACTTTCTGAGTCGAATTGCCGCCCGCCACGTTTCCAGGATCGGCGTGGCAAATAGTGCACTGATCCTGTGTGAACACCGGGCCTAGTCCCTGCTGCGGGTCCCAAACCTTGTTGAACGGCTGAAAGCCAGTGTTATACATCGTGGTCTCGAGCGGGCTCATCTTCGCGATCGATGTTCCGATCACAAACGTAGCCGGAGGCCTCACCTGCGCGGCAACCACTGGGGAGTTCGCCCGTGCCAAGAACCAAAACGCCGTGGTTAATAGAACGGCCGAAGCCGTAACCACAAGGAAACTGCGAAACGGAGTCTTCATGACTTAATCCTCAACATCAAAAAGGTGGCTGTCCGGACGTAAGGCTCAGGCGTCTAGGCTCCGCCTGTTGGGGAAGTCTTAGAATTTTCTGCTCTGCGGCGACCTCTGTCAACGTGAAAACATTTGCACACTCCTCCACTGCCACTTTGGCGAGTTTAGCGATCATTTAGACTGCTTTCATGCGACGTTTCCTCTGTTTCCTTTGTCTATGGATTTGGCCGGGATTGGCCTTCGCCGCTAATCCCAATGTTGTTCTGATCACGCTGGATTCTGCGCGTGCCGATCACATGGGCTTTCTGGGAACATCGCATGCCACGCCAGCGCTCGATGCCCTTGCCAAGCAGAGCCTGGTCTTCGAGCACGCCTACGCACAAGCTCCGCTCACGGTTGTCTCTCATACCTCGATCCTTACCGGGACCTATCCTCAAACCAACCAGGCCAACGAATTGGGATCGCCACTGCCGAGCTCGCTTCCTTATTTGCCAGACTTGTTCCGCGCCCGCGGATACCATACGGCGGCCTTTGTCGGGACCATTGCTCTCGATCCAAAAAATGGATCCGCACCGGGATTCGATCGAGGTTTTGCGGCGTATGACGCGGGATTCCATCAGCCGAAAAAAGGCGAGAATCGTTATCTTGCAACCGAACGTCGAGGCGATCAGGTCGCCGCACGAGCCATTGCCTGGCTCGCTAAGAATTCCCACGGGCCATTCTTTCTGTGGGTACAACTGAACGACGCGCACGCGCCATACGGAACATCCTATGACAGCGCTGTATCGCGCGCCGACGCCGCTGTCGGCAAGTTGATCGCCGCACTTCGCGCTTCCAAGCAGTTCGAGGATGTAATCGTTGCCGTCGCCTCAGATCACGGCGAGAGTCTCGGCGCACACGGAGAAGACACCCATGGCGTGTTTCTCTACGACGAAACAATTCGTGTTCCCCTGCTGTTGAAGCTGCCCCAGAATCAGATGGCGGCGAAACGCGTTTCCTCCAAGGTGAGCCTGATTGACCTTGCACCCACCCTTCTTGAAATCGCCGGAATTCCGGTGCCTTCGCAGATGCAAGGGGAATCCCTGCTGCGGATTGCAAAGTCTTCCGGCGCCGACCAGCCGGTCTATTCGCGGAGTGATTTCTCCCAGCGCGCCTTCGGTTGGAGTGGGCTTGAATCGTGGCGGGCTGGCAAGTATCTCTACATCCGCGCGCCCAGGCCGGAGCTTTACGACCTGTCGGCAGATCCAACCGCCTCTCACAACCTGGCTCAGAGCTCGAAGGCCACGCTTGACACCATGGCTGCGCAACTGGAGTCCTTCGACCGCCATTTCACAGCGTCGGGCCAATCCACCGAACTCAGCTCGAGCGAAGTCCAAAAGCTCGCATCACTGGGTTATGTGGGCCTTCAGAAATCGTCTGGTAACTCAAGTGTCGTGACCGGAACGGACCCGAAAGACACGATCGCAACCGCAAATAAAGTTCTCGCCGCCATGGCTTCTCTGGCAGACGGCGAAAGCGAAAAGGCTTCCGGCGCACTGCAGCCCATTGTCACCTCGCAGCCCAACACCTACCTTGCGCAATTCGGATTGGGTATGGCGCTTGCGCAACAGCAGCAGTTCGCCCCTGC
>Ga0070741_10021141_pt1 | contig 10156 bp, 5 predicted proteins | sample Coa_R1_4_FD_66440 | JGI IMG/M metagenome (GOLD analysis project Ga0070741, IMG submission 66440) | Surface soil microbial communities from Centralia Pennsylvania, which are recovering from an underground coalmine fire - Coalmine... | ecosystem: Environmental > Terrestrial > Soil > Unclassified ...
GCCCGATCTGTCACGCCTACCGCGCGTCGCGGAGGGGCTGTCGGTACTCCCGCTGAGCCTGGCCCAGGGAAGCCCCGGCCGCGCACGCCTGACCCGGACGCTGGAAGGGCTCGCGCGCCTCTACCGGTTCGTCGTCGTGGACACGACCATGCGTTCGGTCGAGCAACCGACTGAGGTCTGGCAGCAGTCCGACAGCGTCGTGTTCCTGACCCGCGGGACGGCGCCGCCTCCGGATGTGGCCGGACGTGCCGAGATATTGCTAGTCTACGTGCCCGACGCGGCCGGCACTTCTACGCCGCCTATCGTTGGCGGACGCGTGTTCCGCCTGCCGTCGAACCCCGAGACAGGGGCGCGGTTCCATCGTCAGGGCCGCCCGTTCGTGTTGGCCGAGCCGCGCGGCTTCCTCAGTCGCGCCATCGGCCGCATCGCGCGCTACCTGACCCGCCAGCAGGTGGGCCTCGTCCTGGCAGGCGGCGCCGCCTGGAGCGCGAGCCAGGCCGGGGTGCTCGCGGGCCTGGAGGAGCGCGGCGCCGACGTCGACCTCGTCGCCGCGACGGGCCTCGGCGGGCTCCTCGGCGCGGCCTACGCGTCTGGCCTCCCCGTCCAGGCGCTCGAGCGGCTGGCGCTGGCCTTCCACAGCTCCTGGGAGGACCTGCTTGGCAGCTACCCGGCCCGCTCTGGCGACCACGCCCAGGGCCGGCGCCTGCGCCACCTGCTGCGGACCCTGTTCGGGAACGCCGAGCTGGGCAGCCTGGAGGTACCGCTCTGGCTCAACGCCGCCGATGCCGACAGCGGCGAGGAAGTCGTGCTGCGCGAGGGTCGCCTGGTGGACGCGCTGGAAGCGACGCTCGGCGTGCCCGGCCTCGCGCGGGTGCGCCGCCACCAGGGCCGCAGGCTGGTCGACGGCAGCGTGCTTACCCCCCTGCCCCTGCGCCTGGCCCGCGAGATGGGTGCCGACGTGCTGGTCGCCGTCGTCGGCGGTCCGCAGCCGCACCTGGCTCCTGCCGGCAAGCGGCGCGCCAGCCACGGCCGGCGGCACGAGACTCCGCTGCGCCTCGCGCTCCTGACGCTGCACCTGTCGTCATACAATCTTGCTGTGACCAGCGCGGAGACCGCGGACCTGGTCATCACGCCCACGACCGGCAGCGGCTCCGAGAGCCGCCGCGGCCGGGACCTCATCGAACGCGGCCGCGCCGCCGCGGCGGCCGCGGCCCCACGGATCGCCTCGCTCCAGGCCAGCCACCTCCGCCCCACACGTAGCGGACGGTAGGGCCCCTCACCCCCTGCCCCCTCTCCCACCAGGGGAGAGGGGGAGAAACGAGCGACCGGCTCAGGCCGTGTCCCACCAGGGGCGAGGGGGAGCCAGGCGATAAGAGAAGCCCCTCTCCCTTGATGGGAGAGGGGTTGGGGTGAGGGTGATCTACGGCCCCCAGGTCAGCCCCGCGGGTCCCTCGATGGCACGGCCGCTAACCAGGACGCGGCCCTCGCCGGGCTCCGGCTCGCCCTCCTGAGGGATGGCAATGACGCGGACGTCGAAGCCTTGCTCGCTCAGGCTGAGGAAGGCGAGCCAACTGCCGTCCGGCGACCAGGCCGGCATGCGGTTGCGGCCCGAGGTTGTGACTCGCGCGTTGCCGGTTCCATCAGGATGGACGAGCCAGATGTCGTGGCGCGTGCCGTCGCGCGCGGCATAGGCAATCCACTCGCCATTCGGCGACCAGGCGGGATCGTAGGCGCCGTTCGCGGCGTTCGTGGCGCGGTGGGTGCGGCCGTTAGCCAGGGTTAGCACGTCGATCTGCGAGGGGCCAACGCGAAACGTGGTGAGGGCGATCTCGCGACCGTCCGGCGACCAGCTTGGGCGGTCGATGCCGCCGCTCGTGTCGGGAGGCAGCCAGAGCTGGCGCGCATTGCGGCCGTCCACGCCAACCACCCACAGCGCCACGTCCTGGGTCCGCACATCGGAGCCGTAGGCGATGCGCGTGCCGTCGGGCGACCAGGCCGGCAGCCGCGCCCAGTCGGAGTCCTGGATGCGCAGCTTCCCGCGGTTGTCGGTTAGTCGCGCCTGGAACTCGCCATCTGGGCTCAGCAGCACCACGTCCGAGTGGTTCGCGCCGACGATCGACGCAGCGAGCTGATCGCCCTCTGGCGACCACGCGGGCCCCTCGTACCGGTCCCCTTGCGTCAGTTGCCGCAGGGCACCCTCCTGCCACTGCCAGAGGTCACCTCCCGCCACGAAGACGATCCGTCCCGGCGGTGCGGTCCCGGCCGCCTGGGGGATCGGGGCGGCGGCGAGCAGGAGTGGCGCCGCCCCGGGCCGCGCAGTGGGCGCGCAGCCGGCGGCCGCGAGCAGGAGCAGGCTGAGCCAGACCGTCAGGGCCCAGGAACCACGGGTTAGAGCACGTCGGCCGATCATCGGCCCCACCCACGACGAACCCTGGGCGCCCCCTCCAGAACGCCAGTATCAGCGGCCACACTCCCTCCCAGCGCGGCGCTCGAGCGCCGCCCGCCGACGCATTATACGGATGCCCGTCGGCCAGACGCACTCGTCGCGCTACTGACCGACGGCATCCAGCGCTTGCGTGATCTCCTCGAAGGTCGGAAAGCGGTCCGTCTCCAACCGCGAGAAGACGCGCCGTCCGTCGATACTCACCTCGAAGACGCCCCCGCTCGAAGGCACGAGCGTGAGCGCCCGGATCCGCGCGCTGTGCTGCTCGAGTAGCTCTTCCGCCAACCTGACGGCATCCTCGGTGTAGTGTCAGACGTCGCAGTATTCGATCTCGATGTTCACGCGCTGGGCCATCACACACCCCGTGGCGGCGCCCGGGCCTCCCTCGAAGTAATCGGCGGCGCCGCGATGATCTCAAGTGGATTCTGCCACATCGGAGGAGCTAACGGTCGGCATCCAGGAAGCGACTGCGCGCCAGCAGGTCACCCACAAGCTCGTGACGCAAGCGGCCGGTCCCGGCTCGGACCACGACCCGGCAACCGCACGCGTGAGCGGCTTGGCAAGCCGGCTGGGCGTGCGACCGCCGCCGCGAATCAGGCAAGCGGCGGCAAGCCGGGAAACCCTGCGAGGGGCCGGGTCGGTTCATTCACCGGCCTGCTGCACTAGCGCTAGCTCATTGGCCCAGTAGGAATTGGATGGCAATCTCTGCCACGGGTTCGGAAGACCTACGGGCGTCACGAAGATCCAGCCAGCGCCACGCTGCTTGCTCAGTGCTATAGCCCGGGAGGCCATGAGGCTCGTCGGAGCCGCGTAGATCAGGTGCCAGAAGCGCTCCGGTGGATACCGACGTAACCAGGCGGCTGGTTCGTAATCAGAAAGATAGGTACCTAGCGGCCCCTCAAAGGTGACCATGATGTCGGATATCGACATATAGCATTCATCTGGCACGGTTCCCGGATTGAGTATTGTCAGCGCTGCGGGGTCTCGCTTCTTCACAGCCATATTGAACGCCGCATAATAGGCTTGATAGCTAGCGTTCGAACTTACCTCGTCAAAGAAGATACCGTCAACTCCGTACCACGCGTGATACTTGTCGATCTCGGATGCAACGACGGCAGCATCGCGGCTACCGTACTGCATGGATACGTAGCCGACTACCAGCAATCCTGCCTTCTGGCTCTGCCTCACCTGAGCCAGGTAGTCGATGTCTACTGTACGGCCCGGTCCGTTATCAGGATTGATGACGGCAACTCTAACCAACGGAAACCCCTTCTCCATGCGACGCCACAACGCCCCCGGGGGGAAGTAGGAGGGAATGGCCAGGAATTGAGCGGTACTCATACAACTCGCCGGCGCAGCATACTATCGGCACGGTTCTCGAAAGGCAGTCAACTCGCGATGCTTACGCATCGAATTGAAATCCAGCGCGTTTGCTTCCGGACAGAACAGGCGCGCGTCGAGATCATATTCGACGTGAAACACGGCTTTGCCGGCCGCCACGAAAGGCAGCAAACGCTGGCACTCCTGATGGCGAAAGCAGCTTTCGTTCAGCGTCCAATCGAAGTGTGGCAGAAGCTGTTCCACCTGGTCTACGTCGTTCTTCAGGCCAACGCTCAACCCACGGGCGTGAGCCGCGTTCGCCAGGAAGATGTTGTAGCGAAGCTGATCCTGGGCGGTAAGTGGAAAGCCTGTATCGTTCGCATAGCCGTCGACATTATCCGGCTCGACGCCATCGAATCCCTTTGCCTTACAGAGATCTAGTCGGGCTCCCATGATCGGCCCGAGAATGTCTAGGCGGCGAATATCTAGCCACCGCTCGCCTGGCCAGCTCAGACTGTTGCCCATCACGAATGCTGGAAAGGTATTCGCATCAGGCCGCCAGTCTTCCCACGTCCCCGCGCTCAGATAGCAAATCGCTCGTCGACCGCGAGCGTGCAACGCTGATATAACGCTTGTAGCGTTGTCAAACAGATCGATATCGTACATGGCGGCATCAATGGACAAGTCGACGGGCCCGATCAACTGCCACTGCCAGGAAGTACGCGGGGCCGGCCGCCAGATATCCTGAGTGGTTAGCGACTGAGAGATTAGGCCATCCCGCTGCGCTACTGGAACTATAATCGCGGCGGGCACGTTCAGGTCATCTAGCTGCCTCGCGGCGTCGCTGTGGCGCCGTGGGCCGCCCCCGAAAGTGGTACAGGACGAACCGAGCGCCAACGCTGCGAGCAAAGCAACGAAAACTGATCTCTGCCGCGCGCGAGCTACAGCCGTGCTGGAGCCAAACCAGGATGCCATGCCGGCCAGGCGAGCGATCCCGAGGTTCGAATGAATGCACTCCGTACCGAGCGTAACCATTGCGCCGCTGGCCTGGTAGCTTCTCATCACGCACTCTCTTCCACAGCCACGTTTCCAGTCCTTGAGATGTGGGGACGGATGCTGTGTACCGGTCGCCTAACCAGCTACGTCGGCCGTCCGCGACGGCTCGTAGCCGGCGTTCAGCCGTAGGCGATTGAGACCAACATCCGTGACGTAGGGGACGTAGCCTTTGGCAATAGCGCGCTCATAAGCCTCGCTCACGATGCTCCGCTTGTTCGCGTAGTCAACCGTGAGCACAAGACGGCTGCGACTCCCTTGGCGGTAGCGGTCCAAGATCGCCTCCGTGCTCGCCCGTTGGAAAGGCGTTGTCGGTCTGTCGGTTGCGCGGACGTAGACCTCCTCCCGCGCGATGCCTGTGACAGCGGCCAGGTAGTCCGGGTGGCGCACCCCCAGCTCCTCCGCGTTCTGCACGATAACGCCGAAATCGTCGTGGAGCGGGGAGCGAGCGCGCGCATAGCGCGCAATGTCCAGGACGAAGCGGACCATGTCCCGCTCCCGACCTGCCGCGTACCGCTCCGCATAGGCATCGATGCGATCCAGGTACACCCCATCGAACCCCTGGGCAATGATCCGATCCAGGTACTGGTAGACTAGCTGCTGCCAGCCAGGATCCCAGTAGCGCACCCAGTAATGCCCGGGCCAGTCAGGGTCTTGAGCCCCGAGCCAGGCCGGCTTGGCCTGCCTCCAGGCTGCCTGCCAGTAGAAGCGGTAGTCCTCGGCCTGACCTACGCTGAGGTAAGCCACGACCCGTCGCGTGCCACTAGCTTGGCGCAGCGCAGCGATCTCCGCGCTGCTGAACTCGCCTCTACTGCTGCCATCGGATGAGTAGTCGATTACCGCGAGATCGAAGCCGGCTTCAGCGATCTGTTCCAGGCGCGGACCGTCCAACCAGTAGACCCAGTGGCGGATCGCGCTCCAGGCGTCGTCTTGCCGGCCCATCGGGGCAAGGTCCGCTTCCGGTCTCGTCGAGTCGCCGTTCGCAGCCAAGGGCGCCGTCCGCTCGCGGGATGGCAGCCCCTCCGACCGGCCATTCTCGCTCTGTCGCGCAGCAACGGGCGTCTCTGCCAGGGGGGTCGGGATGAGTTGGCGAGCCCGCCTCCAAGAGGCTGCTGCTACGCCTACCATGGGGAGTGCGAGGAGCAACCCGCCGATTGCTAGCAGCCCGCCCGTGGGAGCGCTTCTGGTTTCCTCGCCGTCGAGCGGTAGGGTAACGGATCGTTTGGCGGCAAGCGAGACGTGGGAGATAGGCTGTCCACCATAGAACTCGGCCTCCCCCGTGCGTAATCCTGTCACCGGTATGGTGGCTGCTGCATCGGTATACAGCGTGACCCACCGGTTACCCACGAGAGTAGCCCTCACCCCGGCCTTGTTGTACTGCATGCGCGCGGCTACCCGCTCTCCCAGCTCGTCCATCGTCGGACTAAGAATCGGAAGCGTAAATACCTGCTCGTACTTCTCTATCGTGCGGTCCAGCAGGTCGCCGAGCAGCGTGTGGATCCCGTCATAGGCGCGCAAGTTGGCCTGATGGAACATGAGCGGGCTCACGTCTCCCTTCAGGAGATACCTGAGCAAAACCTGGTTTTCGGCATTCAGCAGCTCTGCATACGTTAAGTCCTGCTTTACGACAAACCGGTGGGTAGAGTAGTATTCCTTCAACCATTCGTCCGGTGTCGAGACGTTGCTGAAGAGATTCGTCGGGTGACGTGGTATCATCAGCAGACCGGGTTGGTATCGGTTGTAGATCCCGGCATTTGGCGATGGATTCCGGTATCCTTCGCGCGAGGAATCCGCCACCAGGTAGCGGACTCCAGTCGTGCGAGCCGCACGTAGGAACTGTGGGTTTTCCAGGCCGGTATGGCCCGGCGTCACGAGGCTAGCCGGGCTGTAGTTCCTAAGACTGAGCTGTTCAGCCCGTTCGTTGTTCCTTCGGATTTCGCTTCTGCTCTGGGAATACGACACATCGTCTAGCTCCAAGTGGGAGTAAGTATGGCTAATCCATTTGAACTCGCTCTGCGTGACTGCCGCGACCGGGACGAGTGTGTCAGTGTCACTGTTGCTCACACTGCCGATGCCATTGAATGCCAGGTCCAGTCGAAACGCCTGGGTCGTCGGACGAGCGCGAGTCGCCTGCTGCCACGCACGGATTTGGTAGAGATCGCTCCCGGTCATTCGGTAGATACCACCGGTGGTAATGAAGTTGGGAATGAAAACGTCATCAACCTGGGCAGAGAGAAAGACGTGGCGCTCGCCGACGAATAGCCCTTTGGTGACCCAATTGATCAGGCCATAAGCCAGCAACAGGTGGTGGATGGGCGAGGACTGCATGCTAGCGGACGTGGGGATCGTGGGCTGATCATTCGTCGGGTGGCTGAACGTCACCGCGAGGTTCTCACGGCCATCCGGATAGGTGCGCACGGCCACCAGAGCATTGCCGTCCGGGTCGGTGAGCAGCGGCGTCGTGCGCTCGTCGAGCGGCCGCGCCAGATACGCATAAGCACCTTGGATCGTCAGCGGCGTCCGGGCGTTCAGATAGTTGAATGTCGCCTCGCCCGCCGGCGTGAGAGACGCCGCGATCGGTGTGACCGCGGTGTCGGTGGCGGTCGCCGTGTCGAAGCCGTACTGAGGCGTCGGGTACGTATACCACGTGAGCTGACGCAGCCCGAAGCGTGCCTCGTAGCGCCACAGCGTCTCCCACTCCGCCTCGTCGAGCGCACTCCGCGGGGCGACTCCGTCGGCGAGGGTGTACTGCAGCTCGCCGGTGGTGAGAATGACGGCCTGGTATCGCGCGTGACAGCCATCGCTCAGCTCACTGTCGGTGAGCCGCCAGCCGCTGCTGCGGAGCTGGTTCACCACCCATACCGTGTACGGCGTACCGAGGTAGTCCAGCGTCTCACGGATAGCCGGGATCGCCGCCTCGCTGCCATCTGCTGCCAGCAGCAGCAGGTGGAGATCGACGTGTGGGGCCTCGCAGTCGGGAGATGACCAATCCTGAGCTGGAGAGGTCAAGCCCGGCGCCGCGTTGAGCATCAACTCCACGATGAGGATGATGCCGAGAGCCCCGGCAACGCATTTGAACGGTGGGAATGGCTTCATACGCCCCTTCTTGGTCGAGCCGCCCGGACAGGAGAAGAGCTTCTCGCCGAAGCCCTCCTCCTGTCTCCAGCTTCGCCGCGTACCCTACTACTGGAGGGGTAGGGTCACGGTCTGGCCCGCATTGACCGACACGGCCGAGATGTTCTGGCCGCCGTAGGACTCCGCACCGGTGGCTCGCAGGCCCGTTACCTCGACGGTTGCGGCCTGCTGAGCGCGGAGAGTGATGGATTGGCCGGTGACGCTCGCCGTCACGTTCGCGTCCTTGTAGGCCATCCGCTTCGCCATGCGGCTGCCCAGGTCGTCCATCGTCGGACTGACGATCGGCAGAGTGAACAGGCGGTTGTACTTCTGGAAGACGGCGTCCAGGAGGTCCCCCAGGAGCAGGCGAGTGCCATCATAGGCGCGCAGGTTCGGTTGATGGAACATCCAGGGGTCCATCTCGCCCTTTAGTAGATAGGCCAGCAGGACGTCGCTCTCCTTGTCCAGGATCTCCTGGTACGTCAAGTCCCGGCCCCAGAACGAGCGGTAGATGCAGTTGTATTCGGCAACCCACTCGGCCGGGCGCGAGACGTTGTAGAACAGGTTGTTGGGACGACGTGGGATCTCCAGGATCCCGGGTACGAGCTTGTTGTAGCGGCCGAGGTTGGGAGCTGGGTTATCGCCCTCGGGCCTGGAGGTATCGGAAACCACGTAGCGGACGCCAGTGTCGTAAGCTGCCTGCATCGCGGCCTGATTCGTGAGTCCGGAGATATCCGGCGTGACCAAGTTGAGGATGCTATAGTTCGTGACGGCCGCTGCCCGCTGGTTGTTCTGGACGATCTCGTCGCGCGCGGTGTTATAGCTCACCGCATCAAGGTTTTCGTGCGTCCAGGTGTGGTTGATCCACTTGAACTGTGCCTGCGTGTTCCCGGCTGCCAGGCTGAGCGTGTCAGGGTTGTAGATACCAGTGGTGCCGCTCCCGTTGAAGGCCATGTCCAGGCGTAGCGCCCGGGTCGTGGCCTGGTTGCGCTTCGCCTGCTGCCAGGACACCACCCGCTGCCAGTCGGTGCCCGTGATCCGATAGGTCGCTCCGGTCTGGTCGGTGGGCGTCCCGCACGGGGTGTTCGGCCGCCAGATGTCGTCGTCGATAAAGACGTCGTCGATCTGGGCCCCGACGTAGACGCGACGCGCTCCGAGGAAAAGCCCCTTGGTGACCCAGTTGACGAGGCCGTAGCTGAGCACGAGATTATGGGTCAGGAACTGGTTGCTATCGAAGGTCAAGGAGAGTACCTGTCGCCCATCGGTATACGTGCGGATGGCCCCTAGCGCGTTGCCTTGAGCATCGCTGAGCAGTGGCGTGGTGCTGCTGTCGAGCGGCTTCGCCTGGTACGTCCAGGCATTGCGGATCGCCAGCGCGTTGTTGGCGTTCACGTAGGAGAATATCGGTCGACCGGCGGTGGTTAGGGTCGCATTGATGGGCGACGATGTGGTGTCCGTGCCCGTCACCGTGGCAGCATAGCCGTAGTCCGCGGTCGGGAAGGTATACCAGCTCACCTCGCGGACACCGAAGTCCCTCTGGTAGTCCCAGAGGACCTGCCACTCCGCGGGGCTGAGCCCACTGAGCCAGGTGTTACCGCCGTCGGGCGTGTAGGACAGCGCGCCAGTCGCCAGGATCACTCCCTGGTACGATCCCACGCAGCCGCTGGCCAGCTTGTCCGCTGCCAACTGCCAGCCACTCGCGTGCAACTGGTTCGTGACCCAGGTGTCGTACGGCGTGCCCTGGTAATCCAGCACCTGCTTGATGGCCGGGAGCGTCGTCTCACTCCCGTCGGCACTGATGATCAGGACCTTCAGGTTGAGGGTTGGGGTCGGGCAGCTCACCTGCGCCGGCATCGGCATCGCCGGCACGACCAGACTGTACCGGGCGGGGAACATCTCGCTGGCGAGCAGGGTCCACCGCGGCGTGCCGGCGGTTGGCTCCGGTTCCTCCGCGGCCAGCGAGGAGCCGTCCACGGCCCAATCCTGCGCCGGCTCCCGCTCATCCATCGCCCCGTTTCGTCCCCGGTCCGGCCCTCGGTGCTGGTTGGGGTTCGGGAAGTCCCGTGGGGCGCCGAGCGGGCGGGTGCGAATCTCCGGCAGCGCCTGCGGGCCGCGGCGTCCATGCGTCCGGGCAGCAGGTCGCCGGTCATTCCCATCGGTAGGGGTCTGCCCTCGGTTGTCGTTGCCGGTGAACGGGACCTGCTGGTCGGACGGGCTGTACATGGT
>Ga0070741_10021142_pt1 | contig 10155 bp, 9 predicted proteins | sample Coa_R1_4_FD_66440 | JGI IMG/M metagenome (GOLD analysis project Ga0070741, IMG submission 66440) | Surface soil microbial communities from Centralia Pennsylvania, which are recovering from an underground coalmine fire - Coalmine... | ecosystem: Environmental > Terrestrial > Soil > Unclassified ...
CCGGTCGGGATGACAATTCTTACAGGCAGGGGAGAAGGCGGGGCCGAAGCCCCTCTGTCCGATTGGGTAATTGCGAACGCGGCCCTGAAGGGCCGCTCTACCTGGATCGTGAGGGTGCCCACCCCGCTTTTCTAGCCGGACAAAAGGCATACCTCATTGCTGATTTCGCACTGGAGGCGGATACCAGCTTCGACTCGCGGCAGCTCTGGCCGGAACCTCGAGGTCATTAGTGACAAAGCAAAGCCTGCTTCTCGCGGGCTCTGCCCTGGGCCAAGTGCCAGATGCTAAGTGCCGACTTTCACCCCTTGTAGCCCGCGCCGCGCAGCGCGCTCTCGAAGCAGTGCATGAAGTGCGTCACGCTCTGGCTGCTGGCCAGCGGGCCCATTAGCCCGACGCGGAAGACGTTGCCGGCAAGCTGGCCGAAGCCGCCTGCGATCTCGATGCCGTTCTCCTTGAGCAGCGTGGCGCGGACCTTGGCGTCGTCAACGCCTTCGGGAACGCGCGGCGTGTTCAGGTTCCAGATGCGGTTGGCCGGCGACGGCACGTGCATCTTCAGCCCGAGCGCCTCGGCCTTCTTCACGAACTCCAGATGCGCCTGACGATGGCGCTCCCAGCGGTTCTCCAGACCCTCCTCCTCGATGAGCGCCAGGCCCTCGCGCATGGCGTAGAACATGGTCGCCGAGGCGGTGTGGTGATAGCGATGCGACTCGACCAGGTAGTCGGAGATGAGCTTGATGTCGAAGTACCAGGAGCGGTTGGGGGTCTCGCGCTTGCGCAGCCACTCCATGGCGCGCGGCGATACGGTGATGGGCGCCAGTCCCGGCGGGCAGCTCAGGCCCTTCTGCGAGCAGCTGTAGGCGATGTCGATGCCGGTCTTGTCGACCTCGACGGGCATGGCGCCAAGCGAGGTGACGCAGTCGGCGATGACCAGTGCGCCCACTTCATGCGCGGCTTCGCAGATCGCCGTGCCGCGCTGGAAGGCGCCGGCGGAGGTTTCGGCCTGCACGTAGGTCACGACCTGCGGGCGCTCGCGGCGGATGAAGCCGCGGGCTTCGTCGTCGGTGAAGACTTCGCCCCAGGGCTTCTCGAAGCGCACGACCTCGGCGCCCTGGCGGCGCGCCATCTCGGTCTGGCGGTCGCAGAAGTAGCCGTTGGCGAAGACCACGACCTTGGTTCCTTGCTGGACGAAGTTGCTGATGGCAGTCTCCATACCGCCGCTGCCAGTAGCGGAGATGACGAAAGTCTCCTGGTTCTTCGTGCCGAACACAGTGCGCAGCACGCGCTGGATGTCGTTGGAGACCTCGAAGAAGTAGGCGTCGAGGTGGCCGACGATGGGTTGCGCCATGGCCGCATAGACGCGGGGATGCACTTGGCCCGGGCCGGGGCCGTACAACAGGCGCTTGGGAGGATGTATAACGGTTTCTTCCAGGATGACAGGTTCGGCAGTAGTGGCCATCGGCGGCTCCTTATCTAGGGATGAATTCTCAGTGTATCGGCAGCGCCAGGAGTGTTCTGTGATGTGTGAACATTGGAAGGTGTGCGCAAAAGGAAACGACCGCCGCAGCGGTCGTTGTAGTCGCCAAGTGCAAAGTGCCCAATGCCAAGTTCCCGCCTCATCCTGCAACTTCTTCCAGCTGCTTCTGGTCGATGTCGAAGTTGGAGTAGACGTGCTGCACGTCGTCCTGGTCTTCGAGCGCTTCGAGCAGGCGGATCATGGTGCTGGCCTGATGGCCTTCGAGCTTGGTGTAGTTCTGCGGCACCATGCCGATCTCGGCGACTTCGGGCGTAATGCCAGCCTTCTTCACCGCTTCCAGCACAGTTTCGTAAGCCGACGGATCGGTCAGGATCTCCCAGCTCTCGCCGTCATCTTTCAGGTCGTCGGCGCCGGTTTCGAGCACCAGGTTCATCAGGTCGTCTTCCTTGGCGGCCGACTTGGGAATGACAATGTCGCCCTTCTTGTGGAACATCCAGGCGACCGAGCCGGCCTCGCCCATGTTCCCGCCGTTTTTGGAGAAGGCGTGGCGAATTTCGCTGACGGTGCGATTGCGGTTGTCGGTGGAGACCTCGACCAGGATCGCAACTCCTCCGGGGCCGTAGCCTTCGAAGGTGACTTCTTCGTAGGAGACGCCGGGCAGCTCGCCGGTGCCGCGCTGGATGGCGCGCTTGATGTTGTCGGCGGGCATGTTCTCGGCTTTGGCGGCGGCCACCGCGGTGCGCAGGCGGGGGTTCTTCTCGGCGTCACCACCGCTCTTGGCCGCGATGGTGATTTCCTTTATCAACCGCGTGAAGATCTTGCCGCGCTTGGCGTCGAGCGCGCCTTTCTTGTGCTTAATGGTTGCCCATTTGGAATGGCCTGACATGAAGAAACCTCGAATATTGGACGATCAGGATAAGTGCCGATGGCTGCGCGCACCGATATGCAGCGGGCGCACAAAATCGCCGCTCCAATCGGGAACGATCGGAGTGGACGAAAGAAAATTATAGCACCGCCTACTTGGCCTTCTCGGCGGCTGCCGCCTGCTTGTGGGCAAACTCGCGCGCGCGGCGACTGAGTTCGTCGGGGCTGACGTCCTCGGTGTGCGTCGCGACCCACCAGTTGTTGCCCTCGGCATCGGTGACGCCGCCATGACGATCGCCGTAGAACTGATCGGCCGGCTCGCTCAGCGATTTCGCTCCGGCAGCCAGCGCCTTCTTGTACATGGCGTCGCAGTCCTCGACGTACAGATAGAAGTTGCCGGGGCGAGCCGTGTATTGGTCATGCGCCCTGCCGAACATAAGCATCGAGCTGCCGAGCTTCATCTCGGCGTGCTGCACCTGGCCCTTGCCGTCGCGCATGGCATAGGTCTCCTGCGCGTCAAAGGCCTTCGCGAGGAAGTCCATGGTGGCTTCGGGATTGTTCAGCGTCAGATATGGGGTGACGGTGGAGTATCCATCAGGTATCGGTTTAACTGCCATCTCTCCTCCCAAACCAGTAGCTACTGTACCCGACTTTGCGCCTGCTTGCGCAACTCGCGAAGGCGCGCGGACCGCAGCGCAGCAGCGCCACGCGCGGGTCGTCATCCAGCGCCCATCATGTACTCGGAGCGTTGATCACAGGCGGGGTTGAGCCAATGCGGTCTGCGGCGCTGAAAGAGTCAACGCGCAGCCGCGGGTTGCGGCTGCAGCAGGCCAACTTCCGCGACGATCTTCTCCAGCCTGGCGCGACTCTCCTTCTTCATCGGCACCAGCGGCAGGCGATAGACCTCTTCCATGCGGCCCATCATGGCCAGTACTGCCTTTGCCGGGCCGGGATTCGATTCGATGAAGTTGGCCTGCATCAGCGGCAGATATTTGCGGAAGAGCAGGCGCGCGGTGTCCCACTTGCCGGAGAGCGCGGCGTTGGTCAAGCGCGTCATCTCGGCGGGAACTTCGTTCGACACCACGGAGACGATCCCCACGCCGCCGAGGCCAATGACAGCCAGCGTGATCGCGTCGTCGCCGGAGAAGACCAGGAAGTCTTCCGGCACGCTGGCGCAGACCTCGGCAATCTGTCCGATGTTGCCGCTGGCTTCTTTCACTCCAGCGATGTTGGGAATCTCGGCCAGCCGCAGCAGTGTTGGCGTCTCGATGTTGGTCCCGGTGCGTCCGGCGATGTTGTACAGGATGAGCGGCTTGGTCGAGGCCTCCGCTATGGCGGCGAAATGCCGGTAGACGCCTTCCTGCGTGGGCTTGTTGTAGTAGGGAGTCGCAGTGAGGATGTAATCGACGCCCGCGCGGGAGGAGGCTTCCAGCGCTTTGGCCACGGCCTCGCGTGTGTTGTTGGAGGTGGCGCCGGCCATGATGGGCACGCGCCCGCCCGCGGTCTCGACGGTAATATCGATGACGCGCAGCCATTCGTCGTGCGCAAGCGTTGGGGTTTCGCCCGTGGTGCCGCAGGGGACCAGGAAATCTATGCCCGAGTCCACCTGCCATCGAACCAGCTCGCGCAGGGCCGTTTCGTCGAGGCTGCCGTCTTGCTTAAAGGGGGTAACGAGGGCGGTGCCGCAACCACGCAGTTTCATGCGAAAAGGATAATCCGTTCAGTCGCCGGTGGCCAGCGGACGTTCTGCAATGTAGTGCCTCAATTTGAATGAACGTTTAAGCTGCCGGGTGGCGCAAGCCTTTAAGGCGTGTTTGAAGTCGAGTTTCACTGCACGCCTCGAGGCGTGCGCCACCAAGGTCCGTTGAACACTGATTTCAAACTGAGCCACTACCTTCTGCAAGGTCGAGTTGAATCGAGGAACACGGTGCCTAAGTGGCTGCACCCACTCCGCGAGGCGCTGTGACCTGACCAGCCGATGCTGTCTTGATCGCGGCCAGGATTTCTCCGACTCGCTCGGGGACGCTGCCCGGACCGATGGAGACGATATCGAAACCAAGTTCGCGATACACCTGCTCGTGCAGAGCTTCAAAGCGCAGCGCTTCCTCGAGCGAGATCGTCCGCGCCTCGGTCGGCTTAATGAATCCCAGACTCCGGATGAAGAAGACGTGCTTCTGAAAGACCTTCCTCGAGCGGATGCGTGCAAGCTCCTCGGCCAGCAACTGGGATTGCGGCGTGCCAAGATACCTGGCCAGAGCTTCCGTACAGATGACGGAGCGATCGTGGAACTGCATCTCCCGGCTTCTACTGTGGGCGCGAGTTTCGCGCAGGCGCTGCAGGTCGACGATGGCATCGACAAACCCGGGATGGCGCCAGGGCTCGGCAATGCCCTCCGCCTGCCAGAGCGCAATGATGTCGGTCGCTGCCTCCTCCACGATGGAGAAGCCCTCGATTTCAAGCTGGCGAAGGATTGCGGTTTTGCCGCTGCCGGGCGCGCCCGTCAGGATGTATCGCTTCATAGGGGATGCCTTGTCACAGTGCGCGGGGCTGAAGCTCCGCGGTAAAAGGGTCGAGGCAGCGGACGCTGACCTGAAGGTCAGCTCTACCTCAAAAGGCCGCCCACCAGGGTGGACGGCCTTTTCCAATGGGCCTGCTCATGGCCATTGGCTCCGGGCTTAGAGGAGAGCGTGAAAGCGAACACCGGGCGGAGGGTGCCGGCCGGAACTCGCCGTTATTGACTAGACCCCGAGTTGGCCTGGGCCGATTCGGTCAGGCTGTTCGCCATCAGCCGCACGTCAACGCGGCGGTTCTGGGCGCGTCCCTGAGTCGTGGTGTTCTTCGCCACCGGATTGTCCTTGCCGAGTCCGATGAGGAAGATCTTGTGCGCCGGCACGTTGTACTTGGTCGCCAGATACTGAATGACCGCATCGGCGCGGCGCTGGCTGAGCTGGTAGTTATAGTCAGCCGGGCCGGTCGAGTCGGTGTAGCCCTCGACCTGAATGATGTAGTGGCGCTGGCTCTGCAGCTGCGAGGCAAAGCCATCGAGGGTCTGCTTGTCCTTGCGCGTGAGCTGCGCCTTGTCGAAACCGAACAGGACGGTGGTGTCGCCCACCTGCTTGTAGTTATCCAGGTTCTCGACCGTGCCGGCGAGGCTGGTCACGCGGTTGGAGGCCTGCGTCGCATTCTGGTTGGCCTCATTGGCAACGGTGCCGGCGGCCTGCGCCTTCTGATCGGCGGCTGCGGCCTTGTTGTCCACCTGCGCAATGCCCTGCTGCGTGCGGGTGTCAACATCCTTGATCTCGCGACTATTCTTGGCCGTCTGATCATCTAATTCATTAACGTTATTGATGACGGGCGTAGTTTCGTTGCGGACATACTTTTTGGTGGCGCAACCGACGGTGAACGGCAGGCTGCCGGCCACCAGCACTGCTAAGACGGAAAATCGATTCATCGAGAGACTCCTCGGCCCGGGCGGAAATTCAGCCGCTTGGCCTGCCAATGAGTGAGCAACTGACATGCCATCGCGGGAGCGGATGTCAGGTATGGATCGTGTCTGTTTTCAATGGGTTGCGGAGCTCCCGGATCGTCCCGTGAAGTTCATCGTCAGCTGAAACGATAATTCTGGCGGGAAGCGTAGAATTTTTACCACGAGAGCAAGTCACACGGCGCGTTTTGCTGTCGACCGGGAGAGGCTGGGCCGTAGCTCCTCGCATTTGCCAAGATTGCGTACGGCGAGCGGGTCCACCAATGCAGGGACTTACAAGTTCACCTCAAAATTCCACTTTGGAATACTGGAAACCTTTGGGACGCTGGAAAAAGGAGAGTTAGCCATGACGTTCAAGCTGTTCTCAATTAACTGTCAGCCGAGAACCCTGGCAGGTGCTTTCATCCTTCTCTTGGTAGCGTCATTTACGCCAGGCGCCCAAGGGCAAAGCTATTCTGCCGCCCCGACGAGAAATCCCAATTGCCCGCCTCTGCAAGGTGGATTCGCTGACATCTTCGACTTTGCCCCACAGGAACAGAATGGTGGCGCAGCTTCGAACCTGGCGATTGATCGAGCCGGAAACCTCTATGGAGCGCTTGCCATAGGCGGCAATCACACCCAGGGCTTGCTCTATAAGCTGTCGCAAAGAGGGAGCGGCTGGTTGTTGGATCCGCTCTACAATTTCCTTGGCGGTGACAACGGCGGGAACCTTGGCAACGTTGTCCTTGGCCCGGACGGAGCTCTCTACGGCGAAGCGTCCACCGGAGGCATACAGGCCTGCGGCAATAACGGAAGCTCCTTTTGCGGCGAGGTGTATCGATCGACTCCGGGGCCCACAGCCTGCGCTACGGCCCTGTGCGGTTGGAATGAGGCGACGCTTTATCAATTCAATGGAAACACCGACGCGTGGGGCGGCACAGTCTCTGCCTTCGATCACGCGGGTAATCTGTACGGCATATCTCTGAGTGGCGGCGCTTACGGGCAAGGTGCTGTGTTTGAGCTTACCCCTTCACAGGGTGGCTGGACGGAGCAGGTCATCTACAGCTTCACAGGCGGAAGCGATGGAGCACATCCGTCCAGTCTGCTGGTAGGCCACGATGGAAACCTGTACGGAACTGCACTCGCAGGCGGTATCAACTTCGGGGTCATTTTCCAGTTGGTTTCCTCCGGGGATTCCTGGAGCGAGAATGTCCTTTACACCTTCCAGCACCTTTATACCGCCTACGAACCAGGCGGCCTGATACAGGACAATTCCGGAAATCTCTACGGACACGCCCTCTGGAGCATTGGCGGTGTCATCTGGACTGTGGTCTACGAGCTTTCGCCCATAGCCGGCCGCTGGCAATACGCTATGCTCGGTAATCGCGTTGAACGAGAAGATTGTAACGGCAACAACCTTCCCCGTGCCCTGGCATTCGGCGCCTCCGGCCATCTCTATCTCGCCTCGGGCGGCGTTGATGTCGATTGTCGGCCTCAAGACTCGGGCCAAATTTTTGACGTGACCTCTCAAACCTCCGTGGTTCATGGGGGCGTCGATATCTTTCAAAACCTAACTACGGATCCTGATGGCAACCTTTATGGCGCCAGCGCCACCTGCGGAGCCGATGGCGGCGGCATGGTCTGGAAGCTCACTCCGTAGGCCGGTTGTCAGTTGCCGGATTTATCCAGGCGCTTGGTATGGATCTTCACCAGAAAATTCGCACGCTGCCCACCTCGCCCGGCGTGTATCTCTACAAAAACGCCGAGGGGCAGATCATTTACGTGGGCAAGGCCAACAACCTGCGCTCGCGGGTGCGGTCGTATTTTCTGGAAGGCAAGCTGGCCGACGCCAAGACCGGGTCGCTGCTGCGCGAGGCGGTCGATGTCGACTACGTTGTGGTCGACAACGAGAAAGAAGCGCTGGCGCTCGAAAACAACCTGATCAAACAGAAGAAGCCGCGCTACAACATCCTGCTGCGCGATGACAAAACCTATCCATACATCAAGCTGACGATCGGCGAGCGTTACCCGCGCGTGTTTCCGACGCGGCGGCTGCGCAAGGACGGATCGCTGTACTACGGGCCGTACTTCCCCACCAGCCTGGCGTACCGCATCGTCGATCTCATCCACCGGCATTTCATGATCCCGTCGTGCAAGTTGGATTTGAGCCGCTACTATCCGCGGCCGTGTTTGCAGTACTACATCGGGCGGTGCCTGGGGCCGTGCGTCGAGGGGCTGACCACTCCGGAGCGCTACGCCGAAGCGGTACATGACGTGAAGATGTTTCTGGAGGGCCGCGCCGCCGACCTTTCGCGCTCGCTTCATCAACGGATGGCGGCGGCGGCGGAGCGAGAGCAGTACGAGCTGGCGGCCAAGTATCGCGACCTGATCTCCACGCTGGAACTTCTCGAGCAGAAGCAGCGAATAGCGGCTGTAGAAGGCGACGATGCCGATGTCTTCGGCTATCACTACGAAAACCAGATGCTGGCGGTGAACCTGTTCCACATGCGTGGCGGCAAGATCGTCGACAAGCGCGAGTTCTTCTGGGAGGATTTGCCGCCCCAGCCGGTCCAAAAGCAGGAGCGGCCGGATACCCCGGAGGAAAGCGACGGTGTCGGCGAGGGCGGCTTCGAGCCGGGCGAGTTCTTCTCTACCCTGCTCAAGCAGGTGTACCTCGATCAGCAATATGTACCGCACACGATCTATGTGCCGCTGGATTTTGAAGACCGTCCAACACTGGAAGAGGTGTTGTCGGAGGGCCAGAAACGACGGGTACAAATCCACGTGCCCCGGCGCGGCGAGAAGCGGTCATGGGTAGACCTGGTAGGGCAGAACGCAAAGCAGGCATTCGATCAGCGCTTCCGGGTGATGAAGCCGGCGGCCAAAGCGATCCAGGAGGCGGTGCAGGACGCGCTCATGCTGCCCGAGCTGCCCAGGCGCATAGAATGCTTCGACATCTCGCACATCCAGGGCGCGGAGACGGTCGCGTCCATGGTGGTGTGGGAAGCCGGCAACATGAAGAAGTCGGACTACCGCAAGTTCATCATCCGCAGCGTGGCGGGGGTGGACGACTTCGCCTCGATGCGCGAGGTGGTCACCCGCCGCTACAAGCGCCTGCTGGAGCGGAAGGAAGCGATGCCGAGCCTGGTGCTGATCGACGGTGGTATCGGGCAGCTGCACGCTGCCGCCGAAGCGCTGGAGGCGCTGGGAGTGGTAAATCAGCCGCTGGCCTCCATCGCCAAGCGGGAGGAGATCATCTATCTGCATGGGCAGGAGGACGACCCGATCGTTCTCGACCGGCACTCGCCGGTGCTGCACCTGGTGCAGCTCATACGCGACGAGGCGCACCGTTTCGCGGTCACCTTCCATCGCAAGCGGCGCGAGATGCGCGATCGCACAACCGAGCTGCGGGAGATTCCCGGCGTCGGGGCGCGCACAACCAAGCGGCTGCTGACGCACTTTGGCAGCCTGCAGGCAGTGAAGGAAGCCGACCGCGCGGCGTTGACCGCGGTGGTGAGCCGTTCGCAGGCGGAGGCGATTTTGCGGCATTTCTGCAAAGACGAAGCGCCGCTTGCCGCGTCTGACGTTGTGGCCGCCCCGGCCGGGAAGCCGAGTGAGGTGTAGCAGCCATGGATTTGAGAAAGGATTCAAAGACCCGGCTGGTAGCGCTTTGCGTCTTTGTCATGGTGCTGGTTTGGGTGGTTGGGTTCGGCTTTGACCGCCTGCTGGCGCGCGACGGCGTGACCCGCAGCGAGATCCTGCTGACTTCCAACGGCCTCACCGGACTGGTGGCAGGCTATCTCTTCTATACGCTCGCCCTCAACGAGCGCATGCGGCGAGAGCAGATGCGCGAACGGCTGCGTACCATCGGTGAGATGAACCACCACATCCGCAACGCCCTGCAGGTGATCACCTACGCTACCGCCGTCGGCAAAGAGGACGAGTCGGTGCAGCTGATTCGCAACTCCGTCGAGCGAATCGAATGGACGCTGCGCGAGGTGCTGCCCGGACACGCGACGGCGCCAGAGGCTCCGGCCAGCATCCCGGCAAAGGAGTCGCGGGAGCAGGTGCGCGCGGGATGAATCGGGCTTGTACGCCAACCGCGCCCGAATCGCGAAATTGTTGGCACGAATGGAGTGAGGAGTCTACTTTCATCGCGAAGTAGAGCGTCCTTTCCAATTGCGCCAAACGGCAGGTCGTTCTCTCTCCGCTCGTGATGGCAATCTTCCGGTATCTGCATTCCTTCCTGACCCGCACGTCACTGAGACTTCATCGCACGTGCTTGGCTCGGCAGAGACGTGCACCAGCCACATATAATTGACCTTCAGGACAAGTGCTCCTTTTGAAACGTTGG
>Ga0070741_10021143_pt1 | contig 10155 bp, 9 predicted proteins | sample Coa_R1_4_FD_66440 | JGI IMG/M metagenome (GOLD analysis project Ga0070741, IMG submission 66440) | Surface soil microbial communities from Centralia Pennsylvania, which are recovering from an underground coalmine fire - Coalmine... | ecosystem: Environmental > Terrestrial > Soil > Unclassified ...
GTGATCAAGCACACGAATCCGTGCGGCGCCGCGATCGGCGCGTCCGCCGCCGACGCGTACGTCCGCGCGCGCGACGCCGACCCGCTGTCGGCGTTCGGCGGCATCGTCGGCCTGAACCGTCCCGTCGATGCGGCCGCAGCCGAAGCGATCGTGTCCACGTTCATCGAGGCGGTCATCGCGCCGGCGGTCGACGAGGCGGCCAGGCCGATCCTCGCGCGCAAACAGAACATGCGGGTGGTGACCGCGGATTTCGCGGCGTTCAGCACCGGCAGCGTCGAATATCGGTCGATTCTCGGCGCGATGCTGATGCAGGAGCGCGATCGGGTCACCGAAGCCGACGAGGACTGGAAGGTCGTGACGAAGCGCGCGCCGACGGCGGACGAATGGCAGGCGCTGCGGTTCGCGTGGCGCATCTGCGCGCACGTGAAATCGAACACGGTGATCTTCACTACCGACACGAGGACGCTCGCGATCGGCGCCGGACAGATGAGCCGCGTCGACGCGGTGAACGTGGCGGTGATGAAGGCCGCCGCTGCGCAGGTGTCGCTCGCGGGATCCGCTGCGGCGTCCGACGCGTACTTTCCGTTCCGCGACGGCGTCGACGCCGTCGCCAAGGCAGGCGCGCGCGCGATCGTCCAGCCCGGCGGATCGGTGCGGGACGCCGACGCCATCGCCGCCGCCGACGAGCACGGTATCGCGATGGTCTTCACCGGCCGGCGTCACTTCCGGCACTAGAGAGGGAGCATGGCGGCCGGACAGACCTTCGATCGATTCGTCGTCGCCGCGGTCATCGCGGCGCTCGCGGTTGTCGCGCTGTTCATCCACGCGGTCTTCCCGCGGTACGAATGGCGCGCCGTCAATGCCGACGGCACCGCAATCGTCGTCTACGACCGGTGGAGCGGACGCTTCCAGCGTGCCGTCTACGACGCGACGGGGCGCGTGAAGCCGATGGACGTCTACACGCCGTTCTAGAACGCGGCGCTCAATTCGTCGCGCGTGACGGTGGCCGGACCGAACTTGCCGACGACGATGCCGGCGGCATGGTTGGCGAGGAGCGCGGCTTCGGCGATCGAGGCGCCGACGGCGAGCGCGAGCGCCAGCGTCGCGGCGACCGTATCGCCGGCGCCGGTCACGTCGGCGACTTCGCGCGCGACCGCCGGGATCGAGCCTTCGATCGATCGGTCCGAGAGCCACATGCCGTGCTCGCCGCGCGTGATGAGCGCCGCGTCGCAGCGCGCCGCTGCGCGCAGCGCGCGTCCCGCGTCGCGCGCGTCCTCGTCGGTCCGGATCCGCATGTGCGTCGCCGTCTCCGCTTCGTGATGGTTCGGCGTGACGAGCGTCGCGCCGGCGTAGCACGCAAGGTGCGGGACCTTCGGATCGACGATCACCGGCGGTTCGGCTGAACCCGCGCGCGCCATCAGCGCTTCGATCGTGCGTCGTGTGACCACGCCCTTCAGGTAGTCGGAGACGAGCACCGCCTTCGCGTGCTGCCGCGCGCGGGCGGCGTGCGCGACGATCGTCTGCTCGATCGCGCCGCCGCAGTCCGCGTCGTCCTCGTAGTCGATCCGCGCGACCTGCTGGTTGCGTTCGGTCACGACGCGCACTTTCTCCGTCGTCGGGCGCGCGGCGTCCTGGACGAGCCCGTCGATGCTGATGCCGGCCGCGGCGAGCTGCTCGCGCAGGCGGTCGCCGGTCGGATCGGCGCCGACGAGTCCGACGAGATCGACGCGCCCGCCGAGCGCCGCGACGTTGTTCGCGACGTTCGCCGCGCCGCCGAGGCGCAGATGCTCGGACTTGAACCGCACGATCGGCACCGGCGCTTCCGGCGAGATGCGCGTCACGCTGCCGACGATGAACCGATCGAGCATGACGTCGCCGAGCACGAGGATCGGCACGTCCTTGAACTGATCGATGAGCGCGCGGGCGCGCGCCGTCGAGAGCGGAGGCAAGGTCATCGGCGCTGTGCGGCGGCGGGCACCGTGACGAGGATCAGGAACAGCATCAGCACTTCCGAGTCGCCGAAGTTGTACTCGAACAGTCCGGCGGTGAGGAGGGCGGCCGTCGCCGCGAGACCGCCCGCGGCCGTAAAGCGGTAGAAGCGCGGCGACGTGCGGAAGCGCAGCCACAAATCGCGGACGAGGCTGACGATGAACCAGAGCCAGAGGGCAAGCGCGGGCAGCCCGCGCTCCGCGGCGATCTGGACGAAATTGTTGTGCAGGTGCGGGTTGACCTTGTTGACGGCGTCCGGTCCGCGATAGTGCGTGTAGAGCGGCTCCACCATGTTCGGCCCGACGCCGGTGAGCGGATGCGCCGCGATCATCCGCTCGCCGATGTGCAGCATCGCCACGCGATCGCGATTGGTCGGATCGTTCATGTCGAACATCGAGAAGAACCGTTTCGTGACCGACGCGGGCGCGAGCGCGATGAAGACGGCGAGCACGATCGGTAGCACCGCGAACAGCCGGAAGTCCTTCAGCGAGAACAGCACGGCGGCGCCGGCGCAGACGCCCACCCACGCGCTGCGCGTCGAGGTCAAGGCGACGGCGACGACGAGCGCCGGCATGACGAGCGCCGGCCACGTGCGGCCGGAGTTCGAGAACAGGATCCGCGCGAGCGCGGCGGTGATCACGAGCATCAGCAGGCCCGAGTACGTCATGTAGTGCCCGAGCGTCCCCTGCGGCCGCTGACTCAACTGGTCGTAATGCAGGATGCCGTACTGAAATATGCCGAACGCCGCGCTCGCCGCGGCGCACGAGACGACGACGGTGATGAGCGTGCCGCTCTGCTTGCCGTGCACGAACCGATACGTGATCGGTACGAGCAGGAACAGGACGAGCTGCTTCGAGTCGACGATGCTCGTGCGCGGATCGGGCGAGAGCGCCGCCGACACGAGCGTCATCGCGGCGTAGGCGGCGAGCGGCCAGAAGAACGACGGCGCCTCGAACCGCTCGTGCCGGATCAGGATCACGGCCAGCCAGCAGAACGCGGCGACGGTCAGCAGGATTTGCGCGATCGCGATCGAAAACTGCAGCGCGCCGGCGACGCCGAGCAGGGCCAGCGCGCCGAGATGCTCCAGGTCCTCGCCTGGCGCTCGCACGGCTGCAATGGCTTGATCCATTGGTGTCCCCATCTTATCCTTAAAGTCACACATGAAAGGTCTGCGGGCCGGCCTCGCCGCCCTCGTCGTCTCGCTCGTGGTCTGGGCGAGCGCGCCCGCCGTGCGGACGGCCGATCCGAACGATCAAACGCCGTTCGTCTCGGGACTGACCGACGCCGCTTCGCTGACCAAAACGCTCGGCGCACACGTGACCGCGGCGCAGCAGATGCTCGATCGGCTCGTCGCGATCCCCGGTCCGCGCACCGTCGAGAACACGCTGAAGCTGTACGACGACATCTCGCTCGAGCTGAGCCGCGCGCAGTATCCGGCGATCGTCTTCGCCAACATGCATCCGGACCCCGAGATGCAGAAGGCCGCCGACGCGCTCCTCGTGCGCGCCCGCGAGGTCGAGGCGAACCGCCAGTCGAACCGCGCGGTCTACGACGCGCTCGCCTCGATCGACGCGAGCCAGGCCGACGCGGCGTCGCGGTACTACCTGCAGCGCGAGCTCAGCGCGTTCCGCCGCAACGGCGTCGACAAGGACGCCGCCACACGCGATCGGATCAACGAGCTGCGCGGCCGCCTGGCCACGCTGATGGGCGACTTCCGTCGAAACGTCCGCACGACGACGCGATCGATGGTCGTCGCGAGCGCGGCCGATCTCGACGGCCTGCCCAACGATTTCATCGCGCGCCACAAGCCCGGACCGATGGGCGGCATCACGCTGCGGCCCGACGATGCGGACCGCGAGCCGGTGATGACGTTCGCGAAGAACGCGGACGTGCGCCGGCGGATGTATCTCGACGCGACCAACATCGGCTATCCCGAGAACGTCGAGGTGCTGAAGCAGATCGTCGCGCTGCGTTGGGAGATCGCGCACCTGCTCGGCTTCGAGTCGTGGGCGGCGTACGAAGCGTCGTCGCGCATGGTCGGGACGCCGCAGGCCGTCTCCGAATTTCTCGAGCGCGTGGTGCGCGAGGCGAAGCCGAAGGTCGCGCGAGAGTACGCGACGCTGCTCGCCGCGAAACAGCAGGATGCGCCGGGCGCCAATCGCATCGACGCGTGGGACTACCAGTACTACCGCGAGCGCGTCCGCAAGCAGGACTACGCGTTCGATTCGCAGTCGGTGCGCCCGTATTTCCCGTACGACCGGGTCCGCGACGGGATGCTCGACTTCGCCAGCCGCATGTTCGGCCTGACGTTCCGCGCGCGGACCGACATCCCGGTATGGCATCCCTCGGTGCAGGTCTACGACGTGCTCGACGAAGGCCGGCTCGTCGGGCGCATCTACTTCGACACGCATCCGCGGCCGAACAAACAGAGCGCCGGCGCGCTGACGGCGATGGGCGCGGTCGGCGTCGAGGGGCGGCAGATTCCGGAAGCGGTGCTGCAGACGAGCCTGCCGGGCGGTCAGCCGAACGATCCCGGCTTGCTGACGTTCGACAACGTCCGGCTCGCGTTGTTCCACGAGTTCACGCACTGCATCCAGAACATCCTGTCCGGGCATCAGCGCTACGTCGGCCTCGCGCGCATCGCCGAGGACGACTTCATCGAAGCGATCGCGCGCGGGATGTCCGAAGACTGGATTTCGAATCCGACCGTGCTCGCGACATTCGCGCGCCACTACCAGACCGGCGCGCCGATTCCGGCCGACCTCGTCGGCCGCATGCGCCGCGCCAACGAGTTTGCGAAAGGGATGGTGCTGACCGGAGACGCCGCGTATGCGCACCTCGCACTCCTGATGCACGAGCGCGATCCGAAGGATCTGGATCTCGAGGCGCTGACCAAGCAGGTGCTCAGCGGGGATGCGCCGTGGCAGTACGCGGACGGCGCGCATCGCGAGGCGAGCTTCACGCAGGCGGCGAACCAGAACTACGCGGCGGCCTACTACGCCTATTCCTGGGGCGTCGCGCTCGGCAAGGACATGCAGACGGCGTTCGATCCGGGCAACCTCTTCGCGCCCGGGCCCGCCCATCGGCTCCGCGACGTGGTCCTGAAAGGCGGCGGCTCGGCGCCGGCCGCGGATCTCGTGCGCGCGTTTCTCGGACGTCCGTTCAATCTGAACGCGTGGAGCGCCTGGATCAATCAGGAACCGTAGGGCCGAGCAGCCGTTCCGCCGCGTCGACGACCAACTCCGGCGCGATGGTCGTCAGACATCTGAAATCACCCGGCGCGCAGACGCGTTGATCGCACGGGCGGCACGGCAGCGCGCCGACGTCGACGGCCGCCGATGCGATGCGCGGGTCGCGCCACGGCGCCGACCGCTCGGGCAGCGTCGGACCGAACAGCGCGACGATCGGCACGCGCGACGTCGCCGCAATGTGCAGCGGCCCGCTGTCGCCGCCGATGTAGAGCGACGCGCGATCGACGAGCGCGCGCAGTTCCGCGAGCGACAATTCTCCGATCGCCGGCGCGCCCGACGCGCGGATCACCTGCGCGGCGGCGTCGCGTTCGGACGGCCCCGACGTCACGATCACGCGCCGGCGCGCGTCACTCGCCGCGAGCGTCCGCGCGACGGCGACGAAGTGATCGAGCGGCCATCGCCGGAACGGATTGCCGGCCGAGACGTGCATGACGATGAGCTGATGCTCGTGCGTGAGGCCCGCCGCGCGCAGTCGCGCATCGACCGACGCCGCGGCGGCCGGGTCGACGCGCATCTCGACGGGGGACGCGGCGCGGTCGGGCGCCGCGATGCCGAGTGGCGTCAGCAGGTCCCACTGGTTCTCCACCGAATGCCGCCGCCGCAGCTCGCGCGGCCGGGCGACGCGGTCCGTGTACATCCACGCGCGGCCGGGGACGTCGTAGCCGATGCGGCGCGCGGCGCCGCTGAGCCAGGTCAGGAGCGACGCGCGCGGGCCGCCGTGGAAATCGATCGCGAGGTCGAAGTGCCGCGCGCGCAGCCGGCGGCCGAGCGCCACGTCCGCTGCGAATCCGGCGACGCCGCGCGTCCGCGGCACCGTCAGCAGCTCATCGATGTGTTCGTTGTGCGCGACGACCGGCGCCGCGGCCGGCTCGACGAGGTAGGTGAGCCGCGCGCCGGGGAAGTGCGACCGCAGCGCGTGAACGGCCGGCGTCGTGAAGACGACGTCGCCGATTTCGCGCAGGCGGACGAGCAGGATCTTCAATCTTCGATCGTGGCTTCGTCGATGAGCATGACCGGGATGTCGTCCTTGATCGGATACACACGTTTACACGTGGCGCATTTGAGCGCGGTGCCGTTCTTGACGAGCGTCACGGGCGTCTTGCACTGCGGGCACGCAAGGATCTCGAGCAGCTCAGGATCGACCGGCATGCTGGGACTATAATTCAAACGTATGCCGATCGCACTTCTTCTGGCGACGCTCGCCCTGCAGAACACTCCGGCGCGCACCGCGGCGCCGCCCGAAAGAGTCGCCGAGGCGTACACGCAGTTCCTCCTCGCCCATCATCTCGACGAGGTGGACGACACGGCCGGTGCGATCGCCGCGTACAAGAAGGCCATGGAGCTCGATCCGCTTGCCGCCGACGTGCCGGCGGAGCTCGCCGACGTCTATCTCCGGCAGAATCACCTCGACGAGGCGCGCGCGACGGCGGAGCAGGCGCTGAAGATCGCGCCCGCGAATCGCGAAGCGAACCGCGTCCTCGGCATCGTCTACGCGTCGCGTGTCGATGCGGGCGGCGACCGGCCGAGCGCGGCGGATGCGAAGGCGTCTGCCGCGAACATGCAGGAAGCGATCAAGCACCTCGAGCTGGCGATCGAGGGCGCGGCCGCCGAATCGGATCCGAACGTGCGCGCCACGCTGGCGCGCTTGTACCTTCGCGCCGAGCAGTTCGACAAGGCGATCCCGCTCTTGAGCGATCTCGTGCGGCAGGAGCCGAGCTGGAGCGAAGGACCGCTGCTGCTGGCCGAAGCGTACGCGAGCGCCGGCCGGAACGCCGACGCGATCGCGTGGCTCGAAAACGAAACGGAAGACGATCCGCGCCTGCTGCCGGCGCTCGCGGATTTCTACGAGCGCGAACACCGCTACGAAGACGCCGCGAAGACGTACGGCAAGGCCGTGACGCAGGCGCCGCGCAGCGTGGAACTGCGGACGCGCTACGCGTCGGCGCTGCTGAACGCCGGCGGACGCGAGAATGCCGTCAAAGCGCGCGACGTCCTCGCGCAGCTCACCGTCGGGCGCAGCGACGCGCGGACGCTGTATCTCTTCTCGCAGGCGCAGCGACGCGCGGGCGACATGGAGGCCGCCGAGGCGACGGCGCGCCGCGTCATCGAGCAGAACGCGAAGAGCCCGTGGGGCTACTACGCGCTCGCCGAAGCGCTCGAGGAGCGGCACGACTTCAAAGGCGTCGTCGACGAGCTGACGCCGGCGATGGCGGCGGTCGACGACTCGTCGATCCTGCTGCCGCATCTGGCGTTCGCGTATCAGGAGCTGGGCAACCACGACAAAGCGATCGCGACCTTCGAAGAGGCCCGCCGAAAATCGCCGAAGGACGCGAACATCGTCGCCTACCTCGCGGAGGCGGACATCGCGGCGAAGAAGTACTCGGCCGCGGTCGATGCGGCGAAGAGCGGCCTGACCGATCACCCCGACGATCTGCGGCTGCTGCGCATCGAAGCGCAGGCGCTGCAGAAGTCCGGCAAAGGCAGCCAGGGCGTCGCGCTGCTCGAGCGCGCGGTGAAGACGCACGCCGACGATCCCACCGCGTATATCTCGCTGGCGCAGCTCTATGCCGACACCGACCGCAACGCGGACGCGGTGAAGCTGCTGCAGGACGCGCAGCAGAAGTTCCCCGACGACACGTCGGTCGTGTTCGAACTCGGGAGCCAGTACGACCGCGCGAAACGGTTCGCCGATGCCGAAGCGACGTTCCAGCAGTTGATCAAGCGGCAGCCCGACAACGCGGCGGCGCTGAACTATCTGGGATACATGCTCGCCGAGCACGGCGAGCGGCTCGACGAGTCGGTGAGCCTGCTGAAGAAGGCGCTGCAAATCGAGCCGGACAACGGTTCGTATCTCGACAGCCTGGGGTGGGCGTACTTCAAGGCCGACAAACTCGATCTCGCCGAAGACAACCTCCGGCGCGCCGCCGATCAGCAGCGCACCAACTCGGTCATCCAGGCGCACTACGGCGACGTGCTGCTGAAGCTCGGACGCTACACCGATGCGATCGCCGCGTTCACGCGCGCGCTCGAAGGCGACGGGACCGAGATCGACCGCAGCGACATCGACAAGAAGATCAAATCGGCGAAGCAGAAACTGAACAAACGCTAGCCGCGAACGACGAACCGCGACCCGACGACGTTGCCCCGCGCCAAATCGTTTTCGACTCGTTCGCGCTGGCGTGCGATTCCTGGCGCGCTGCTGCTGGCCGTCTGTTCGGCCTGCGGCGCCCCGCCGCTGATGAAGCTGCCGGCGGGCCCGATGACGGCCGCGACCGACGGCAGCGAAGCGGTCGCGCAGGCGACGCTCGCGTGTGGACGCGTGAACAGCCTGACCGCGGAGCTCGCGGTCAGCGGGTCGCTGGACGGCCAGCGCGTGCGCGGACGGATGATTGCCGGCGTCGCGGCGCCGGCCTCCGCGCGGCTCGAAGCGGTGGCGCCGTTCGGCGCGCCGCTGTTCATCTTCGTCGCGCGCGGCGGCGAGGCGACGCTGCTGCTGCCGCGCGACGATCGCGTCCTCGAGCACGGGCGCGCGAGCGACGTGTTGGACGCGGTGGCCGGCGTGCCGCTCGATGCCGCGGCGCTGCGGACGACGCTGACCGGCTGCGCCGATCGTCCGGATGCGGCGGCGGCGAAGGCGATCGGCGACGATTGGCGCGTGGTGCCCGATCGCGACGGCGAGGCGTACCTGCGCCGCACGCCGTCGGCGGCGCCGTGGCGCGTCGTCGCGATCGTCCGGTCCGACTGGCGGGCGGACTTCGGCGATTTCGATCGCGATCTGCCGCGGTCGATTCGGCTGACGAGCGCGGATCGCCGTCGCTTCGATCTGCGGCTCGCGCTGTCGCAAGTGGAGGTCAATCCGCAACTGGGCGACGAGGCGTTCACCGTGCAGGTGCCGCCGTCGGCGTCGCCGATCACACTCGATGAGCTCCGTCATTCGCGTCCGGGCGTTCGCAAAAATTAACCTGTCGCTGCGCGTGCTCGGCACGCGCGCGGACGGGTATCACGAGCTGCGGACACTGTTTCAGTCGATCGCGCTCCACGACACGCTGGTCGTCCGCCGGACGCGCGCGCCCTTCGCGCTGACGTGCAGCGATCGCGCGCTCGCGTGCGATTGGTCGAATCTGGTGCACCGCGCGGCGGAGGCGCTGTGGCGGTCGGCGCGGCGGCGCGGCGATCCGCGCGGAGCGTCGGTGCATCTGGTCAAGCGGATTCCGGTGCAGGCGGGGCTCGGCGGTGGGAGCAGCGATGCGGCGGCGGCGCTGCGCGCGCTCGGGCGGCTCTGGCGCGTCGACGATCAGTGCGTGCGGGAGGCGGCGGTGCGGCTCGGCGCGGACGTGCCGTTTTTTCTGGAGGGCGGGACGGTCCTCGGGCTCGAGCGCGGGGACGTGCTGTTCCCGCTCGTCGACCGTCCGCGCGTGTGGGTCGTGCTGGTCGTCCCGCCGTTCGGCGTCAGCACCCCCGACGCGTACCGGTGGTGGGACAGGTACGTACGCGACACGGGTCGGTCCCGTACCCGAGATGTACCCGCTATGTACCCGGCACGTACCCGACACGTACCCGAGGCGCAGAATGATCTCCAGGCGCCCGTCGTCGCGCGGCACCCGGACATCGGCCGCATCGTCCGCGCCCTGACGCGCGCGGGCGCGAGCTGCGCGGCCATGTCGGGCAGCGGGTCGGCCGTCTTCGGCCTGTTCCCGACGCGCACCGCCGCCGCCGACGCGGCCCGTGCCCTTGGATCGCGGCTCGGACGAACCGTCCTCACCCGCACGCTCAGCCGCGGGGAATACCGGCGACTTGCCGCCAACTGAGCCCATCGGATACACTTACCGTTTGCGCCACGTAATCCGGGCCACTCCTGTCAGGTCAGCTTCCTGTCATTGATTCGGCGACGTTGGGGCGTGGCCAAGCGGTAAGG
>Ga0070741_10021144_pt1 | contig 10155 bp, 6 predicted proteins | sample Coa_R1_4_FD_66440 | JGI IMG/M metagenome (GOLD analysis project Ga0070741, IMG submission 66440) | Surface soil microbial communities from Centralia Pennsylvania, which are recovering from an underground coalmine fire - Coalmine... | ecosystem: Environmental > Terrestrial > Soil > Unclassified ...
ACGCTCACCGACAAAGAAATTTCCGCGTGCGAAAAATTAATTGCCGTCACAAACACGCACGCGTCGCTCGAATTACGCGCGCGCTCCTATCTCGATGCGAATTGCGCACAATGCCATCGCCCCGGCGGCGTGGAAGCGTTTTTTGATGCGCGCTTCGACACGCCGTTGCGCAATCAAAATCTCATCAACGGCCCCGTCGCCAATCAATTCGGTTTGGCAGGCGCAAAGGTCATCGTCCCCGGCGATTTGGAGAAATCCATTTTGTTCCGGCGCATGAGCATCGTCGGCAACCAACAAATGCCGCCGCTGGCGAAAAATGTCGTGGATGAAAAAGCCGTTGCCGTTGTTGGCGATTGGATTCAGTCGCTCAAACAAAAATCCGCCGCGCTTCCAAAAAATTGGGCGCACATGGACATCGGCAATGTCGCGCTCGCGGGCGACGCGAGTTATTTGAACGGGCAATTTAATCTGGTCGCATCCGGCGATGACATTTGGGGAAATGCCGACGCGTTTCATTTTGCTTACACGCAATTGGACGGCGACGGTCAAATCGTCGCGCGAGTAAATTCCTTGCAATTCACCGACCCGTGGGCGAAGGCCGGCGTAATGTTCCGCGAAAATTTTTCGCCCGGTTCGCCTCATGCACTCATGGCCGTGACGGCAGAAGGCAACTCCGCTTTTCAATCACGATTGGCGGAAAATAATTTAAGCAGCAGTATTTCCGGTCCGCCCGGCAAAATTCCGCGATGGGTGAAACTGGTGCGCGTGGGAAATGTTTTCACCGGTTACATTTCTGCCGACGGCATTAATTGGCAGCGCGTCGGCGAAGTCACTGTTTCGATGCCGAAAAAAATTTACGTCGGCCTTGCTGTGACTTCGCATAATAATTCGGTTTTGAATTCGGTGTTATTCGACAATGTTTCGGCTTCGCGTTGAATTTTTGTTCGTCTCGACAATTCGCTGAAATTTTTTAAATTCGTCGCGCTTTCTGTGAATATCCGTGAATTGCAATCAGCAGACCATGATGCATGGCTCGCCATGCGCTCGGCTCTCTGGCCACACTGCACTTCCGAACGCCACGCCGCCGAAATGCGCGTCTACTCGGGTGGAGACAGTTCACTTATCACCCATGTCGCCGTAGATTCGGACGGCTCGCTTCGCGGTTTCGTCGAAGCATCGTTGCGCTCGCGCGCTGATGGCTGCACAACGCAACCCGTCGGCTACGTTGAAGGCATTTTTGTTCAGCCCGAATTTCGCCGTCGTGGCATCGCGCGCGCGCTCATTGACGCCGCCGAACAATGGGCCACGTCCAACGGCTGCGTTGAATTCGCCTCGGATTGCCGCATCGAAAATGAGGCCAGCATTCACTTTCACCGCAGTCTTGGTTTCGATATAGCAAAACGATTGGTCCACTTTCGGCGCGCCATCTCGAAAGAATTCGAGAATGCTAAAATCGCGCCGAAGCCAACCTTGTATATTTTCTCGGGATTGCCGGGCGCAGGAAAAACAACCCTTTCTCACCGGCTGGCAAAAGAGCGCAAGGCGGTTCATCTTCGGATTGATACCATTGAGCAGGCGCTCAGGGATATTTGCAAAATAGATGTGCAGGCGGAGGGTTATCGGCTGGCCTACCGAATCGCGGCGGACAATCTTCGTCTGGGTCTCAATGTGATTGCGGATTCGTGCAATCCCATCGAATTGACGAGGGATGAATGGGAAAATGTGGCGCGGCAAGTGCAAGCGCGGTTTGTAAATATTGAAATCATTTGCTCCGACAAGCGTGAGCATCGTGAAAGGATTGAGCACCGGCAATCGGATGTTGTTGTCAGGTGGGATGAAGTTGAGCGACGGGAATATCATTCGTGGACGAGAGAACGGATTGCGATTGAAACGGCGGGCAGGACGGAAGCGGGGTGTTTTGACGAACTGTTATCCAGACTGGCCGTTGCGGAAAAGAAATAATTTCTTCGCCGTTGTCTTTTCAGCCGATTACTTCTCGCGCCTCGAATTCGCTAAAATTTTTTAAATTAAAATTTCGGTTTACAAATCTTTTACAAATTCCTGTTCGTCTTCTCCTCTGCCTCGCGCCGGTTTTGAGTGGCGGTTTGTTTGGCTGTTGAACAACGCAAAATCATTTGTCCGGTCTAATCACAATAATTTTTCCATCACGTTCAAGGCAGAAAAAAATCAAAGGCCGCAATTGCTCGCGGCCTTTTTTGTTTGTTCAATCGGATTAGCCGATTTGAATTTTAATGATTATTGCTTCAACAAAATCCATTTCTGGTTACTGCCGCCGTTGGACGACCATTGGTCCATTTGCGTTGCATTATTTGTGCTGGAGCCGGGGTCTTCAAGCACTTTGCCGCTGTTCAAGTTGAAGAACGTGTAGCTGCCGTCGCTGTTTAAGACAGGTTTCCACTGGTCATCACCGGATGAACCGAATGACCATTGGATAATTCCCGCGCCATTGGCAAGTGAAGCGCTTTGCACCACCGCATCTTTGCCGCTCCTGACGCTGTTGATTTGGTAAAAGCCGCCGCTGGTCGGGATGAGTGTCCACTCAAGATTGGAGCTGGTGGTCGTCGCCGTCCATTGGGTAATGGTCGAGCCGTTGGTCAACGAACCCTGATTGTTCAGCACCTTGCCGCTGGCTTCGTTTTGCAATTTGTAAATGCCCTGCAAAAAGAACCAGTGTTTCATCCAAAGAATGTAAGCGGTGTTTTTGCAGCCTTCGTCCACGTTAAGCTGGTTGGCGTCAATGTTGGCTTGCGCAATCATTGTATAGAGCGCCGGATTTAATTCGGACAAAAAGATGAAATCAGTTTTCAAAGAAGTGCTGCTGCCAGTGCCGTCCACATTGTCGGCCCACGAATCGGTCGAACCAAGATTGATGATGTATTGCGCTGTGTCCGCGTAAACTTGAAGGTCGCTGCTCGCGAGACCGGCGTAACCGGATTCCAATGCTTGATAAATACCAATCATGTCATGCTGCGCGTGGCCCTGGTTCTCAATGTGATTGTCCGTCGGAATTTGGTAATACCACTTGGCAACGTTGTGTCCGCCGCTCGTGTAATAAACCGAGCCGCCGTTGGGATAAGCCGTGACAAACCAGTTGGCGAATGCGCTGACCTCGCCTTTATACAATGGAAGGAAACTCGGATTGTCGCCGAGGATGTCGTGACATTCAGCCGCATATTGATAAGCCATGGTGAACAGCGCCTGACGATTCCACGCCGTTTCCGCCGTATCATTGCCGGATGCGGGAGCCCAACGCGAGTCGGTAGGCGTGTGAATCCGGAAGGTGTTTGGATCCACGAACCACTTGGTCAAATAGGCGGACAAACCGGAATCAACATGGGCGAGATAATTCGTCGCGCGTTGATAATAGGTGACGCCATAGCCGTAGGGATTGCCATCGGGAATCGTGCTGCTCCAAATCGAAGGCGTTTGCAAAATGAGCAGCGCGCAATAAGCGAGGTTGCCGTGGATTTGTCCGGTGGTGCAGGCAGGCGTCGTGCTGGTAGAACTTTCCGGCCAACCGGGCGCGACCGTGCCGTCCCACATCGTGCGATGTTCACCGAGCGCCTGGTCATTACGATGCACCAGCTCGATATCGCAAAAGAATATCAGCCGATTGAGAATGTTCATGTTGCCCGTTGCTTCATACATGCGGCGCATGCCTTCCACTTCCGTGCCGTGCGTGGACATGTTGTCGCCCCAATTATTGGTTGGCGGCACCATGCTGTTGATGGAATTGGTGAACTGCTTGATTTCGTTCGCCGTGATTTCACCATTGAGGCTGTCAATCGCGAACGTCGTGGCCTTTGCCGAAATGACGAAGCAAGCGGACAGGGCCACTGTTGCTGCGAATGTTTTATAGATGAATGTTTTTTTCATGGTTCTGGGATGTTTGCTCTTGGCGTTCAATTTACACGCGACAGAAAAAGCGTCGGCCAGTCTGAAGCGGTGAATTGTTGCACTTTTAACACAGAACGGCTGAAGTTCCATAGGCCGTTCGGCCTATACCACGAGAAATCGTTGAATTTATTGGCAAATCTGAACTTGCCGAATCAAAAATTATCGCGCCCCAAGATATTTGACCGTTGCTTCCGTGCGCGATTGCACGTGAAGTTTTTCGTAAATGTTCCGCAAATGCGAGCGCACCGTGCTGAAACTGATGCCCGTTCGCTCGCCGATTTCCTTGTAAAGAAATCCCTGCGCCAGCAGCGCAAGAATTTCCTGCTCGCGTTGCGTCAATTTTTCCATTTCCGATGACGCATTCTGTCGCTGCTGAAAATATTCCACGACTTTGGACGCCACCGGCATGGACATCGGCGCGCCGCCGGCGTGGACCTGCTCAATCGCCGGAATCAATTCCATCGGCGCCATTTTCTTCAGCAAATACCCGCGCGCGCCCGCCCGCAACGAATTGAAAATCAATTCGCTTTCTTCATAAGTCGTCAGCATCAGAATCGGCAATTGTGGCAGAAGATTTTTTAACTTCGCGACGCATTCGATGCCGCTCATGCCCGGAAGATTAATGTCCACCAGCGCGACGTCGGGATTTTGTTTCGGAATATTTTGCAACGCCTCTTCCGCACTGGCATGGACACTCGCGCAGCGGAATCCCGGAGCGCCGTCAATCAACGCGGCCAGACTTTCGCGCGTGTCCGCGTGGTCTTCAACAAGTGAAACAGAAATCATGCGGGTAATTGAAAATTAATGGCACAATTTTTAGACGCAAACAAGCTGCCATTACTTCAACGAGAATTGTCTTCCAGCGGAAATGAAAGCGTCACGCACGTCCCTTTTCCCGAAATGCTTTCGATGTCGCAGCGACCGTGAATTTCTTCCATGCGTTGCTGCATGTTGCGCACGCCGTTGGCAAACGTGTCGCAATTTTCCGGGTTGAAACCCTGACCGTCGTCTTCAATCGTCATCCGAAACGATTGCCCGGAAATTTCCGAGCGCAATTGAACTTCCCCGGCCTTCGCGTGGCGCGTGATGTTGTTGAGCGTCTCCTTGACGACGAGAAAGAAATTATGCCGCACGTCCGCCGGAACCGGCGACGCCGGAATTTTCTCCGGTAAATGCCAAAGGCAGCGGATTCCCGCCGCCGCAAAAAATTCAATCGCGAATTGCCCGATGTATTGAATCATGTCGCGCAAATTGTCGTTGCGCGGATTCACGGCCCATACCACTTCATCGAGCGACCGAATGACCTGATGCGTCGTCGCGGAAATGCGCTGGACGTATTCGGCGGATTTTTCTTTGCCATCGCGCTCGGCTAATCCACTCAACAACGCGATTTGTGTCAGGCTGCCGCCCAAATCGTCGTGGATGTCGCGCGCAATTCGCGCCCGCTCGCGGTCGAGCGCGGTCTGCTGTTCGAGCAGGCGAACTTTTGATTGCAACCGGCGGAAGGAAACGTAGCGCACCGATGCGACAACAATCAGCGTGAACAAAACCATCGCCGAAAACCGGAACCACCATGTCTGCCAAAAAAATGGAGCGACAGAAATTGCCAGCGCCGGACTTTCATTCCATGCGCCGTCGCCGTTGCGTGCCTGAACTGCGAAACGATACTCTCCCGCCGGCAAACGCGAGTAGCTCGCGCTGCGTTCCGTTCCGGCGTCAATCCAATGGGCATCAAGGCCGGATAATTGATAACGAAAATTCACATTTTCCGGCGCGCTGAAATTCAACGCCGTCCAATCAAATTCCAGTCGCGAATGTTTCGGCGGCAATTGCAATGACATTTTCGCGCGCGATAAATTTATGGGCGATTGCGCCGGCAAAATGTTTCCGTAATCCGCGACAATTTTTTCGTCCATGAGCACGCGCTTAATCAACACCGGCGGCGGATTGGAATTTCCTTCGCTGTTGCGCGGGTCAATGACCGCCAGACCGGTGCTCATGGCCATCCACAAAAGTCCGTCGCGACTTTTTGCCGTCATCGGCCAGTGACCGGAGGTGGCTTGCAGGCCGGGCAAACCGACGTTGCGGCCGTATTGGATGCACTGCACGTGCGACGCTTTTCCCTCCGCGACCGATTTCAACACTTGTTCGTTTGCTTTGAAAATTCCGTGGTCGGAGCCGAACCACAAATAGCCGCCATCGTCTGCGACAATTTGGGAAAGATAATTGTCGGCCAAACCTTGCTCGGCCATGACGCGTCCGGCGTGACCGTTGCCGTCCGACCACGCCAATCCGCCGCCAGCGCACGCGAACCAAACCCAGCCGTCCGGTGTCGCGCAGATTGCGCGCACGGAAGTGGGAATGCCAAAAACATTTGTCGTTTCGTCGCTGATTTGGTCGTCGTGAATCCGCAGCAACATTCCGCGCGGCGTTCCCGCCCAAATATTTCCGGCAGTATCTTGAGCAAACGTGCGAATGTAACTGGAATCTTGCGGCAGCGAAAAATTTTCCCAATGACCGTCGCGAAATCGTTGCAAACTTTCTTGAATCGCTCCGGCCACCCATAAATCTCCATTGGTCGCCACAAACAATGCGTAAATGCGCATTGGAATCAAGCCGTCGTTGTGACCCCAACTTTTCCACTGGCCGTCGCGGAAACGATACAATTCACTTTTTGCGCCGACCCAGATGGCGCCTTGATTGTCAGCAGTCACGCAAGTCACATCTTGTCCTTGCCACGTGGAGTTGGTGGCAACCAAAGCCCATTTATTTTCCACGCGATGAGCCAGCAATCCGTTTTGCGTTACCGCCCAAAGCGCGCCGCTCACGTCTTCGCAAACGGATTCGACCGATTCGAACGGCAATCCTTCGGCCACTCCTTCCAATTTCACGACGCACGGACGGATGCGGTCCAATCCGCCGCCGCCAGTGCCCGCCCAAATGTTTCCTTCGTTGTCCTGCAGCAGACAGAGAATTTGCGGATGCGATGTTTCAACCTGTTCAAAACCCGTCGCGGTGTAATGGAACAGTCCGCTGTCAGATGTGCCAATCCAAACGCTGCCGTCGCGGTCTTCCAGAATTTGTGTCGGTTCAGAATTAGGCCGCGCGGTTTGGAACGCGCCGATTTCCTGGAGTCCGACGCCTTCTTTGAACCGAAACAATTCAGAGCCGCTGCAAACCCACACGCCGCCGTCACGCGCGCCGGCCAATTGCATTTGGCCTCTTTTAGTGTCCGTCAAAACATGAAATCGTCCGTTGCGAAATTGTCCGATATAGCCGCCCTTGGAAAACCAGGCGACGCCGTTTTTATCGCAGGCAATTGACCCAAGAAAATTATTTGGCAATCCATCGGCAGCGGAAAAACTTTGCACCTGGCCGTTGTGGATACGCCGCAATTGCCCGCCGGAAAAAATCATCCAAATGCCGCCGTCGCCGTCTTCAACCATCCGGCGGATGACAAGGTCAGGAAGATTATTTGTGAAAATCTCTGTAACGTTGTTTGTCTTGATATGCAAGACCGGGCCGTGCGCCATCGCCATCCACAAACTGCCATCGTGCGCCGTCAACAAGGCGCGGGCGTTTTGGTGGTAGTTGGAAATAATTTGCGACGGCGTCAGCAATTCAAATTGCGTTCCGTCAAAACGCGCGAGCGAACCCGGCGTGGCAATCCACAAAAAACCGTCCGGCGTTTGCGCCAGTCCGGTAATCGTGTTGTTCGGCAAACCTTCGTCCGTTTGCCATTTACGAAGAGTCCATGCGGAATTGGTGGACGCAGCCGGCGCTGCAATTGCAAAAATGAAGACCAGTCCTGCCAGCCATCGCCAACGATTCAGGCAGGTAACCGGAACAATCATTCAAACAGATTTAGCCGCTTGCCCGACACAATGCAAGAATTGGCAGCCAGTTCTCACCTCGACAATTCACCGGAATTTTCTAAATTGATGCGATGTCGCTTTCAAACCAGCCGTTGGTCATCGCGGGAAGAATTTTCCGGTCACGCCTGATTTTGGGCACGGGAAAATTTTCTTCGCCGGAAGCCATGCGCGACGCGCTAGACGCCAGCGGTGCGGAAATGGTCACCGTCGCCCTGCGCCGCGCGGATTTGTCCGGCAAAGGCGACCCGTTCGCGAACATCTTGGAATTCATCGACCCGAAAAAATTTCTCCTGCTGCCCAACACCAGCGGCGCGATGAACGCCGAGGAAGCCGTCCGCCTCGCGCGCCTCGCCGTCGCCGCCGGATTGCCGAAATGGGTGAAGCTCGAAATCCATCCCGACCCGCGATTTCTTTTGCCCGACCCGATTGAGACGTTTCGCGCGGCGGAAATTCTGGTGAAAGAAGGTTTCACCGTGCTGCCTTACATCAACGCCGACCCGGTGCTGGCGAAACGATTGCAAGACATCGGCGTGGCGACGGTGATGCCGCTCGGCTCGCCCATCGGTTCGAATCGCGGCATCCAGACGCGCGACCAAATCCGGATAATTATTGAGCAGGCGACCGTGCCGGTTGTCGTAGATGCGGGACTCGGCGCGCCGAGCCACGCCGCCGAAGCAATGGAAATGGGCGCAGACGCAGCGCTCGTGAATACGGCGATTGCCGTGGCAAACGACCCGAACAAAATGGCAATCGCATTTAAGATGGCGGTTGAAGCCGGACGCGCCGCCTACGAAGCGGGTTTGGGATTGCAAAGCGAAGCAGCGATTGCGACAAGTCCATTGACGGCATTTTTGGATTAAGCCAAAACAACAGTTATGATTCAAATCACTGAAGCAATTATCCTGTTGCTGATTGTTATAGCTTTCCTCGTCTGGATAGCGGCGAGTCAAAAAACTTGGGCAAATCGTTTTTCAAAACCCGCATTAACCGGAGTTTTAATCGCTGCAAAATTGCTTTGCATAATTAGTTGCTTCGGCTTTTTGAAATATTTTACGGGTTTTCCAATGTGGTTATCCGTCGTAATATCAATTCCAATAGGCTTAATATTATTTTTTGGAATCAAACGTTTGGGCATTTGGTGCGGGTAATTTTTTTAGAAATATGAGCGCAAAAAAACTTTCAGCATCACGCGCACGGCAAATTTTAACGGCCGCGAGCAAATCACGTGTGCTCGTCGTCGGTGACGTGATGCTCGACCAATTTATTTGGGGCAGCGTTTCGCGCATTTCGCCGGAAGCGCCGGTGCCGGTCGTTGAATTTCAAAACGAAAGTTTCATGCCCGGCGGCGCGGCCAACGTCGCGCGCAATCTCGCCGCGCTCAAAGTGCCGGCGGAATTGTTCGGCATCATCGGCAGCGACCACGCGGCGCATCAGTTGAAAGGATTGTTGCACGACCAGAAAATCGGTTGCGCCGGACTCATCGCGAATTCCTTCCGCCACACGAGCATCAAGACGCGCATCGTCGCGCACAAACAGCAGGTCGTGCGCATTGACCGCGAGACGCGCGACGGCCTCGACTGGAAATGGACGAGCAAATTGGTGAGCGCGGTGAAGAACGAATTGAAAAATGCCGACGCGGTGATTCTCGGCGATTACGGCAAAGGCGTCGTCACGCAGCCGTTCCTCGACGAAATCAAATCGCTCTGTCGCGCGCGCGGCGTGTGGTTGAGCCTCGACCCGAAACCGGTGCATCATTTGAATCTGAACGGACTTTCACTCATCACGCCGAATCGCAAGGAAGCATTTGAACTGGCGGATTTGCACGACGATACAAAAAATTCAAATCCCTTTGCCGATAAAAATCTCATGCTCGTCGCGGACCGATTACTGAAAGAGGTGCGTCCGGCGGTTTTGCTTATCACGCTCGGCGAGTTGGGAATGTTGCTGTGCCAGCGCGGACAAAAACCATTTCACATTCCGACCGTCGCGCAGGAAGTGTTCGACGTTTCCGGCGCAGGTGACACGGTGATTGCGACGTTCACGCTGGCGATTGCCGCCGGAGCTTCTCCGCTTGAAGCCGCAATTCTTTCAAATCACGCTGCGGGAATTGTCGTCGGCAAAATCGGCACGGCAACAACCTCGCCGGAGGAACTTCTGAAAAGCTTCGGTCGCTGATGAAAATCACAGTCGAGACAATCCGCGCGATGAAAAGTCGCGGCGAAAAAATCGCCGCGCTCACGGCTTACGATTTTCCGACGGCAAAATTGCTAGACGAATGCGGCGTGCCAATCATTTTCGTCGGTGATTCGCTCGGCATGGTCACGCTCGGTTATCCGGACACGACGCATGTGACGATGGCGGA